>JAEEGJ010002320.1_pt1 | contig 106430 bp, 101 predicted proteins | sample 8958761 | NCBI WGS metagenome assembly JAEEGJ01 (sample SAMN16246546, study PRJNA631951) | gut metagenome | biome: gut microbiome; feature: rumen; material: RS-attached | host: Bos | place: Iran: Karaj | collected 2018-10 | reverse complement strand
GCTGCATCAGGGTTTCCCCCATTGTGCAATATTCCCCACTGCTGCCTCCCGTAGGAGTTTGGGCCGTGTCTCAGTCCCAATGTGGCCGTTCACCCTCTCAGGCCGGCTACTGATCGTCGCCTTGGTGGGCCGCTGCCCCGCCAACAAGCTAATCAGACGCGGGTCCATCGCATGCCGACAAATCTTTTCACACAAAGTCATGCGACTCCGTGCGCTTATGCGGTATTAGCGGAAGTTTCCCTCCGTTGTCCCCCTGCATGCGGCAGGTTACCCACGCGTTACTCACCCGTCCGCCACTAAACTTAAATCACTAGGTTTCATTAAGTCCCGTTCGACTTGCATGTGTTAAGCACGCCGCCAGCGTTCATCCTGAGCCAGGATCAAACTCTCAAAAAAGTTTTTTCCGGGCCGGATCAACCTTTGTTGTTAATCTGGCTTACCGTTTGTTTGGTTTTGTTTTAGGTATTCGCTTTCTGAAATCTTCAGAAGTCCGGGCTCCTAAAAGCCCTTTCTCTGGAATTTTCAGGGTTGCATTGTTGTTCACTTATCAAAGTACAAGCTGTCGCCGTGTTTCATGCGACAGCTTTACTATAATATCATGCGTTAAATTCATTGTCAACGTGTTTTTAAAAACTTTTAAAGGACTTTTCAAGAACTTTTTAAAGGAGATTTGGCAGGAACTGCACCTTGCGGCTGATTGCCTGCAAAAACGATGCCAGATAGTTATGTTCAAAGAACCATCGAAGCACGACATTTCCTCTCGTCCATTCCAGGATCTGCTCGCTGATACCGCCCATGTCCATGATCATGACGAAGAAATATAGCGTCCACAAAAGCAGGATCGTCTCGAACACGCCCACCAGGATCCCGAGCGCATGATCAAGCCAGCTCACGATCGGAAGCTTCACCACAAGCTTTGCAGAGAAAAAGATCGGCTTGAGCACAAGCTGCACGATGCTGAGCACGATCAGCATCAGAACCATCAGCACGACGTTAAAGATCCTTCCGGAATTATAGCTGCTGATGCCGTTTGAGATCAACGCTACCATAATACAAGTAATGATCAGGCTCACGAACATGATCAATTCCTTGACCATGCCTCGCTTATATCCGCTTACGATCTTCAGCACCAAAAGGGCCAGCACTGCGATCACCAAAAGATTGATACCCATCCTTCACACCCTTTCTACTTTAATTGAATCGTGTCGATCGAATCATCCGTCACGACGCGATATCTGTACGGCGTGTCCGTCGGCACCATCAGGGTCACGTTCTTGTCAAACTTTCCTTCATATTTACAGCCGCCCGTCATGGTATAGATCACGCAATCCGTTGCATTATAGATCGCATAGGTCTTTTCCTCAAAGAATACGCCAAGATAATCCATGTCGAAATATCTTTCCGCCACCTGATCCCCGGACGCATTATACACTCGAAGGACGTACTTGGAATCCGCCCTGTCAGAGTTGAAGATCAGGCCGACGTAATCCTTATCATAATATACCGCCTTGATCTCGCGATCGAGAATGTGCTCCTTCTTCGTGGTCGGCACCTGCGCGCCCGAATAAAACATCAGACGATTGTCCGCCACTGCAAACGCTGCGCTGTTGTTCAGGAAGTGGATCTCCGGCACGATCATGTCGCGGTAAGTAAAGGTACTCACCAGCTGGTCGCTCTGGTTGTCGCCGACGGGTCCATAATTATAGAAAGCAATGTTCGTCACGACACTTCCTTCTTCCACGAAGATAAAGCTGACCGCCAGAAGATCCCCGTTGGGCGAAAGACTGATGGCGCAAGGATATCCGCTCTGGCTCATGTGGAACTGACCCTCGTAGATGGTCTGTCCGCTGGGCTCATAAGTGTTCAGCCAAACGACCTTCGTGTCCTCGAGCACGGCCGTGACACGCCCCGAATCCGCAACCGTCAGATTCTTGATGGGGAGATTCGTCGTGATCAGCCCAAGCTGACTGTCCGCGCTCTGCACGTAAATGTCATGCCCGTTATAGCCGCAGATCGCCGATACGCCGCCGCAGGTCGCAAGCATGATGTCCTGGATCTCAAAGCTCTGGTTCCAGGTCGTCACGCCCTTGACGTCCACGCTGTGCGCCCCGTCCTGGCTGTAGGTCAGGATCGCGCTTCCAAGCTTTACGTCCTTCGCGCCGTCCACCTTGATCCGCCCCACGGAGTTTACGACGTCATATCCCACGTAGATCTTGCCCTGATAGCGCACATAGAAGTAGATGGCGCCGCCGATCAAGACCAGCAAAATGATCGCAATGCGAAGAAACCGGAACAGCCTGTGTCTTGCATATTCCTTATCCGACTGCTTTTGCCTCTCCCTGGCTTCGATTCTGTTTTTTCGGCTTTCTTCATCAAAATAACTTATCTTAGCCATTCTAAGTCCTGTCCTTAAAAGCGATATACCGTCACGGAATCATATTCCTTCTCCCCGCCAAAGATGCAGGAAGGGAAATCAGGCTGATGCACCGTGTCGGGATAATACTGCGTCTCAAGGCACAGTCCGCCGCGGCGACCATAATTTACGCCATCCTTACCCGTCTGAGGTGCGATGAAATTACCTGCATAAAACTGAACGCCGGGAAGCGTCGTGTAAACCTTCATGACTCTGCCGCTCTTAGGCCCCTTCACCGTTGCGATCTCGCGAAGCTTTCCGTCCGCGCCGTCAATGATCCAGTTGTGATCATATCCGCCCGTAAGAAGCAGCTGCTCCCACTTCTCATTGATCTCTTTGCCGATCACCTTGGGCTGCGTGAAATCCATAAAGGTGCCTGCCACGGGGGCCTGCTCGCCAGTCGGGATCGCGCCCTTTACAACGGGCGTATACTTGCTGCAGTTCAGCCAAAGCTCATGTCCCTCAATGCTTCCTGCATCATGTCCGTCCAGATTGAAATAAGTATGATTGGTCAGGTTCAGCACCGTCTTCTTGTCGGAAGAAGCATGATAATGAAGCTCTAAGCCATTGTTCTCATCCAAGGTGTAGGTCACCTGGATCTTCTTATTTCCGGGGAAGCCCATGTTTCCGTCCGTATCTTCCAAAGAGAAGCATACGCCGTTCTCAAACACTTCTGCGTCCCAGATTGCCTTATGATAGCCCTTTTCAAAATCGCTGTGCAGATTGTTCGGTCCGTCGTTCACGGCCAGCTGGTACTTCACGCCGTCAATCTCAAAGCTTGCGCCGCCAATGCGGTTTGCATTCGGTCCGATCACCGCGCCGAAAAAGCAACCGTTCTGATAATAATCCTCGCCATGGTCAAACCCGAGCACCAGATCGTCCAGGGTTCCCTTCTCATCCGGAACAAGAAGCTTTACCAGAATCGCGCCGATATTCGTCACGGCCGCCTGCATGCCCTTCTTATTCTTGATCGTGTAAAGCTTGATCTCTCTTCCGTCCTTTGCCTTGCCAAAATCCTGAATTTCAACTGCCATAATGCTTACCCGCCTTCCTCATAATTATATATTATAGCTCTACTCTTCCATCTAAGGCCCTTGTCAGGGTCACTTCGTCAATATATTCCAGATCGCCGCCCACGGGCACGCCCGTCGCGATCCTCGTCACCTTGATGCCCGTCGGCTTGATCAGCTTGCTGACGTACATCGCCGTGGATTCGCCCTCCAGATTGGAGTTTGTTGCGATGATCACCTCTTCCACGTCGCCCTTTAAGCGCTCGATCAGCTCTTTTAAGCGGATCTCTTGCGGTCCGATGCCAAGCATCGGGGAGATGGCGCCGTGCAGCACGTGATATACTCCCGTGTACTTTCCGGTCTTTTCATAGGCCGCCATGTCACGGGGATCCTCTACCACCATGATGATCTTGTGGTCCCGCCGCTCATTGGCACATACGGGACAGAGCTCCTGGTCCGTCAGAGTGCAACATTCCTTGCAATAGCAGACCTTCGAGCGCGTCTCCATCATCACATTCGCAAGACGGTTGACCTTCTCCTGCGGCATGTTGATCAAATGAAACGCCAGATTCTGCGCCGATTTGTTTCCAATGCCCGGGAGCGAAGCAAGCTCCTCGATCAGTTTATTTACGTGTCCACTGTAAAGATTCATTAGAAGGGCAGTCCTCCCAGGCCTCCAAAGCCACCGGTCATCTTCCCCATCAGCTCCTCATTTGCCGCATCCGCCTGACGGATCGCCTCATTGACTGCGGCTACGATCGAATCCTGCAGGGTTTCAATGTCTTCAGGATCCACGATATCCTCCAAAAGCTTGATCGAAAGAAGCTCCTTCTTTCCGTTTACGGTCGCCGTCACTGCGCCGCCGCCCGTCGAAGCAGTAAATTCCTTCGTCTCGAGCTCCTTCTGCCCTTCCTCCATCTGACGCTGCATGCGCTGTGCCTGCTTCATCAGATTGTTCATGTTTCCGGGCATCATCCCGCCTCCGGGAAATCCTCCGCGCTTTGCCATTGTGTTTATTCCTCCTCTTCCTCTATCTCCATCTGGATCACTTCTTTTAGATCCACGAAATGGTTCTCAAAATCAACTTCGTCCTGATAGGACCTTAGTAACACCGAAACTTCCTTCCCGCAGAAATCCTCGATCAGATGTACGAGAGCATCCAGATTCTCAGGGTGACCATCGAAATAATCATATGGGCCTGCAGGTCCTTCCTTCAGCGCTACAATCAACTGATTATCCTGCCCCAGACTGAGCTTTGCATCCTTAAGATGCGCCCGCATCAAGCCAGATGCGTTTCCCACAATGCCCATCCAGCTCCTGACGATCTCCTGGATCTCCTCCGGAACCGCCTTGTCGAGCTTTGGCTTCGCCGCCGGACTCACCGGCACGCTCCCCTCGGCACTCGCCATCGGGACCACCCTTGTGAACGCGCCGGCTTCAGCCTGCTCCACGCGCTCTTCCACCTGTCTTATCCGATCCAGCACGGCCTCACTCGACTGCTCCATCTCAGGCTTACAAAGCTTGATCAAAGCGATCTCCACAAGAATGCGTTTCTGATTGCTATATTTGATCTGCCCCGCCAGATTCGAGAACACGTGAATGTAGCGGCACACCTGATCAAAGCTTACGCTCTGCGCCTCTTCCTTCAGCCTTGCCAGATTGTCCGAGGAAACGTCGATGACGTCCTCCAGGTTGTCAGAAGCCTGCACCAGCATGAGATTTCGCAGATACCAGGTAAAATCCGTCACAAACTGCGTAAGCTCTCTGCCCTGCATCACGACCTCCTCCAAAAGGGAGATACATGCGAGCACGTCCCTTGCCAAAACGTTCCGAAGAAGTTTACTGAACACACTTGTATCTACCGCACCAAGCACGTCCAGCGCCTTGTCATAGGTCAGCTCATTCCCCAAATGAAAGGCAATGCACTGATCCAAAAGGCTGAGCGCGTCACGCATGGACCCGTCCGCCGTCTTAGCAATGTATCTCAGCGCCTTGTCCTCGACCTTCACGCCCTCCGCTTCCACCAATTCCTTCATGCGATCCGCGATCGTCTCGATGGAAATACGCTTGAAATCATAACGCTGGCAGCGCGACAGGATCGTGATGGGGAGCTTATGCACCTCCGTGGTCGCCAAAATGAAGATCACGTAAGAAGGCGGCTCCTCCAAAGTCTTAAGCAGTGCATTGAACGCGCCGATCGAAAGCATATGCACCTCGTCGACGATATATACCTTATATTTTCCCTCTGTGGGAGAATATGCCACCTCATCCACGATCTCGCGGATGTTGTCCACGCCATTGTTCGAAGCGGCGTCGATCTCGATCACGTTCATGCTCGCGCCCGCCGCGATCGCCCTGCAGCTCTTACACTGCCCGCAAGGCCCGTCCTCCGTAGGGTTCTCGCAGTTCACCGTCTTTGCGAAGATCTTCGCCACGGAAGTCTTGCCGGTGCCCCGCGTCCCCGTAAAGAGATACGCATGACCGATCCTCCCCGCCTTGAGCTGGTTCTTCAGGGTTGTCACAATATGATCCTGCCCCTTGACCTCAGCAAACGAAGCCGGGCGGAATTTTCGGTAAAGCGCAACATACGACATAACAACTTCCTCACAAACTAGTTCCAATTCATGCCGGCGAAACCTGCCGGCCTTTCATTCCATTAATCACCGAAGGAAATGCCCATCAGCTTGGCTTCCTTCACGATGGTGGACTTCGGATCGACCATCTTAAGCTTTCCTGCCACGTCCTCCAAAGGCACCTTTACGACCTCACGATTCTTGTAGCCAACCATGAAACCGTATTCTCCCTTTAATATGAGTTCGCCCGCCTCTGCGCCAAGTCTGCTTGCAAACACGCGGTCATAAGGGCAAGGGCTGCCGCCTCTTTGCGTATGACCTGGCACCGTCACGCGGATCTCACGACCCGTCTTTTCCTCGATCTGTGCGGCGATCTCATAGGATACGGACGGATAAGGGTTGTTCAGCAGCTTTTTCTTGTAATCCTTCTTGGAAAGCTTTGCGTCTTCCTTCGAAATGGCACCCTCAGCCACCGCGATGATGGTGAAGCGACTGCCGTTCTTTTCGCGCTCCTCGATCTTCTTGATCACCTTGTTGATGTCATAAGGGATCTCCGGGATCAGGATGATGTCCGCACCGCCTGCCATGCCTGCGTTCAAGGTCAGGAAACCAACCTTGTGACCCATCACCTCCACGATGAACACGCGCCCGTGGGAAGCAGCCGTCGTGTGAATGCAGTCGATGGCGCTGGTCGCCACGTCCACGGCACTCTGGAAGCCGAAGGTCATGTCCGTTCCCCAAAGGTCATTGTCGATCGTCTTGGGAAGCGTCACCACGTTCAGGCCCTTCTCGCGAAGGAGATTCGCCGTCTTATGCGTTCCGTTGCCGCCAAGGATCACCAGACAATCGAGCTTTAGCTTCTGGTAATTCTTGATCATGGCCTCCACCTTGTCCAGTCCGTTCTCATCCGGATCCTGAATGGTCTTAAAGGGCGTTCTGGAGCTTCCAAGGATCGTGCCGCCCTTGGTCAGAATACCGGAAAAATCCTTCCCGGTCAGCATCCGATAATTTCCGTAGATGAGTCCGCGGTAACCATCGATAAAGCCAAAGATCTCCACCTTCTGCCTGCTATTCACCAAAGTCTTTACCACGCCGCGCATTGCCGCATTCAAAGCCTGGCAATCGCCGCCACTGGTCAACATGCCGATTCTCTTCATATCTCCTCCATTCCGCACCCGAAAAACATTTTCGGTGCAACCTGCGTATTTCGAGGCCTGCCATTTTTGCGCAAAGTCCCACATAACAGTATAACCTATTTTGGCTCAGGAAACAACTTGAAACTGAAAAAAAGTGGCACCGGACTTGCCAGTGCCACTCGTGTTCAAAATTCCCTTTATGCCATGTTATTTGCAACATAATCGCTGCCGTTACCCGCTGCGTTTAAGTTGCGATCATCCATGCTCAGCTCCAGATAAAGCTCTGCATCGGTTGCATAAACGTAGGGATTTACCCAGAAGATGTTCAGGATCCCGCAGGTGAATGCACCAAGAATATACCAGCCTATAAAGCTCAGGTCCAAAACGAAAGCATTCCACTTCTGTCCGTCCATCATCTCGCTGCTGATCCGAAGCACTTCGCTGTAGCTCAGCTCAGGATGCTCAGCCAAAATATAAGGAACCATGCGATATTCATACGCCTTCACGATGCCGGGGATGATAAGGAGAAGCGACCAAAGGAAAACCTTCACGTCCCTGACAAGCATCGTCACAACCACGTTCCCGTAGTAACCGCTCTTAAACGCATCCAAAAAGCTCCCAATACCGTCCTGCTTTGCCAGTGCGTTTTGCAAGAAAAACTTCCTGCCACCCATCTCCAACGGGTTGAACACAAGAATGCCCAATATGATCACGAAAGCAATGATCGCAAGGATCAACGCGATAAAGAACAGGCTAATCACGCCGCCGGCGATGCCATATGCCGCCTTACCAAGCGTATAAGTAACGCCTCCGACCGAACTTCCCACCTGGTTTGTAATGTTCTCCTTGCTAAAGGTGTTCTGGATCGAACCCAGCGAACCAAGCGAACCGGAATTGCCAGTCCAGTCATACGAACTCGAATTGTTGCCACTCCAATCAATGTTGTAACTATAATTCTGCTTATAGTTCACTTTGTTGGTCTTTTTATCACTGCGCCCGTTGCTGCTGCCACCTCCCGTGATCAGCATCAGGATCAGCGCCGCAAGCACACACCACCAGTAATTTCTTTTGAACGCATTCCTTCCGCGCTCCCTAAGTTCAGGTCTAGTCCAAACCTTTGCATTCATATGTATTCCTCCTCTCAACTCCAACTGCGTTTATCGCAAACATTTGGTTTATAATACTCATTATAACGGACCTTTTTCCCTTGTGCAATCTGCAATCCTGCATAATATCATCTCGTAAACTACAAAATTTGCACGATAAAGGCTTGCAAAATCATTTCTTTTCGGCTAGAATAGAAAACGCTATGGAGTTGTACCCAAGTGGTTGAAGGGTCCGCACTCGAAATGCGGTAGGCCGGGCAACTGGCGCGAGGGTTCGAATCCCTCCAACTCCGTCCACAAAAAAAGGCTTCGCATGCGTGATCGCTGTGAAGCCTTTTTATTCTTTTTATCTGATCGCGAACGTCGTAAATCCCAGCAGCAAGGCAAGCAAATAGATCAGTCCGATGTGCACGGGATAGAATGCGTAGTAGACATACTTGTTGAGCTTCATGCCACGCTTTCCGTTGTAAGCGCCAATCGGGATGAGCATAAAAAACGCCATTCCCTCTGCGAGCGTCATCAAGGTCAGCACGGTACAGCCAAGAGCAAATGCCTTTATCTTGTTCTTCCTGAAAAGATACATGACTGCAATAAGGAGCACTCCGCCTGCGCCGTAGTCCGTTTTAAGCAGGTCACCCAAGGCGCAAAACACTGTAAGCGGCAGAACCACGGAAGAAAAAGTATTCCTTTTCGCAGTGTCCCATCCCTTCCCGACGATCAAAAAAATGATCAGGGAGACCACGCCGGCCACAAGCAAAATAAGCGTCATCGTCATCCAGTCCAGCGTAAAGATCAGCATCCCGATGAAACAATTCGTGATAAACATATAGACTGCCAGCGGGATCGCCAAAAACGCCGCGACAAAAAACATCGGACGCAGCTTTTCATCCTCTTTCCTGGTCTCACCAAAGTAGTGAATGCCCGTGATGCAAAGCAGGCCAAAGAGCAGCGTAAAGTACACACTTTGATACCCTGTGTAAAACAGTTTGCTTGTAAATCCCAGGTTAAACGGAAGCTCCGAGATCACCGAGAAAATCGCGAGGTTCAAGGCATATTTCTTCACGCTATGGGTGTGCTGGAAACCTTCCACAATAAGGAATGCAAACAGCGGGAACCCAAACCGTCCGATCAGTCGCATGATCACCATGATGGTGCTTATGACAGCAAGCTTTGGATCATTCTGCGCATGCCACAGTGTCTGCTCCTGCAGACTTCCAGCCGGAGGAATACTCATCGTCGTCAGATAATCACTGATAAAGATTGCCGCGAAGTGATCAATGAACATCGCTGCCAAAGCAATGATCTTCAGCGTCGTTCCCGTGATCCCCTGCTTTTCTTCAAGTGTAGGTTGGGGCGTTTCAAAACTCTCGTCTCCCATGATAGTCTCTCCTTTAAGTCTCCTTAGTCCCCCCAAGGAAGCCTTATAGATCAAAAATCAATCATCCAATCTTTTCTGAGAAAACCGTCCAACGGGTCTGTCGTCTGCGGGTGCGGATCCTTGTGCACCTGCATCCTGCTGCGCGGGCTTCTGCTCCGCCTTCGCTTCCTGCGCGCTCACGTTGCCTGCCGCGCCCGTACCAAGGTTCTTGCCGTCCTCGGCACTCGCGCCACTTGCGCCATCTGCCTTTGCAGGCTCGTCAAAGATGGACTTCCTGTCAAAAATGCTCTCGCCGACAGTGATCGGCGCCTTAGCGGGCGCCACTTTAGCAACCTCATCCGCCTTCGCCTGCGCGGGCGCTTCCTTTGCAGGCTCCGGCACCTTCTTCTCCGCCGGCTTCTCCTCAGGCTCAGGCAATCCCTTTTCCCTGCGGAAGATCTCCATGAACTCCTTGCCGGTAATGGTCTCTTTTTCGATCAGATATGCTGCGATCTTGTCCATCAGATCGCGGTTTTCGCGAAGCATGGAAAGTGCCTTTTCGTAGCTTTCCTTCAAAAGTGCCACCACTTCGGAATCCACGTCCGCTGCCGTCGCGTCGCTACAATTCAGGGCCGTTCTGCCCTCAAGATACTGGCTCTCGATCGTAGCCAGCCCCATCAGGCCAAATTTCTTGCTCATACCATAGCGCGTGATCATATTCCTTGCGATGTCCGTCGCGCGCTCAATGTCATTCGCCGCACCGGTCGTCACGGAATCAAAGACGATCTCCTCCGCCGCGCGGCCGCCAAGCAGGCCGACCAGCATGTCACGAAGCTCTGCTTCGGTATTTAAGTACTTCTCCTCCTCAGGCACGTGCATTACGTAACCCAAGGCACCCATGGTGCGGGGCACGATGGTGATCTTCTGCACGGGCTCGGAGTTCTTCTGCAGCGCACTGATCAGCGCATGTCCAACCTCGTGGTAGGAAACGATCTTTCTCTCCTCGGGGCTCATGATGCGGTCCTTCTTTTCCTTGCCGACCAGCACCACTTCCACGGCGCCGAACAGATCCTTTTGGCTGACGTACTCCCTGCCTTCCTTGACGGCGTTGATGGCAGCCTCATTGATCATGTTTGCAAGGTCAGAACCCACGGCACCGCTGGTTGCGAGTGCGATCGCATCCAGGTCCACGGTCTCATCCATTTTTACGTCCTTCGCATGCACCTTCAGGATCTCAACACGGCCCTTTAAGTCAGGCTTGTCCACGATGATGCGTCTGTCAAAACGACCGGGACGGAGCAGCGCCTTGTCAAGGATCTCAGGGCGGTTCGTCGCGCCGATCATCAAAATACCCTTGGAACTGTCAAAACCATCCATCTCCGAAAGGAGCTGGTTCAAAGTCTGCTCGCGCTCCTCATTGCCGCCGCCATACTTGGAATCACGGCTGCGTCCGATGGCATCGATCTCATCGATGAAGATGATACAAGGGGCGTTCTTGTTCGCCTCCTTGAAAAGGTCGCGCACGCGGCTTGCGCCCATGCCGACGTAAAGCTCCACGAAATCCGAACCCGTCAGGGAGAAGAACGGCACGTGTGCCTCACCAGCCACGGCTCTTGCAAGCAACGTCTTACCGGTTCCGGGAGGGCCTACGAGCAGTGCGCCCTTCGGCAACCTTGCACCGATCTTGGAATATTTCTGCGGATTGTGCAAAAAGTCCACGACTTCGACAAGGCTTTCCTTTGCCTCGTCCTCGCCTGCCACGTCCTTGAACGTAACGCCAGTCTCCTTTTGCACGTAAACCTTTGCGGTGGATTTTCCCATGCCAAGCGGTCCGCCGCCTCCGCCCATCCTCCGAAAGAGGAATCCTAACAGCAGCCAGAACAATGCGACCGGCAATACCACCGTGAGCAAGAGCTCTAAGATGTAATTATTGCTCGAACTGGCCACGAACTCGCCTTCGACGCCATATTCCTCAAGACGCGCCGTCAACGTGTCCATGTCCTCCGCGAGCATGGTCTCGTAAGTGTTGTTCATCTCGCGGACCTGGGTGAGCAGACGATCATAGCCCGATGGCACCTGCGGCGTCGTGGAGGTCGTCCCGTCATCCTTGAGCTCCACGGTCATGACACGCGTGTCAGCGATCTTAACGCTCTTGACCTTTCCTTCCTTTAAGTCCTCGAGGAATTTCGTATATTTCACGCGATCCTGTCCGCGATTCCCGAAAAAGGCTGAATAAAACACAAACGCCAAAAGCACCGAACCCAGGATCAGCAGAATGAGAAGCGTTATGTTGGGTTGCTTCTGGGGGCCATTTCCTCCGTTATTGTTATTTTGATTGTCCATAGATTTCTTTTTCCGTCCTTATCATTTTCCTTGTCCGCACGGCCATGAGCTTTCGGCGGACATACGCGGTGACATTTCCACTCATTACATTATAGGGAGAATAGAGGCATAAATCAATAGAATAAATGTGAAAATTGTATGAAGTTTTCATTGATTTTGTTCTGTTTTTTTTGTATGATGTTTACGGAGCGTTACGGCGCTCCTTTTGGGTTTTCTGAACAGTTACGAACTCTTTTAAGCATCGGAAAGCAAAGAAGAAAGGACACATCCCTATGGCAAATCAAGGCTTTGACAACGAGAAATATCTGCAAATGCAATCTGAGCGCATCAAGGAGCGCATCGCCACTTTCGGCGGAAAGCTTTATCTGGAATTTGGCGGAAAGCTTTTTGATGATTATCACGCCTCCCGCGTGCTGCCCGGTTTCAAGCCCGACAGTAAGATCAACATGCTCGTGCAGTTAAAGGACCAGGCCGAGATCGTCATTGCCATCAATGCAGCTGACATTGAAAAGAACAAAATGCGTTCCGACCTTGGCATCACCTATGACCTGGACGTGCTTCGTCTGATCGATGCATTCCGCGGCTACGGCCTGTATATCGGCAGCGTTTGCCTGACCCGGTTCTCCGGCCAGCCCAGCGCCATTGCATATCAGAAAAAGCTCGAATCCCTGGGCCTTAAGGTATATCGCCATTACCCCATCCCCGGCTATCCTTCCAACATTCCTCTCATCGTGAGCGACGAGGGCTATGGAAAGAACGAATATATCGAAACCAGCCGTTCTTTGGTGGTCATCACTGCACCGGGTCCCGGCAGCGGAAAGATGGCAACCTGCCTGTCCCAGCTCTATCATGATTATAAGCGCGGCGTGAAGGCCGGTTATGCAAAGTTCGAGACCTTCCCGATCTGGAACATTCCTCTCAAGCACCCCGTGAACCTGGCATATGAAGCCGCCACGGCAGATTTGAACGACGTCAACATGATCGACCCGTTCCACCTTGAGGCTTACGGCACCACGACCATCAACTACAACCGCGACGTGGAAGTCTTCCCCGTGCTCCGCGCAATGTTCGACAAGATCATGGGCGAATGCCCTTACAAGTCTCCGACCGACATGGGCGTAAACATGGCGGGCTATTGCATCGTCGACGACGAAGCAGTGCAGGCGGCCGCAAAGCAGGAGATCATCCGCAGATATTACAACACGCTCTGCGCAAAGCGCCAGGGCATGGCAGATGATGATCAGATCCTTAAGCTCGAGCTCCTCATGAATCAGGCAGGCGTGACGCCGGCAGATCGCCCCGTCATCAGCGCCGCAACCACGAAAGCCGAGCTCACCGGCGAACCCGCGGCAGCCATCCAGTTGCCCGACGGCCGCATCGTAACGGGAAAGACCAGCGAACTGCTTGGTGCTTCCTCCGCAATGCTCCTCAACGTGCTCAAGACCCTGGCCGGGATTGACGACAGCAACCTGCTCCTCTCTCCCACCATCATCGAGCCCATCCAGGAGCTCAAGGTCAACCACCTTCGCAACAAGAATCCGAGACTCCACACGGACGAAGTGCTGATCGCACTTTCCATCTGTGCCGCAACCGACGAAAAAGCGAAGCGTGCATTAGAGCAGCTTCGCCAGTTAAAGGGGTCCGAGGTGCACTCCAGCGTGATCCTGTCCCACGTGGACATGAGCGTCTTCAGAAAGCTGGGCGTCAACCTCACATGCGAACCCAATTATCAAAATCAGAAATTGTTCCATCAATGATCCAATCCGTCATTTCTTACGGCAGATCACAAGAAGCGATAACCCTGGCAGGTGCACGTGTGCGCCTGCCAGGAGTCTGTTTACGGCAAAATCCAGGTTCAGGCACGCAGTCACAACCTTTGTCACAAGGCTTTTCTCAGAATGCTCCCATCCCGTCGTCACCTTATGCTCCGGATCGATCTCCATGCGAAATACCTTCTGTGCAAGACGCACCATAAAGAGCGAAGTGTAGAAATGATATTCCGTCTCCTTCTCCAGTTCCGGTACCTGCTTCAAAACCTTGTCAAAAGACTTCACGTCGTATCTCCGAAGATTCCCCACGATCCTGTCATGCTCTGAAAACAAAAACCTGTGCGCAGGCAACGTAAAGAAAAAGCAACCGTTTGGACGAAGCTTTTCCGCCATGGCCCTGACATAGGCTGCATCATCCTCCATGTACTCCAGGGAATCCATCATGATGCAGTAATCAAAGCCCTCTTCCTCTATCTGATCCAGCGTGCGGAACTTATGGATCCTTCCCTCCACGGACGGCTCCTCATCATAGCCAAGATCCACGGCATAGGCCTCATCCTGCTCATACCTCGCAAGGAGCCTCTGATCAAAATACAGATCCCCCGCTCCCACGTTGATATAACGCCTTTTCTTTTGACTCTCATGCATCCTGTCCAGAACAAGTCCAAATGCATCCAACAAGCACTTGGTGCGGCTCAGCTCCCACGGGTGCCTGTATAACATGCCCTTTCCGGTCTCATTGATGTCCATTTTTATTCCTCGTCTTTCTTCCCGCAAACGCCCCCGCAGCGTCTCGATCTCCTTGCAGCAAGCGCCCCGTAGCGCCCTCGCTGCGGCTTTCCACGCTAAAGGCGCGCCTACCTGCGGATCACGTACTTACAGATCGGATTCCCCGCCGCGGAAAACTTCTCTTCATATTCCGTCATCACGTTGCCCTCCATGAGCACGGGGTCCGCATGAAGATCATAAGTGATGACCTGCACCTTCCAGCCTGCGGGCTCAAGCTCCTCCACCGCAAAGTCAAACAGATCGCGATTGTCCGTCTTGAACTCGATCACCCCGTCCCTTTTCAGGATCTTGTCATATCTTGCAAGGAATTCCCGCGAGGGGAGCCTCCTTTTTGCATGCCTGTCCTTCGGCCAGGGATCCGAGAAATTCAGGTAGATGCGATCGATCTCGCCCTCACCAAACACCTCCGCGATCTCCTCCGCCTCCATGCGAAGGAACCGAAGGTTTGGAAGCTCCTCCTGCTCCATCTTCTGTACGGCGCGAAGAAGCACTGTTGAATACTTCTCGATCCCAATGTAATTCACGTCCGGATTTTCCTTGGCCAGTGCATGAAGAAATTTCCCTTTCCCCATGCCGATCTCCACGCGGATCGGATGCTCATTCCCAAAAAGTGCGTGCCATTTTCCCGGCATTTCCTTTAAGGTCTCCTCCGGCACCACAAAACGGCTCTGCGCGATCACCTCCCGCGAACCGGTCACGTTGCGTAATCTCATGTTTCCTACCTCATTCAAACTTAGAAATCAATTCATTATAGCTTTTTTCGCCCCTCTTGGCAAGAAGCGAAACTTTTTTCACTTTCTACTTTGGTTTTTCCCAAAAATGTAGTAAGATAGAAAGGAAATGACCAAAAAAGGAGTACCCCATGTTTCGAATGAAGCACTTTCGGCTTCTTGCCGGTGCGCTCGCCGCATGCCTTGTGCTCTCTTCTCCCCTTTCCGCGCTGGCGGACAAGGCCTCAGAAAAAGAAGAGCGCATTGCGGAGCATCAGGCAATGGCCATCCAATCCAATGCAAGAACGAGCTGGCCCGCAGGCCCCGTGGTTTCAGCGGAATCCGCGATCCTCATTGAGGCAGAGACCTGCACCATCCTCTACGAAAAGAATATTCACAAAAAACAATATCCCGCAAGCACGACCAAGATTTTGACGGCGCTTCTTGCTTACGAGAAAAGCTCTTTGGATGAGACCGTGACCTTCTCCCATGACGACATTTTTTCCATTCCCAAGGGAAGCAACCACATCTCACTAAACCCGGGGTATACGCTCTCCATGGAGGATTGCCTGCGGGCACTGCTCATCCGTTCCGCCAATGAAGTGGCATATGCTCTCGCGGCCCACGTGGGCGGAAGCTGGGATGCCTTTGTGGACATGATGAATGCCCGTGCCGCGGAGCTTGGCGCCGTGGATTCCCACTTTGCGAATCCCAATGGCCTTCCCAACGAAGAGCACGTCACCAGTGCCTATGACCTCGCCATGATCGGCCGTGCGTTCTTTGCCATCGACTACCTTAACCAGATCACCCTAGAGCCCAAGCTTGTGGTGGAAAAGCCAAACGGCGTCCTGACGGACATGAACCAGATGCCCCTGATCCCTTCGGGGAAATATGCTTATGAGTTTCTGATCGGCTGCAAAACGGGCTATACGGACAGCGCCCACAACACCATGGTCGCCTGTGCGGAAAAGAACGGCATGCGCCTCATCTGCGTCGTTCTCAATGACGACAACCCCATGTACGCCGAGGACACGATTGCCCTGTTTGACTACGGTTTCAACAACTTCAGCAAGGTCAACGTGTCACAGACCGAAACAAAATATGACATCGACAACATTGGTTTCTTTTACGACAACACCGACATCTTTGGCGCATCCGAGCCGCTCCTTTCGCTGAACAAGGACGACTGCGTGATCCTTCCAAAGAGTGCGAACTTCGGCGACCTGACCAGCACGATCTCTTACAACGTAAGCGTTCCGGGCCAGGCGGCACTGATCTCCTACACCTTCCACGGAACGCCAGTGGGTACCGTTTCACTCGACCTGGCAAAGGGACAGGAAAACGCCTTTACCTTCGAAACGCAGGAAGCACCTACGCCTACGCCGGAAACAAAGACGCCCGCCCCTGACAAGAAAAAGGAAAAGGAAAAAGAGAAGGCAAAGGACTCAAAAGAAAAGGAAAAGAAAACGCCTTCCTTCGTCTTCGTCAACTTAAAGATCCTAAAGGTCCTCCTGATCCTTGTCATCGTGGCCGCAGTCCTCTTCGTGCTTTATATGTTCATCCGGAGAAACATCCATTTCTCCTTTGCGTCAGGTCTTAAGAATTCCAGGAATCACGAGCACGCAAAAGCGAAGCTGCGCGCTTCGAAGGAAATGCAAAAGAGCCGCAAATCCCAGATCCGTGCGGCAAAAAAACGATATAAAGAAAGAATAAAGCGCAGGTAACCACCCGCGCTTTATTCTTGCAGATCCATATTTTCCGGAGTCTCCGGTATAACACTGTCTTCGTCCTTATTCTTGGAAGCCTGGAGCTTCTCCCATTTCTTTTCGACCTCCATGGCCGTCTCTTCGTCCACCAGCCTTGTGGTCTTTACGGCGAACACCTCGCCCTCCGCCGTTTTGTTCACGCGGATCTTTCCCTTGAGGAACCCATGCACCTCACAATACGCAAGACACACATAATTTCGATTGTTCGTCGTGTACCAGCGAACACGCTTTTTCAGGTTCCGATTGCAAAGATAACACTTACTCGAGCTGACCTCCTTATCGTTCAAAAGCTCATGCTTTCCTGGGAAGGTCCGGGAAATATACTTGAAATAAGTGTCAAACTGATGCTTGACCTCCGTCTCCCTGCTGGTCGGCGGATAATAAACGTCATACGAGACCTTTGAGAGCACCTTCGGATTTACCTGCATGATCTCCTGCAACACCTTGGCGGTGTAATAGGCATCACTGAAGGCTCGATGAAAGGGAACGTGCTTCTCGATCTGCAGATAATCCACTGCATCCTGAAGCGCACGCCTCTTTCTCGGCTCGTTTGCGTCATAGGTCAGCGCGAACAGCTTTTGCACGTCCAGATACGGCATAGGCTTTTCCGTCAAAGGCATCATGTCATAGTATTTTCGGTTGCGCTGGAGCTCCATGACGTCCAGCGTGCCCCAGGTGCAATAAAGGAACGGTGCCGTACCGCACCACATTTCAAACCTCGTGGCCACCTCCGGGAACGTTCGGCTGTGCTTTAGTTCCTCCATGGTCAGATGAACGATCTTTCCCGTGATGCGGTGCATTTCCCTATAGACCTGCGGGCGTATGAGTTCGTTGAACTCTGCATCCAAGGTTCCGTCTGCGTTGACCTTGATCGCCCCAATTTCTATGATCTCGAAGGGTAACCCTTCGACCCTTGAACTAACCCCCGTATTGCTCTGGTTCCATTCCAGATCAAATACAACATAGTTCATGAATTAATATGCCCTTCCCCAATAAACCATCTTCTTCGCAGGCTTGCCACAGCATACGCAAGTGTCGGCCAGGTTTTCCTGTTCAAACGGCATGCAACGGCTCGTCACGCTTAAGCGTTCCTTGATCTGATCTTCGCATGCGCGGTCGCCGCACCACATTGCCTTAACAAATCCGGACTTCTCCGTAAAGAGCTTTACGAACTCGTCCATGTTGGTTGCCACGTAGGTATGCGCGTCGCGATGCTTCCTTGCGCGCTCGAGCATTTCCTTTTGGATCGTCTCCATCAGCTCGCTTACCTTCGCCTCAAGATCCGTGAGCGCGACCTCGATCTTCTCTCTCGTATCCCTGCGGCAGATCACGCACTTACCGGCCTCGATGTCCTTCGGACCGATCTCCACGCGGATGGGATATCCTCTCATCTCCGCCTCAGCAAACTTAAATCCAGGCGTCTTGTCCGTGTCATCCAGCTTTACGCGGAAGTTCTTGGAAAGGAGTTCTTTGAGCTCCGTTGCCTTCTCCATCACGCCTTCCTTCTTCTGCGCGATCGGAATGATGCACACCTGAATGGGCGCCACCTTCGGAGGAAGCACAAGACCCTCATTGTCGCCGTGTACCATGATCAGCGCGCCGATCAGTCTCGTGGTCATGCCCCAAGAGGTCTGATTTACGTACTTCAGGGTGTTGTCCTTGTCCGTGAACTGAATGCCAAAGGCCTTTGCAAAGCCGTCGCCAAAGTTGTGGCTCGTGCCGGACTGAAGTGCCTTGCCGTCATGCATCAGCGCTTCGATCGTATATGTTGCCTCCGCGCCCGCGAACTTTTCCTTCTCGGTCTTCTGACCCTTGATCACGGGGATCGCAAGCACTTCTTCGCAGAACTGCGCATAAAGATTCAGCATCTGGATGGTGCGGGCCTGCGCGTCTTCGAAGGAAGCATGCGCCGTGTGGCCTTCCTGCCAGAGGAACTCACGAGAGCGAAGGAACGGTCTCGTCTCCTTCTCCCATCTTACCACGCTGCACCATTGATTATATACCTTCGGCAGATCTCGGTAGGACTGGATGCAGTTCTTATAAAAATCGCAGAACAGCGTCTCAGAAGTGGGACGCACGCACATTCTCTCCTGCAGGGGCTGCAGACCGCCATGGGTCACCCAAGCCACCTCAGGCGCAAAGCCTTCCACGTGATCCTTTTCCTTCTGAAGCAAAGACTCCGGAATGAACATGGGGAGATATACGTTCTCCACGCCCGTCGCCTTAAAACGATCGTCCAGCTGTCTCTGGATCAGCTCCCAGATCGCATAGCCCGCGGGCTTGATCACCATACAGCCCTTAACGCTCGTATAGTCGATGAGCTCCGCCTTCTTCACCACATCCGTGTACCACTGGGCGAAATCCTCCTCCATTGAAGTGATCGCTTCCACCATCTTCTTGTTGTCTGCCATTGTTGTGTCTCCTTTGTGTTTAAAGTTAGAAAGCCGGCTTCAAGCCCCGCAAGGGACCGGAAACCGGCGGTACCACCCTAATTGACGCATTTGCGCCCATCTTTCACAATCGTTAACGCCGATCCTACGTTACGCTTCTCGATGCATGGGATACCCTTCCGGCCCGCGCCCCCACGCTGCCAGATTCATCTCCCCTCATCGTCTCACGCAAAACTCCAAGGCAGGTTCAAAGCCTCCCACACAAGAACCTCTCAGCCGCGCCGTACACATTGCCTAAGCGCCACGTTCTCTCTCTGGGGTGCGGAAATGCTCCTACTAACCCTCTTCATCGTCTTTTGTGCAATAATATTATTACGTTCCTAATGCTTTTGTCAAGCCTTGCTTATTTCTTCTCCACGCAAAGCTTCTTCAGCGCGCCCTCTTTGATCAGGCACTCGCCGTGTTCCTTCACGTAAAGGATCTTCTGCTCCTCCGCGCCATACAGAACGGAAAACTCCATCGCCTGTACGCAGAGCTTGCTGTAGCGCTGATAGGATGCGGCGCCCTTTTTCACGCACAGGTAATAGTGATCGCCCATGCGATAAAGCGAGGTCTGCACCCGAAGGTTCTTCGGAACAATGCTTGCCAGCTCCATCACGTCGCCCAGGCTCTCGAATTCGAAAATGCCCTGCTCCGGATTGGTCAGCTGCTCAGGAGCTTCCTCCTTGGCCTGCTGCCCCTCTTTCTTGGAGTCAAGCGACTGGTCAAACGCCTTCTTCATCTCATTGAGATATTCCATCAGGCGTCCGCCGTCCTTATCCGTCAAGGGATCACTCTCGCTGAAGGTCAAAACCAGTCCCTGCTCGGGAAGCATCATGATGGACATGTCAAAGGCAAACTTCGGAGGCTTGTAACCCACTTCCTCTGAAGCCTGCGAGATGATGTCGCGCACGACCTCGCGCGCCTTGTCGCTTCGGAGCACAAAGTCCTTGTAGTCGATCTGATAGCCTTCCAGCTCTTCGTTGGAAATAAAGCATCTTACCGTTTTGTCATCGATCCTTTCAAATTTCATGGGCACCCTCCTTTCTGCCAGACGTCACGCCCCAAACCAAGTTCATTTGAACCATTCCAGCTTTTTCCTAATCCTATTATACCACTTTTAAAGCATTTTTACCATAATCATTTTTTGCGCCCGGTTTGCCGGGCGCCTCATTCTTTGCGGCGCGGCTTTCTTAAGGACTATGCCGTCGCCACTTCCTTCTCTTCGCTTCCGGGGCGGCCCTCCGCCATGCGCAGCTGCGCCGTCACGAGGCCATAGTAAATGCCCTTTCTCTCAAGAAGTTCATTGTGGCTGCCCATCTCTGCAATGGAATGCTTATCGATGACGATCAGGCGGTTTGCCTCACGCAGCGTGGAAAGTCTGTGCGCGATCGCAAACGTCGTTCTGCCCTCGATCAGACGGTTTAACGCCTGCTGGATCAGAAATTCGCTCTCCGTATCCAAAGAGGAGGTTGCCTCGTCCAGGATCAAAAGCTTCGGGTTGTTGAGGATCGCTCTTGCGATCGCAACACGCTGCCTCTCACCGCCCGACAGGTTGTAGCCATGCTCTCCGACGTAAGTATTATATCCATCCGGCGTTTTGCAGATAAAGTCATGCGCATTGGCTGCCTTCGCGGCCTGGATCACCTCCGCAAGCGTTGCCGTAGGCTTCGCAAAGCGAATGTTGTCGAGGATCGTACCTGAGAACAGGAAGGTCTCCTGCAGCACCACGCCGATCTGCGAGTGCAGGCTTTCCACCTTCACGTCGCGAAGATCCACCCCATCCAGAACAATGCGGCCCTGGTCGGGATCATATAATCTCATGATCAGATTGATCATCGTGGATTTACCGGTACCGGAAGCACCCACCAGACCGATCATCTCGCCGGGCTGCACTTCAAAGCTCACGTCCTCAAGCACGGGCTCATAGGTGTTATATCCAAAGCATACCTTCTCGAACTGGAAGTGTCCCTTGATCGCAATTTCCTTGCTGCCGTCGCGGTCCTTGATCCTCGGCTCCTCGTCAAGCACGTCGTAAATACGGTTCAGACTCGTCACCATCTGCATGACCATTCTGGGCAAGTGCGTCATCCAACCAAGCGGTCCGAAAAGATATCCGCTGTAGGTCATGAACTGCACCAACTGACCCATGGTCATCTTGCCCACCAGCACGTCACGGCCGCCAAAGAGCACAGCCACGTAAGTACCGCAGCCCAGAAGGAAGGTCAGGATCGGGAAGAACACGGCCCAGAAGGTCTCATTCCTGGACTGGGTCTTTGCGTAATCCCTCGCCTTTTCCGTAAAGCGCGCCGCCTCACGATCCTCCGTACCAAAGGTCTTTACGATCCTCATGCCGGAGATGATGTCCTGGATGCTGTTGGAAAGCTCGTCCGACTTCATCCACTGACGGGAAAAGATCGTGTGAATATGATGCCAAAAGATCTTCATCAGCACAAACACGACGATGACAAACATCAGGGAAAGTCCCGTCATGACAGGGCTGATCATGAACATTACCACAAGCGAAATGATCATCGTCAGAAGCGTCGAGAACATATATCCAAACACTTCTTCAAAGAATTCGCGGATGCGTCCGGTGTCGCGGGACACGCGGTTCATCAGTTCGCCCGGCTTCCTCTTGTTGATGAAGGAGAGCGAAAGGATCTGGATCTTCACGTAAAGCTTTTCACGCAGGGACATGGAAAGCGCCGAGCCGAGCTTAATGCAGGCAAGGTTCTTCCAAACGCTCAGCAAAATCGCGCCGATGAGCAACGCAAAGGATATCCCGACAAATACGCCAAGGTCCGCCCATTTTCCCCTTCCGGTCGAAAGCGCATCATCGATGAACCAGCGCTGTACCATGGGCCTTGCAATGTCCATTGCAGCGATCACCAGCATGGAAAGGCTGATGAGAAGGAGCTTGCCGATAAAGCCGCCGCAAAGGTTCATAAACTTCTTGGCAATGACCATCTTGCCTTCACAATAAGGACATGCGCTGGTGTTCGGCAGGGCGCGGCCGCACTTCTCACAGTAGGTTTCATATTCCGAGCTTGTGATCTGCTCCGCTTTCTCCGCGTCGCCGCATTCCTTCAGAGACTTTACGATCGCCTGCGCGCCGCGAATGGCATAGGAGGCACGAACGATCTGGCGCATGGACACTCTTGCCACGCACTCTTCCACGCCCTCCCCAATAATGTTTTCATTACTTTCGGCCAGGGTCATCACCGTGATGATGCCGCAGCCCACCTGGTGCTCACAACGCACCTTTTCACAATCTTTTAATTCCTTTTGATAGGTGACCTTATCGCCGGAAAGCACCACAAGGCGCCTGTTCGTCACGGCGATAAAGACATCCGTTTCATATCTGTCCGCCGCCTGCGCCGTAGGTTCTTTCGCAAGGTCGACCTTCGCATTTGGCGTTCCGTTTTCGCCCGCCGCGCCCGTCATTTCGTACGCAAGGTCCGCGGGCACACAATATACCAATTTCTCGCCGGCAGAGAGCGCAAGCGCCTCCAGCTGACTTCCCGTTAACGTAAATAGTAATTTCATTTTTTCTTTAATCCTCTTGTCAATACCACGTTGTTACAAACCTGATCCGATTAGATGAACAGATCAAGCTTCTTCTTTTCCTGCACTCCGAGTGCGTAAAAGTCGGGGATCTCATAGCGGTTGCCGTCAATGTCCTTCACCAGAAGTCTTGCATCGCTTAGGGATACCACGACGTCACCGCTCATGTGCGTCGTAAAGCGGCACATGCCAAAGCTTGTTTCCACGTGCCAATAGGCGTAACCATACTCTTCCTTGATCTCCATGATCTTCTTGATCACGGGCATGAAGTAGCGCAGCCTGATCTGCTCTCTGAGCATTTCCTGCTGGTCCTTCGGAAGTTGTTTAATGTCTTCCACCATGCCGATCTCTTTTGCTTTCTCGTCGGCCTCGCGGATGGAGATATATTCTTCCGGATTGGTCAGCGGGAAGGTCAGGTACACGCCAACTCTCTTGTACTCTTTGTCGCCGAACTTCAGGGACACAAAGCCGCCCTCGGTCCTCGCAAAGGTTGCGTTATCCTTCGTGATGAAGCGCATCTCTAAGAGCTCTTCTGACTCCTTCTTCAGCGCCTCCTCATCGAAGTCATCGTCCATATTTAAATCTAGCAAATCCATTTCTTCACTCATCGTTTCTTCCTCTTGTCTTTCTAAAATTCTGGTTATTGCCAACTCGGGGGCTGGCCGCGTCTCAATTACTCCAATCCACGCATGGCCAAAGCCTTGGTCTGTAACTCGTTGAGCTTGTAGTAGGTTCCCTTCTTCGCCATGAGTTCTTCATGGGTTCCGGATTCGGTCAGTTTTCCTTCATCGAGCACGATGAGGTGGGTCGCATTGCGCAGGGTAGAAAGTCTGTGCGCAATGGAGATGACGGTTCTGCCCTTTTCAAGGCGCTCAAGCGACTTTTGGATCGCAAGCTCCGTCTCCGTATCCACGGCAGAAGTTGCCTCGTCCAAGATCAGGATCTTGGGATCCGCAAGGATCGCCCTTGCGATCGAGATCCTTTGCTTTTCACCGCCGGAAAGTGATCTTCCGGAGGAACCTAAGATCGTATCATAGCCCTCGGGCATCTTGCAGATAAAGTCGTGCGCGCTCGCCTGCATGGCCGCGGAGATGATCTCCTGGCGCGTTGCGTCAGGCCTTGCGTACGCGATGTTTTCCGCAACGGTTCCCATGAAGATATAGGTCTCCTGAGACACCATGGCCACGTTCTTTCGAAGCTCGCGGAAGCCATACTGCTTTACGTTGATGCCATCCACCAAAACCTCGCCCTCTTCGGTGTCATATAGCCTCGAGATCAGGTTAACCAGCGTGGATTTGCCCGCGCCGGACCTTCCCACGATGCCAAACACCTCGCCGGCGTTCACGTGGAAGCTGATGTCCTTCAGGATCGGCTTGTGCGGCTCATATCCGAAGGTTACGTTCTTCAGTTCGATCTCGCCGTTTAACTTCTCGGGTCTGTAAGGATCTCTCACCTCTCGCACCTCGGGCACGGCGTCGATGATCTCGAATAATCTCTGTCCGCAGTTCATGCAGTTGGTGTACCAACGGATGATATGTGACATGAACTCCAAGGGTCCCTTGAGCAGGCCAACGTAACCTGAGAAGGTCAGAAGCAAACCCAGGGAAATGTTCTGCGTGCCAAGGAAACCTGCTTTGCCGTTAGCCGCAGCCGCAAAACCGCCGATCATCAGCGCGCCGCCCACGGCCCAAACAAGGAAGGAAATCGTATCCTCGACGGAATAATATAATGCAAAAAACTTGTTATCATAATGCGCAAGATCGATCTCGGAGTTCTTCACTCTCTTGTTATTCTTGCCGAAACGACCGATCTCCTGCTCCTCGCGGCCGAAGGCCTTGACCACGCGCGCGCCGGTCAGGTTCTCGTTGATCTGGCTGTTCATGCGCCTGTTCGCGCGGTGACGCTTGCCATAGTAATGCCAGAGGTGCGGAAGCATATTATAGCTCATGACCACAAGCACGGGCATGAGGATCACGCAGGCGATGGCCAGGATCGGGCTCATGAGAAACATCACGACCGTCGTCGCGATGATCGTCAGCACGTTGATGAAAAAGTATGGAATGCCGTCGATAAAAAACGACGAGATCTGCTCCGCGTCATCACATACACGGGTCATCAGGCCGCCGGTCTGACGCCTCGTAAAGAAGCTGATGGACAGTCTGCCCATGGCCGTAAAGGTCTGGCTCTTGATGGTTCCCACCACGTGGGGTGCCACGTTCGCCGTCATCGCACCTTGCAAAATACCAAAGAACTGGCCGATCATCTTCGCCACGATCATGGCGATCACCACCATCACAAGGGCAGCAGAGAATTTCCCTGCAGGAAGGTTCAGGAACTCCAGGAATTTCGGATCCTTAAGGAGCACCTTGTCATAAAGGATCGTACCGCTCAGGTACGGCCAGGCAAGGTTCAGGCCCACGTTTCCAAGGTAGCACAGCACCATGATGGCAAGCTGAAATCTGTAGGGCTTGAAATACCCCATGATACGAAAGAGAACGGAACGCTTGTCCAAGCACTTCGGGCAGACCTTGCGCTCCTGATCGGGATAGAGCATGCCACACTTCGGGCAAACCTCTTTTCCCTTCTCAACGTCCAGGTCTTCGTCCTTGATCTCCTCCTTGTCCTTGATCTTCTTAAGCAGGTCCGCAAGCTTGTGAAAATAGCCTTGCTTCGTGTTGGAAAACTGGCAGATGAAGCGCTCAGCGCCTTCGATCTCGCCCATGAGAACGCCCGTGCTGATCTGACGCAGCACTTCGAGCTTCTCCACCTTATCAAGCGGATAAATCGTCAGGGCCGGCTTGCCTTCCAGTACCATGTCCTTTTGTAAGCCGCCGTAGCCGCCAAGCCTGAATTCTTCCTTCTCGCGATAGGGATATGCCGCAACGAGGAGCTTCTCCTTCGTCAGTGCCACCACCGTGTCGGCGAAACGATATTCCAGGTCAAAATCCGCCATGGCGCCAAAGAGGATCTCCTCCTTGGACACCCCATAATTCTTTGCAACTTCGTAAAAACTATTCGGTAAATTCATTTTGTCTCACACTTTCTAACATGCCAACGTGCCAATGGGGACGGTTCTTTTTGGCACGTTCATGCCATGGTCCCTCACGTGCCAAAAAGAACCGTCCCCATTGGCACGTTCACAACCTAAAATCCCAGTTTACGGATTACCTCCACAAGATTTCTGCCGTAGGTTTCCGTCCCGAGGCAGTTCGGATGTAGGTTGTCGAGATAATATTCCTTCAGATGGGGCACAAGCGTGAACCCATCCACAACAGTTACGTTTTTGTAGCTTCCCGCGATCTTCTTGATGTTCTCGCAGAAATCCACGAACTTCTCATACCCCTCTGGCTGGTCGCCGCGCCAAACGGGTGAGATGCAAAGGATCGGGATCTCATTGCCATAAATCCCGGTCAAGGTTTCATAGTACTCCTCGACGCGTTCCATGGTCTCATCCCCGTATTGATTGGTTCCGAGCGCCACGATGATCTTGTCGGGCTGATAGCCCTCCATCTTCATCAGGGAGTTTTTGTCGTAGATATATCCGCCGATCCCTTGATTAATAATGTCGTAATTCAGCAGTCGGTTAGCCACCGAGACATAAGTTTGTCCGGAACGGAGCGGACCAAAGCCCTGGGTGATGGAATCGCCCAGCCAAAGCACCTTTTCATTCTTCACAGGTCTTTCTGCGGCCGCGTTCAACGCAAAGTTCCGCAAAAGCACCGTGGCGTCTGCGGGCAGATAGATCACGACTGACTTCTTCCCCTCCGGCATGTCCCACTCAATCTTGCCTTCCTTCGGGAGGTTCCATCCCGGAAATCCCTTTGAAAAATCGGGCTCCGGCATGCCTTCTTTCAAGAAATCCATCACGTAAGCGATCTTTGTGATCTGACCGTCTACCGCCAGCTCAAAGGAATCCGGCGAGCCCATCCAGATCAGCTTGAAATCAAAGGACACCTTCGTGGCCTCCGTCACAAATTCAATGGTCTTTGCGGTAGACGCCGTGCATCTCTCATACCAGAAATCAAAGGCCTCCTTGAAGTAATCCTCCTGCGCCTTCGAGTACTGGAACGCCTGCAGCCAGCCGTCCTCCTTCTCTTCGAAACGATATGCTCCAAAATATAAATACCTTAATTGGTCATTGCTCACGACAATACTCCCCCTCCCAAGCCATTTTGCCTTATTTCATAAAATATTATTATACCATAAATTTTGTTCATATACTAACTATATTTTTCCTTTTCGGGCCTTATTTTTGTGCCAATGGGGACGGTTCTTTTTGGCACATTTGTGCCAATGGGGACGGTTCTTTTTGGCACATTTGTGCCACTGGGCGTGACCTTCGTCACGTCCCTCCCTGCGGTCGGGATCATGGAATGCTACGCATTCCAAGCCTTGGGCGTGTTCTTTTTGGCACATTTGTGCCACTGGACGTGACCTTCGTCACGTCCCTCCCTGCGGTCGGGATCATGGAATGCTACGCATTCCAAGCCTTGGACGTGTTCTTTTTGGCACATTTTTCAATTTATTTCCTACCGCGAATGACCATCGTCACTGAGGTGGCCGTATCCCATTGCTTTTTCCCCTGTCGGTACAACCTGATCCTCTCATCATATTTCGCGTTCACCGCCGCCACGACCGCTTCATCGCCATCCAAATGCGCGGATTCGATCGCTTCCAGGCTTGTCTGTCTTTGCGCTTCGATCATGGCCTCGGCCAACTCTGCAGAAAACCTGGGGTTGTCAGGCGTCAAGTCGATCACTGCATATCCCGTCGCCACTTCACAAAATCCGTTGGCTTCCATGGACGCAGGGATTTCCGCCTCTGTCATGGGATACTGACACACCTGATATGCATCCCGTGTTTCCTCCCACGACGGCGTCTTCTCCCAAAACGCTTTCTCTTCCGCAGTCTCCGCGAGACACGGTGCCTGCACGCTTACCCCTTTTCTTGCCGAGAGGCAAAGGCATATACCGCCGGGTTTTAACACTCGAAGCTGCTCTCCCCAAAAGGACTTGGGCTCCACGTGCTCCTGAACGGTATTGGAAATGGTCACGTCAAAGGTGTTATCCGCGAAGGGCAGCGCCGTCGCGTCTCCCTCACAAAACTCCACTCCCGCAATGTTCTTTCGCGCAAACGCAATGAACTGACTATCTCTGTCGATCGCCGTGATCTTGGCCTTGGGATACCATCTGCGCAAAGCCTCAGCCAATGCTCCAGGACCGCACCCGATCTCCAATATCTTCATTTCCTTGTCCCGATCCAGTCCAAAAAGCCCTTGATACTGCGCAAAAAACAAGTCGTCAAATCTCAGTTTTCTGCTGTAATATAATGTTTTGATTCCCTGAACGTAATCTGACCAAACTGTATTCATCTAATTCCTCCTGTAAACCACGCGACCTTCGTGCCACTGGGCGTGACCTTCGTCACGTCCCTCCCTGCGGTCGGGATCATGGAATGCTACGCATTCCATGCCTTGGACGTGTTCTTTTTGACTCATCCTCTTGGAGCATGTTTCACCACGAACTCCACGACCCTGTCGGCTTCTTCCCGCTCGAACGGGTACACCCTGCCAAAGTACTTGTAATAGATCAGCAGCGACCAATACACCTCATATCCGCCAAGGTCAAACTCCTCCTTGGTCGGGAAGTAGGATAGGCACCCGTTGGCATAGCCATTCAAGTAAAAGAACTCATCCTTCAGGCGCTCCGCCGCCTCAAGCGCAAACTCGGTCATCAGCTCGTAGGCCATGCCGCAAAGGCAAAAAGCTCCGATCCTGAAATACTGCACCTCTGCCTGCTCTTCCTGCACGGTGATCCCCTGCGCGCGCAGCCTTTTCACCTCTGCAAGCCACTCCGCACCATCGATCCCGCACTCTGCCATTGCCTCTTTCGCAATCATATCCGCTCGCTCCGCGCTCGGTACCTGCGCCCGTAACGCGATCCAGCGAGAATAGGCTTGCAGGGACGCACCTCCATCGGCGTTTTCATTGCCAACGCTTGTGCCGCTTGCCTGCATGTCGCCTGCCTGTATGCCGCTTGCCTGCATGCCGCTTGCCGTAATCGTCCCGCGATTCCTAAGCGCCTCTTCCACGCTTCGCAGCACCTCATCCGCCATCAGCTGCAACGCATTCTCCGACCTTACAAACTTAGGTCCCCTTGCGTCCACTGGCGTGTTCTTGGAGCAAAAATACTTCGGTGCGACATTCCCGGCAGCGCCCTGGATCAGCATCACCGGACAGCCATATTTCTTCTGCAAGGTTTCGCGCACGTTTCCGAAATAATCCGGCGAGATCATAAGATTATCCGCCTTCAACACATTCCCGTGCGCCGTCACCCGCAACAACAAGAGCTTCCGCGCCGTACCTTGCAATTCGCCAGCCTCGCCCTCGCGAAGTTCACGCACCTCAAGGATCCCGACCCTGTCGTCCACAAGGTCACTTGCGAACCGCCTGTTCACACCGATCTTTGCCCGCGCATTAACGCACCCCGTCTGCACTTCTTCCATGCCTTCCAGGGCCGTCTCCAGCGCCATCATAATCCGCTCGCAGACAAGTTCAAAATACCCATCACCCGCGTCACCGTCCGGTGCGGCATGCGTGTGCGAAAAACACAGCATAATATTCTCACGCGAAGCGCCGATCCGCTCCGCCACCTGATCCCGCAGATCATTCGACAATTCCTTGGTAAAGCCAATACTGTCGATCGTGATCAGTGCGGCGCGGCTCTCTTCTCCCCACACGGACACCTGCGCAAGCAAGGGAGCTAAAACCCCCTTCGAGTAATTGTCCTCACGGTAGAAGCCCACCAACGGCGCCGACCAATCCGGCGTCAAGTCCGCTTCACCGTAACCAAACATTAGTTTCATTTAGGCCTACTTTCTTTCGGGCGTAAGGCACCGTCACCTAACCCCGTCATTCACAAACACAAACACCGTTTCCTCATCGTTCAGGTGCACCACCTGCGGATGAAACGGCTCCGTCACCATGGTCCAAAGCTTCTTTGCCTTAGGATTCTTCTCGTTGTATTTGATCTCCCAATTCCCAGGATGCTTTGCCAGTATAAGCCTGGCCGCATCCAGCGCAAAATGCTTTCTGCGATAGGACGGAAAGATCGTAAACTCCGCCATGATATAATCCGGATCCTGCCCGATGTTCGAGTAGGGACAAAGCATCGCAAATCCCACCAAAACCTCATCGTCCTGGATAAAATACGCGATCCGGCGCGGGTCGGTGAAATATTCCTCGAAATGCCCGTAGGAATAATTCCCGTGCTCGTCCATCTCATCCTCGTAAAAGTTCGTCATCTCATATAGATATTTTTGATTGATGCTAAAGAGCAAGTCCTTGTCCTTCGCCTCAACCTTCCGTAAATTGATCATTTTTTCCTCCTCGTGCCAATGGCGTGACCTTCGTCACGTCCCTCCCTGCGGTCGGGATCATGTGCCAATGGGCGTGACCTTCGTCACGTCCCTCCTTTCAGTCGGGATCATGGAATGCTCCGCATTCCAAGCCTTGGACGGTTCTTTTGGCACATTTCAAAACAAACTAGGTATCTTCTTCTCGAAGTACGGCAACCACCATTCCTTGTAGCCCTCCAGCGTCGGATGGATAGGATCCGCCATGAATCTGGCGCGTTCCTCCGCAGTGACCTTGTTAAATGCCTTATCGTCCCATAGGTTGATGAGCTCGATGTCCCACTTTTTCGCGATCTTCTTTAGCAGCTCCACCATCTCGGCATATTCCTTCGACTCATACTGCGGACTCGTGTAAAACGTCACCGGACAGCCCCATTTCACACGCGCATATGCGATGATATATTCGATCGCACCGGCCACGGTTTTCGTGTCAAACGACTCCAACTCCCTGCTCTTATCAACGCTCCCGAGGGGCTTCATACAAGTAGCATCATTTGTGGACAGCTGGCACACAAGAAGGCTTGCAGACTCTGCATCGATCGTCTTGAGCCTGCTGACGTAGGAGTCCGGCCCGTCATCCACAAGCGTCGTCCCCGACACCGCTTCCTTGACCATTTCGTACCCAAACTTCTTGCACAGCAAATCCGCGAAGGATATGCCGCCGGCCGCCTCTCCGTAAGTAACGGACGACCCAAGGAAAATGAGCGTTCTCACGCCAAATTCGCGGTGCATGTTGATCACGTACTTTGCGTCAGGCTTGATCTCCTCTTCGAGCTCTTCAAAATGCTCCTCCAAGATCGGAAAAGGCCCGAACTCATAAGCCGCAAGCAGCTGCAGCGCATCTTCCTTGACGTCCAATTCCTCGCCATGCGCCACGATGACCTGCTGCAAAAGCTCGATCAATTCCTCCTTGAAAGCGGAAATGTCCTGCCCGTAATAAGGATCCATAAACCAGTCCAGGCAAAACAACATGCTTCTCTTTTGATCCGCATCACTGCCCAGCAAAATCTCCCTCACGCCTTCGATCCCGGCCCTCACAATATTCCTGTCATCTTCCGTATATGTCACAAACCTGCTTTCTTTCACGACTTACTCCATTCTTCGTACGCCTTTTCCCATGTTTCCACGGCGTAAGGCCTTCTTTCGTCGCCAATCCTTTTGGCATATTCTTCCGCATACCGCAAGAAGTAGTACATGTGCTCCTTCGCCGACAAAAGCTCTTTGAAGATCACCTTGCACCACACGTTTGCCTCCACGTACTGCGTCGTCTTCCTGAGCTCCTCAATGTAATCCGCCATGGAAAACGGCACCCGTATCTCCTCCACCGAAGCCTCTCCGTTCTCCGCGATCGTGAGGATCGCGTACGGCACGCTGTCCGTGATCGCATCCAGCGGCAAACCGCAGGAACCTGGATTGATCAGCAACATGTTCTTGCGAGGAACCTTGTAACTCCACTGCACATGCGTGTGCCCGAAGATATATACGCCCTCTTCCAGCGCCGCCACTTTCTCCTGAAAATCCGCGTCCGCATCCAACATTGCATGGATGTCCTTCCGTACCATTTCCGGCGTCGTCTGCACCTTCGCATATCTTTCCGAAACGGCCACCGAATCAGCAGATTCACGCACCCCAATAAAATCAGCCAAGGAATGCGCCATATGAACCTTCACGCCATTGCATTCAAACTCTGCCGTGTGCGGTAACGCCAAAAGATAATCCAGATTCTCCTTTTCGATATTCCGATAATTCCAATACGAGATCTGCATCTGGCCGTCGGTCCAAGTGCTCTGATCCTTCCCGATCAGATTCTCGAGGTACCTTTCTTCATTACCCTGAATGATCCATTTCTTCGGAATTTCCTTCAACGTCTGAATACAGTCATTCGGCCAGGCGCCGCTCAAACAATAATCACCCGCAATGATAAACTGCTCGATTCCCCGACTCTTTATATCCTCCAACACCTTCACCAGCGCCGGATGATTCCCATGTATGTCCGATATGATTGCAAATCTTTCCGTCAACCTTCCATCCTCCAAGTCACGGCATATGTCTTCGCCGCAACCCCTTTCTGCTTATAATTCTCTCGCCAGTTTTTCATACATGCCATACCGCTGCCCGACGGAATATACGAACTCGCCCGCTTCGATCATCCTGCGGATTTCCTCGTCACCTACCCATTTCGCCGCCACCGTCTCCTCAGGGCATAGCACCAGATCATCAATTGCCACGTCCTTTTTCAGCAGATAAACATCCAAGAAATAATTCTTGTGCGCGTAGGTGGCGATCAGCTTCAACTCGCTTTCCGCGGCCACGATCCCCGTCTCCTCGAAAAGTTCCCTCACAGAGGATGCCGTCGTCGTCTCGCCCGCAAGCGTGCCGCCGCCAACAAACTCCCACTGATTTCCCGCCTTCTTCGCAGGGTGCCGCTGCGTCGTCAAAAACTCCCCCTTGGAATTCATGACCCAGATCTCACAGCTTACGTAATACTCACCCTCTTCAAACTTTTCCCCACGCAGATGCGTCCGCCCCAGCGGCTTCCTCTCCGCATCATACAGATCCCAATACTCCATACTGCCCTCCTTATCTTACAATTCCAGTTCCATGCCACTGGGGACGGTTCTTTTTGACTCATTCCATTCCAGTTTCATGATCTCGCCATATTCTATCGCCGTGCTGATGCCAAACACGGCCTGCATCATGATGGCATGTCCCGCCACAACAACACACTTGTGGTTCTTATACTTTTCAAGACACGCCAACACCCTGTTCCGAACAATCTCCGTGCTTTCCCATACTTTGGTTTCGCCCTTAGGATAAACGCCTTGCATCCTGTCTCGCTCCTGACACAGGGCCACCAAATTCTCATCTCCCGTAATGGAGTATGTCACGTCCACCTGCCATTCATGCAAGTCACGCTCCACCGCCACGTCGACCTGAAGCTCACGCGCCATGATCGCAGCACCCTGCAGGGCTCTTGTATATGGCGAAGACACGATCAGTTCGACGGGATATTCCGCCAGCTTCGCACAACTGTTTTTGATCTGCTCCGCGCCTCGCTCCGACAAGCCCGCGAAATTCGTACCCATCGGGAATCTCGACCAATCTCCGACGCTTGCATAGTCTGGCTCACCGTGTCTGACAAACAAAAACTTCGTCATCCCTACTCCTCCCACGCCTTCAGCATTTTCAAGATCGTCTCTAAGTCCTTCTGCTCTTCTTCCCTGCTATAGGTATAATTCTCGGGAACGCCGTCAAAGAGCTCGATCTTGCTCATCTCGCTTTCCGGAAGCTGGCCCAGCGCATTGGCGATGGCAACGTAAACGCGACCGTTATTTCTCCCGATCCCGTCATCCCAAATCTGCTCGTAATCCCAAAGCGGGATCATCCTGCAATCCGTGATGCCAGTCTCTTCATAAAGTTCGCGCCTTGCCGCCTGCATTGCGGTTTCGCCTGCCTCCACGTGCCCGCCGGGATGCTCAAAACTCTGCCTTTTCTTGTGCCAGGAATACACCCACTTGTCCTGATATCTTGTAAAGATCACCACAAATTCAATGTTGTCCAACTGCCCCAAATTATAGTTTTTCTTCGCCATAAGCCCCCCTCGATTATCTAGCCGCCTTCAGCGTGTAGGTGTGGCCCCAGTTCTTCAGCACTTGAACCTGGGCGAACCCCGCCGCCAGCAGTGCCTCCGTTTCGTGCTCCACGGTCAGCGGCGTGTCGTAATGATAAAACTCATCCTCGCGAAGGCCTTGTTCCTTCCGAAGCCTGAGCAACTCGCCACGGTGGAACCGCTCCTCTTCCTCAGAAGTTGCAAAATAATCGGTCAGGATAAAATATCCTTCCGCCTTCAAGGCTTTCCGCACCTTTTCATACAAAGAGATCTTCTCCTCTTTCGTGAAATGGTGAAGTGACTCTACGGACACCGCCGCATCAAATGCGCCTTCCTCAAACGGCACGTCAAAATACGATCCCACGATCAAATTTAATGCTTTTTCAGGGAACTTCTTTTTCAGCGCATCCAACATGCCTGCTGCCAGGTCAACACCCGTGACCTTCGCAGTGGGTACAACCTCAAAGTAATAACCCAGCTCAAGGCCCGTACCACAGCCCAAGTCAAGAATGCAGGCCCCCGCATCTTGCGGCAAACACCCCGCCGTAAACGGGTAAAACTCACCCGCGTCATCAATCGTCGTGAGCTGATGCTCCTCATAGCCCTCAAGCCTCGCATCGAAGAACTCACCCATCTTCTCCAAACGTGCCACTGGGGACGGTTCTTTTTGGCACGTTTCTGCCACTGGGGACGGTTCTTTTTGGCACGTTTCTGCCACTGGCGTGACCTTCGTCACGTCCCTCCTTTCAGTCGGGATCATGGAATGCTTCGCATTCCAAGCCTTGGACGGTTCTTTTTGGCACGTTTCTATCGCATCCATAATTATCTCCGCATTTTCCGCCGCAGAACACTTTCCGCTGTCAACGCACAGATCATATCCTTCCTTCGGCCACAAATACTGCAGGGAGGCCTCCGCGGACCCCGGGCATCTGTCGCCCCGCTCCTGCTCCCTCCTTAGAAGGATTTCCAGATCACACGTCACCTTCACCGTCAGCACTTCGTAACCCTTCGCGGCATCCATGAACGCCTCGAAAATCCGCTCGCTTGTGATCGCATGGTCTACGATCACCGACCTGCCCTTCCCCAGTACGTTTTTCATCCCTTCGCACATGGCCGGCATGATCTCATAAATATCATCTTCGTAAATGGTCTCCTTCGGATCCGTGATCATATAATCGTCAATGGATATGATCTCGGCCTCCACGCCCATGCCCGCAAGCCTTCGCTGCAATTCCCCAGAGAGCGTTGACTTGCCGGCCGACGACGGCCCATTTAACAAAATCACTTTTATCACTCTTACCACACTTTCTATCAAATCCTAATATTTCTTACACATCTCTTCCATCCCAAATTCCACCAGCCCCGTATCCACGAACCCAACGGACTCGTACAACCCCTTCGCCACGCTGTTTCCAGGCGCAACGCCAGTGTAGATCTCCTCGGGATGAAATTTCTCCTTTACGAACGCCAAGCCCAATTCCAGCGCCTTTCGCCCGTACCCCATGTTCTGATACCGCTGGTCGATCATGAACTTCCAAAGCGTGTAATAATGCTTGGCTTCGTAATATCCCATCATGATGAATCCGACCATCGTCTCATCGTCATACACGGCGAAGGGCCACGCCGTCTTGGCATATACATACGCCTGCGCCAAAGACTCCGCGTTCGGCGAAACGAACCCCATCTGATCCTCCCGCACCCCAAGCGCAAGCACTTCATCTATATTTTCTTTTGTCACCGACTCTAAGTGAATCATGCAATCTCCTTATCACGTGCCAGTGGGGACGGTTCTTTTTGGCACATTTCTGCCAAAAGGAACCGTCCCCAGTGGCACGCTAAAACTCCTTTACGAGCCCAACGCGCAGCTGGTCGAGCCTGTCGCCAAGCGCCTGCTTCAAGATCCCGTAGGCGTGCCCCCTGGTGCAGTGGCCTGTGCATATATACTCGATGCCCGTCTCGGCGATATTTTTCGCCACGGCCTCCACCTCTTCGTCAGTCTTGTTAAAGAGGTGCATGCCACCGACATAGCCATAAATCTTCTTGTCCGGGAAGGTCTTTCGAACCTCGTTTATGATGTTGACTGCGCCGCCATGGGAGCAGCTGTTCAAGATCACAAGTCCTTCGTCCGTGTCCAAAACAAGGCTCTGCTCATGTGAAAAATCATCCAGCTTCCACGAAAGCAGACCCGTTCTCTGATACATCTTCTCGCGCTTGCCGATCAGCTCCAAATTCGGCGTCTTATGCGGGATCAGCCATACGCCATCCGTCAGCTGATAATCCCCGGAAACATATTGAATGCGATCAGCGAAATCTATCGTAACATGCCTCGGCAAACCAATATACTTCATGAAAATGCCAAGCCTTTTATAGCAGTTTTCATCGGCAGCTTCCTGCAGATAGAATTCCGCCTTCCCATTGTCCCGGAAAAATCGCGGCATCCCATTGCCATGATCATAATGCGCATGGCTCAAAACGCCATAATCCACGGCCGCAATGTCAAGGCCAAGCTTTTTCATATTCTCCGCAAAAAGCTCTGATGACCCCGCATCCAAAAGGATCTTTTTCTCGCCATATTCCACCAGGATGCAAAGCCCCCATTCCCCCGCAAGCTCCTCGTTGCCAGTATTATCTACGATTACCGTTAGTTTTGTTTTCATGATCTTCTTCCTTGTATCGTGACTTACGCCTTAAATGCGGGGCTCAGTCTTTCAATTTCGCCTCTGCTTATCTTATATTTTTTCGCCAACATCTGCCAATTAGTCTTTACCGTCTCTCGAATGGATTGAGCCATCTCGACTGCAAGCTTTTCCGTTATTCCATAATAGCGTGCGGCGTCTATGGCTAGGTCGAAATCAATTGCTGAATACGCCGAATCAATGTTTAGCGACAAGTACTCCCCATAGATATCGGGATTTACGTCATATAACGGCGACAGCACCCAGCCCTTGTTTTCCAAAAGGAAGCCGTGATTTCGAAAATGATCATCCGTATTTGATACTGCCATATTGAACACAATCCGCTTCCAAAGTTCAAGCAGGTCGCCTTGCGGATTTGCGCCATTTGCCTTTAGAAATGCTGCAATATCAAGATAGCCACTGCCATCACTTGCTCCGGCACCATCCTGTTTTCCAAGCATGGTCATTGCCGACGAGAAATGCTTTCTCCTGCTGCCATCCCTGTCAAAGCGCTTTACGAGATATGTTGTTCCCAATTTAGAAAACTTCTCTGCCTTCGCTTCAGGCACATTCAACTTGCACATCTTAGCCAGATCATGAACCACCATTTCCCATGCGCCAGTATCAAACTCATCATGTCTGGAAGGAAATTTAGCAATCCAAAGCGAACCATCCGGTGCCATAACCGAGGCCTTCGGCCTTGCACCGCCAAGGGACGAACCAGGTGCCAGCAATTGTTTCAACCATTTATCGTCAAGACCTTTGTCATCTTTTTCAAACGCGAGGGATGCTTGTTCTAATTCTCTGAGCGAAGTCCACGGCGGCGTTGCAAAATCTTTTTCATTCGACAAAAACTCCCCATCCAAAGATGTCTTGAACCTTAAACCACCCATTCTGCTCTCATCAAAAACGCCCAGAAGATAATCACTCTCCAAAAGCTTTTGAGGTCTTTCATTTGCTTTTCTGGCACGCAGCTCTTCACGACGATTCATCAGTTTTCGCCCCCATCTGTCAGGGCAAGAGTCCGAAAAGAATCCGAAAACATCTTTATCAGCCGCCACATATTGTCGGCCCTTAAACAACTGCAGATCAGGATCTATCTGAATTGGCAGATTCTTAAGCCAACTCTGATCGTATTCGAAAGAATATATCTCCTTCCCTTTCATTTGAGATACAAAAACCGTTCCAATCAATGTACATGAGAAGGGTGCAAAATCCGCATACACATATATGGTCAGCTCTTTTTCCATAGCATTACCCCTTCCTCACACGCTTCTTGACAGTTAGATTTAAATCTTGAAGCGTTCGCCCTAAAACATCATCTTGAGCAACCAATAATAAATCTTTATCCATGTAATTAAGTGCATGCAAGACGGCTGCGTAACATCCTATCGCAACTGAAGGCGCGCCTTTTTCTATTGCCACTAAGGTCGCGCGACTTATTCCTGCTCTCTCAGCAACCAATTCCGCAGATAGTTTTCGCCGCAATCTCGCATACTTGATCTGTAAACCCATTTTCTCAAGTATCTCTAATGTATCAGGTAATAAAACAACCGATTTCTTTGCCATAATATCATCTCCTTATGTCGATAATATTATACTAATTTTGTGCATTTGTCAATTTTTATTGACTTTATTTAAGATAACCCCTTATCAACATACGCCAACTCGCGCGTCTCCAAAAGCTTGTCTTCTTCAAAAACCATCTCGATGACATACGGCATCCATTTCACGATCCGAAGGAAATCTTTCAAACCAAATTTCGGATCATAATGATTCAAGATCATGCTGAGAGCCGTTCCATGCGTTCCAATGACCACCGTTTTTCCTGTATAGTCACGAAGCACTTCCAGAAAAGCCTCCATATTACGCACTTGCACAGATGCAAGGCATTCTCCATTCTCTTCAGCGAAGTGAAAATCGGCCCACCTTTTTTCCAAAAAGTCTGGTTCGAAATTCCCGCTTTTCCTCTCGCGAAATCGCTCGTCCGTCTTGATCTCCATGCCAAAGAACTCCGCCGTCGGCGCGATCGTATCAAGGCTCCGCTTGTACGGGCTACACAGGAAGCCATCTATCTGCCTGTCCTTCAAGGTTTCAAGAACAATGCCACGATCCCGAAGTCCTTCCTCAGTCAGCGGCCTGTTTCTGTCATCACTCCCATATACGGACTGCGCATGACGCACGAATATGATTGTCGTTCTGCTCATATTTCCTCTTCCTTCACGCTCTGCTTGTAATATTCATCCCGCAGTCTCGAGAGATGATTTACAATGTCCGGATTCCACGGGATCATCTGCGGAAGCTTTTCACAAGGGAATTCGCTGCACAATCCGCAAAACTGCGCTTGATACTCCTCGCAACAGGCATACACTCTGCAAATCCCTGACTGCGCCCATTCCGGAACTCGCCCCTTCGCCTCTATGCATCCAAGACATCTCCCGTCTTTTTTCTTCGCACATCTCTCGCAGCATTCACCACATGCGGTTATCTTTGAAAAATCCGTCATTTCATATCCCCCAAAGATTATTTCTTCCGCTCCATGTAGACAAACATCGTGGGATCTTCTCCCATGGCGATCATGTTTTCAGCTAATCAACAACCCCCGATTTTCTGTTGATCATATTACATGCCGAATCATTTCTTGTATTCATACATGGCAACGTCAGCAACGCTTGTTCCACCCGCCTTTTCATAGCATCTGCAGGCAGACACGTTGCCGGCGTTTGTCATCAAAAACATTTTGCGGCAACCCAGGCTTTTTGAATGTGCATACACAAATCTGACCAATTCCGTACCGTAACCAAGATTCTGATAACCGGCCATAATATCTATCGCATGCAGATAAAAGGTCTTTCGTCCATCGGGCTCATTTAATACATAACCGTATGCAAATCCAATTGCCTTTCCGTCGTCTACGGCAATATATCCGTATGCGTTCTTTTCATCCAAAAACGCTTTCAGCACGGTCACGTCGTATTTTGTGTTCATGTCATCAATAAAATCCGGCAGCAACGCAAGATTTGATTCTGCTAAAAGTTCACACTTCATATCATCCGACCTCCAACCCGAATTTAACGCCCTCCGTATTACAGTTTCAACACTGCGACGATTTCTTCGCCGTCCATTTCGCCATTTTCCACAAATCCTAAGGAACGATATAACTCTCTTGCCACCTCGTTCTCCGGCTCGTAAGAAAGGGAGCAATACTCAGCCTTTCCGCAGGGCCACGTTCTGATAAAGTCGAGAGCAAGTTTTATCGCTTCTCTGCCGTAACCGCGTTTTTGATATCGCTTGTCGATCATCAAACGCCAGAGGGAGTAGTTGTTGACAAGTATCTTTGGTGCTTCAACGTCATCCCAATTTTCATACATCGCAGCCTCGTTAAAACCGATCATCAGGAACCCAACTGGTCTTTTGTCATTATAGATGGCAAAAGGAAACGCGGCCGTAGCCGAATCCCGAACGCCGTATGCTTGAACAATACTTACCCAGTTTGCCGCAACGAAGCTTTTCTGAGTTTTGAAGACCTTCAGATCAACAATCTCCCATATGTTAGTTGAATCAATTTTCTCCAAATGTATCATATTTTTTCCTCCACAAATCTCGATTTAGTTCTGTGGACGTTAAGGCTTTTTCGTGAGATACAGGACATGGGTGTCATTGAAAACGATCCGATCACCCGCTTCCAATACTGCCTTCCTCAAGCCTTCAAAGAACTCCGTACGCAAAGGCTCTGGGATCACGATATGGTCGCAGTGCGTTCCGGAAAATGCAACATATTCATCCGCCGTGAACACACGCTGTCCCTTGAAATCATGCCGTTCCACCTCCGAAAATCCGTACTCTGGCGCTGCCGTGTAACGGAAGGCCCCCCGTTTATAAGGGATGTCAGGCTTGTAGTAACGGTCGTACAATGTCTGGATCTTCTCGTAAAGTGCCTCGTTGTCCGACTTATATTCGGCGCTTGTCAGCATCATCGCCAACGTTCCGCCAGGTTTTAAAAGATCAAAAGTCTTGGTATATGCGATCGCCTCCGGAATCCACTGGATCGTGGCCGCCGAATAGATCATGTCGAATTTCATGTCGCCGAAATCATGCGTGATGAAATCGTCATTCACGATGTTAAAGTTCGGCAGTTTTCCGTACTTCTCTTGCATCTTGCGATACAGGTGCTCGCCAAGCTCGATGGCATGATATTCGCAGCCAGTCCGAAGCACCGGCTCCGTCGCCTGTCCCGTTCCAGGTCCGATTTCCAAAACGCGCTTGCCAGGCCCGATCCCTGCTTCGGCGATCAGATATGCAAAGAGTTCATCGCTGTAGCGCGGGCGAAATTTGTCAAACTGATCCGGGATCGTATCAAACACTCTTCGAAACTCGTCCTGCTCCAGTTCTTTGATCCCTTCCTCAGTAAGGAGCTGTAGCTCCCTGTCCTTCACCCTGTAGATCGTACCGACAACGTCAATCCGACCACCCTTGATGAAGAACGCGCTCATGTCCTCCATGGCATATACCGTGCGGTCCTCGGACATCCGAAGCGTCTGCTCAAAACGCCAAGTATCCTCCGGGTCATGATGACAACTCACCGTAATATTCGTAAGCCCGAGCCCGTCAAACGCCTCCATGGATTCGAAGAAATCCACCGTCTTTCGCGCCATGTTCATCGACCCAGCGCTCACGCCGAAGATCGCTGCATGACAATCCAGCAAGGCATCATAGCAGCCCTTCTCGCGGATCAGATCGAGCTGTTCCTCACAGACGCCTCCGCCCATCAGGAAAATACAGTCCGCGTTTTCCACCAGCTCCTTCGCCACCTCTGGCTCCGTGCGCTTGTCGATCACACAGTGCTTTTCAAACGGCAGTCCCTGCTCCGCAAACATCTCGTACATGCCATCGCAGTCGTCATCATTTTGCTCATAATCAAGCGGACATGCAGTGATAAACACGATGTTCTTTCGCTCCGTCAGTTCCGCGCGAAGACGCTCCGTGATCTCCTTCGAAAAGTGATGCTCCGGAAAACCACTGAATACCGCCAAAAATTCCTTTCTCATATGCTCCCCCTTCTTTACGTGCCACTGGGGACGGTTCTTTTTGGCACGTTTTCACCTTCTCATCGCACGCCCTTGCAAAACGTACCAAAAAGAACCGTCCCCAGTGGCACGCCGTCCCCAGTGGCACGCCTTGGCACACTATCTGTGCACGTACACTCTCGTAGGCTCGGGCTCGCCGTCGCCCTGCGCCATACACAGGAACTCCCAGCCGTAGCGCTCGTAGAATCCAATGTGATCCGTCACAAGATAGATTGGCGTAATGCCATGCGCCTTCTGGTCTTCTACCACAAAGTTCAGTAACTTGCCCGCGATGCCTTGGCATCTGCGGTCTTCGTTGACATATACCGCGCAAACGTTGGGCGCGAGGTCCTTCCTGTCATGGAAATCATTCTCGATCACGCCCATGCCGCCGATGATGTCCTCGCCGTCAAAGCACAGGTACCAACCATATTCGGTCTCGCCGGCTAGATATGCATCAATGCACTCCAAATATGCTTCCTTCGGCACGCCCCATTTCTCGTGGAACCACTGCGCTGCCATGTCCTTCTTTTCGGGGATCTCCCGTAATGTCTTATATTGTAATTCACTCATTCTTTTTTCCTCCAAATTACTCTTTTACCACCCAATTAAGTTCTTTTGCGGGTACCACGGTGTAATCACCGGCGTTCGGACCCGTTCTCAGATACACGTTTCTGATGCCCGCCTGAATGATCATTCTTGCGCACAGCGGGCACGGCTTGGCCTTGTGGACGGAATTATCGTTCGGGTTGACGCCCGACAGATAAAGATCCGCATTAATCGTCTGTTCCCTCGCACAGTTCAGCAGGGCATTAGCTTCAGCATGTACCGCGCGGCAAAGCTCGTAGCCCTGCCCCTGATGCAAGCCTTTTTCGATCCTCGGGCAGTACCCTATGTCGCAACAATTCTCTTCCCCTCTGGGCGCTCCATTATATCCCGTCGAAATGACGGCGTCATCCTTCACGATCACAGCGCCGTACTTTCGCTTGATACAAGTGCTCCGATACGCAAAAACCTCCGCACAATTCAAGTACGTGTCGATCTTCGAAACCCTCTTGCCTTCGTCCGATAAAACCATCTACTCTTCCCCCACAATATTCTCTAGCAATACACTCAGAAATCCATCTGTAACACGATCTCTTCATCGTTCATCTCACCGGTGTCGCGAAAGCCGGCCCTGCGGTACAGCGACAGCGCGCCGACATTCGTCTCCTTGGTCGACAGACGAATGTTATTTGCACCATGCTCCTTGAAATACTGAATGATCACCTGAAGCGCCGCCTTTCCATAGCCCTTGCCCTGCAAGGATTCATCGATCATGAACCTCCAAAGCCAATACCTGTCGTTCGGATCTTCGTAATCTTCCTCAAACGCGAACATGGTAAACCCCACCATCTCCCCGTCACAATAAATTGCGAATGGCCGCGCCACGTCTGCATTTTCCTTTGCCGCATTCCAAGAGTTCTCATTCGAATCAATATACTGCTTTTGATCCTCCGCGACCTTAAGCTTACAGCATTCCTGCAGATTCTCTTCCGTCAATTCCCTAAGTTCAATTTTCATATTCTTCCTCCACGTGCCAATGGGGACGGTTCTTTTTGGCACGTTTTCACCTTTCTCATCGCACGCCCTTGCAAAACGTGCCAAAAAGAACCGTCCCCATTGGCATGTTATTCCGCGCGTTCGAAGTACCAGCTGCTGCCGGCGAGATACTCTAATCCGTTCCAGCAATCCATGGTGATCACGAGGCGTCCTTCCACGTCCAGATCCACGATCGAAAGAAGCAAACTGTCATAGAGTTTCCCGTCGGCGGGGCTCGGAACGAAATTTCCAAACAGCATTCCGTCCGCATGATCGAGGAGGTTTACCTTGATCACATACTCCGAATCCATGCCGGCGTCCTCCGTCAAGGTCATGGTCCGATCCTCAGAAACCACCAGCGTCTTATAAAAGGGATCGCCCGGCTCATAGTAGGTAACGTCCCCTTCCGTGTCCGTCATGCAAAGGCCCCAGGTTCCAATGGATTCCTGCAGCAATTCCTCACAGGTGCGATCACCGTTCAAGGCAATATGCCTCTCATAGAATTCCTCATTGCTAAGCTTTCCCACAAAAACGAGATAGGTATCCGTCAATATTTTTTCGAGATCGCTGTTTTCCAGATCACCCACCGGCGTCCGGGGCCTTGCGGCTTTGTTTTCAGTGTAGTAAAACCCTTCCCAATAATTTTCAGGAAGATCCTTCGTGTAATTCACGTCCTGCGGCTCGTAACCGTCGCCATTCCCATCAATTTCGTAAATTTTGAGGTCATAAGTATTCGTACTGCCAACCCAGCATGCAATGATCAGCTCCGTCCGCCCGTCATGGTCTCTGTCATTCAGGCCATATGCAACCGAATCATATTTTTCCGCCTCATCTCTCCAGACGGTCCAATCCCTCCGATGGTCCATAAAAACCTTAACTTGCCTCGCCAGGACCGTGCTGTCGAGCTCCCGTACGTAAATGGGTTCCAATGGCAAGGGTGATTCCTCTGGCTCCGTTGACCCAATGACTTCCGTCGGATCCACAGATTTCACGGGCTCCGTGTCAGAGCACCCCGAAAGTAACCCTGCGGAAACGATCATTACCATCAATAATGCGACGAACTTCTTCATGCTTCCATCCAACCTCACTTCTTACGTTCTTATTTGTTTATGACGCTTGCGATCTTCTCCTTCATTTCGCGCGCATATGCCACGGCGATTTGCCTCAAGGTCTCCGATGCTCTTGCCCCTGGTCCCTTCATTTCGCACGCATATGCCATGGCGATTTCCTTGTCGCACTTACGCAAACAAGGTCTTCACGATCATGTCCGCGCATTCCTCCGCGGAGAACTTGCTCGTGTCCACGCGCATGCGATACTTGATGTCCTTGCTCATCAGCTCCGCCTGCTCCTCGGACTGGCTCTCGTAGCGATCTCCGCGCTCAATGTTTCTCTGCTTGCAGATTTCCAGCGGGCAATACACCTCAACAATGTCCAGCGGATTGTCCTTCATGATCTCCATGAGCTTTTGATAATGGGGCCTTAGCTCCTCGCGCTCCACAAGAATGCCGTCGATCAGCACGTTCTTCCCCATGTCGGAGTAGAGCTTTGCCGTGTGATACATCATGATGATCACTTCGGAAAGATATTTCCAATAGTTTTCCTGCAAGTATTGCTCGCCCACCATCTCCTGAAACAGATCGTTTGCGACCACATAGAAAAACACGTCCCTGCGCTCCTGAAGCGCCTCTACGATCGTCGTCTTTCCGGAACTCGTAACGCCATTCAAAAATACAATCTTACCCTTATCCATTTTACCTCCAAATTCGTGCCACTGGGGACGGTTCTTTTTGGCTCATTCCCCTTCAGTGAATATTCTACCATAACATGAATCCCGTTACTTGATTTTTTTCGACATAAACAGCAGCAAGTCATCATCGTTAACGCAAGGCGCGTACTGGTCCAGCTGCTTTCCCTGATACCACACGCCAGTCCCGTCCGGTATATACCCTCGCTTTACGTAAATCCTCTGCGCCGCGCCGTAGCCGCTATGCACGCCAACCGCCAGAAATACGTGATCCGAAATCTTCGCTGCTTCTGCCTCAACTACGTCCAAAATCTTATTTCCGATCCCCTTCTTGTGCAGGTGAAAGAACACGCAGAAATCAACGATCTCCGGCCATCCCTTGCCCGCCAGCGGACCCTCCGAAGGCTTTAGGACAAGCGTGCAGATCCCTGCGACCTTGCCTTCATACTCCGGGATAAACATGATGCGCTCGCCCGCCTCCTGCTCCTTGTAATAATTCTCGTAAGTCTCCAGCTGCGGGTGCCAGCCATAGGACAGATACGTGTCATAAAAGACCTTCGCGTCCTCCGGCACCATGCTGCGGACCTTAAGCGATCCGTCGTCATAATAAACTTTTGTTTTCATATTCTCCTCTCAGCGTGCCACTGGGGACGGTTCTTTTTGGCACGTTTTCCTCTTTGTTGTTTTTCCATTGAATGAGTCAAAAAGAACCGTCCCCTTTGGCACAGTATTTCTCCATGCTTTTTGCCAATTCCGCGACTTCCTCTTCCACGGTCTTTCCCGTGTTGTCCAAGAGGTGTCCCTGGTTCTCCGGAAGATGATCGAGCTTGTTTTTTAAGAATAGCGCTCTCTCCACCATTTCCTTGTCGCCGCGCTCCTCGATACGCTTTGTGATCGCTTCGGCAGACGCCGTGAGCACGATATAATATAACTTCGCCTCGTGCTCCTTCGCCAGCTTTTGCAAAAGCGGCAGCTCGTCTTCAACAATGTAATCGATCACCACGTCCAAACCGCGGGCCAGAACCTTTCCCGCCACGTCGATGATGCACTCCCAGTTAAACTTCAAAATCTCAAGCCATTCGATTTGATTCGCAGCCTGTCCGTTCTGCCAAAAGTCTTCTACCTCATAGGACCGCAGCACAAATCCCGCGTGAAAATCATCGCCGTGGATCACGTAAACTTGATCTCGCTTCTCCTCCCTCACCATATGCTTTGCATATGCATCCGCCAGCGTTGATTTCCCGCATCCACACGGCCCCGAAATCATATAAATATTTGCCATTTCTTACCTCTCCTATGTGCCACCTGTGCCACTGGGGACGGTTCTTTTTGGCACGTTTGTGCCACCAGGAACCGTCCCCAATGGCACATAACCTCATTCCATGTATGCCTTTAGAAAAGCATCCACGTGATCAAAGTGCCTGACCTCCATGCCGAGCTTGTCATATTCCTGACGGTAATCCTCAAGTGCGTCATCAAAGAGCTTCGCATTTTTCGCCAGGTCGTTTGCGTCAAATTCTTCCATCACCTGAAATTTCGGAATGGCATTCTCTGAAGCAATCTCCTCAAGCATGAATTGCAAGGATGCCAGGTTCATGAAGGACGCGAAAGCATCTCCGCGTTCAGTAGCCTCAGGCATCTTATTTCTCCAGTTGGAAAACATCTCCTCGTAGGTACCCGCAAGCTTCTCCCTCGAAGGCACGTCCTTTCTCGTTCTGCGCTCCGTAAAGCGCATGACCGACTTAAACAGCGTTCCCAGCGCAATCCCTAGCTCAATAAAACTTGTCGCCCGCACGATCTTCATGATATTCGTCTCGAAATCATCTGGAATATCGAGCCCATCTAGTTCCTCAAAGCTTCTTTTGACACCGCGCTTAAAATATGTACCATTCCAAAGCATCATGGCATCTAAGCTAAGCGTGATCATATATGCCGCCCAACTACGAAGCTGTCCAATGGTCTCTGCTACAAAAGCATGTCCATAAACCTTACAAAGTTCCTCTCGAATCCCTGCGACCAACTCAAATCGCTTATCAGAGCCAAGGATCTCCCTCGCCTTATCTTTCAGGCCCTCCAGACGCTCCGTCACGCTCTCGTCGCGCACGTAAAGCATCTCGGAATCCATCAGCTTGCTAAGGTGAGCATGACCGCAATTTGCATCCTCCTCCAGCATTTCCCAACTCGTGCAATAGATGTCATAACCGATCGCCTCGTCATCCAAGATAAATGCTTTTGCCAACGCATATCCCTTGGGATCATTGATCAAAATCAGCAGGTCAAGATCTGAATGGTCATGCACGTCCCCCGTGCAAACCGAGCCGTAGACTGCAACCGCGTCCAACGCATCTGGACATTCCTTATTCGCCTTTTCCAAAACAGCATCCACTATCTTTTGATGAACCGAATTCATTTTTCTCCCCCAAATCTTTTTCGAAAATTACAACATCCTCTAATACATTTTCACAGCTCTTTTCGAAATTCCTTAAGTAGCGCCCTGGAATACTTTTTCTCCCTGTCAGAATCCCTAACGATCTTCCAGAGAGCGGCAGCTGTCTCCAACTTGTTTTCAAATCCTTTCGTCGCCTCATCCGCGCAAAAGTCATGAACAAACTGGTTCCACTGAAGCGCTGACTTATCATAGGTCGCATAGGATTTTTTCCCAAAGTAAATGTCTAAAAGGTCTCCCAGCGTATGTGCCACTGGGGACGGTTCTTTTTGGCACGTTTGTGCCACCAGGAACCGTCCCCAATGGCACAAACGTGCCAAAAAGAACCGTCCCCGTTGGCACATCCTACCATCTGCCCTCTCGCTGGTCCATAAAGAATCCCATGTTAAAGCGGATCTCGCGTCTTTCCACGTCGCGGTTTGTATAGCAGCAGGAATCAAATCCGATCAGTCGGAATCCCTGAGAGCGATAAAACGCGATGGCCCTGACGTTACAGGACTGGGTCTCCAAAATGATGGCCCTGCGGCCCTGCTCCTTCGCGACCTCCTTGGCCTTGTTCATGAGCGCGGTACCAATGCCCTGTCTGTGCAGGGAATCATCCACCCAAAGCTCCGTCACCATCAGGCGATTGCTCCACTCCTCCGGGCAGACTTCGATGCATGCCATCAAAATCTTCTTCCCGTCCTCCTCGCGGTAAATGCCGTAAGCTTCGGCCTTCTCCCAGTGATCCTGATACAGGCCGTCGGGGAAGTCATATTCCTCCGGTGAATGCGTCACCGGCGTCTCAAACTTCTTCTTTACCATTTTTGCTTCAAATGCGTCCGCATTCTCCGATACTTCCAGATCAAAGTATTCCTCCGTCGTGTATCTCATCAGAATGGGCACGCCCTTCCACTGCTCCTTCGGCAGTGGCACGATTTTATATCCCATTTCTTTACTCCTTTTTTCTTATACACCCGCTACCGATACATCCTCAAAGCACATGGCGTAAGGCCCCATAAAATTAGCGGATTTCTGAATCTCTTTTGAAAAATGCATGTTTGTCTGTGAATCTATGATGCTTCCGTTGATGGAACCGCCGGTTACCGGCGTCACCTTCTCGCCGTCAAAAAGGAAGGCAAGTCTGATCTCGCCGCCAAAGTGCCCCGTGAAATCATCCAGCGTAAAATCGGAGAAATTCACGACCCAAAGATAGGGCTCTTTTTTCATGTCTTCCACCGACATCGAACCTGGCGCCACCTTTATGCACCCAAAATATCCCGTCGGCTCGATCCCTAAGTATCTTGAAAAACGTAGTCCGCCATGATAGGTTTTCAGCACGCCCTCATCCAGCAATTCGCGCTCCTGCTGCCAGATCCCTTCATCGCTCATAGGCTCGGTCGGCACAAGCGTCATACTGACCTTGTCACCCTTAACGTCTGCGGATTCGCCTTCCGCATTCACTGCCTGAACGTTCTGCCCCACTTCAAACGTGGAATACCCTGCATAGATATAGGGTGCCTGCGCCCTTCCCATATAATAGCTAAAGACGCTGCATACGTAATGATCACTGATGATCACTCTGTATTTTCCGGCCTTAGGAGCCTGCGTTGCCTTTGCCCTCTCGAGGGTATATTCCAGCGTTTTGCGAACCAGTGACTTTAGCGATTCGCAGTCAAGATCATAGTATTGAAAGTCTTTATAAGTCTCCACGTCCTGCGGCTCTTTGCACTGCGCCACAAATTCACCACTGATCTTTCTCTTGGTATATCCGGAATCAATGCCAGTGGAGGATATGATCTCGACGTTTGTCTCATAAGCGAATATTTCCGCCGAATTGATAAATGCGTCACTTCTGTTATCCTCTGCAAACAGCGCTTCCGAAGCCTTCTCGCAGCACTCTTCCAGCGTATGGTCAAACAGGCCCGATTCCATGGTGATAAACTTGTTTTCGGTGCATTCCATAAGCTCAAACGTCGGGTTGCATACAAAGGATGCTGCAAGATACGCGCGGCCCAAACTAGCATCGATCTCCTCATCGGTCATGCCGTCATAAACAAATACGGAGGAGCTTCCTTTCATCTCTTTGCCGTTTTTCTCAAAAGACCTATAAACTCTTACGTTATATGTTTTCGTATTCTCCGCTCTCTTGCAATCCAGGCTCTTTTTCACAAAGAACATCTGAGCACTTTTATAGGACGTGACGTTGATGATATATTCTTCAATGTTCAGCCTCTTTAAGGAGGCCAGGATTTTTTCTTTCATATTGTACCTCACTCGTTTCGATGCGTTACCCTAATCTGATCCTTGCTTTGATATACGGGCCGCCGTCCGATACCTTGACCAGCTCTTTTTCGCCCTTGGCGCAATAACCGGTACCTCCTGCTTCGATCTGATCTGATATCATGGAGATCGACTTTAACAGATCCGGCACATAGCCCGTCATAACGATCGGCGAGAAAACCTTTCCCGTAAGCTTACCGTCTTTGATCTCCCTTGCCATGTCAGCCATGATCTGGATGCCCCAGTTCTTGGGATCCTCCATGCCCGAGGACGCCTGGCAGAGCAAAAATCCGTATTTAACGGACGCGATCATGTCCTCCACCTTGCTAGTCCCAGCTTCAAATATGGTATTGGTCATTCTGGTGTACGCTTTTCTTGTGGTGTCCTGGCGTCTGCCGTTGCCTGTGCCCGCTATCCCCAGATGCATGGCTGACTGCGCATCGCAGATACCGGTCTTTAAGATCCCTTTCTCGATAATGACGGTATCATGCGCGGGCACTCCCTCATCGTCGAAAAAGTAAGTTGCCACCTGTGGGATCGTGCATGCGCCGTCATGCATGGTGATCAGTTCAGAGGCCACCTGCTTTCCAATAAAGTCCTTGGCCTGCGCCCTGTCCTTTACGAACATGTCCATCTCAACGCCATGTCCGAATGCTTCGTGCACGATCATGCCGGTAATGTCTGGCTCGCAGATGCAGTCATATTCCCCCGGGATCATTGGCTCTGCCGAAAGAAGATCCATCGCGATCTTACATGCTTCCTCCAGCTTATCCTCCAAGGGATCCAGCACTTCGATGCCGCCCAGCATGGACACGGGCTTATATCCGTTCTGGATCTCTTCTCCGTCCTTTGCCATGGCCACGATATAACCGCACGACCATAAAATGTTCTGAGTAAGATCCTTATTCTTGGACAGGAACATCTTGGAGTACTTCTGATACGAGAATGCCACGTGGCAGTCTATGATCTTTTCATCAAATGCGCGACCCTTTTCCGAAATACGCGTTAAAAGATCAATGATGTCGTTATCTCCCTTTTCCTCGGGATCGACAGCATATTCCGTGCTTTCGTTGATAAAGAGCTTCTCATCTTCCACGCCGTCAAAGCGAAAGGCCGTAACTCCTTCAGGCAAGGTCTTCCCAAGAGCATCCAGTCTTTCCGTGATCTCACCGAATACCTCGCCTATGGTGTCCTCTTCGATGGCATTGAAACTGTACTCTGCCGCTTTTCCGTTGTCATATACCTTCACGCAAAAGCCCCGCTCAGATAACGTCCCGTCCTCATAAATACTGGTACCCGCCTTCGAGACACTATAGTTGGTGCTCTTTGAGTCATTTGCCAGAATGGAAGCATATTCATACTTAGCAAGAAGCTTATTCAGCAGCTTTTGCAGTATCGGTTTTTTTGCTTTTAAGTATTCGCTTTCTTTTACTTTCATCTCTTCGTCCTTTTCTAATGGTTTGTCACGATCATTACCTGTCTTTTCTTCCCTTGATGATCATGGAAAGCGGGAATCCGCTCTGATCGACCTCGCCAAAGCCTCCGCTAAGGTCATGGTCAAACTCCTGCATTCCCGTAATGACGATCCCGTTATTGCACATTCCCGTCATGATCTCCGACATGGAATGGGTATAGTCGGTAAACGTCTTGGACTTGTAGCACTTCTGAGTCATGTAGTACATGCCTCCGTTGCTTTCCCACTTATGTTCAAAATAGGAATAGTGGCACTCCTTCTTGTGGTCCGGAGAATAGGGCTCATCCCCCGCGGTTGCAAGCATGTTCGTGCACGGGTGCTGCTCATTGATCACAATGATCGCACCAGGCTTCATGCACTTTGCCACGATGGCAAAGAACTTATCCAGATCCTCAAACCAGCAGAGCGCGCCTATGGTGATGAGCGCCAAGTCAAACTCTTCCTTGTGCCTGTCATCAATGTCATAGATATTGGCAGCCTCAAATTCACAGGGCAGGTTTAGTTCCTTTGCCTTTTCGTTGGCAAACGCCACCTGATTCTCAGCAATGTCAAAGCCGACGCCCTTCTTTGCCTTTCCGCTTTTCACAAGGGCAAGGAGCTCACGACCGTTATTACAGCAAAACTGGCCGATCACCATGCCCTCCGTGTTGATCGACTTAAGTATGTCCGCCGTCTCCTGATTGAAGAATGCATATTCTTCCTTCTGGATTTTTTCTACGACGTCCGCTCCCCAGGAAGCATCCCTGTTTTCAAAGGCTTCCTCCCAAGCGGCCTTATTGCCTTCAATGTATTTTTCCATTTCTCTTACCTCTCAAAAATCTTCATTCGATGCTCTTTCCCTCCAGCAGGGCAATGGCATCCTCCATGTAAATGCTGTCCACAAAGCGACTCGGCCAAATAAAATCGTTGTAATACTTACAGGTCGTCTCGCCAGTCATATAATCATTGTCGAACGTAGAATTTGCTCCATCCGGCACGTAAACCTTATAGCCTCTTTCAAAGGCCGACTTGATGGTCGCATCGATGCAAAAATTCGTCTGCAGCCCAATGATCATCAGATCCTTGTCACCCTGGCTCTCCAGATATGCCGCAAACTCCTTATTTCCAAAGGCGCTGTTGATCTCTTTTACGAAAATCTTTTCGCCTTCCTTCGGCGCAAACAGCTCCGAAATCTCAAAGGCTTCATCTCCAAAGGTGAATCCGGATCCAGGTCCGTCATCATGCTGGACGTATATGATCTCGACACCGTTCTTTCTTGCGGTCTCGATCAATGTCTTAACGTTGGCAACAAAGCTGTCATATGCATATAATTCCTCGTCCGTAATTCCTTTTTGAACGTCGATCACTAATAATTTCATGTTTTTATCCCCCTTTTGTGATTTGCTTAAAAATGTTCTCCGACAAAAATCTTTTTCTCCACAAATACGCGACGGAGCATCTCTTCTTTCGCGTTTATGGTCACGTCCTTGCGAAGCATGGCCTCATCCAGATTCAGGCAACCTACTGCCAGCTGTGCAAGTGCGCGCTCATTTAATTCCATGTCTGCTTTCTCTTTTCTGCTTGCCTTAACACCATCGGCCTGCACGCGATAGGTCGCGTTATTTTCCGCGATCAGCTCGTCACTCACCTTGATCGTAAAGTCACAGTCAGCGGGCTTGTAAATTGCCTCTAACAGCTTTTTCGCATTGATCACCCTGACCATGAAGTTCTGCTGCGGGATCTTTTCGATGTCATATGCAAGGGGCGACTGCACCACGCGAAGCAGGTCAATTCCCTTCGGCAAAGTCAGCTTGATCGTGCCGTAATCCGCCTCAAATCTTGCAAGAAATCCAAGGATGGCATGGAAGCCCTCACGGCCCGTCCAGGCACATTCTTCCACCTGCAAAATGGCTGCGGGATCATGCCTGATGTCCGTGAAAATGATATACGCGATGGGCTTTCCGCCTTGCTTCATCACATAGGAAAACTTCCTGTCAATATAAGGCTTGTCCACCTTCAGGTGATCTTGCATACACGCCTCCGTGCGTGCCAAGGCCATGTTAAACTGCGGCGCGAAAGCGTTGTACACCGTCATGAAATCCGTCACGGGATCGCCCATGTTGTACTTGCAAACCTCTCCGTCAAAGCGATAGTTGCAGAGCAGTCCCGGCGTTAAGGAATAATCATTCCATGCCGGCACGACCTCATATCCCTGCTTACGATAGAACTCATGCTTGAAGGGATACAGCGCCGAAAGCACCTCGCCGTCCTTATATGCCGCGGGCAAAAGTTCCCTGAAGATTGCCTTCACAACGCCCTTATTCCGATACTCCGGAAGCGTTGCGACTCCGCCGATGCCCCCGCATCTCACGGTCTTTCCATCCAAGTAAAAATCAAACTTGTGATTGATAATCCTGCCCATCAGAGTGCCGTTTTCATCAAAGGCACCCCAATCCTCTTTCGTATCGGCCTCATGAACAGCCCGCTCCGCCTCCGGATCCTCCACCCGCATGTGAAAGCAATAAACGGCTGTCATATATGCGTCAAATCTCTCTTTTCCTTCCAGTCTCTTGATAATCATGTTCTTCACCTTTCGTCTTGTCTCAGTTCCTGGAATGTTCCCCGCAAAAAGAATTGATATTCCGGATGATCCTTGGCCTCCGCATATTCCAGCAGTATGGTCTTTCGGATCCACTCCTTCTTTTGCAGCGTTAAATCCTTATATCGCAGAATTGTGATCAGCCCCTCCCGCTCTGCGCGAAGCAGCTCCTCATACGCATCCGCAACAAATTCAGAGCCTGTCACGTCCACGGGAATTTCACTCGCCACCGCATCCGGGATCTGCAAAGCAAATCCAGAATCCTGGACCTCCGCCGCCACATAGATATATCCGGAAACCCCTTGATAGGTGCTTTCCAAGGCATTTGGATAATACTCCTCAAGCCGTAATCTCCCATCCTTTTCAAACCCATACGGACCCCATTTCGACCACGGCCCGTCGTACGCAAAGCCCTGCTCCCTGCAATACTTTTCAACGGCATTGCTTAAGTAAACCAGCACGTTTTCCCGCTTTCTCGAAAAATAGATGAGCGGTACGTTATGATTTGAGATCCGCGGCTCTAATTGCTTAATCCCCGCCGTCTTTGATGCGTGATAATACATTTGCCGTCCCCCAATGCGCCTAGGCAAGTCGCCTGCGACGATTCTAAATGGCTTACGCCTTCTTCATATACCAATAAGTATAGTCCTTTTGAAAACCTAGCTTTTTATATAAGTTCATCGCCACCTGGTTTGACTGAACCACCTGCAGGAATACGTGATCCGCCCCCATCTCTTTTGCCTTTGCGATCATTGCACGGCAGAGCCTTTCACCAAGTCCCTTCCCCCGCATGGCAGAGGTAACGATTACGTTATGCAAGAGCGCATAACCATGCTCCACCGCAACGGAAGCACATGCTACTGGCTCATTCTCATAATAAAGTATACCATATGACGCATCAATCATCACCCTCGAAAGCATCTTTTGAAAGGTATTTTTCTTTGTTTCATCGGTGATGTTTTCAAACGCAAAATAGTGGGGAAGCCACGCGGACGGTTCGTAAGAGAACTCGCAATGCACCTCACCGCGTCCGCCATTCTCTGTCCCGGCATTTTCGCGGCAAGCGTTTTCGTGCTTCGCCTGCCTGGCGTTTTCATGACAAGAAGTTTCATCCTCGGCGTCCCAAGCGACTACCTCCATGACATCCGACGGCGTTACGATCTCATAACCACGCCTTGCAAGCAAGTCTGAAAACTCCTTATCAAGATCCGTCACCTTAAAGATCGTCGGCAAGCCCTGGCTTGCATAACATTTTTCACAGTACGTGATTTTCTCCTCCACGGGTCTCGTGGACGGATAAAGCATGCTAACGGAATTGGCCCTGCTGGTGTATCCATTTGAAAACCGCAAAAGCCAACCGTCATACTGCATCACATTCAATGTAACGTGCCCATTCGCTCCAATTTCTTCCAAAAACCGTACCTTCTCAGTCACGTTATGTTCCTCCGTCACGTCTCCCTGCGCCTTCTTTTCCTTGTGGCGTCATGTCTCCCTGCGCCTTTCTTTTCCACGCGGCGCCATGTTTTTTGCATTTCCCCATTTATGAAAGGAGTTCAAGCTTTATAAATCCACTCCAACGCCTGCGTAGGGGATATCCTCCACCAGGCATTTTACGTAATCCTCTATGTCCTCAGGATCGATTTCCTCGCCTTCCCTTGCGGCACACTCAAACTCGTCCACAATCCCTTCGATCAGTACCATGTCAATGAAAAGCTGCAGCTGCTCAAGCAGGTTTTCAGGAAGGCTCGTCTCACTCCGGTACCCCTCAAGGACCGTCGCAAAATAGTACTCCTTCATGAACTTAAGGCGCTCTTCTCCGTCCTCGATCCACATGCACCAGCCGACGCCGTGGGTCCAAAGATGGGCAAGGTCAAACATGTACCAGCAGTAGATGCAATTATCAAAATCAAAGGTCGTAATTGCACCGTCACTGTAGTCCACGTGATAATTTCCATCGCTAAAATCAAAATGTACGAGCCCATAGCTCTCCGGATCCATCGGCAGCGTCTGGAACTTTTCCAGGCGATTTGCAATGGCATCTTTCAACTCCGCGAAGTCTCTGGGGATGACCTTACTGATATATTCCATGTTGTACTTGTCAAAATACTGCTGTCTTTTGTGCTTGGGCTGATATTGCTTCGAAAGCCTGTGGATCGCTCCGATGGTCTTTCCCATGTTGAAAAAAAGCTCGGTGAGCGCTGCACCCTCTCTGTAACGATATCCGTTCTCGCTAAGAAGCATTCCTTTGGCATATGCAAACAAGGATACATAGCATGCTTCGCCATCTGCGTTCGCCGTACTTCTTTCTTCGGACTTCATGACAAAACTCTCTACAAGCTTCCCCTTCTTCGATGAGATCACATTCGCCACGGGCGCACCATGTTCTGCGAGGTAATGCACAAATTCGGTCTCCGCCTCATAGTCCTCCAGCGTCCTGTCGCCCAGCGAAGAAATCCTTAAAACATATTTCTTCTCATCATTTTTTCTACAGACATAGACGAGGTTTCTTCCGCCGTCATGTCCGCCCACTTGATCAAATTCAAAATTCTCTAAATCATAAAAGGCTTTTGCCTTTTCTAAAACATTTATCAATCCACATTCCCCCTACCCACTTACAAATTCACGGTTTCCAGGTCATACTCCTTCGAAGGTAAGATGACCGCATGCTCTGGGAACACCTCCCGCAGGATCCGAAGCTCCAGATTTTTCCTGTGCTCCAGATGCCTTACCAGTCCGTCAAAGCCCTTGAGGCCATGCTTTTTCCCATAGGGACAATCCTCAAGAAATCCCAGCATCAGCGGAAACCACATTTCATGTCCCTGTGCGTCCACTCGCTCCTTACGGATGATTTCAAGCGCTCCTGCCACCCAGGGTACGTCCAAATAAAGAATTTTATAATTTTCCACCTGGATCACCTGCGCCAGCTCCTTATAAAACTCTACGATTTCCTCGTCCGACATCTCATAAAACAGGATCTGATTCTCCACAATGTTTTGAAAGATGGAGCACTCGAAAACCTGATTATCGCCGTGCCACTTCGCATATCTGGAAAAAATGATCCTGTCAAAGGTCTCCCTGCTAACGCGCCCATTGTAAATCTCGTACTGCTCAAGATCCTTATGAAATCCGGGAAGATCCGTTATGATCCTTGTGTACGTAAGAACATAACGATCCTCCGCATTCCTGTCAGCGCTCACGCCCGAACCCGTAAAAACACGCTCGACGGTGGTATTTGCCTTGATCTCGTCTGCGATCACTGCGTACTTACTGAGCACTGCTTCATATTGTTCCTTGGTCAGATAAGAGCACCATGCCAGCTCCACCGGATTATAATCTCCTTCGCGGAACAAGTGATCATCCGGCAACTTCTCCGCGAGGCGATTTACCAAGGTGCTCTTACCCGCACCCTGAATTCCCTCGATAAAATAATTCAAACAATCACCACCTTTTGTACCAATGTGCCATTGGGGACGGTTCTTTTTGGCACGTTTGTGCCAAAAAGAACCGTCCCCGTTGGCACATTAATGACTTTGCCTTACATATTAGAGTTCCTTCACATAAAGACGATCCGTGCCGCCTCCATAGTTGACGATATCCTTCACGTAAGAATAGCCATATTTTTCATAAAACCCGCAAAATTCCGTTGGAATATAGGTCTTGTCAAATCCTAACGCCTTGGCGTACTCATTGGCCCTTGCAATCAGCTTTTCACTGATGCGCTTACCTCTGTATTCCTTTTCCACAAAGACGCAGGATACCCACGGGAAGATCTTCGGCAGAGGATAATAATCCTCCTTCAAAAGTGAGGTCATTCCAACGATTTTCCCATCCAGAACAGCCGCGAACATGGTCTCCCAATCCGTAAACCTCCAGTCTCGGATCAAGCCTGCGATATGATCTCGCACCTCCGTCCAGGAGCAGTTCTCCACGAAGTGCAGGAGCTCTTCTGCAAGGGGCGTATCCTTCTCAACCTTCCGTATCTGAAGCCCAGCCTTCGTGAAATCCTCCTCGAATGGCTTGCCTGGTTCCGAAGCGCCTTCCAGTCCAAAGTGCTTTGCCACAAGCTCCGCGGTGTCCTCCACGCTCCTGTTATTGTCGCGCTCCAGCCAGAAAAACTTGCTGTTTTTCACGTCGTGATAGTGCTTGACGTTGAGCGACATTAACGTCTCGTTACAGGTTGCCTTTGCCTTTTCATAGTCCGTCGCGCTGTGAATAAAGTTGCTAAAGCCTTGGTGATCCGGCCTGTTGCAGTAATCCTCCACCAGGTCCTTCGGCTCCTTTAACATAAAGGCAACTCTGGAAGGGTCACTCAGCATGTCTGCCTGCTCCAAGGTCAGGTGACAATCGCAAAGGATCGGTCCGTCCTTCGACAAACGGATCAGGTCCAAAATGACGAAATCCAGCTGCTCCCTCGTGTTCTGCAAAAGCCATGCCTTGTACTCCTCAACGCTCCGTCCAAAAAACTCGTCCGCGTCCTTGAATTGCTTGTTCATTGCGGGCTGATGCTCCGCATCGGACATCTTCTGATGCTCCTCAAAGCGCTCGTCGATGTCATATACCGGGATCCCATACATCTTGCTCAGCGCCCGTGAAACGGTCGTCTTGCCGCCACAGGGCGTTCCCGTGATGAAATATACGTTCTTCAAATATTCTTTTACAATGTTATCTTGAAATATCATGATTTTTCTCCTTTTGATTCAAATGTTTTCATGTTGATTTGCTACGTTGGCATGAAACCATTGATCAACGATTTCATGCGATCAGATATTCCAAGTCCATACGAACATCACCATTTTGATAGTCTCCTTTTCTTATTTTTTATGTTTTCTTTGTAGTTTTTTCGACATGATCTGCTGGTTTTTCTTTTCTTTGTGCACGTACGGTGCCCTTTTCTCGCTGACGAAGATATAATATTCTTCCGCCTCGACCACCTTTACGCCTCCAAATGTCGATTTCATTTTGTTGCGGTACCAGTCCAGCCGTTTCGTGACAAGGGCCATTCTGCCGCCGACCGCAAGCTTCCGAAAACCATCCTCGATAAAGCCCTTCGCCACCGAAAAATCCGTGTGGTAAGGCGGATTGCTTAAGATCAATGTAAAATCTCGATCCTCAATGCTCTTTAGTCCGTCGCTTTGCAGGACCTTCGCACCTTCGATCTCGTTCCGCGAAAGGTTCTCCCGCGTGAGCGCCACGGCCTCCTCTAAAACGTCGCAGGCGACAACGTGATCCCCGCCGACCTTCTTGCCGGCGTAGATCGCAACCACGCCATACCCGCAGCCAAGATCCAGCACCTTATCGCCTTCCAGGATTGGCACCGTCTCCAGCATCAGCCGCGTGCCCCGGTCAACACCCTTCGGCGAGAAATAATAATTCCCGGTCTCGCAAACGATCTCTATTCCGCCTATCTCTTCCTTGATCACCATCGTCATACCTTCTCCCGTGCCAAAAAGAACCGTCCCCATTGGCACGTTTTTTACACAAATCCCTTCCCGCTCCAGCTCACGAATGTCTGATATCCAAGCTTTCCATACCATTTCGTTTCGTAGGTATAGTGAATGTAGCTGTAATCATAAAACTCATCTCTTAGGATCTTCGTGACATTCCGCACCATGGTCAGTCCGATGCCGCGGTTTTGATATTCCGGAAGCGTCCCGACACATCCGGGACCGCCAATCTTCCAATTAACGCCGTTCACGACATGTTCGCCAAAGTCCTGGATCATGCAGAAGCTGACCACTTTTCCATCCACAAAGCCACAATATACGCGTGCGCCCTCATTAAAGAACTGTGTCCAGTGCGGTACCACCTGCTCTACAACCTTGCGGAGCGTGTCCATGTCGCCGTGATAATAGCCAAACGTCACGTTGTCTGCAAAGGCTTTCTCATATTTTTTCTCATCAAATCCCTGCAAACGAAGCAGCATTTCCGACGCCGGCTCGTCCTCCGGAACCCTCTGCACGTAGTCCCTTTCGAAAAAGCCCGGATTCATCTCAAGAAAGAGCGCCTCATATTGCTCCTTTGTCACCAGATCCTCCCGCAAAATGGAGTAATATGCCGTGTCATGCATCCCCAGATTATTCCTCTTCGAAGCGCGGAGCACGCCGTCAAAATGCATGCCAGCCTTTTGCATCACGCGCCCCGATTTCATATTCCGAACGTCATGGGTTGCGATGATGCGATTTAAGTCCTTTTCGCCTTGGAATAGATACGCGATCACGGCCTTCAGAGCCTCCGGCATGATGCCACGCCCCCAAAAAGCCCTGCCCAGCACATAACCAAGCTCATAAGAACGCGTTCTCTCTTCGCGCTCCACCACGGCGATGTTTCCGATAACGTGATCATCGCCCTTCAGGGTAATGCCCCAATTGTAGGTTCTGCCCTCGTCATAATAAGAAACCCACTTCTCCAAAAGCTTCCTGCTGAACTCAGCGTTCGGATGCGTCGGCCAGGAGAGGAACTTCGTCACCTCCGGATCCCCCGCCCAGTTCCGGTACATATCCTCCGCATCTTCCACGACATATCTTCGCAGGATCAATCTCTCCGTCTCTATTGTCTTTGTACCAATCTGATCCATATTTCTCCTTTAATTCACACTTATCAAATTTACATTTATCAGCCCTTCTGGCGTTAACTTGTATATCTTATCGCAGACCTCCGTCAGGTACTTTCGATCATGCGACACGCTGATGATCGCGCCCGGGAAGTCCTTTAGCATTCTTCGGATCACTGGCCCCGAAAGTGGCGAGAAGTTTCGCGTCGGCTCGTCCAAGACAAGGACGTTTGCCCCCGACAAGCTAAGCTTTAGGAGCAGCACCTTCGCCTTCTGTCCGCCGGAGAGCTCCCGAATGGAATGTTCCATCTCGTCCGCCGTAAACTTAAGCGACCCTAAGTAGGTGCGGATCCGCGTCCTTTCCTCCTTGTCGCCTGTCTGATCCAGAAAGTCCACTGGCGTTTCATCCAGATTCAAAAGGACTTCATAGTTCTGTGGCATATACTCGGCACGAATGTCAGGGCGGTTTAACAGCTCGTCAGCTATGAGTGACAGTAGTGTCGTTTTTCCGCAACCATTGGTTCCGATGATCCCGATCTTCTCCGATCCGCGGATCCTAAGCTCCAGATCCTTCGCCAGCACCCTGGTACCGTCCGCCGAAAGAAGCTCTTCTGATTCATATTCCAAAACCCACTTTCCTGACGGGATCGCACTGTCTTTGTTCCCCAGTTTGAAGAAAATGGCCTCTTCCTGCTCCGGCATCTCCGTCATTTCCGCATCTTCACGCTCACAGCGCTTTTCCATGGCCTTGACGTTCTTCATTTTCTTCTTAAGGAGCCTTCCGATGGCGTCACGATCTGCCTTGGAGATACCGTCGAGCCTAGCTCCGACGCTCTGCTCCATCTTTCGGATTTTCTCATCTCGGATCCGTTTTTCCCTGCGTTCCCCCTGAGCAATCTGTTCCTGCTTTTCAAAGGCATGCAGCCGTTCCTCGACATACTGCCGATAGGGCATGTTCGCCACGGTATGACGGCATTTTGTCTTCCGCCTGATCTGCTCAAAATGGATCACGCGGTTCGCGGTCCGCTCGATCAGCGTCTCATCGTGCGAGATAAAAAGTACCGCATGCTCCCAGCCGCCTATCAGCTCTTCCATGAATTCCAGCGTCTCGACGTCAATGTCATTCGATGGCTCGTCCAAAAGCAGGATCGTCGGCTCCTCCATCAGGATCCGCATCATCTGCGCCTTCACACGCTCGCCGCCCGAAAGCGACCCCATGGTCTGTTCCCGATAGTAAAATTCCGGCTCTAAGTGAAAATCATTTGCCAGCCTGGAAAGCTCCTTTGGCGTCCTATCGAGAAAACCCGGACTTTCGATGAAATATTCATAAACGGTTTTGGACTTTTGAACTTCAGGAAGCTCCTGCGGCAAATAGCCAAGCTTTTCTCCGCTGATCACCTTTTCGCCCTGAAACTCCAAATAATCCTCCACAAGCTCCGGATCGAAGATCCACTTCATCAGCGAGGACTTCCCGTTTCCCTCCTCGCCGATCATCACGGCCTTGTCACCGTCATTCAAAACCAGGGAAAAATTTTCAAGAATGGTTCGTAAATCTTTTTTATGTATTAACGTAACGTTTTTTATCTGAAACATGGCATCACCTCCATCCTGCCCGCCCTCCGGGTGAGCGTCACCCTCGATAAAACGGATTGCTTCGCTGCGCTCTCGCATATAAACAGAAAAGGCCCTAATACCTTCCGGTATCAGGGCCAATAGCTACTCTGCAATTTCTTTTTCGATGGGTATGATGTTTGGTCATGATGATCCCATGTAAAATGAAGCCTGCTTTTGCTACTGTACGCGTCTCCAGGAGGTATAGTCGTCTCTATGAGTGTTGTCAAATCTGCGAACGCGAACGAACATCTTTCTACCTCCTTTCCCGCCATACGGCGATGCACAGTTAACAGTTACGTGTCGGCAAAACGCCTACCGACATTCTCGATTATACAGAGAGTTTCCGCAAATGTCAATCACTTTTGGAAATATTCTGTAATTGATACGCCTTCTCCATAACGGAACCCCACCAAACGGTTCCCGCACCAGATGGCTTCGAGGGTACATTTTCCCTTCGCGGCATCCTTGATCACGTGCTCAAGGTCCTTCCGAAGCCCCGCCTCGATCACGCTGTCCTCGAGTTTGCCTCTGCCATCCTTGCTTCCACTTCCGTCTGTCTTTGTTCCGTTTTTCTTGTTCTTTGCCCCACTTTCAATCGCTTTTGGACCATGTTTTCCTTTGTCAGTCCCACTTTTGGCCTCTGTCCAAAGCGGCAGCAATCTGTCCACAGCCCCCTTGACGTCCGGCACGGGCAGATATTGATAAATCCACTTCTCAAACGCGGTTTCGGCCGGATCAAAAAAGAAGGTCGGAAATTCACATGGCTTCCCCGTGTCTTGAAATCCGCATTTCTCGTGCAGTCGGATCGACGCCTTATTTTGGGGATGCACCGATGCGATCACCCGTTCTGCGGCATCATATTCTGCAATCTCCCGAAAAACTTTTTCGTACATCCGGGTCGCGATCCCACGCCGCCATGCAGCCTTTCGCACGTGCACGTCGCCGACAAACCACTCCCTCGCATCCTCGGGATTTCGAAGGCACCGTAGGTACCCGACGATCTCGCCGCCCTCCGACGCAACCACCTCAAACCATTTTACGGCGTGCTCCTTCTCATACCAGTCGCAAAAGCGTACTTGCTGCTCCGTCTCCTCCGCAGCCAGCCCCTTTACCTCAGCAAAAAACATCGCCAGCGCCCACGCGCGCCGCGCCGAAAGATTCCTGTGGGAATCCACAACCTGATATCTGATCCGCCCATTCATCGCTATTTCCACCCCATTCATGCCCAAAACCAGGCACCTTCTCCTTCGAGAATTTAGTTCAAATCAATTTGATTCAAATCAATTTTAATAAAATCAATTTTAATAAAATCGTTTTGAATATAATGACACATGCCAAGATAAATTTCAAGAGGCGCCAAAAGGTAATTCTCTTGATTTCCTACCGCACACATTCCATCTGAATAATCAATGCGGTAACGGCGATCGCATGAACGGCAATCACGCGGGGGAGCTGCACGATATCGTTCTTTATCATGCGGTTTTTACTCTACCCTTCCCATTCAGAACATGGTATGATAGTTGCATAATATCAAGGGAGAATGAGTATGTTAGTGATATTTGAAGGGTTGATCCTCAGTTTTTGGCTACTACTTATCTGCGTGGTAGGCATAGCGAATGGGCCCGTTGGCCTGGTGGTTTTTTATGAACAGGATGTCAAAGACAGAGTTATTGAATTGGGGCTGACAACAGCCGAAAAGATCAAGAGAGCATCCATGATTTCCGGCCTTGCGCTTTTTGTGCCACAATTTACGGTTATCCCTGCGATAGTGCATTTCTATAATGGCGCTGACGGATTCTGGAACTGCTTTCTTCAACTTCTGGGAATATTCATGATCGCTAATCTTTTTGACAGACTTTTCATTGATGAGTGGTGGGTTGGACATACCAAAGCATGGATCATTCCTGGTACGGAGGATCTGAGACCGTATATATCTGCGAAGGTAAAGATTAAAAAGTGGGTTGGTACCTGCTTCGGATACCCAATCCTGGCAGCCATTCTGTCCGGGATAATGCAGTTGATCTGGTAGATAAAAGAAATCAAAGGAGGTACTCATATGGGAATGTTTTCAAAGGTTCACAGATTTCATGAGGCTGGGGAAGGGGCAAACGTAAACAACGTTGATAACTTCGGGACTCCGGCATATTCACTTTATACCAGCACGAAGATTTTCACGTTGCATCATCACATCGACATTATGGATGATAACGAGAACGTGCTTTACACTTCCAGATCGAAGGTGATCTCCCTGCATGACAAGACGGAGATTTACAAGGCAACCGGGGAGCATGTGGCTCACATTCAGCGCAAACTCCTCTCTCTGCATGAGAGACATTATATCACCATGGATAGCGGTCTGGAATTCCAGTTGTCCAATGAGCTCTTCCACATCATCAAGGACGTGACCAACCTCATCGGCCTCGATTGGCAGCTGCGCGGCAACATCCTTGGCCTGAATTTTGAGCTCTATGATAAGGACGGCAGCATCATTGCCGTGATCGGTCAGAAGCTGATCTCGATCCACGATAAGTTTTGCATTGACATTTATAAGCCTGAATATGAGGAGATCATTGTGGCGATCCTTGTGACGCTGCAGCACATGATCCGCGACAGACAAAACCGTAGCTCGTCCAGTTCTGGCGGCGGTTCTTCCTCGTCGGGAGGCTGACGCACAACCCAAAACTAGGACGACGCAGCATCGTCAAAAATCCAATCTTAACACAAAACTCCCCGCGGCCCTACGGCTGCGGGGAGTTATTTATTGTTTTCATCTCAAAAGTAATGGCTTTACCGTTCGCCCTATTGGTTGTCAGGAAGCTTCGTTTTAGTTCTCCCACTTGAGGTGGTGTAATTCACCAGCCTGCTGCAACCCTGGAAATCCGTTCTGCCTTAATGCTTCATAGAGCACAATGGCCACGGAATTGGAAAGGTTTAAGGAGCGGATGGCATCTGCCATGGGAATGCGGATGCACTGCGCGCGGTTTTCCACCAGGATTTCCTCGGGGATGCCGGCGCTTTCCTTGCCAAACATGAGATAATCGTCAGGGCCGATCGCCACGTCGGTGTAGGACTTTTCCGCCTTGGTGGTGCAGTACCAGATCTTCGCGTCCGGGTGCGCCGCAAGGTCGCCCTGGATGGCCTCCAGGAAGGTCTTGTAATTCATGTGGCGGTAGACCTCGAGCTGATCCCAATAGTCCATGCCCGCACGCTTCAATTCCTTTTCATTCAGGCGAAATCCCAAAGGTTCGATCAAATGGAGGGCGGAGTGCGTTGCTACGCACGTCCGCCCAATGTTTCCGGTATTCGCCGGGATCTCCGGCTGATGCAGTACAATTTTCATCTTCTATGACTCACAGTCTTCCATGTTCTCGATCAAAGCTTTCGCAAGCGGTTAAATCCCCAAATTACGCGTTTTTCTCAGCACGAAGCTTCGTGATAAAGTGCTCCAGCTTTCCGATCGCTAATTTCAGCTTTTCCAAAGAATATGCATACGAAATGCGCAGGAACCCTTCACCGCAGTCGCCAAAGGCCGTGCCGGGCACCACTGCAACCTTCTCCTCCTCGAGGAAGCGCGTTGCGAATTCATCACTCGTCATCCCAAATTCCTTGATACACGGGAAGATATAAAAGGCGCCAAAGGGTTCGAAGCACTCCAGTCCCATCTCCTTAAAGGCATTGATAAGGAACCGTCTTCTCTGGTTATAGGATTCACGCATCATTGCCACGTCTGCGTCGCCGTTCTTTAATGCTTCGATTGCGGCATATTGGCTCGTCGTGGGCGCGCACATGATCGCGAACTGGTGGATCTTGGTCATCTGCTTGATGATCGCCTCGGGGCCGCAGGCATATCCCAGTCTCCAACCGGTCATGGCATATGCTTTCGAGAATCCGTTGATCAGGATCGTGCGCTCCTGCATGCCGGGAAGGCTTGCGATGGACACGTGCTTGCCCTTATAGGTCAACTCTGCGTAGATTTCATCGGACATGACAAAGATGTCATGTTTCTTTACCACCTCTGCGATCGCTTCCAGATCGGACTTTTCCATGATGGCGCCGGTCGGATTGTTGGGGAACGGCAGGATCAAAATCTTGGTCTTCTCGGTGATCGCCTCTTCCAGTTCTGCAGCGGTCAGACGGAATTCATTTTCCGCCTTCAGGTTGATGATCACGGGCTTTGCGCCTGCCAAAATGGCGCAGGGCTCATAGGATACGTAAGAAGGCTGAGGGATCAGCACCTCGTCTCCGGGATTGATCATGGCGCGAAGGCCGATGTCGATGGCTTCCGAGCCGCCGACGGTAACGATCACTTCCTTCAAGGGATCATAGGTGAGGTCCTGGCTGCGCTTTAAGTAATTGCAGATCTCAATGCGAAGCTCCTTCAAACCGGAGTTCGATGTATAAAAGGTTCTGCCCTTTTCCAGGGAGTATATGCCCTCCTCGCGTACGTGCCAGGGGGTATCAAAGTCAGGCTCGCCAACGCCAAGGGAGATGGCGTCTTTCATCTCGCTGACAATGTCAAAAAACTTACGAATGCCCGAGGGCTTGATCTGAACGATCGTATCGGATAATGGATTTCTCATGGCGTGATCATCTCTCTTTCGTCAATTTTTTTGTTGGTCATGATGGTGCCATGATCCTTATATTTCTTCAGGATAAAGTGCGTCGTGGTGCTCAGCACCGTGTCCATCGTCGCAAGCTTGTCGGAAACAAAGGAACTCACCTCACGCAGGGTCTTGCCCTCAAGGATGACCATCAGGTCGAACCCGCCGGACAGAAGGTACAGGCTCCGTACCTCGGGATAGTTGTAGATTCTCTCGGCGATGGAGTCAAAGCCCTGGCCTCTCTGGGGCGTAACGCGCACCTCGATCAGTGCCGTCACCTTCTCGATGGAAGTCTTCTCCCAGTTGATCAGCGTGTGATACGCGCAGATCGTGCCGTCCTTTTCCATTTCCTCCATGGCATTTACGACGTCAATTTCGTCGGCACCTACCAGCACCGCCAGTTCCTTCAAATCTATACGGCTGTTCTTCTCGACCAGCTTTAATAATTCCTCTCTCAGTTTTTCATTCTGTTCGCTCATTTCGCAATGCTCCTTTCCGTCTTTCTCTTATGATATTCCTTCGCCAATCTTTACGCAATGATTTCCGCAATCGCATCCGCGCCCTTGGGTCTGTCGAGATATCGCACTTCTTCCTCGTTCAAGATAATGCGATCGGACCCTTCCGTGAGTTTTCCGATGACCACGGCAGGAATTCCTTCCGCTTCCAGCGCATTTGCGACCTTCTCGCCATCCTCAGCGGTGACAAGAAGGCTTCCGCCACTTCTCATTTCATAGGGATTTACGCCGCAGACCTCACAAACCTCAATGGTTTCCTGCCGTACGGGGATCTTCTTAAGGTCCACCGAAAGGCCAAGTCCCGCGCCCTCCGCAAGCTCCCAAAGGGCTCCAAACACGCCGCCCTGGGACAGGTCATGCATGGCGGCGGCGCCATTTGCGGCTGCAATCTTCGCTTCCTTTTCCACAGGCAAGAACTGATCAAAGCCCGCCGCCTCGTCAACCAAAAACGCCGGATAACGCGCAAGAAGCTTTTCGCGGTAGTTTTTTGCAAGGATCGCCGTGCCCTCTAGACCGATCCATTTGGTAAGGACAAGGTCATGCCCTGCCTTCGCCATGGAAAGATCATGGAGTTCCCCTTTTGAGGTAACCCCGATCACGATGATCGTAACGATCGGCTGGTTCACTGCGGAAGTGACATTCGTGTCACCTCCCGCAATTTGAATGCCATGTTCCGTGCAGGCCTTTGACAGTTCCGTCATCAAGGCCTTCACTTGTGCTTCCTCACAACATTCGGGAAGCATGATACTGATCTGGGCAGAAGCAGGCGTTGCTCCGGCGCATGCAAGATTGTTCACGCATTTTTGCACCAAGGCAGCACCCGCGTCTGCCTGCATCGCGACTGCGGCCTCCTGGGCACACCAAGCCAGAACCTGCTCGTTCGATGCCGCAAAAAAAGCGCAGTCCGACCCTATGGCTGCGCCTTTTGTATTTTCAAAAACATTCTTCTGAAACGGATGGCTGATCCGGTTGTTGCCCGTATGAACTTGTTTTAGCACGGAGCGCGTAAGTGCGCTCTCCGGCAGCTTCCCCGTCCTCATACTTGTGTCCCGTGCCAAAAAGAACCGTCCCCATTGGCACACCTTTCTGAAATTTGGTCTACTGGGAGTTCAGCAGCCCGATCACGACCCTCACGTGGTCGAGATCATAGGTTCCGATGGCTGCCATCATCTCCTCGTATTTCCAGGCCTCGTCCGTCGCCACGCCCACCACGGCGCTTCTCGGCGAAACCATATACTTGCTGTTGTTAATGATGTCGCGGCTGACTTCCTTCCCGCCTTCCTTCACGATCTTCCACAGCCTTGCCTTATATCCAACGTGCGCCGCTTCCGTGGTCACGTAGCCGATGGGCTTGGTGGGATCCGCCGTGATCAGATCGATGGTCGGTTGAGTCGTCTCCAAGATCTCACTTTCGTAGGTCACCGTTCTGTCCGCGGGCCTTGTTTCCTTCCCGTAGATGTTAAAGGTGATCTTCTTATTCTTTGTATATCCTTCGATGTAGATGGGATAATCCTTATTGTTCCGGAACTTAAAGTCCTTCCCCGCCTCTTCCGCGATCGCCGCGTCCATGGATGCAGGCACGTAGGTCACAATCATGGAATGAGGGTTTCGCTCCAGCACCTCGAGCTCCGCGAGAAGCACCGCGTTATAAAGCGTGCTCGACACTTGGCAGATACCTCCGCCAACGCTCTGCACGACCTTACCGTTCAAGTATGCGCCTGCTAAGGTATATCCATTCGCTTCCGTAAAGGGCGAAACTGTCTGCGTTGCCGAAAAGATCTCTCCGGGATAAAGAAGCGTGCCATTGATCTTGCTGGCACCGTTCGCCACGTTCCCTCTTCTGTTGGCATTGGAAGAGGAGTAGTCGGTCGTATAGCTGCCAAGAAGGTCCTTCACTTCCGCCAGGTCCTCAGCGGTGCCGCGAGGGCGTTCCTCAGCAACCGTCAGCTTGATCCTGCAATCCTTGCCATCCCAGGAATTCTGGAGATAGTCATGGATCACGTCAATGGAATTCTCCACGTCGAGTTCATAGCCTACGGAGCCTTCCGTGATCTGAAACTCGTCGTCCACGCGCGTAAGAGCTGCATCCTGAGGCTTTACGTCATATTTCACGCAATGCTCCACCAACACGTCATTGATGGCTGCAATGTCGAACCGAAGCTCGATATCATATACCTCCGGCTGCATCTCAAGGTCCTTGAGCGCCTTATAGCGCTGGATCACGTTGCCTTCCGTGCCGATCCGCACGGCTTCCGTGATGATCTCAGGATTTGCCCATGCGATGCCAAGGGCGTCCGCAGTCACCGTCACTTCATTGCCGTCAGCGGCGATCAGCGTAACAAAGCTGCTCCCCATCTTGGCAATCTTGTCGCGGATCATTGCGTCCGCCTCCTGCGCCGTCATTCCGGCGAGGGAATCCTCTTCGGCATAAATGCCTTCCCGTATGGTCAGTTCAGAGGCCTTTGCCACGTTCCCGCAGAGCAGAAAAGCCGCGGCAACGGTCCACAAAAAAACACTCCATCTAACAAACCGTTTCATTTCATACCTCGTTAAAAAGACAAGATCAGGGGAACGACCATTGCTATCACAAGAATGATCACAATCGCTGCCGCGATCGCTCTTTTTGTTTTTCTGTTATGAAAATTGATCATTGCTGGTCTCCTTTCGAAATATTCAAATAATTATAACTGACTTTTCAGAAATTTACAAGTTTAAATGTAAACCCTCGGTCCGTCGCCAATCTCCACCACATAGAACGTGGCCGCATAGCCAATCTTTTTCTCGTAAGCCTCGCCAACGCTTTGGATAAAGCTCTGCACGGCCTCTTCCTTCACGATGCTGACGCTGCAGCCGCCAAAGCCCGCGCCCGTCATTCTCGAGCCAATAACGCCGGGCACCTTCCAAGCCGCTTCCACGAGCGCATCCAGCTCCGGCCCCGTCACCTCATAGTCATCCCGGAGCGACACGTGGGACGCGTTCATCAGCCGTCCAAACTCCTCAAGATCCCCTGCCCGCAAGGCTTTCACGGCCTTGAGCGTGCGCTGGTTTTCATATACTGCATGCCTTGCCCGCTTCCTGCGAACGTCATCTGCGATGGCACCTGCATACTTCTCAAAGGTTACTTCGTCCAAATCCCCCAAGGATTTTATGTCTACCACCTTCTGAAGCTCGGAAAGTGCCATCTCGCATTCGCTTCTTCTCTCGTTGTACTTGGAATCACCAAGGCCGCGCTTTTTGTTGCTGCAGGCGATCACGATCTTTGCGCCGTCAAGGCGGATCGGTGCATATTCAAACTCCAGCGTCGCCGTGTCCAGAAAGATCGCGTGGTCCTTCTTTCCCATGGCGATGGCAAACTGGTCCATGATGCCGCAGTTCACCAGGTTATAGTGATTTTCGGAGAATTGTCCGATCAGGGCAAGCTCCTGATTCGAAACCTCAAACCCAAACTGATCCCGAAGAATCGCACCCGTGAGCACCTCCACCGAAGCGGAGGAGGAAAGTCCCGAACCGTTTGGAATGTTGCCATAAAGCAAAAGATCCAGCCCGCAGGGCATCTCCATGCCCCTTTGCTCAAAGGCCCACATCACGCCCATCGGATATGCCGTCCAATTCTTGTCCCCGCCAGGTACGAACGCATCCAAAGAGGATTCCACGACGCCCAGCTCCTCAAAATTCATGGAGAAAAACCGAAGCTTCCTGTCCTCTCTTTTTCTTGCCACGCCTATGGTCCCAATGGTCAGGGCGCAGGGGAACACGTGCCCGCCGTTATAATCCGTGTGCTCTCCGATCAGGTTCACGCGTCCGGGGGCAAAGTAAGCCTTCACGTCCTTCCCATCCCCAAATACCTCTTCAAATTTGGAAAGCACCATTGCCTTAAGCTCACTCACGTCCTTTTCTTCTCCTTGCCTGTCTTTTCGCCCTTCTCATCTTCCTGCGCTCCTCAAGCTGATCCTCATACAGCTTCTTCCATCCTTTTTGCCTTTCTGATCTAAACAGACAAAGCCAAGTCGCCTTATTTCAAAAATACAAATTCCTCAAGCTCGCAGATCGCCCTTCCGTCAAAGAAGCTGCTGGTCCACGCGCCCTTCGGAAGATCAAGGTCTGCCTTGAAATATAAGGCATGACGCCCTGTCACCTTCTCAACTCTTCCGCGGTAGATCCCGTCGCCAAGGCCGATCTCCACCACGCCGATCTCCTTGCCGGGGAGCTTTTGGCTCTCGGAAGAATACCATACGATCTCTAGGCCGTCCTCGGTCTTGCAGCCGTGGCCATCCTGCGCATTTACGCCTTCCTGCGGCGCAGTCTTTGCCGCATCTTCGGCGCTCTCCGTGCCGTCGATCCAAACGTGAAGCTTGCCCTTGCAGCCACAGCCCTTGACCTTGATGGCAAGTTCCATGGTCTTTGTCGCATCATCCTCACCAAAATCAAAATATTTATATCCAATGACGCACCCGTCCGTCACCTTCGTGACAACGCGGGTGAACAAATCCTTTTCGGTGATAAAGCACCCTCCGGTCAAAACGCAGGCGATCTCCGCCTTTACGGGCTCGTAGGGCGCAAGCGCCTCCTCAAATCCAAGGGAAGTCATTTCCACGGGAGGGATGCTTCCGTCCGGCATGATCTCCACCTTCTCAACGCAGGCACGCCTTGAGAACACGGTGTCATTGGTCATGCGATGATAGAATATGTACCACTGATCTCCAATCTTGCAAAGGGAACCGTGATTGTTTCCGCCCGGATAATCGATGCCGTTGTCGATGATGTATCCCCGATAAGTAAAAGGCCCCGTCGGTGCGTCTGCCGTGGCATACGCAAGCCTGCTGCCCTTTCTGGGCGAATAGATCAAATAATAGGTGTCACCGATCTTCCTGGGCGAGCTTGCCTCGTAGAAGCGCTTTTCCACGGGCACCTCCGCGCGGTCATCCATCACGTGCTTTCTAAGGCTTCCGGGCACCACCTTGTACATGGTCTCGCCGTCGAGCTCGTTCATGTTCGAACCCTCGAAGCCATAATATACGTACACTCTGCCGTCGTCATCCACAAGCACGCCGGGATCATTGTAAATGCCGTCGTCCCCTGCGTCTTCGGGAGCATATTCATAGCAGGAAAGGAACTTGAAAGACCCTTCCGGCTTGTCGCTTACGGAAACACAACCCTTCGCGCCGACGATATAGGTGAAAAGATAATACTTTCCGTCCTTTTCCACCACGTCGGGCGCATACAGCTCGTTGCCGGTATGAGGAACGCTGGACTCGTGGTCCGTGTCAGGTTTCGTCTGGAAGATGTGTCCGTGGCAAGTCCAGTGATTCAGGTCATCCACCGAAGCGCTCCACGCCTTCAGCTTGTAATCGCAGAAACGGCTGCAGCCGTACCTGTCATGAGAGCCGTAAAGATAGACTCTGTCTCCAAACAGTCTGGGTTCTCCGTCCGGAATGCACTCCCACAACGGTAAAATCGGATTTGACATTACTTATTCCTCTCTTTCCTCTGCCTTTTCTTCCATGACCTCAGCGATCGCGCCGTAGTACATGTTCTCGTCCGTCACGCCCTCGGCGCTGCGCACTCTGGTTGCCACGCGCATCCGCATTGTCACGGGATTGCCGTCGACGGTATTGATCTTGCTCATTTCCTCAAGCAGTTTTTTCGCTTTCTCCTTCAGCTCTGCCTCATCGTCCGCTTGCATCAGCGTGGCAAAGATGCCGCCCTTGGAACGGGCCATCACGCAGCCAGGGCCCATGGTATGCATCAGAACCTTCGTCATTTCCCGAAGGCTCTCGTTCGCGACTTCTTCTCCATAGGTTTCCACGATCCGGTAATACCGCGCGTTTCGGATGATGATCAGACCATAATCTTTGCGTTTCTCATGATATTGCATCTCATAATCGGCCATGGCACCCACAAAGGCGTGGGCATCCATCAGGCCCGTCACGGAGTCTTTATTGATCCGTTTGAGCGCCATGTTGGCGGGCCCCATTTCCTTTTCCGCATCCAGGAAATACCCTGAAATGCCGACGATCAGGCCGTCCTTATAGATCGGCATCTTGTAGCATATGATGTTATGCAGCGTGCCCTTGACAATGACCTGCATGGGTTCGTCCAGAAAACGAATTCCCCTGTGGAGAATGTCCAGCTCCCTTTCGCGATAGGGCGTCTCATTGACAAACCAGCGCATGTCCGCATCCGTTTTTCCAACCAACTCCTCGAGGGATCTGAAACCAAAGAAGTCCAGGAACGCCTGGCTGGCGCCCATGAATTTCCGCTCGCGATCCTTCCAGAAGAATTTCACGCTGCTGTTCCAGACCATATTGTTCCATAGGATCCGATAGGTGGACTCTCCATTTGTCGCAAAACTGTCCGTTGCGTCAGGCCTTAAGATGCTGCTCACGCCCTCCGTATCCTCTTGCACGGCGATATACGGCTTCACGCAGTACAGGAACTCGTTTCCGTCCGTTCCTGGAATGACCATCAGGATTGTCTCCCCACGGCGATAATTTCCGTCCGGCTGCTTGATGCGGAACACTTCCGACACATAGCCAAACCGTGATTTCTCCACGCGTTCCTTTGCCGTCGAGAAATCCATGAAGGCACGATAACGATTCCGCTCCGTCGGGAAAATGTTATTCTCCGCAAACGTTGCATTGTTTGCGTCCATGTCGCCCTCACTCGTCTGCTCCAACCTCATGTTAGGGGAAGTGCCGAGGAGGGGCGTCAATTGCTGGTTCTTAACGTCTGCATGCAAAATGACCTTAAACAAAAGGTTCAGTGCACGGAGCTTATTATCGAGGCGCTCCGTCTCGTTCAGGTTCTGATCTGCCGCAATATTGATGATGGAGGCTTTGATGATGCACTTTCCTTCCAACTGCACCAACGCTTCTCCGCGCAGGCAAAGATAGCTGTTCCCCTTAGAATAATAAAATGTTTCCTGCTTGCCCGTCCGCTTCATCTGCTCAGCAAATTCACGATATTTTCCAAGAAGCGGTGAAGCCGCGTGATAGATCTGCTTATCCACCTCCTCAAGGCTCATGCCCTGAAGTCCGATCTGCTCCTTGTATGCCTCGTTCATGAACAACGTACGGAAGCTCGTCCCATCGTCCTCGATCAGCTCGAGCGGTGCATCCGTCGCCTTTACGTGGAAGCTTGCCACCTCATAGAAATGTCTCCACTTTCTCTGCTCGGAAATGATCTTCTTTTCGCGGATATGCGCCGCGAACACATCCAACGGTTCCGGCTTGCCATATAAATATCCCTGGATCTGATCGCATCCGATCGACCTCAGGTAGTCCAACTGCTCCTTAGTCTCAACGCCTTCCGCAAGCGTTTTGATGCCAAGGTCCTTTGCCATGATGATGGCCGAACGCATGACGTCCTTGGATTTATCCGTAAAGTTCGAGAGGAAATTCATGTCGAGCTTCAACATGTCGAACTGATAGTCCTTAAGGACCGTCAGGGAAGAATATCCGCTTCCAAAATCATCCATCCAGATTTCATATCCCGCCGCGCGGAAGCTGTCGATCACGCTGCGCATCAGCTCCGCGTCGGAAGCGATCATGCTCTCCGTCACCTCAATGTGAATGTAATCCCTTGGAATGTCGTACTTTTCCACGGCCGTCTCCACGACCTTGAGCATGTCACAGGTCACAAAATCCAAGCGAGAGAAGTTCACCGACACCGGAACTACGTTCAGCTTTTGCTGATTCCTCTCGTGCATGAGCTTGCAGACCTCTTCCACCACAAAGGAATCCAACTTATGGATCAGACGGCTCTCTTCCAGCACGCTGATGAAATCACCTGGCATGATGAATCCGAACTGCGGATCGTTCCATCTTGCAAGGGATTCCACGCCGCAAAGCTCTCCCGTGATGGCACGGATCACTGGTTGGAAATACACCTGGACCCACCCATTTTTCAGGGCGTCATCAAAGCTCCTTACCAGGTGCTCTGCCAGGTTTTGCTGCTGCGCCAGTTGCTCGGAATATTCGATGATGTAAGTATCCGCCACGTATTTGATCTTGTCGCAGGCGATCTTCGCGAAGGAAAGCGCCTTCTCCGCGTCGAACGCATTGCTGGGGGTGAAGGTGTAATACCCCCACTTTCCGCTCACGCCAAAGCGGTCCAAAAACATTTCATGGAAGTGATTTCTGGAGGCCTTCATCTTCTCGATCAAGTTATCCTTCTTGTCGAGGATCGCAAAATGGTCATCCGAAAGCCTTGCAAGGATTGCGTCTTCGAAGGCATAGGAAAGACTGTCCGCCACGGCCTTCAGGCAGGCGTCACCCTCTTCGATGCCTTTGTTGACGTTAAGAAGCTTGAAGTTCACCAGGTTTAAGTAGGCGACGGCATATTCCTCCGAAGAAGTCCCGATCATCTCGCGATTTTGATTGTTGGCATGCGAAACAAACCTCGCCTTACCGTAAAGGCCCGTGATGGGATCGTAATCCGCCGCGGGATCGTTTTCCCTCGGAAGCAGGAAACTGTAAAAGAGCATCCCCTCCTTAGGGTCTCTTACCATTTTCCAGTATTCTTCCGCAAGGCACACATTCTCCTTTTTGGTGATGAGGTGATAGAACAGATGCCCTTTGGTCTGCCCCTCTTCATGAACCTGCAGCAAAATCTCTTTGTAGATGCTGCGGAACTGCGAAGGACTGACCATGCCGCCAAAGCTGCCGCCCGTGAATTCCATGAAATCCTCATAGTTCTCACATTCCATGAGCTTTATAAGGCTCGGGCTTGCATAAAGGATCTCCCACTGACCGTCTGCTCTGCAGACAAAGGCCGCGGCGGGCATGTTCTCGGCATAGAATGATTCAAACGCATTGTTGATCATTTGTTTTCCCTCTTAAAAAACCATTGCCTTCTTGTCTAAGTCAGCCTGCACCTTCTTCAGATCCTCACGGATCGCAAGGTGCTGAGGGCAGGCCTTTTCGCACTTACCGCATTCTTTGCAGTTTTTCGCCTGCTTGCCATCGCGTCCCATGCCTTCCCACTGCCAGCTGACAACGCCATAGTTCTGATACATGTGATATCTGTTCCAAACGCTGAAGTTCCCCGGAATGTCCACGCCAAACGGGCAAGGCATGCAATATCTGCATCCCGTGCAACCGTTCTGGATCCGGCTGTTCATGATCTCCTTCACGCGGTCGATGGCAGCATATTCTTCCGCCGTCATGGGTTCAAAGTTCGTGAAGGTCTTTAAGTTATCCTCTACCTGCTCCATGGTGGACATGCCGCTGAGAACGGTAAGGATGTTCGGCAACGTTGCCACGTAACGCAGCGCGATGGAGGCTGCGGATGCGCCGGGCTTTACTGCATGGAACACGTCCATGATGTCCTGCGAGAAGTTCGCCAGCGATCCGCCCTTGATGGGTTCCATGATCGTCAGAGGGACTCCAAGCTTTTCGGCGAGATCATAGCCCTTCAGGCCTGCCTGCTCGTCCGTGTCCATGTAGTTGAGCTGGATCTGGCAGAAATCCCAGTCGCGGTAGCTGATGATCTCTTCAAAAGCTTCGTAGGAATCGTGGAAGGAAAAGCCAAGGAAGCGGATCTTGCCCTCCGCCTTCAACTGCTCGAGGCGCTCCACGACGCCAAGGCCCTTCATCTTGTCCCAGCTGCCCTTGTTCAGGGCATGCATGAGATAGAAATCAAAATGATCCACCTGGAGCTTGCCCAGCTGCTCGTTAAAATACTTATCAACGTCAGAAACCTCGTTGATGAACCAACAAGGAAGCTTGGTCGCAAGATAGAAAGAATCCCTGGGATACTTCTTCAAAACCTTGCCGACGAAGGTCTCACTCTCTCCGCCGTGGTAAGGATATGCCGTGTCAATGTAATTCACGCCTGCGGCAATGGCCTTGTCCATCATCTGCTCGGCAAGCACTTCGTCGATCTTGCCGTCCTTCCCCGTGGGGAACCGCATGCAGCCAAATCCCAAAAGGGAGACGTCTATTCCGAGCTTCTCAAATCGTCTAGTTTCCATGCATAGCCCTCCTTCGCGCGACCTTCGCCACGCCCCTTCATATAACCGAAAAATGCCTACAGGTTAACTATTTTATTATAACATAAAAGCACATTTTTGTCTCCATACTTTTATGGCTTTCAAATGTGCTTTTTTGGTAATTATTCAGAGCCATGTTCGAAGACAATGGCTCATGCTTGCATGAAAGCCATTGTTTTCGAATATGGCGAGAAACCCCATGAGCAAAAATGTCGTTCTGTGACATTTTGCGAATGGGGTTCTGAATAATTACCTGTTTATGTTATTCCACAAACAGTTCCGCCAGCCACGCGGGCGTGCAATTCCAGGAATATTCGCGTTTGGTCCTGGGATGTGTCAATGTCAGTTCGTTGGCACAAAGTGCCAGGTTTCGGATGCCTTTCTCCTTTGAAAACGCCTTGGAAGCTTCACTCCCGTACTTCGCATCCCCGAGGATCGGGAAACCTGCATGCGAAAGCTGTGCGCGGATCTGATGAAACCTTCCCGTCTCGATCTGCACCTTGAGCAAGGCCGTTCCAGGCAGTACCGCCTTTGCGTCAAGCCTTTCGTAGCAAAGCTTTGCCTGCTTCGCGTCTGAGAATTCTCCTTCCCTTCCGGTGACGACCTGCGCAACATTTTTCTCCTTGCGGATCATGTCAAGAAGCTCCCCCTTGGGGAGAGGCTCTCCAAAAACGGCCGCCAGATAGGTCTTGTTCAGCGTGCCATTTCCGAGCTGGCGTGTCAACGCTGCTGCCGCAGCCTTTGTCTTTGCAAACGCAAGAAGCCCTTCCACGGGCTGATCGAGGCGATGCACGATGCCGACGTACGGCGGTGCGCCCTGCCCTGCGGCCGGCTTTACGCCTTTGGCACCGCGGCTTGCGGCAGGCTTCGCGCCCTCGACGCCGCGCCTTGTGGCAGGCTTCGTGCCCTCGACATCGCGGTTTTTCCCGGCCAAGTAATTCTTCAGTTCGCTCACCACGTCCATCTCCGCCAGGTTTGCACTCTGCGTCGCAAGGCCCGCCGGCTTACGCACGATCAAGATTTCTTCATCCTCGTATATGATCTCGCAGCGCACCGTCTCGCCTCCCCTCATAGTATCGTTCTCTCATCGCGGCCATTTCACATGACGCGATGAAACCCCTCCGCCTTGCATTATGTCATGCGCAAGCCCTTTGGATAATGATTCTTCATAATGTTCCCTGCAAGCTTGCCCCAGCCCAGCGACATTCCGTCCACCAGGATCAAATGCCACCCCTTTTCGCCCTCTGCGGGGAAGGTCTGGCCGTTTAAGTAAGCCACGGGAAGCAGTTCCTTTGTGGTCATGCGGTAAACGTTCCTTACGTCCCGTGCTCCCAAAGCCAAGGCCAGCGCATGGGACGGTTCAAAACGATTCTTTTTCACCTCTCCGAGATGAAGTCCCGGTCTTAGGACCTTCAGGCCCTTGAGCTCCGGAAATTCCTGTGGCACGAGGTAGAGCTGATCGCCAAAGCGATGGAACCCGCCCTCCTGCTTTCCGCCGTAGATACAAAGATGAATGGAGCGCGCAAGCGTCGTCCGTTCAAACTCCTGCCAATCCTTGCAATCCTTTTCCGAAACAGTCCGAAGGAATCCCTTTGCGGGCAGGCTCCGTACGCCTTCCGGCATGTCCCCTTCCTTTTCGAGCACTGCCAGAAAATGACCTTCGCCGCGAAGCTTGTGCGGATAAAGCCGCAGCATGCCGTCAAAGCTGATCTCCTTGCCTTCTTCCACGCGGAAAGTAAGACCCTTTACCAGCGAAAACTCGGGGTGTGCCTGCAAAAAGCGGCCGATCGAGCCCTCGTTCTCCCACTCCGCGAAGGTGCAGGTGGAATAAACCAGCCTGCCTCCGGGGCGCAGCATCTTTGCCGCCTGCGCAAGGATTCCGTCCTGTCTTTCGCCGCAAAGCCTTACGTTTTCAGGACTCCACTCCGTCTGTGCGATCTCATTTTTCCGAAACATCCCCTCGCCCGAGCAGGGCGCGTCCACCAAAATCTTGTCAAAATATTCCGGGAAGGCTTCCGCCAGGCGCTCAGGCGTCTCATTGGTCACCAGCGCATTTACAAGCCCCATGCGCTCTGCGTTCTCCGAAAGGATCCTTGCCCTCGTCGGGTGGATCTCATTGCTGACAAGAAGCCCCTCTCCGCGAAGGAGCGCGCCGATCTGCGTGCTCTTCCCGCCCGGCGCTGCGCAAAGATCAAGCACACGCTCTCCCGGCGTCACGTTCAAAAACCCTACGGGCGCCATGGCGCTAGGCTCCTGGATATAGTAAAGCCCCGCCTCATGATAGGGGTGCTTTCCCGGGTGCGCTTCGCCGTCGAAATAATATCCCTCTGATGCCCAAGGCACCTTTTCCATGTGAAAAAGAGCGGTCAGGGCCTCTTTCATGCTCTCTCCGCTCTCCATCTTTTTTAATGTATTTAGGCGCAAAGCCTGATGTCTTGGACCGTCAATGCTTTCCAAGAACGCAGGATACTCCTCGCCAAGTTGCTCTTGCATCCGCTGCAAAAATGCTTCAGGAATCATAAAGTCCCCCCTGCTTACAGTACGGTATATCCCTTCGCCATAAGGCACGCCTTCACCTCGCCGATGTCCAGGCAATGGAACACCATGATGGGCTTTCCGGACTCTCTGTTGAAGGACAGGTACAGATAATCCACGCTGATGTTGCTCTGCTCGAGATCCTTTAAGAGGTGATTGAGGTTGCCGACTTCATCTGCCACCTCAACGCCGATCACGTCCGTGAGCCTGCAAAGGAAGCCGTCGCCGGTCAAGGAATCATATGCCTTCTGCGGATCCGAAACCACCATGCGGATGATGCCGTACTCCGCACTGTCGTTCGTTACGGAACCAAGGATGTTAATGTTGTTCTCCAAAAGGATGCCCGTGATCCTTTGCATGGTACCCTTTTTGTTTTCTGCATAGATCGATACTTGTTTTAACATGGATCTTTCCTTCCGTTTTTTGTATTCGATGGTCGTAGTAAATTCTAATCGTTTCCCGCTAAGAAGTCAATCCCTTAGATCTTAAAACGATATCCGACGCCCCAGATCGTCTCGATATACTGCGGCTTTGCCGAATCCTTCTCGATCTTTTCGCGGATCTTCTTGATATGCACCGTCACCGTCGCGATGTCGCCCACAGGGCCCATTCCCCAGATCTCCTCGAACAACTCCTCCTTCGTGAACACGTGGTTCGGATTCTCCGCAAGGAAGGTCAAAAGGTCAAATTCCTTGGTCGTAAAGACCTTCTCCTCGCCGTCCACGTACACACGCCTTGCCGTCTTGTCAATGCGGATCCCGCGGATCTCCACGATGTCATTTTGCGCCTTCTGCGTCGTGCCGACGAGGCGCTCATACCTTGCCAGATGCGCCTTCACCCTTGCCACCAGCTCGCTCGGGCTGAAAGGCTTTGTCATGTAGTCGTCCGCGCCAAGGCCCAGTCCGCGGATCTTATCAATGTCATCCTTTCTGGCCGAAACCATCAGGATCGGAATATCCTTCTCCTTGCGGATGCGCTTGCACACCTCAAAGCCATCCATGCCAGGCATCATCAGGTCAAGGATGACCAGATTATAATCCCCTTCCAGGGCCGCCTTTAATCCCTTATCGCCCGTGTTGCAAATGTCCACCTGAAACTCCGAAAGCTCCAGATAATCCTTCTCAAGGTCTGCAATGGCCTCTTCATCTTCTACGATCAAAATCTTGCTCATATGCTCCATTCCTCCATTCCCGCGCCTTCCAAATGCCCGCGCGTCTGTTTTCCGTCATATTCATTCGAAGCCTACTCTAGGTCAGCTCCACGTATTTTCTCAGCACGAAATGCATGCAGGTTCCTTCGCCCTCTTTCGCGGTGGCCCAGATGTATCCGCCGTGATCCTCGATGATCTTCTTCACGATGGAAAGACCGATGCCGCTGCCGCCCTGCGCGGAATTCCTCGAAGCATCCGTTCTGTAAAACCGGTCGAAGATCCTCTGCAGATCCTTTGCCGCAATTCCCTTGCCGTTGTCCTCGATCTCCACCTGGATGGAATCATCCTGATCGAGAATACGGATGTCGATCCGCCCGTTGGGCTTATCCATATACTTCACGCTGTTGCCGATGATATTGTTGATGACCTTCTTCATCTGCTCCGCATCCGCGATCACCAACGTTGAAGGATCGGCCATGTTGGTGTAATTCAGCTTGATGTTCCTGGACTCAAGGTCAAGTCCCACCTCCTCCACGCAGTCGCCGAAATAATCTGCGACGTTGATGCGCTGGAAGTTATACTGGATCCGATGATTGTCGATGGAGGAATAGGTCGTCAGCTCATTGATCAGCTTGTCCATGTCATTGGCCTTATTGTAGATGGTCCGAATGTACTTATCCATCTTTTCCGGCGTGTCCGCAACGCCGTCCATGATCCCTTCCACGTAACCCTTGATCGCCGTGATGGGCGTCTTTAAGTCATGGGAGATGTTACTGATCAGCTCGCGATTGCGCTTTTCGTTGTCGTCCTTTTCCTCTGCAGACTCCTTCAGGCGAAGCCGCATGTCCTCATAGTTCCGATATAGGTCTCCGATCTCGCCCTCGACGTTGGTCTCGAGCATATAATCGAAGTTCCCGTCCTTGATCTTTTTCATGGCCATGTTCAACTCCGTGATCGGCGTGAACACGCCCTTGTGGATCCAGTTGGTGAGCATGAAGCTCGTGAAAAGAAGGATCAGCACGATTGCGATGAACATGTAAGAAACAAGCTTTTTCGAGATCATCGCATGCATTCTCGACACGACGAAAACCGTTCCTTCTGACCCGTCAGGGAACGAGAAGTCGATCTGCTTTACGTAACACTCAAGGTCGTCGAAATAATATCCTCCCTTTTCGTCAAAACTCACGCTCCCATACTCCGGAAGACGGCCAAACAGCGTTTCTCCCTTGGCATTTCCGGAATAAAAAAGCTCCTTTCCCTTACGCACCAAAAGATAGGTGGAACGGCGCGAAAGCTCCGCGTTTTTCTTCTCGAGATACTCCGCATCGCCAAAGACGGAAGGGTTCCTTTCTGCCTGACGCAAAAGGTCTCCAAACATCCGATCCACGTCGCCGACGAAGTCCTTGAGGTTGTCGTTCATCATCGCATAATCCAGCTCGCGAAGATCGTAGCCCTTTTGGATGTTCACCAGATAAACGCCGATCATCATGAAGGCAAGCACCGTCAAAAGGAGTGGCAATAATATGATACTGATGAACGTAACTCTCAGTCTTGTCTTGAATTTCATGACTCTTACGAAAGCCCTCCTTCCCGAGGTTCTCTGCCCAGATCCGCGGCTGGCGCTGCTTTTGCACATGCGAAACCGCGCCCTGCACAAGTTCTATTGTAGCACGTTTCCGCGCAAAATGTGTAAAAACATTCCAATAATCCCATTAAAAAATCATAAACTCGCGGCCAGCGCATGCAAGCTCCCCCAGCCGCCTTGCATATTGACGATACGGGGCCCAAATGATAAAATGAATCCACTTGACGGGTTCGAGAACGCAAGGAAGAATAAGATGTCTCGAAAGAATAAGAGGTGTCACGCATGAAGATCGAATGGAAAAACGACAGCGTTAAATATATTGGCCGTACCATGGCGGCTAAGGATTGCCTGCTTCTCAGTCTCTCCGGGTCTGGCATCGAATTTGAGTATGAAGGCAAGGGCCTTACCCTCACGCTCCTTGGCGGAAGCGCCGCCCAGATCCCCGCAAACGAAGGGAACTATGCGCGCATGGCCGTCTACGTGGACGGTGTCCGCACCATAGACCAGCAGCTGAAAGCGCCCGAGACGCGCCTTCGCATCGCCGAGAGCGAAACGATGAAAGAGTCCGTGATCACGGTACTCAAGCTTTCCGAGTGCGCCATGTCGCTGGCCGGCATCGCCCCCCTTGAGATCGCGGAAGGCGAGACCGTACGCCCCTCGTCCGCAAAGGCGCATCGCATTGAATTCATTGGCGATTCCATCACCTGCGGCTATGGCATTGACGACGAGGATCCCCTCCACCCGTTCAAGACGGCCACGGAGGACGTGACCAGAGCCTACGCCTATAAAACCGCCAAGGCCCTTAACGCGGACTACTCCATGTTTTCCACCAGCGGCTACGGCATCATCTCTGGCTATACGGGCGATCCCGCGATCAAGATGAGTCACCAACTCATCCCCGATTTTTATGAATCCATGGGCTTTAGCTTTGACCTTCTGCCCGGATTTTCCGCACCCATGGAGCTTTCCTGGGACTTTGACAGGTTCGCTCCAGACGCCGTCGTCATCAATCTCGGGACCAACGACGACAGCTATTGTCAGAACTTTGAAGACCGCCAGATGGAGTATGCCACCGCTTACGCAGCGTTCCTCAAGGTAGTCCGCAAGCACAATCCACATGCCATGATCATTTGCGTGCTCGGTCTCATGGGCGATCGCCTTTATCCTTACGTTTGCAAGGCCGTCGCAGCATATTCCGCCGAAACGAACGATGCGCGGATCCATACCGTGCACCTTCCGGAGCAGGACGCTTCCAAGGGATATGTCAGCGACTATCATCCCTTAGAGTCCGCTCACGAAAAGGCTGCGAACATTCTGATCCATGCGATCCAAGAGATCATGGGGTGGTAATTCCGGACGGGCCTTGTATAAAGATCAACCGTAAAATCAAAAAGGACTGGCGGTCTCCCGTCAGTCCTTTGTTTTTCAGATGTTTGGCCATGTCAAGATCAGCCGTGCAGCCCTCTTGCCTGCCTGTCCATGTCTTCCACGACGATGTCATAAATCTCACCAAGGGATCTTCCGTACTCCAGGATCTTCCAAGGCTCGTTGGTGTGGAAATGAATCTTGATCAGCTCGTCATCTCCTACTGCCAAAAGGCAATCTCCCTGAAAATGCTCCGTGATGTAATCCGTGATCTCATCCTCATCTAATCCAGTCCCTTCGATGAGAAGCTGCGTGTCATAACGAAACTCAAGCATTCCAAAACCCTCCTTAAAGTCATTCAACATCAGAACAAAATAACTTTAGAGGATTTTTCGCAAGAAGTCAAGCCCCCTTATGTTTGGCACACCATATTGAGATTTCTTCTCAGCAAGACCCTCGGATCTCGCGGAAATCTTTTCGACAAGGTACCGGTCCTCAACGAAAGACCAGGCTCACGTTCCCGAATCGCAGCTCGTCCCCGGGCTCTAGGCGCTTTCTTTCATAGGGCTCCAGGCGCGTCTTGTTCTGGAACGTTCCGTTTGTGGAATTGGCGTCCTCGAGGAAATATTCCTCCTGATCCTTTAAGATCCTGGCATGCATCCGACTCACGGAATCGTCAGGCAGATAAAGGTCCACCTTGTCCTTATATTTTCCGATGAGAAGGTTAGGAACGGTCAGATCCGATGCCTTCCTCCCGTCAAGATAAAACAGGCGGTGCACCCCTTCCTTCTTTTCCGGGCGCTGGCGGATGTACGCCGTTTTGCCGTATTCTTCGTCATATTCCGTGCTTTCCGCCACGTGATAATTCGAAAGGGCCTGACCCGCGATCTCATAGTACTCTTCTTTGCGTTCCGGCTCCTTTGCCTTGCGCGCCCGCTTGTTCTCAAACAGGCCAAAGATCCGCTTGGGCGCCGGGTCCTCCAGATCCTCCAGGTTCCCAGAGGTTCCAGACATCGACTCCTCTTTCGCGTCAAAGGTCATGCTGCGGCGCGCACCATCTTTCGGCGCAAGTGTCTCCTCTTGCCCGCGCGAGCGCTCGCCCTGTTCTACCGACATCCTCCCCTGCTCCGTCTTCCTCGCTTCCTTCGGCTCGCGCTTTTTTTCCAGCACCTCCGCATCCTTGTAGATCTGCTCCTGAAGATAGGTGACCCCGTTCTTTTCCAGCTGCTCGTACATTTTGTAGATGCACTCAACTAACTCCGAATCCTCGTAATCGATCTTTTCCACCAGGAACGAAAGCAGTCGAAGAAATTGATTCTCCCCTTGATAATAGGGCACGTACAGGAAGGAAAACACGTTGTTTTCCAGATCCTGAAAGACATGCTGCGGATCCCAGATAACATTGTCCTCCTGCAAAAGGAACCGCTCCAGCTCACGCTTTAGCCTCTTTAGGCTCGCCAGAAAATCCAGGAGCCACTCCCTGGAAACGTTTCCCTTCTGGTGGAGCTGAACAAGACTTTGCTTGGACGTGATGTCATAGTAAAGATAGGCGTCGCCGTCCAGATAACGAAGGCTCGCAGGCAATAACCCCTTAATGCCGCCGCGACTTAAGATACAGTATTGATATCTTTTCTCCTCTGGCTTTTCCTCCAAGGCAAGCCTTACGTAATTGCTGTGTAAATTCCTGACATATTCCGTTCTCATTGTTTTGCCTCCTCATTTTGATCCAATCTTCTGCAGAGCCTGACAAAGGTGACTGGCTGCACCCTTGTGATCTCGCTTTCCGCACTTGCCTTCCAAAGCCTGTCCCCCATGAGTAGCTTCCCGCTCCTCGTGATCGTACGCTTGTTTCCACTGTACGACATGACATAATCTTCCATTTCCCAGGCATAATATTTGTCCGTAAGGTATTCTTTTTGCCATGCGCCGATCTTTGGCTCCATGGTCCCGACAGACCTTGCGCCATAAGACGCGGTCCGCACGGAAAGCATGGCAACGTCCTGCTCCATCAGGCACCTGTTGTAGCAAAACAGCAAGAAACAGATCGTAAAGACAAGCGATGCGATCACGATCGGAAGCACCAAGGATGCCTCCACGGTAAAATAGGCCTGCGCCTTCCCTTTTTCTTTTTTCATTTCCGCCTCCCAATTTTTGATCTCATACTCCATAAATCCCCTTTATCCACAGTAAAACAGCGCGCCCACGGACCCAATCCACAAAAAGGGAAGGTACGGGAGCCGCAGCTCTTTTTTCACTTTTTTCAAAAGGAGCAGCACTGCCGAAAATGCACCCATGATCATGAGACTAAGCCCAAATGCGACCAATGTCCTTTCGAGAAGCAAGAGCGAGCTCACCTCCAGCAAAACTATGCCGTCTCCAATGCCGATCCCCTTCGTCAGCACCGCAAGCACCAAAAGGAGTACTCCCGGGATCGCACCAAAGAGCAAAACGTCGAAAGTGACCTCCCGCGTGGCAAGCAAACATCCCGCGCAAAGGATCGCTAACACGCCTCCCGACGCCAGCACCCACCAGGACAGCTCCCTCTTTTTTGCGTCAATGATCGCAAGAACCCCAAGATAACTAATGGCAATCATGGATAATATCATTTCGCCTTCCCCCTTAATTTCCGCACCGCGAGCAGGGCCGATATTCCTTGGCAATGTCCCACGTCACGGCTCTCACGGTTCTTTTCAGGCCAGAACAGTCCCGCGTGTAATGATAGCAGTCGCCCTCTGGCGAGATCCAAAGCTCACTTGGCATCGCGCCCACCGCACAATAACTGCAGGCGCGATAATGACAACCCTTTTCGTTGACGGACGCTTCCAGCGACCGCTTGCTCACCTGGTACGGGCTGAGCTTTAGGTGCGTGCACTGCGCATCCTTGTGATATACTTCCGCATTCTCCGCGAGATAAAACAGCTCATTGCCCGTCTCCTTAAGTTCATACCCCGTCCAAAGCCTGCCGAAGTAATGATCCTCCATGCGGAGTTTTCGAAAGCCCGGCAGACTATAGCGCGGCTCCGCCTTGTAATTGACGTAGATCCTGACGGTATCGTCCGGATTTGCAATGCTGCCCTGCCAAAACTGCATGCCGTCAATGCCGCCAAAGATCGGTGCTTCGGCAAGGTACTCCTTCCCAAGAAGGGCCTTTAGTCTCCCCTTGACGTAACCATAGTCAAAGGCAAGATCGCCAGCGAGCGAGAGTGCCGTTTTACCCTCCTCCTGGTCAAGGTTTTTCCCATCCTGCCCTGCTTTCAGGATCGTTCCGTAGACACAGGTCTCCCTTCCAAGCTTCCACAACGCCTCGTCAAGTCTTGACTGGAACCTAAGGATCTCAAGTCCTCCGCTCAGCGTCAGGAAAAACAAAAGAAACAGCGGCAGAACCAGCGATGCTTCCACGGTCATGGAAGCCAAAACGGTTTTTCTTTGCAAAAGAGTTTTTCTTTGCCAAAGTGTTTTCACTTGAAAAGATTTTTTCATTCGAAAGATGCGCAGCGATACCCCATATACGGATTGGAAGAAACTTTTATGGGAAACTACGGGTGGATTTGTTTTAAGATTCAAAGAATCGGCTTGTTTGATTTTTCCTTTATTTTTTATAGTTTTGGGATGTTTGTCCCGCATATGAGGCATCGCCGCACACCTTTCTTTTTAGTAAAATTTCTCCTCCCAGACCTCGGCATTGTACCCATAGCCACTGGACATGGAGACCTTACATTTCATTTTCACGAAGCACCCGTCCATGCGGAAATTCGCGTTCCCCGGCGTCAGCCGAACGTTCCCTTCCACAATGTCCATGGCGCGATAAGAAGCATCCTCCTCGTTAGCCAGAAGAAGCAAGACCCGAAGATAATCCTGATAGCACATTCCGCCACCTTGCGAGCCCTGTGAATTAGTCTCAAAGAGACCTGCCAGCATGTTCCCGAGGCTGTAATGCCAGCTCTTTTCGTCCTTAAAGAGCGGTACTCTGTTGCCCGCAAGAAGAAGCCTAAGATCATACAGACTCTCAACATATGCCCAAGTAAAAAGGATCGTCGCATGAAAGAGCTCCTCCAGCTCCGGGACGCAGAGGATCGTACTCAGCGCCAACGCCACGACGCGCGCCTCCTCGGACTTTTTCTCATCAGCGAAAAGATACAATGCATTGGCCGCTTCCCGCATGGCCAGGATCCGGCCGAGCACGCTGCTAAGGTTTTCCGCGTCGGTTTCTTTCCCGGCGATCACGTACTCGACTTCATAGTCCAGCACGTTTCCTTTCCGTGGCTTTCGAAAATTCCCCATGTAGGAAAGCACGTACTCCCCAAACAATGCGCGCTCCGTGAGCTTTTCCGACGCAGAAGCCTCGCCATAAGACAGATTGCCATATGCCTGCGCCCCCGTCTTACTCCTCTGGCTGATGAGAGAAGCGCGATTGAGCATTTTTCTTGAAACCCCTTGATTTCCAAGGGTCTGCCACAAAAGGATCGACTTATTTTGCCTGTCCACGACGGCAGTCGGGCTTTCAAACTCGAGCTTTTTTCCCTTTTCGATCTCCTTCCCCTGATAGCTTGCGATCTGCGCGTCGACAGCCCGCTTTTCCGCTTCCACGTCACGCGTGTCCAAATGATATGCCTGAATGGACTGGGTCCATGCGATTGCCTCCTTCGCCAGGTTCACGCCAAGGTCATCTTCCACTGCCTGCGCCGCAAGCCTTCGAAAAACCGCACCGCGTTCGTCGGAAAGCAGCGTATACTCCGTAACGTCAGCGCCCGCAAGGTGCAGGCCCAGGAAGTCTGAAACGGGAAGTCCCGTCAGATATCCCTTGGGCTTTTCGCCGGGAAGATTCATGGAGAGATAATATACCAGCCGCCCTTCCACATTGGTTCTTCCGATGTTTCCCGTACCATAGGCGGAATCCACCGCAAGCAGGTTGTAACGCTTGAAAAGCTCTCTGTGATATTCCGCCAAAACGCTGTCCGTACAAGCATCCGCAAGGCACAAGGCCTTGAGCTGGATGGCGCCCAGGCGTGCTCCCTCCATGAGCGCCATCCACAGCGTGACCAATACTCCAAGCGTGAGCGCCAGATAAACCGTCATATAGGCAGGGATCTGCTTTCTTGCCTGCATCATACCTTATCCGTCTGCTTGGTGATCTTGTTGAAAATGGAATTCACGATCTTGGTGATCTGCTCTTTAAAGATGAGTACCAGGCCCACCAAAACAACGATGATGAGGATCACCTCCACCGTTCCCATTCCTTCTTCATCCTTCCAAAGGTCCTTAAAATTTCTAAGCATTGTTTACCCTCTCTTTCTTTTTGTTTTTATACTCCCATCATGGAAAATGCAGGGACCATGATGATCAGCATCACGATTGCAAGCATCATGACCATCGGGATGAGGAGCTTCGTTCCTGCTTCCTCCCCCAGGCGCTTGCCGCTTTGGATCCTGCTCTCCGCGGAGAGCATCGCTTCCTCTTCAAGTCTTGCAAGAAGCGTCGAATTCCCCTTTTTCAGGTTCTGACAAAGGAGCGTGCTCAGTTTTACGTACTCCCGAACCCCCGCGCGCTTCCCAAACCTTTCATATGCCGTGACCTCCGACTGGCCTGCGCCGATCTCACGGACGGTCCGAAGTGCCAGATCATTGGTTTTCCCCAGCTCCGAAAAGGCGCCGCGGATCGTCATCCCCGCAATGAGGTACAAGGCAAGGGAATGCACGAAATTGGGATACCCCATCATGAGTAGGTCCTTCCGCTTTTTCATCTGGTCTCCAAGATCCTTGTCCGTCAGAAAAAAAGTTCCGATCGAAGCCGCCAGCGTAAGGAGAAACAGCGTGAGCGCCGGCCCGTCGCCCCCTCCAAGGCTTTGCTTCGCAAACAGGATCCCCGACAGAAATCCTCCCGCGCCCAAAAGCAGCGCCGACATGCCGAGCTTTCCACCAAAGTACCGCGTAAGAAGGCTTTCCCTGTTCTCCTCGGGATATAAAACCTCCAAATAACGCCTGACCTTTTCCTCACCTGGTCCTGGCGTCTTTCCCCGGGAAACCTTTTCGTAGACCGCCTCTCCGATGCGTGCCGCCTTTCCAAGAATGCCTTCCCTTCGCATGACTGCAAGGGGTGCCACAACGCCTTTCCCGTCTAGCTGCTTCCAGATCCCTTGGAAGATCTTTTCGCCGACCCAGACGGCTGCAATATATAACGCAAGGCACAGCGTCATGATTGCGATCCCGGACAGGTCATGATACAAAGGATCAAAAAAGCCGGGATAGGTGCTGCCCACGTAAAAGGTGATCCCAAAAGGCATGAGCCGCATCACGTTCTGCTCCATCTTTCGCCCCGCCAGGATCGTTCCGACTTCGCTTCTGGCCTCGATCTTCTGGCTGATCAAGTTGGCACTGGTGCTGATCATCTCTGAAAGACTTCCTCCGCCACGCTTTGCGATCGAGAACATCTGCGCAAACTGCGCGATCTCCTCACATCCGCTCCTCGCCCCAAGATCGAGCAAAAGCTCTTCGAGGGAGATGTTGATCACAAGCCCTCTTCGGATCCCTTCCAGCTCCTCGTACATCTCCGACCTTTCGCCGTAAAGGTTTCTTATGTCTTCACGGCTTTCCATAAAAGCGTTTTCGACGGCATATCCCGCCTGAAGAGACGCGGAAACGGAAAGGATGCACTCCTTAAACTGCTCCGTCAGGGACTCGCGCACCTTCTCGCCTTTTCGCTTTCGCACTTCGCGCACGATCAGCACGGCGATCGGGGAAAGCAATATTGCAAACAGGAAATTTCGGTAGAAAAACCAAGAGAAAAAAAGAATGATCGACGCCGCAAGCACTGCGGCAGAAGCAAACTCCTTCGGGGAAAACTCATACTGTCGATAATCCCGCCGCCTGTAGCTTCCCCTTGTGCGTAAGTTCTCCTTTTCGGACAAGCCTCCCGACGACCTTTCCGTCATCGCCCTGTCCTTGCTCCTCAAAGGAAAACAGCGGGGCAATCGCAACCTCTCCATTTTCATATCCCAACACCTCCGCGATCTCTAAAACCTTCCTTGTCTTGTCCCGAAGACGCCCCAAATGCACGATCAGATCAATGCCTGAGGCAATCTGTTGACGAATGGCCGCCAGTGGCAGGTCCGCTCCCATCAGCACCATGTTTTCAAGGCGTGAGAGCATGTCGCTCGCACTGTTTGCATGGCCCGTGGACATACTTCCGTCATGGCCCGTGTTCAGACACTGCAGCATGTCCAGCGCCTCAGCGCCGCGCACCTCGCCCACGATGATCCTGTCGGGCCGCATACGCAGCGAGGTGCGGATCAGCTCGCGGATCCCGATCTCCCTACAGCCAGAGGTCGTTCCATTCCTTGTCTCAAGGCGGACCAGATTGTCCACCCCCAGGAGCTGCAACTCAGCGCTGTCCTCGATGGTAATGATGCGTTCATCCTTTTGAACGTAGGCGGAAAGTGCGTTGAGAAACGTGGTCTTTCCGCTGCCGGTGCCCCCACTGATGAAGATGTTGTAATGAGCCAAGACCAGCTGCTCCAAAAACTGCATCGCCTCCTTCGAGATCGAGCCAAACGCAAGGAGCTGTTCCATGGTAATGGGCGATTTGGGAAAGCGACGGATCGTTACGATCGGTCCGTTGAGCGCCACGGGATCCATCACGACATTCACGCGGGCACCGTCCGAAAGCCTTGCGTCCACGATGGGCGAAGCCTCATTCACGACGCGGTTACACCCCGCCACGATCTGCTGTATGACGTCCTTCAGCCTTTCCTTGGAGTCAAAGGAGAGTTCGAGCTTTGAAAGCTTTCCGGCACGCTCCACGAAAATGTTGTCCATGCCGTTGATCATGATCTCCGTGACAGAAGGATCCTCCACAAAAATCTGCAGCACGTCCAGCCTTCGCATGGAATCAAAGAGTTCTCGCTTCAAACGAAGTCTCTGATCCAGGCTAAGCCACGCCATCTCGGGGCTCTCTAACATCTCCTCGTCGATCAGGTCGCCCACTTCATCGTCCTGATAGTCCCGCCCGTAATCCATCTTTTCGCGGACGCGATCCCGCACCTTTTGCTTGATCGATTGCAGGTCTGTCATTCCTCATCCTCCTGAAATTCCTGAATCTGCAGTGAAACATATTCCGCAAGTTCCCCTCTGTCATAGCTTTGCAGCTCCGCAGGCAGATGGTGGATCCTTGGCAAGGCACAACGCCTCGTCTTTCTAAGCACGTCCTCGTAGGAATATTGCTCCAAAGCCTTTTCGTACTGCGTCAGCTTCTCATTGGCCGCGCGGTCCTCCATCGTAACGGTATAGACCAGGCGACAGACGCGAAGCACGTCGAACAGGCCCTGCATGCACTCACTCAGATCCATGACGACATAGGCATAATTCCCAAGCTCCTGCAGCTTTTTCAAGAAGGTCATCCACTCCTTTACCGTCACGCCAAGGAGGTTTTGCCCGGACTTCATCGGCGGCACGTAATCCAAAGGACCGATGGGCACCACCATGCTCTGCAGTCGCAGTGCAAACTTCTCCGACTCTGCGTTAAGGAAATACAAAAGGTCCGCGAGATCCCTTGTCTGCGCGTCCGCGAGAAGTTCCTGGTTGCCGGCGAAGTATTCAAAGTTCAGATAAAGCGTCTTATGATCTCTTGCGAGAAGTTGCGCCATGGTCAGCGCAAAGGGTGTCTGCATGCATCTTCTCACCGGTGAAAAGAACCCGATAAAGCACGTGTTCCCTTCCGCAGCAAGCCTTGGCAGCACCTGCGTCGCGATCTCAAGATACACCGCAAGCAACTCTCTCACCACGTGGTCCGCCTGCTGATATTTGTTGACGTAGCGAAGTTCCCTGTTCCGCACGATCCCGCTCTCGTTCAGGATGATCATGCGCTTTGGCCGCAAGGTCCCCAGCTCCTCCTGATAGGTGGACTCAGCGACCACCAGAAGGTCCACTTCCTTTTCCGATTCCAAAAGCCTTTCCACGTCCGTGTAGGTGTGGATGACCCATGGGAGCTGCTGATGCTCCATGTACTCCGTCAACAATCTTGCATATTCTTCCTCGCCGTCACACAGGGCTAAGATCACTTCTTTTTCCTGTTTCATGTTTTAATAATATCCTCCCGCATATAACAAAACGCTGATCAAGATGGGCCCTGCAAGGCAGATGCCAGCGTTCTTTTTTTCATTCATGTCCTTCCAGTAAAGCTTCCACTGCCCACTGTCAAGAACCTCTTTCACGTAAGAGATCAGGTACGCGAACCGTTCCTTCGCGTCGCCCTTTCTCACAAAACGCACGATGCCGAAAATCGCCGCGACAAGAAGCGAAAAGAACAAAAAGAGCAATATCTTGTCCCTTGGAAAAAAACCGCTGCAGACGCCGTAGAGCTTGACGTCCCCGCCGCCAATGGTACCAATCCGAAAGAGCGGATAAAATACAAGCATCACAAGGCCTCCGCAAACAAGGTAGTAAAGCACGCCCCCCACGCCGCCAAGGAGGTATGCGCCGCAAACGCCAAGAATACCGATCGCGGTGCAATGGGAATTTGGGATCCGATGGAATTTAAGATCCCAAAACGAAGTCATACACAAAAATGCGCAGAGCGCAAAAACAAAGAGAGTTTCTTTCTCCATAGGCAAGTACTCCGTAATTAAATTTCATTGTCATGAAAACTTGGAACGAATTGTTCCGAGGAAAGTTAAGACTGTAAATCGGATTATAGCGGGGCTTGAAGGGAATTGCAATAGGCTTTTTGCAAAAAAATGAAGTTTGTGAATTATGAACGAGGCATTTTTCCTGATTTTTAAAAAGTGCGGCCGAAAGACCTGTATTTCCTGAAAAGTTCGTTGTCAAATCAATATAAACAAGGCGCCATCGCAACTGCGAAAGCGCCCTGCCTTTATTTACATGCATTTACTATCGTCTTAATCCGTTTCTTTGCAAGGCTCCGTCACCTTTCCAAGGAACAGGATCTCATTATTCCTGGTGTCATAGATCATGAATGCGAAAGGTCTGTCGAGGATCACTTCCTTGACTTCTTGCTGCGGTGCCATGCCAGTCGCCTTCATCATAATGGCCGTCACGGCTGCTGCCTTAGTGCCGTTCTCATCCAGCTCGATCTTGCACTTTTGCACGATCTGACTGATGTAAAGATTGTTGTTCTCGATAATGCCGTCAATCTCCGAATTCAGGCTAAACGGAAGCTCAATGCCCTGCGCCTTGATGATCCTCTCAACCGCGCTTTCCGTGGTGTCAAAATTCAGCTTGGGCATCCTTGCGCTCACGCGGTATTCATCATACTCCGAAGCCATCAGGCTTTCAAGGTCAAGGTCGAGAATGTTGAATTCCCCTGTCTCCTTCGGCAGGATCCCAATAAAGCGGAATCCGTTGGAATATGCCTTCGAAAACGCGGTTGCCTTGTCATTTTCGTAGTAGAAGTCAGCCGAGCCAAACAGCATATCCTGCGTCGTCTTATCGCCACTTGCGGCCGTAAACTCGCCCTCACTCACGTGCCACTGATCCACCCAAGGGGACTCAAAATACAGGGAGTTGATCAGGATTGCCTTAAGCGAAGAGGAAATGTCCGTTTCCTCCACAATCCTCGGGATCAGCTTGTGCGTCTTCTCACTGCACCAATTATTGATCTTTTGGACCGTACCCGAAACATCCACGTCAAAATCAGCGGGCTGTACCTCTGCGCGAAAGGCCTTTTGTACCTTTTTCTGATAGTCCGAAAGGAGCTGATTCTCCTGATTTACCCAAAGCGAGTTTGCGATCTCATAGCGGAAGGAATATGCATCATTGTAGCGGTTTTCGCCTTTCTCTACCGTAAGGCCCTCCGCAAATTCCATGTACTGATCCACGTAGGAAGTGTAATCCTCCCTGCCAAGGTACTCATGGAGCTGTTTTGCGGTCTCACCGCTGGCGCCTTCTGCCACAAGGCCAAGCGCCATGTTGAGCGACAAAGGACTGATCAGCGTGTTCTTTTTCTGTTCCGCATAGACCCAGTCCGCAAAGAAAGCAGCCCTTTGCCAGGAATTCTTCAAGTTCATGGGATCTATGTGGGGTTCCTCCAGATCCACGATCTCAACGTCTACTTCATCCATTTGCTCCTCTCCTTCCGACGACTGCGATTCCGCCGAGGCTTGCGATGCTTCCGACGAGCCTGGGGTTATGTCGGCCTCGCTTTGCGTCAGCGTCCCATCGCCAATGCTTCCCGTGTTTTCAACCACTCCCGTGTCCGAACACCCTGCAAGCATGGCACTCACGGCAAGCAGTGCGATCCCTCTCCAAAGTATATTCTTTCTCATCTCAAATCACCTCCAAGCAATAAGACGCAAAATCATCCAAAAAGTTCTTCCTAAACTCCAAACGAAACAAAAAGGGCAGGAGCTTTTGATGCTCCTGCCACTTTGTTTTTCTGCATCAGAACACGAAAACCAGTGCTGCATAAGGCGGGAGATCCACTGCGATGGACTGCTGCTGATAATGCCAAGGCTTGTCCTCGGCCATCACCTGCGCAGGCACTTCGTTTCCAAAACCGCCAAACCTCTCCTCGTCACTGTTTAAGAGGAGCTTATATTTCTTCTTCTCCGGTACGGGAATGCGATAATTCTCGCGCTTCATCGGCGTCATGTTCAGGACGAACAACAAACTGTTCTTCCCCGTGGAAGCCTTTCTCACAAAGGAGTAAACGCTATTGTCCTTGTCGTCCGCATTCATCCACTCAAAGCCTTCCCAGCTATTGTCGAATTCATATAATGCGGGGTACTTGCGATAAGCCAAAAGAAGCTCTTTCACGTAATCCTTAAGACCCTGATTGTTCTTCTCTCCAAGCAAGTACCAATCCAGCTCCCTGGCCTCGCTCCACTCGCGCTCCTGTCCGAAATCCTGGCCCATGAACAGGAGCTTCTTCCCGCAATGACCGAACATGTAAGTATAGCCCGTCCGAAGGTTTGCATACTTGTCGATCGCATAGCCCGGCATCTTGTTCACCATGGAGCATTTTAAGTGCACCACCTCGTCGTGGGACAGCGGAAGGATATACTTCTCACTGCTGTTATATGTCATCGCAAAGGTCAGTGCATAGTGGTTGCCCTTACGGTACAAGGGATCCAGCTTCATATACTCGCAAAAATCATGCATCCAGCCCATGTTCCACTTTAAGGAGAATCCAAGGCTGTCCGTGCCGATGTCGCCGGTCACCTTCGGCCATGCAGTGGATTCCTCCGCAATGGTCAGGAATCCGGGATACGTGCCGCGCACCACGGAATTCATGTGACGGAAGAATTCGATGGCGTCAAGGTTTTCATTTCCGCCATATTGATTCGGCAGCCATTGCCCTTCCTTCTTGCCGTAGTCGAGATACAGCATGGAAGCCACGGCGTCCACGCGAATGCCGTCCACGTGGAATTCTCGCAGCCAGAACAGCACGTTCGCGATCAGGAAGTTCTTGACCTCCGACTTCGCATAGTTGAAGATCTTGGTGCCCCAGTCGGGGTGCTCGCCCCTGCGGGGATCGGGATGCTCATAAATGCAGGTGCCGTCGAACTGTCCAAGGCCGTGCGCATCCGTTGCAAAATGCGCGGGAACCCAGTCCAGGATCACGCCCACGCCGATCTTATGCAGCTCGTTCACAAGGTACATGAAATCCTTGGGCGCGCCATATCTCGAGGTCGGTGCATAATATCCCGTTACCTGGTAGCCCCAGGAACCGTCGAAGGGATGCTCCGCGATGCCCATGAGCTCCACGTGCGTGTACTTCATTTCCTTCAGGTACTCCACCAGGCGGTCCGCAAACTGCCTGTAGGTGTAAAACCCATCCTCCGTGCCGTCAGGATGCTTCATGAAAGATCCTATGTGGCACTCATAGATGGCCATGGGACGCTTGGTATAATCCTCCGCGTCGCGCTTTTCCATCCACTTCTGATCCTTCCAGGCAAAGCCCTCCAGATTCGTTACGATGGAGGCCGTCTCGGGCCTTTTTTGCGCATAATTCGCATAGGGATCCGCCTTGTAGAGCTTTCTTCCGTCCCCGGCGGTGATCAGGTATTTGTAAATGCCGCCTTCACCGACGCCCGGGATGAAAAGCTCCCAAATGCCGCCGTCCCCGATCTTTTTCATTTCATGGGCTTCTTCGTTCCAATTGCTCCAGGAACCGATCACGTGAACGGCCTGCGCATTCGGTGCCCATACGGCAAAGTAGGTGCCCGGCTGTCCATTTTCGAAGGAAAGATGGGCTCCTAACTTTTTATAGATTTCATAATGCGTTCCCTGTCCGAACAGATATTGATCCGTCTTTGAGATGAACACCCTCGCACCCGATTCAGCCATGCGAAAACCCTCCGATCCATCAGGTCATAAAATCTTTTTCCGTGATGATGATCATGTCGTCTGCGTCATAGCGCCTGCCAAAGATGATGTCAAAGAAATGTCCCAGCGTCTTTCTGGAAGCACTGTCAATGGCTTCCTCCATGATCTTCTCCACGTCATCACACGTTACGGCGTGATTTGCCGTCTGAAGCTCATCGATCTTGGTATGTAATGCAAGCATTCCAAGGTTGTCGATGGAAAATTCCCGTTCGTTTGCATATTGTCTCGCAAAATCTGCCAGCGCTTCGTTGCTAAGAGGCAGCACATCCACCCTTACGTTGAACAGCGGACGGAGTTCCTCGTGCTTGCGAAGGAACTTCTTGACGTTCTTCCTGGTGTCAAGCAGAACGACGATCACGCCAAAGTTCTCTCTTTGCAGGTTGCGATAGAGGTTCTCCACTGCCGTGTCGTTCATGTTCGTCGCTTTCTCGATGATGAGCGCGCCGTTTTGCAGGCCGTCCATCAACGCATTGACGTCCCTGTTATTCAAGGACTGGCCGGGGATCTTAGCCACCTTACCGGTCAGATTGCTGTCATTCTGCTTGATCTCGCTGATCATCTTCTTGGCAAGATCGAGCGTGTTCAGGCTCGCTTCGCCCGTGATGATCAGGTTGCCAACGTAAGCAGCCATGGACACGTTATCGATGGCGCTGACAAGCTGCTCTCTGTCGGCGTCGTCGCGGATCCAAGGCGCGTAAAGCGCTTCTTCCTCAGGGGAAAGACTGCGGGTCGCCTGAGGGATCTCATGGGTGATCTGATCGTCGTCAGGCTCCTCAAATTCCTTCATGCGCTCTGCCTCAATGGCACGCTTTTCGCTAAAGGTGCTCTCTGGAAGAACCACGTCCTCCTGCGGCAACGTCTCAAAGTCGATACCGCCGGCGGTAGGCTCGTCTGCCTCCTCGCGGCTCGCACGCCAGAAAGCATTTCCCTCCATGGGACGTGCGGACTCTTCTTCCTCGGTTTCGCCGGCAAATCTCTGCGCTTCCTCGGACTCGCCTGCTGCTTCGGAGCTTGCGCCAAAGCTTTCCTCGCCCCACTCAAAGGAGACCTCTCCTTCCTCGGGCTCTTCCTGCGCATATGCCGCTTCTCTTTTCTCTCTGGCAAATGCGGCAAAGGTACTCTCGGTATATGCCTGCGCCAAAGCTTCAGCCTCGTTCAGGGCTTCCTGCGCCTCTTCCGTTGCTGCTGCTTCATTCAGGGCTTCCTGCGCTTCTTCCGCTACTTCTGTCGCGGTCGCTTCTGCTTCCTCGGCCACCTCGCCATATTCTTTCGCCGCGTCGCTAAGTGTCTCCTCAGTCTCGGCAGCGAATTCCTGCGCCGTTTCTTCTGCGAATGCCTGTGCCTCTTCGGCCTCAGTCATGATTTCCTGTACTTCCTGCGCAGCTTCGGTTGCGAACTCACTCGTTTCCTCAGCTACTTCCTGCACCGCCTCCGTCGCGGCTTCCTGTGCCTCTTCGGCTTCTGTTGCGAACTCCTGCGTAGCTTCCGTTGCAGTCTCCTGTGCTTCTTCGGCCACTGCATCAACGCTTTCCTGCGCTTCAGCCAGAGCTGCATCTGTTGCTTGTGCGGCCTCTGTTGCAGTCTCACTTACTTCTTCCGTTACTTCCTCTACGGTCTCCTTTGCTTCTTCGGTTGCCTCATCAACAGCTGCCTCCACTGCTCCAAAGAACGGTGCCCTCGCTTCTGCCGCCCCGGCTCCCTGCTCCTGGCTGGCATCATGGAATTCCTCGTGAGAGATGTTCTCCATCTCCCAATCTTCAACCGACAAGTCTGCAACTGGTGCTACTGCCTTCTGTGCAGTTCCGCCCTGAGGCGCTTTTAGCGTCGCGGGATCGATCTGATCCTCCATGTTCTTGAGGATGTTGTCGCGGATCGCTTCCTCAAACTCGGTGAACATGCGTCCTGTCTGCCTTAGCATCTGCTGGCGAGTTTCCTCTTCCTGCTTCGCCTGGCTCTCCTGCTTCATCATCTCCCACTCAGCACGAATGTCATCGATGCTGATCTGGCCCGTGATCTGCTTTTCGAGCTTTTTATGTTCAGGCACGACAAGCTTTAACTGCCCGTCTGCCTCCTGCGTCAAAACCTTTGCGAGACGCTCCGGCGGCTGTGCCGTCATGGCCTCCTTCTCGAGAGACTTCTTTTCGTCCTTTCGCATCTGCGCCATGACCTGATCCGAAAGCTGGTCCTTCGAAAGCTCGGCGGCGTCATGGAAATATCCATTCTCATCCTGGATCATGCCGCCATTGTTCTCGAAGAAGACCTCCGTTGCCTCCACCTTTTCAGGTGCCTTTGCCTCAATGGGCTCCGACTCAAGGTCCTCATCCTCCACGCCTTCCATGACGGGGAGATCGAGCGGTCCCGAATCAGAATCGATCACGGGAAGAATGCGGGTGGTCTGGAACACGTTCTCCTGCGCATTCGAAGAAGGCGCAGCTTTTTCATTTTCAAGAACCTCTCTTAAACCTTCTGCAAGCTCTGCCTGAAGGTTCATGGTGTCATATTGTCCAAGGCCAACGGTCTTCACCTGGATGTCCATGTCATCGTGGCCTGCATATCCCGTCTGGCGACGCACCTCATCCACGTTGAACACGCGAGTCTGGCCCATTGCTTCCGCGTTTGCCTGCTCCACGTCGCCGGCATTCCACTCATGGGTGATCCTGGCTGTTACCTGTTGCTGCTCATGCGCCTGCGCGATTGACAGATTCTCCTGGGCGGCTTGTGCATATTCCTCCTGCTCTGCCAGGAAACGATTGTCGTATTTCTTCTGCTGCGCGGGCGTTAATGGCTCATGGAGCATCTTCAGCTCCATCGCCATGTTCACGTACTTGCCGGTGCCGAACCAAAGGATCAGCTCGTCACAAACCTCGACGCACTTGGTGCCAAGACCGCGTCTGTGATAAAGGTTTGCCAGCTCGTACATCCATTTTTCCTGATACTCTTCCTCTTTCAGCTTCTCGAGGACTTCGATCTTCTCATCGAGGCTTACGTCGTAAGCGTCATAAAGCTTATACTTCAGGATGTAGCGTCCCGGATCCTTGGGGGCGAGCTTTTCAAATTCCTTGTAGAATTCAGCCGCCTCAACGGGCTCTCCCGTCTTGATGTACAACTCACAGAGGGAATAACAGATCTGACGGTTCTCAGGCTTGCGATCATATGCAAGAAGCATGATGTCCCGGGCGTCTTCATAGCGATTGTTGATCTTGTAAAGATCGCTGATGGTGCCAAGGGTCATGACGCTGCGGACCCTTCTCCAGTCGATCTTGTCCGCGATGGCCGCCGCCTCCGCATATTCTCCAAGGTCGATCAGGTTCTGGATCTGTTCCACTAGGTGTTTATATTCATATTTATCCACGGTCGTTTGCTCCCTTTAGATAATTCTACTCATAGATAGTTATAGTTTACCATAGTAGGCTTTGCATGTCAAAAGTAAACAAGAAAAAAAAGCCCTGATCAAGCATTTTTCAGTAAGTTTGACAACTCCGCAAACTGGGCAAGGGTCAGCGTCTCTCCACGCACGGTGGCGGAAAGGCCCATTTTCTCAACGGCCTGCGTCACCTGATCCCTGGTAAGGTGAAGCTCCGGCGCGTTGGAAAGTCCGTTTGCAAGCGTCTTCCTCCGCTGATTAAAAGAGGCGCGGATCAGCGCAAACATATGATGATCGTCCATTACGTCGACGGGTGGCTCCTGATGCCTTGTGAGGCGGATCACCGCACTGCCCACCGTCGGTCTCGGGATAAAGCAATTGGGAGGTACGTTCGCCACAATCTCAGGCTTTGCGTAATATTGCACCGCCAGCGAAAGCGCGCCGTAATCCTTCGTGCCGGGGCCCACCTGCATGCGCTCCGCCACTTCCTTTTGCACCATGATCGTGATGCTCTCCAAGGGCGTTCCGCTCTCAAAAAGGCTCATGATGATGGGCGTCGTGATGTAATAGGGCAGATTTGCCACCACCTTGATGGGCTTACCGCCATTTCTTTCATCCGCCAGCTGCTTTAGGTCCAGCTTTAGCACGTCCGCGTTGATGACGGTTACATTGGTATATTCCGCCAGCGTCTCCTCCAGGATGGGGATCAGTGCCTTGTCGATCTCCACGGCAACCACCTGTCCTGCGGCCTCAGCAAGGTACTGCGTCATCGTGCCGATGCCAGGGCCGATCTCCAGTACGAAATCGTCCTTCGTGATCTGCGCCGCGGCAACGATCCGCTCAAGCACGGAGGTGTCGATCAGGAAATTCTGCCCAAACTTTTTTTGAAAATTGAATTTGTATTTCTGCAGGATCTCAATGGTGTTCTGCGGAATGCCTAAATTAGCCAATGCTTTTTTCCTCTCTCTCCCGGATCCACGAAAGGACCTCCATAAGGTCCGGCAGGATCACGCAGCTTAGCTTTTCCATTTCCGGCGTGGGCGGCAACATGTCCGGCACCATGACGGGAATCATCCCTGCCCTGCTCGCAGACCGGATGCCGTTATAGGAATCCTCGATCGCGAGGGTCTCAGAAGGCTTTGCGTCAAGCCCCGCGCAAGCTTTTAAGTAAATCTCAGGTTCTGGCTTGGAATGCTCGATCTCCTCGCCGCCGATGATAAATTCAAAATACTTCAGAATGCCGGCGCTCTCTAAGTGACTTAGGACCGACGAGCGCTTGGTCGACGAAGCCAGACCGATCTTCCAGCCGTCCTGGGCAAGGAACGATAAGAGCTCCTTTACGCCCTTTTTCTGGGGGAGTCCCCCCTCTTCAATGATCCTCCAAAACTCCTCGGAGGTCTCCTTGCGAAAGCCCTGATAATCAAAATCCTCTCCGTAATGATCCTTGATGATCTTCTCGTCATCGGCTGCATTCCTGCCAATACACGAAGGAAAAACCTCTCTCATGCCAGGCATTCCGCGGCGCTCTGCCACGTTCACCCAGCTTTCCATGCAGACGCGTTCCGTGTCAAACAAAACGCCGTCCATGTCAAAAACGATTGACTTCATTCCACGTCCTCTTCTTTCACAAACGAATCCAAAAAGCCAGGAACGCTTTGCAGCACAAGCACGTCTGCGCCCGATGCCTTTTGTTCGTCAAGAAGCGTCCATGGATTGCCGTGGAAACAATTCAGATCCACGACGTAAACAGTCGAATAATGCGGTGCGATCAGCGGGATCATGGCGTTGGCATAGGAATCCCCGATGACCACGAGATTGTTCTTTCGGTCAAGCCCCGTATCGATCTTGATCAGGCCAAAACCCTCGCCGAGGAAATATCCATAGGGCTCTTTGGTGTCAAGATATTCCGGGCGATAATATCCCTGCACGGTGACGCGGCCGTCATAAGTAACGGTGACACCCTTGTCCAGCGTTTCCTCAAAGACGCGCAAAGCTTCGCCAGTGACCTCAAGGCCCGAACGCTTCGCAAGCGGTCCCACGTAATTCTCAAGGATCGTCTCCATGTGATCGAGATCGTAAAAATATGGCAAGAGCCTGCCCGACTTCTCCCACCAGGCAAGATATGCATAGTAGGCTCCCTGCGCCGTCCAATGGGAGTCCGTGCGGAAATAGATCTCTTCTTTTTTGTGCTCCTCAAGCACGGCGTACACGTCGATAAAATCCTGCTCGGACACCGTAGCCCTCGCTTTGTCGAGGTATGCCTTCTGATCAAGGACGTCGCCATAGGAGGGAACGCGCTCCTTCCAGATCTCGTCCGCGGTGGGCACAAGCATGACCTTTGCCTGATATTCTTTCGAAAGGCGTTCCAAAAGCGCAAGGCTGTCAGTCTCTGCCGTGCCTTGCCACGTTTTCGCATCGTGACTTTCAAAGAAGGTCTGCTCCTTGCCAAGATACACATCGTCGAATTCGCGTTTCCCCCAGAAAAGCTCCAGGTTCTTGACGATCCTGGCCCACTTTTCGCCGTTATAAAAATGCTTTGCGACATAATTGTCATATTCCTGGAGATAGTTTCCGCTCACGAAATTTTGCGTGGTGTAAACAGGCATGGGATCCGTGGAAAGCGCCGCGTCACGGCTCAGCAAACCCGTCTGATGAAGCACGTCCAAAAGCGCAAACACAAACACGATCGCCGCAACCACGCCTATGGTAAAGAGATCATTATTCTTATTTTCCATGCGAAAACCTCCTTTCTCCAAGAATGTATAACTCCTTTAATCTACCAGCCCCTGCCGACGAGATATACCAGCGAAGCCAGCAAAAAGACTGCGGGATAAACTTTTTCCAACAAGCGTTTGATCGCGATGGCCATGCCGCTTTTGCCGGTCTCCACGCGACGAAGCATCCTGCCGATGAAGGGCAGGCAGAACAGCGTCCCTAAAAGGAGCGTTGGAAGGTACTCCCTCACCAGGAACCAAAAACGATTGTCGATCAGTCCGGAGCAGTCCATGCCAAGCATTGCCTGAAGATACGCCCAGGCATCCTTCACGTCATCCAGCGCAAACAAAAGCCATCCGATCGCCACCACGAGCATGGCGTAGCACCAGCCAACCACCCGAGGAAGGAGCGAAATGAGTTTTCCCAAAAACAGTTTTTCCAGGACATAAAAGAGCACCAGCCAAACGCCCCAGAGCACGAAGGTCCAATCCGGGCCATACCAAAAACCGATCAGGCCCCAGGTTGCCACCAAGACCAGGATCCGCAGGAACACATTCTTTTTGCCGTCCGTGAGCGGGCGGAAGAAATACTCCTTCATCCACTTGGTCAGCGTAAGGTTCCATCTGCGAAGGAACTCCGTAACCGTGGTGGCGCTGTATGGATGATCATAGTTTTCCGGGAAGGAAAAGCCCATTGTACCCGCAAGGCCAATGGCGATGTCGCAATACCCGGAATAGGTGAAATAGATCGCAAAACCGAAGGCTGCCATGCCAAGCCATGCCGTTGCAATACTCATTCCTCCCGGCTTTCCTTCCAGGATCAGGTTCCAAAGCTGCATTGCCGCGTCTGCGACCAAGACCTTTTTCGCAAGGCCGACGCAAAAGCGTTTCGTGCCCGTCGCGATCATGGAAAGATCCATCTTTCGCTGATGCAGGGACGCTTGCATGTCTCGATATTTCAGGATCGGTCCTGCGGGCAACTGCGGGAACATGGTCACGAAGGTGCCATACTCCAGGATGTTCCTTGCCGCCTTGCAATTCCCGCGGTAGACGTCGATGACATAGGACATGGTCTGCAGGGTGTAGACCGTGATGCCCACGGGAGCAGGGAAGCCAAGCTTTCCGACGCCCGTTCCCAAGAGCGTGTTGGCCGTTTCGACAAAGAAGTCCGCATAGCCGAAGAAGAACAAAAGACCCATGTCAAAAAAGAGCGCGCTGAACAAAAGGATCTTCGCCGAACTCTTGCCGCGATGCTTTTCGATGCGAAGACCAAAGATAAAATCAGAAATCGCACTGACGATCATCGGAATGACGAGGATCGGCTTTCCCCAGGCGTAAAAACAAAGGCTCCCTAAAAGGAGGATGACGTTCTTCATCCTCCCGGGAACCACAAAGTACAATATGAAAAAGATCGGCAAAAACCGCAATATAAATGCTACGCTGCCAAATTCCATATTTTAACCTTCATCTTTCGTGCTCATTCTGCGATTACTTTATCATTTTTTGCCTGAATAGTCAATGACCCCGCCACTTGCGCGGCGGGGCCAGAACGGGAGATTTTCCCTGTTTTTCTTGTTTTTGTGTCTGTTGGGAGTGCTACCTTCGGTGGCTTGAGCTTTCCCAGCGAGTCTGTCAGACCTATGCGCCTCAGGTGGCTGCGGCTGCGGCGGTACTTCGTCATGATCTCCTGCACCTTCTTGTGTCCTATGCGCCTCAGGTGGCTGAGGCTGCGGCAGCTGCAGCGGCCTGCTGTGCGATGACGATGCACAAGGTGGAGCAAAGAACGGAAGCATCCATGGCAACGCTAGATGGCGAATATGCCTGCGCCGCCAGAAGTGCCGCAAACATCAATCGAGTCTTCCTGCTCATGCTCCAATCCCCAAAGCCTTTCTGGATCTTCAGGAACTGTTCTGCGTCAGCGATCTCATTTGCCAGCTCTTCCGGGGTCATGTCGATGGTCACCAATGCGCCGAGGGAGGCGAGCTCATAGTCCTTGCCATAGGCGATCCCGCGTGCAACCATTGCGTCGTAGATGGCGCTTGCGCGTTCGCACTTTCTGATCGGATCGCCGGGGCACAGGGCCAGAACCTGGGTCAGAGACTGCACTGCGTCGTTGTGGAAGGAGAACTTTTTCTTCATGATGGCGTAGCAAGTCTCCATCTCGTCAATGATCTCGTCCACGTTCCTGCCAGACATGGCAAGGAGAGCCGCACAGGGCGTATCCTCTTCGCCCGTCAGGAAGGGATGGCGTTCGCTCATCCTCTTCATCAACTGCCTCGTGAGGTCGATGACGTAAGTTACGTCGCGGTCGCGAAGGGCGTCGCAGATTGTAAGTGCTGCCATCGCAACGGATTGTGAGGCAAAGATTCTGCCCCTTTGCAGGGCGTCATATACGGAAATCAGCTTGATCAGGTACTGCTCGGGATCCGGAGCCATTGCCATTTTTGCAAGCACCGGGATCTCCATGTTGCCGCGAAGCGCCGAAGCACCTCCTTCATGACTCTTTAAGATCGACCTGCAGTTCTTCATCCTTTCAATGTCAACGGTCTGTCCCGCGCTGGTAAAAAGCACGGCACCCGCAATGGTCAACAACTCCGAGTCCCACTTAAAGTAACTGCGGATTACATTTTTGTTGTCCGATAACATTTCACATCCAGCCTGCAAAAGTTCTCTCATGATATCACTCCTTTTCCGCCAGTGGCTAAAGCGTCCGATCCATGGCATCTTGCGATCTGCAAGTGCCAGCCTTTTGCGGCGTCCGCTCCATAGCACTCACGGTCTTGCTTTGTCTCTCTTGATGATGCCATCTTACCACGAAGCGTCAAAGAAGTCCATGGAATTCTCTTACGGCAGCCTTACGTTTTCGTAAGGCTGCCGTTCGGCCAGTTTGACCGACTTCACTGGCATCTCACCAAAGCTTTTCATTTCCACGCAAGCTTTTTTCTTGCTTTTTTCACTCTCTTGCGGTAATTTAATTCATGTGAATTGTTTTTTCACACTCTCTCGCTCAGTTCTGCCGTATAAACAGTTTTTTTCACGCTCTCTCGCTCGGTTCTACCGCAGATACAAGTTCTCTTCCCTTCTTGCGGTATGGTTTTTTCAAGCATTTCCCCCTTGTTACCGCACATCATTCTATTGTTAGCAAATTGCGGTAGCGTCCAACATAAAATGAACCCCAGGAAGTGGACACGGCATTTGACCAATTAGGCGGTATTTTGCACCGTTCCTTGTGCAAAATCCGAACCGTGGACACGTTTTCCGCGGCATTTTGTGCCCCGGTCTTAAAAAACC
>JAEEGJ010002318.1_pt1 | contig 106992 bp, 91 predicted proteins | sample 8958761 | NCBI WGS metagenome assembly JAEEGJ01 (sample SAMN16246546, study PRJNA631951) | gut metagenome | biome: gut microbiome; feature: rumen; material: RS-attached | host: Bos | place: Iran: Karaj | collected 2018-10 | reverse complement strand
GCCTACAAGAAGTATTTCAGCAAGCCGGGACCTCGTGTAAAGAAGATTCTTGCCGCCGCAAAGGAAGCGGGAATTAGCTGCGAGCAGACAAACGATGCGCAGCTGGACCAGTTTGTAAGCGGTCTCGACGAAAGCCTGCGCGACCACCGCGGCATTGTAATGGAAATCGCAGACAGCGGAAAACAGCCTGCCGCTAATCTTGTAGACTTCGATTCCTGGGTGAAAAGGCATAGCGGCGAGGCCGGTGCGGAAGGCGTGGACGGCGATTCCGTCGATTCCGTCGATTCCGGGGCCACCGCCACCCGACAAATCGTCGTAATTCTCGACAGCATCACCGACCCCCACAATGTAGGCGCCATTCTCCGCAGCTGCGACCAGTTCGGCGCTTCCCTGGTAATTATCCCGGAACACAATTCAGCCAGCGACATAGCCGGCAACGAAGTAATAGGCCGCACCAGTGCCGGTGCCAGCGCCTGGGTTCCGGTAGCAATCGTAAATAACTTAGTTCGCGCCACCGAGCTCCTCAAAAAAGCCGGCTTCTGGATTTACGGCGCCGATGCAGGCGGCCAGAGCTGCCGCACAATCGACTTCCCTGCAAAATCCGCCCTGATTATGGGCAGCGAGGGAACCGGCATCTCACAACTCCTCGAAAAACAGTGCGACACAATCGTCTCAATTCCAACCTGCGGCAAAATCGACAGCCTCAACGTTTCAGTCGCCGCCGGCGTACTTTTATACGAACTCTCTAAATAAAGTGTCATTGCCCGGCACCTCCGCAAACTACCGCGCATTACTGTGCATTGCGCACCACTGTGCATTGCACATCAATCTACAAATTTTTTATTTTGACAAAATCATCAAATAATGTCATAATAAACTAAATCAAAAAAATGAGGTGGCACTATGTCCAGACAAGATGAAATTGCAGAAAAAGCAGTCAGAAAATCAACCTTAAAATCACTTAAGAAAAAGAAGCGCTCAAGACTCAAGCAGCTTAAAATAGATTATGAAAATGCCGTTCAGCAGGTACAGATTCAGTATGCCGAAGATCCTGAACGACTCAAGGCAAAATATGCCGCAGAAGAATATGCAAAAAACGAAAAGGCAAAAAAGCTTGCCCGCCGCCGCATAGACAATGAAAAGAAACTTATTGAACTGGCTAAAAAATCCCGCCGCCTCACAACAGGTGAAGAAATTGCAAGTTCAATCGTACAGGGCATCGGCGTTGCACTCTTCATCGCCGCAACCGCAATCCTCGACACAATTGCCGTAAGCCAGCTCGACAGCTTTGTAAACGTAACAACAGTCTTCTACTCACTTTTCGGCGCCTCAATGATTCTCATGTACCTGAGCTCAGTTTTACAGCACGCGCTCACAAACATCACCGCCAAGCTGGTCTTCAACCGCCTGTCTCACGTTTTCTCTTTCCTCATCATAGGCTTTGGCTACAGCGCATACACAATCACAAAAATTCAGGGTGATACCGGCTGGATCCTTTTCGGCATCGTCTGGGGCCTCATCTTCGTAGGAATTCTTTTCTACGCAATCGCCGGTGAAAAATACGAAAAGCTCAACGTAGTCCTTTACATCCTCGCAGGCTTCTCCGGCCTCTTCGTTGCAAAGAGCCTCTTCGAAGTCCTCTCGCCAAAAAGCTTCAGCATGCTTATCCTCGGCGCGGCCTTCTACCTGGTGGGCATCATCTTCTACAACCTCAAGAAAATCAAGTTCATGCACCTCTTCAGCAACATCATCATGCTCTTCGGCAGCGTTTACATTTTCTTCTCGCTCTTCTTCTTAGGAGCATAAATATTGTGGGGCGGAGCACCGCCCCTCGCGCCAGCCCGCTTCGCGGTCTTGCGCTACCCCACCCAGCGGGGGACACCCCCTGCCTAAAATCGAAGAGCCGTTAAAAAAATTGCATCGCAATTTTTAGGCTCATCGAAAGAACGGCTCGAAACAACTGGTTGTTTCGCAACGCCCCCGGCTCATTTTTTCCTAAGCACAAAAGCCGATGCATCAGTAACGCCTATCGGTCGCATTTTATCTTCCTGTTTTTCCCATTCACTTTTATGGGCATAAATGTATTCAGCCCTTGAATGAAACCAGTCAGCGTATAAGCTATACCAGCGAGGCTTTATTTCGTCCAGCGAAAATTCATCCAGATACATGGCATGCTTAAAAGCAATTTTCAGACCTTTTTTTACATGAAAAACACGGCTGCTGGAATTTTCGCATTTTTCCAGCTTTTTCTTTGCCTCCTCAAAACTATTCCAGGTATAGTCATCGCTGGTGTCATCTTCAGATAAATGAGGAGTGACGCTTTTTGTTTTGAAGACGGTTACCCAGTTGCCATAACCATCTTTATGAATTGGCCCCAGCACCACACCCTTGTAATGTTTCACATACTCAAGATCCAGAAGATAATTTTTTTCATCTTCCGGGGTTACTGCCGCAAGAATTTCCTTCAAGTAATTTTTTCCGACAATGTAATCCATAAATCCTCCTAAAAAAGCTTTGATAATAGGAAAATAACTCCCGCAATAGTAAGTGGTACTGCAAAATAAGAGAGAACTTTAGCAAGAGCAATGAAAAGTTCCCCGAACTTTACAATAAATGCTCCTATAAAAATTATAAGAACAACAAGTGTTAGGAATTCAGTCATAGTTTTACCTCCGCAAAAAAAATGAATATAAATAATATAGATAAATGCCCCTTGATTTTGTGAAAATTTAGGGGTTTTGAGAGGTTAGAGAACAAAAAAAATTTCACATTTACAATACAACTGTATTGTAAATGTGATTTTTTTTTGCTTAAACTGCCCCTCAAACCCCTATTTTTTCACATGTTCGAGACCCATTTATCTATATTATTAATATTTCAAAATTTGCATGCAAACAGTTCTTTGACATTTCCAGGGAAGGTAACAAACAACTCAGTTCTTAAACAATATTTAAAAAAGTTTAAGTCGTCGTTTTTTATTAACAAGGAGGCCATTATGTCTAAATTCCAGTCTGTAAAAATTCTTTCGGCACAGGAAGAACTCGAGTATGCAAAGCTTGCTGCGGCAGGTGATAAAGGGGCAAAAGAAAAGCTCATTACATCAAACATACCCTTTGTCGCTTATTGCGTTAAGTCTTTCCGTGGTAAAGGGGTAAGCGAAGAAGATCTTATCTCCGAGGGTACCATCGGTTTAATTGAAGCTGTTAATCGCTTCGACTATACCAGGGGCTTCCGCTTACTTACTTACGCAAAGCCATGGATTTACAAGTATCTGTACAATGCAGTAAACAAGCAGGGGTCTAAAAACTACCGGCTTCTTTCACTCGATGATACCTTTGACCCGGAAGGCAACGAAGCAAGCTTCGGCTCTAACCTGGCAGATACAGAAAATCTTTCAATTGAAGAAGAGTGTGAAAACAATCTTCAAACCGAAAGACTCTGGTCAGCACTTAACGGTTTAAAGCCAGAAGAAAGGGAAGTTGTAATCTTACACTACGGTTTAAATAACCAGGAAGAACATTCCTTTGCAGAAATCGGGGCAATAAAGGGCAAAACCCGCTCTCGTATGCAGCAAATTGAACAAAAAGCATTTTCTCATCTTCGTGAAAATCTTGAATTACTCGCAAGTTAACCAAAAAAAATAAGGTGGTAAAGCTAAAAAATTGCTGCATCGCAATTTTTTTTAACGCTTTGCTATTGAACACCGCGGGCTCTGACCGGCCCGCTTACACAGGAGGCAAAAATGAAAAATACAAATTACATGCGTGACCTGATGCTTACAGGCTTTGAATTAAGCAGAATTTCGGGTGTTCCAATGCTCTATCTTGGAAATCCGGGTATGGGTAAAACAACAATCGTTAATTTGTGGGCAAACCGAAACGGGTATCACGTAGAAAGCCTGATTGGCTCTGCCTTCGACCGCAGCGAGATTCTTGGTTACATGGTTAACGACGGCTCGGGAACTGATTATCTTCGAACAAAAGCTCCGGAATGGTTTCATACAATCACCGAGCTTGAAAAAAAGGGCACACCTTCAGTTCTTTTTATAGATGAAATTGCTGGTGCTCCCAAGGATGTACAGGCAAGCCTTTATCGCCTTATTTTTGAACGTACAATCGGAAACGGACAGAAGCTGCCCGAATCAACAATTATCGCAAGTGCCAGTAACTACAAAGACAATCTTCCTCCAATGTGCGATATTACAGCCCCGAATCTTAACCGCTTCTGCCTTATAAACTTCGGGCCTCAGTCCTTTGAAGGCCTTTATTCAGAGTTTCTTCAAGATCCTGCTGACCTTGAAAAAGACCTGCCAGACTTTACACATCTCGAGCTTTCTCAAGAAATCAAAGAAAAAGCGGGTCGGGCAGTCCGCAGAATTTTCGAAAAGATTAATACAACCTACAACGTAAAACGCTCTTCAGACAGTTCGTTAAATTTTGCTAACAAGCGGCTGAACAATGTCTTTACCGGCGATTATTCCAAAAACGGCGAGGTTTACAACTTCATTTCTGGCAGAACCATCGGCTATTTCCGGGACATTTTTCTTGCAATGTACAGCATCGGATTAAACAATCCGTTTTACATCAGCAAGTTTGTAGATGGACTTATCGGTCTGGGCTTTAATTCTTTTTCTGATATTCAGGAGCTTAACGCCTTCAGAAAGTTTGTCCGCGAGCTTACAAAAGACGCCTTGAATGAACTTGCCGGCAAGCAGAAGAAGCAGAAAAACTTTAACTACAATTCAAAGCTTAGCCTTGCAGAAAATATAGACATCCTTACTGCTCTTCAGGATAAGCTTGAAGCTGAAGACCTTGAAGATGCCTGCATGAAAATCGTTTCGGTAATTGAGAATGAATTCAAAACAGACAGTGCAAGCCTTGCAAAGCTTCGTTCCCTCAATAAAAAACCAAAGGAAGAACTTATAAAGCTGCGCAATGACTTTAATGCAGTCGAAATCTTTTATCTGATTCTGGAAGAGTGTCTTTCAAAATCAGATACAGATGGGGATGAAGCTTTAGCAAAGCTGGACGAAATCATCTCTAAATATAAATATTATATAAATACCTGCATTCAAACGGAGGCAGCCTGATGAATAAACCCGAATATAAACAATTCTCAGAACTGAAAAAGAAAATGCGTCTTGTTGTTTGTACCCACAACAAGCTTGCAAAAGATAATCTTTCAACTGACGCACTTGCCTACGTAAGACGGGATGGCAAGGCAAATGCCTGCTATAAAGTTTATACCTCAGAGTTTTGTAGTGGCCATTCTTTCTGGATGCACGAAATCGGCCACATTCTTCTGGGCCACCTGAATTTTGAAGACGAAACAAACCGCCAGGTCTTTGAAAGGCTGATGGGAACCTGGAAGAGCTTTTCAAAGTACATTTCCTTTACACCAGAAAACGAAAATCAGACCATGCTGTCTCTTATAAATCTTTTGAAAAATTACGCAATGGACATGGAGGTTAACAGCAAGATTTTTGATAAGGATGAAGAGGCCTTCCTTATTGAAGATATGAATCAGGCCATCTACAAAAAGCTTTCATATATTGTGAAAAATCGCCTTGAAGGATGGTCGGAAATAAACAGAAGACTTGAGCGTTTTAACTATCAAAAACGGCATAATTCAAAAGCAATTCTTGTTACTCCGGTTTTTGCAGAAAACTATAATTTTCCACGCGGGCTTTCCTGGCGCCAGTACATAGACTTAATCATTTTGGCTCCGGATATGGTTATGCCTCAAATCTGTGAAAAACTGCGTACTGAACAGGAAGAATTCATAGATAAAACAGGCAAGCTTCCGGCCGAAGTTATTATAAAAGCGGCAAAAAATCAGGATATGGTTCTGGCAGAGGTTTTAAGCGCTGGTCAAAGAAAGGGAAAGGGAAAAGGATCTGGAAAGGGCTTTGGAAAAACCTGCAGCTTTGCAATTCACAAGCTTGGTCCTGAGGTACGCAGCTTTATCACAGAGCGTGCCTTAGACAAAACTGAAGATAGCCGGACAGATTATCTTTATCTTGCGAACCGTGGAAAGTCCGACGGAATACTGCGTGGAAAATCAGTTGAGCATAGTGATTACACACCGGGAAATATTTATGTCATTGTTGATACAAGCGGCTCTGTAGAAACAGAACGTCTTGCCCAGCTCCTGGGCCTTTTTTCCGAAATTAAAAGCAGCGTTGGCCAGCAAAGCAAGGTGATTTTCTGGGATACAGATTTGCAGAGAATCGATTCTCTTTGCGATGGCATAAATGCAATTCCACTGGGCCGCGGCACAGACATTGCCCCCGCAATCAGCTACACTGCCGGCCGTTTCTGCAGCGAAAACGATAAGCTCTTTATCATCAGTGACTATTATGATTATCTGGATAAATGGCGTACGGAAGTAAAAAAACTTCGCTGTCCTTGTTACGGAATTTGCTGGACAGATAAAGGCAATGAAGTATCATATTTAAACAAAGAGGATTTTGACGCTTTCTGCAGGGAAGTGGAAACCTTGTTCGTTGAATTGTAGGAGATTTTATGAATTATATCACTTGTTTTACCGGTCACAGACCAGAAGCTTTTCCCTGGGGAACTGACAAAGCCGACCCGAGATGCCAGGTACTTTTCCGCCGCCTTGAAAGCGCCATCGACGATTTAATTTCAAAAGGCTGCAATCATTTCATCGCCGGCAACGCACTCGGCATCGACACCTGGGCCAGCGAAATTGTCCTCGAAAAAAAGAAGACAAATCCAAACCTCTTTCTGGAAATTGCCCAGCCCTACGAAGGCCACAATGCCCGACGCAAGGAAATCAAACCCATCCTCGAAAAAGCCGACCTCGTGCATCCCGTTTCTACCAAGGAACGCCGCAACGATGCCTACCTCGACCGCAACAAGTACATGGTCGACAAAAGCGATTTCGTCGTAGCCATCTTCGACGATTCCGACCCCCACACCGGCGGCACCTGGCACACCCTGGACTACGCCATGCGCAAAGGCAAAATCGTCATTAAAATTCAATGGCGGGATATAAGGTAGGGTGGTATAATAAAATTATTAACTCGGCAAAAAATACAAAGCCCCTTTTGCCTGCCTTATGGAAGACTACGGTACTGGCGGAACTTACAGCAAATTAGGAAAAGGCGGCCACATGGAAGCCATCGCAAAAGAAACCGGCATATATCCCAAGTTTATGCTTTTTGGACATAATGCTAAGCCTTGGGATAATACATACAAAGTGCCTGACGTTAATGGAAGAGCCGGAGGCGGTTGGGGATATACCCGAACTTTGTATATGAAGGAAACAGGAGGAATTGACCATGATTGATATAGAAAACACACCGCGCCCTTGGGGAGGCGGAAATCACCTGAGCCAGACTGACATGGATGACCTCGAAGTCCGAAAAGTCCGAGCTCTTGAGCGAATTGCGGATGCTTTGGACGGCGGCAAAACTTCAAAGTATTCAGGCGTTACAATCGAAAGCGAAGACAAACCTGCCGCAAAAAAATCAGCACATCCTGGTAAAAGCAGCTTGTTTGATTGCTTCAAGCTTTAATTCTTAAATCTTTTTCTAAAGTTCTATTTCATTTTAGAAAGCAAGCTTGACTTGCTTTCTAAAATATTCTTATTTCCTTATTCTGGAACGAATATTCCTGGTTTTAATTCCTGCCAATAACAGAAATATTTATCATCATCTATTTCTTTTATTATTTTGATAGATTTTACACCTTCCTTCATAGTGTCATATGAATTCTTTGGTGTATATATATAATACAGCAAGTATGATGTTTCATTAATTATAAATCGAAATTCTGTTTTATATTCTGTTGAATTCTTTCCACCATCAATACTTGTATCCATTCCCATTGTTATCTTTTCAAAATTTGAAATTTTTCCATCGCAGAAATTCAAAAGCCTTTCAATATCTTTTTCAAGATTTTTATCATTCGAAATTACTTCTTCGGAAAACAGTTCTTTTAAGCCGGCTGCATTTTTATCTGAGATAAATTGAATTATTTTATTTGCAGTTTCAAGATTCATTTTATCTCTGGATCTAAATCCAAGTTTTTCTTTTGCAAAACAACTTGTAAGAAGAAAAGAGAAAATGAAAATTGTTTGCAATAATTTACGGTTCATACTTTATTTTTATACAAAAGCAGGCCAGTGGCCTGTCGTCATAACCTTTGTTATGACAAAAATATTTCTTTCTATTCTTTTATAATTTCATTGTATTCTACTAAATGGGATTTCCAGAATTTTATTTCTTCATCTGTTAAACTTCCACATTCAAAACATGGTATAACACCACATAAATAAACCCAATTATTTAATGCAAAATAAGATAATACTTTGTATAAGTAAGTTGTATCTGTATCTTTACATTCTGGAAGTTTTATCGCCTTGAATACGGTCTCACTTTCAATTTTTTCCTTTACTTGAAGTAACATCACATATTGCATATTTGTGCCTCCTAAATATGGATTTAAATACTTTTTCTTAAACAAAGCAGGCCAGTGGCCTGTCGGCATAACAATGAGTTAAACCGCAAAAACGGTTCTGCCAACGGCAGAATTGGCGCAAAAGTTGCGTTGGCGTAAAGCCACGAAAAGCAACTTTTGTGACAAAGTTTTTGTCGGCTTTGAACTTTTGTTATGTGATTACCTATTTTCATAGCTTTTTATTATTTCTATATTATATTTGTCTGTTTCCGTCAATAAATCATCGCTATAATTTGGATTCTTTTTATACCATGTATAGCATTCCCATAAAGATTGTAAATCTACATTTTTAAATGTACGACCATGGCGAGCATAAACTGCATTTCGCATTAGACGGAGTTGTGCTTTATCCAAATCTTTTAAATCAACTTCTGTAAGTTTGGAATCTAATTTTGAAAATTTTAAACCGTTGTAAGCAAAGTAATCTTCAGGGTAATATGCATTTTTTATTTGTTCCTGTGATGCTGATGAATCATAAATATATTTTTCCTGTTGTTTATCCCAATAAAAAAATGCATAAGATGAATCATCCCCGTTTTTCACATTCATCATATATTCCTGTTCCGTTTCCCAAGGATTATGTTCTTGATATATTTTTCCAATAATATAAGCTCTAAGCCCTCTGCGTCCGTTTACAATACAAAACTTGATATCATTAAAGGAAATATAAAATTCTTCAGATACCCTCGGATTTTTACCTTCATAAGGATATTCATAACATTCCGTATTATTTGCTTGCAATTTTAAGCCAGGAAACAACAACTTAAAATACCCGGGATCCCATATATCCTCTACATTCTCAAGTTTACAGATTGAAACTTGATTGTATCCATTATAGCCTCTGTAAAATGCGAGCGACAAATTCAGAATATCAGGACTTTCATCAAATGTAAAATCCCCAATCAGTTCACTAGAATTTGGAATGTTAAATATATATTTTGGAATATTTAGTGTAGATTCACTAGTTTTTCGTGCAGATGAGGAATATAACTTTTCACCGTCAGTATAATACAAATAAAAAAAGTTATATCCTACATCTTCGACTCCTACACTGTATTTATCATCAAGTTTATAAATTACAATATAATCAGTAGTTCTTGAACCATATCCATTTGAAGCTCTATCTTCTATAATTTTTCTAAATTTAGAATCTTCTATTGAAAATAAATTAGAAACAGAAAGTAAAAAAATAATAAATTGTACAAATATTTTTTTCATTCATTTTTCCTTCAGCGCCCCAGTGCGGGCGTCCACATAACAACTGGTTGTACCGCAGCGGGCTTGACCCGCTGTCGGCTACAAACAATTGCTTAAACCGCAAACCGGCTTGACCGGTTTGTCGGCTTTGAAGCTTTGTTATGTGATATTTATTGTAATTAAGTCTTTACAAGCTAATTATATATTACGTTGTATCGTATGTAAAATATATACCAACAATTTCTTCTTCCCATTTAAATAGCTGTTATGGTTGTCCGTCTGTAAAAAAGAGGTTGATAATATCTTCAGGTTCAAAGTAGCCCCAGAAAAAATCCTTAAATACATACCCTTCAAAAACCCAGCCTTCTATATTTTCATATTCAATATATAGCCAACGACCTTCTCTTCCATCAATTATTTCTTTTTCATCAGTTACTTTTGTTACTGTTATCAATTTTCCGCTGTTATATTCTTCGGGAAGCTCTTCATCCTTATAGAACAAATATATTTTTTTTGTTCCGTTAGTACCAGGCTTATCCCTGACATATAATCTTTCCCGTACATCAAACATAGTATTTTCTCGAACTTTCCTGATATTCCATTTTTGTCCCGAACTTTCAATCTGACCGACAATTGACCATCTGCCGTCTTCATATAATTCCCATTCGGTTTGAAAAGCCCTCATATAACCAGTTTGTCCATCAACTTCAACATAAAATAAAAATAAGTCAGGGTTATAATAGTGATTGCGACTTATTTTTATGATTTCTTTGATATTAATGATTTTACCAGAGCAGTCAGAAATTAAGGGAACCTCACCCCATTCTTGTATTAATGTATAATCAGATTCATAAAGCGGAGAAAAATCTTTCCACAGGGATTTATAATCATTTGGAACATCACAATCTTCGGCCATCTTTACGGTCTGAATATGTTTTTTACGGATAATTTGCCAATCATCGTGAATTGTATCTTCAGAAATAATAGAACCATTTCCATTGCCATAATTCTGGGCGTTTATTGACCATAAACTAAAAATCGATAAAAGAATTAAAAAAGTTTTTTTCATTTTTTATTATTTCCTTCAAGCGCCCCAGTGCGGGCGTCCACATAACAATTGGTTGTACCGCAGCGGGCTTGACCCGCTGTCGGCTACGAACCTTTGTTATGGCAATTATATTTCTTATACAGAACAAGATTTCTTAATTCCTTTTTTTCTTTTAGAATTATTCTGTATATTTTCCGAAGCTATGCTTCTATTATTATTATTTATTTTTCAAGCGGCGTAAAGCCGCGTACTACCGCTACCTGCGTAATCCCTAAAGTTCAATTTCATTTTAGAAAGCAAGCTTGACTTGATTTCTAAAATATTTTTTACAAATTAAACTTTATCTCATCTAAAATCAAAACATTATCAACCAAAATAATTTTTCCATCATTATCTAGAATAAACATATAATCACAGCCAAAAGGAGGACAAGAAAGGTAAACAGGTATTCCTCTTGCTGTTTTCTTTTTACCATCTAGGCTAAATTCAATTAACGGGTTTGTTCGCTCTTGAAGCATAAATATAATCTGCTCGTTCAATAATTTAAATTCTAACTTTATACGTCCGTTTGTTTTTTTTCGGCTTATAATTTTATAATCAGATTCTAATAATTTTATTGTATTCCCGCATTCCGAAATCATTATTTTTTCTACAGGAAGTCTATTGGCTTTTTGATTTTTTCCTGTATTCTTGCCAATAAAATATATTCTAAATTCTTTTACTTCGTTCGCATCAATTTCAAAAAAACGAACTTTTCTATCTTTATCTGCATAACCTTTTAATTTATATGTCTCGGCAATAAATTTATTCTTATAATCAGTTTTGAAAACTCCTTCTAATTCAAATATAATTTTGTTGTCAGCAGAATTCTTTATTGTTATCTTTTCTTCCGAAATCCATTTGTCTTCTTCAAAATAAACATTGCAATGTGATGATTCTGATTTTACATAAACCAAATGTTCTTTAGCTTTTGAATAAGCATTTAGAGATAAAATAATAAAAACAAAACTAAGTAAAATATTTTTCTTCATTTTTCCTCAAAAAAAGCACGCCAGTGGCGTGTCGCCATAACAATTGCTTAAACCGCAAACCGGCTTGATCGGTTTGTCGGCTTTGAAGCTTTGTTATGTGATTTTTTATTTACAGTCATTTCATTGGGAAATCCAATCGTCTTCAATACTGTAAATTAAATATTCTTTTTTATTATTAAAATATTTTAATACATGATTTTCAAGAATAAAATATTCATCTTCATTTATTTGTAAAATATTATTATTCAATATGGCAAGTTCTGTTTCTTCAGCTACAACAGGAAGTCCGCTTCCATATATTTCTTTTACTACTTTAAATTCATTATCTCCTAGTTTTTTTCCGATTAAAAATCCCGTTCCTGCAGAACCAATATTAACATTTATAAGCTTGTTACTTTTTCTAAAATATTCAAAATCTTACGCCTCAGTATGAATTCCAAGTTCTGAGGTATTTTCTGATAAAAATAGATTATCATAAAATTTTTGATATTCTTTAATAATTTTGTATCTTTTTACTCCAAAAATAATAACCGGTGAAATTAAAATTAGGATAATTATTCCAAAAATAATTGACTTTCTAATTTTTCGCTTTTTGATATTTTTTATGAATCCATATATTGCAAAACCAAATATAAAGAGAAAAACTAAAATTTCAATTATAAGTAACCATAGGCTTTGTTTTGAAATATAAATTGAAGTTGGTCCATCAGCTCCTCCAATAATTGATATAGCAATGGCTTCTTCTAATTGATTCATTTTTTTCCTTCCAAAGCGCCCCAGTGCGGGCGTCCACATAACAACTGGTTGTACCGCAGGCAGCTTGACTGCCTGTCGGCTACGAACCTTTGTTATGTGATTATTCTACTTCAAATATCCACCGTAGCACCAGCCTACGGTTCCCTTTTTTATGCTTTTTCCGTCTTTGTCTTTTGCCCCAGACTGAATCTCTATCTTTACCCAATTTGATGAAATTCCGTCGATTGTTTCTGCTTTACCGAGTTCAAGGATTTTTACTTTTGTGCCGGCTTGCATTACAGCAAGGACTTGGGTGGAGGTGGATTCGCCAGAGCGGAGTTTCAGGTTTTCAGAAACCTTCATTATTTTATTTATGGAAACCTGAGAAACATATGCGGAAGTTTCGGGTAAACCATTCCTGAGATCTGCCCATGTATGCTCCAGATTTTCTTTAATTGGTTTTAGATTTGAATGTTTTGTTTTATAATTTGAATCAATATAGGCAACCATTGAATTACACCAGGCACTGTCTGTCTTCATGAGTTCAATTATAAGTTTGAAGTCTTTCCCATTGTAAAGCCGAAGTCGATTACCATTTTGTTCTATTATAAATATGCAATTACGATTTTCTGTAAAATCAGGGAGATTGCAAAAAGAATCTCTTGAGAGAATCTTATTGTAACTATAGTAGCCAGATTGTTGACCTTCTCCAATTTCGCAATAAACATAATAAACAGAATTTTTTTGATCTATCCCTTTTATTGGAAAAAAATAATATTGTCCCAGTATCGAATAAAAAATTAGAAAATTATGATTTATTATGACATAATGTGTATCGCTAAGAGAAAAAGCCTCTTTATCCTTTAAACCAAAACTTTCATAAATATCAGAAAAATCTTCAATTCTTTTATTGGAAGTCAATAATTGATTATACCATGCAGGAATCCATCTTTTTTCTTGACGATCCTTATTGTAAGTTACCATCGAATCAGGTAATCCTTCAAAATCGGAAAGAACAATATTGTCTGTAGAAATCCAACCGTTTTCATAACCAATAAAATATTCAAAAACATCAAATGGTTCGACAGATTCATCTTGTACAGAAGCGATTTTTGAAGATTTAAATAGGACGTCTGCAGAAACATGATTAATAATTCTACCATTGCTATCATACACATTTGAATCTTTAATTACTTTGTAGCTTTTTTCAGTATAATTATCGCCTTCAGAAACTTCGTAAAAAGAATCCCAGTTTTGTGCATGTAAACTAATTGATATTATCAATAAAAAAAATTGAATTAACTTTTTTTTCATTTTCTTCCTTCCCCAAAAAGCGCCCCAGTGTGGGCGTCCACATAACTACAATTTCTCCCTATCCACGGTAACGATTTTATTTCCCAAAGGGGGTCCATATAATCTTTTCCCATGAAAACCAATGTTTAAATAATATCAGAAAATACACATTTATCAAGGAATATTATGCGGATAGGCATAAGACTTTTCTTAGGAAAAAAATCCGCCCCCTTCATCCAAAATATAAAAATCACAACCCATCCAATGGACTTCTTACATCCTTCACGCCGCTTGGTAATACATGGGTATAAATCATTGTGGTTCGGATGTCGCTGTGGCCTAAAAGTTCCTGGACTGTACGAATATCATAACCATTTTCTAAAAGGTGTGTTGCAAATGAATGGCGAAGTGTGTGAGAGCTTGCGTTTTTCATAATCCCGGCTTCCCGCACTGCTTCTTTAACTGCACGCTGTAAAAGACTTTCATCCATGTGGTGTCGTCCCTGTTCTCCGCTTTCTTTATTTATCCATCTGTTTTTTTGTGGGAAAAGCCATTGCCAGCGGAATTCTTTTGCGAGGGAAGGGGAACGATTTTTTAAACCATCCCGCATCTGCACCTCTCCCCATCCATCCTGAATATCACGCTGATGTATTCTTCTTACTTTTTCTATATGCTTTTTTAATTCCATCACAAGGCATAAAGGAATCATCACGCGGCGGTCTTTTGCACCTTTTCCGTATCTGATTGTGATTTCGTTTCTTTCAAAATCAACATCAAGAATCCGAAGCGTTAGAACTTCATTAAGCCTCATCCCCGTTCCGTACAAAAGTTCCACCGCAAGCTTTTTACTTCCTTCAAGATGATTGATTATCATTCTTACTTCTTCCTTTGTTAAAACAACCGGAGCTCTTCTTTTAAGCTTTGCATGAATCACATTTTCAAGCTCAGTCGGGTTTTCATTTTTTACAAAGCGAAAATAAAAGAGAAGGGCAGCAAGGGCCTGATTTTGTGTGGATGGACTCACATGTTTTTTAATTGCAAGCTCCGTTAAAAAATCATTTATTTCTTTCTGATCTTTGTGTTCGGTTTCCCTGTATCTTCTTAAAAACATAAGCACCCAGTACCGGTAGCGTTCAATTGTGTGATTACTGTAATGCTTTGTTAAAAGAAAAGTTTTTAATTTTGTAAGTTCCTCCGTGAACTCTGCATCTGAACTTACATGAAAAACGGGAACTTCGTAGTTAAATTCCTCTGTTTTGTAAAGATTGTCTAGAAGCTCTTCAACTGTTTTTTTTGAATCAGGGATCTGCCAGATTTTTTTTTCGTTATCCCACCACCGGCCTTCAATATTTCTTATTACATTGAGGACATTTTGACTAAAGCCGTTCAAAAGTGAAACTGATAATTTTTTATTGTCATATGATCTTATTATGATTGTCATACTACAAATATAGAAATTACTTTTAAAAAACCGCAATTTTAAGCAATTATTTTTTAAATTTTCTGATTTTTTTTCTTAAAACTTATTGACTCTTTTTTTTATAAGTTGTATAAGGGTGATAACAAATGGCAATGAGGTCACAGGATATTTCTTGTGACTTTTTTTGTTTAACAGATCATCAGTTTTATCTGATGAAAATTAATCTGGCAAAGGCGCTGTATTTTCATTTTTGAATTTACAGCGTTTTTTTTTACGGCGATGATGTCGGGCATTTTGTGCACAATGTCTGATATTGTCGCTTTTTTATTTTCAGGAGGTACTCTATGAATGAAGTATGGAGTGTGTGGTTTTTAATCGGCGCAGCACTTGTATTTTTTATGCAGTGCGGATTTGCAATGGTAGAAACCGGTTTTACAAGAGCGAAGAATGCAGGAAACATCATCATGAAAAACCTGATGGACTTCTGTATCGGAACTCCTATGTTTATGCTGCTCGGATTCGGGCTGATGATGAGTGAAAATTATTTCTTTGGTTTAATCGGTAAACCAAATATGCAGCTTTTTACAAATTTTGCAGAACTTGACTGGTCAAGCTTTGTATTCAACTTAGTATTCTGTGCTACTGCCGCAACAATCGTTTCGGGTTCTATGGCAGAAAGAACTAAGTTCAGCGCATACTGTATTTATTCTGCAATCATATCTGCTGTTGTTTATCCGATCGAAGCAGGATGGGTATGGAACTCACAGGGCTGGCTTGTTGGTCTTGGCTTTGTTGACTTTGCCGGTGGTGCTGCAATCCACTCTGTTGGTGGTACAGCTGCTTTAATCGGTGCTATATTCCTTGGTCCACGTATCGGAAAGTATGATTATGATAAGAACGGAAAAGTAACAAAGGTACACGCAATCCCAGGACACTCTTTGACTCTTGGTGCTCTTGGTACTTTCATCCTCTGGTTCGGATGGTACGGCTTCAACGGTGCTGCATGTACACAGCTTTTGGGAGTAGGTGGACTTGCTGCTGTATTCACAACAACAACAATTGCTCCTGCTGTTGCCGCTGTAACAACAATGATCTTTACATGGATTAAGAACGGTAAGCCTGATGTTTCTATGACACTCAACGCTTCTCTTGCTGGTCTTGTTGCTATCACTCCTACCTGTGCTACTGTTGATGCTCTTGGTGCAAGTATAATCGGTATTGTTGCCGGTATTATCGTAGTGCTTGTTGTTGAACTTCTTGATCTTAAGCTCCACATTGATGACCCTGTTGGTGCTGTAGCTGTTCACCTTGCAAACGGTATCTGGGGTACTTTATCTGATGGTCTTTTCAACGTCGAAAGCGGTTTATTCTACGGCGGCGGATTAAAGCATCTTGGAGTTCAGGCTCTTGGAGAGTTTAGTATTGTTACATGGACAACCGTATGTATGATTATCACATTCGGATTGATTAAAAAGCTGCACGGTCTTAGAGCAAGCCGCGAAGAAGAAATTGTCGGACTTGATAAACTTGAACACGGAATTGATTCAAGTTATGCAGGATTCATCATGGCTCCTCAGGTACTCGGCGGAGATTCTTCTTCTGATGGAAGTGTTCCTATGGAAAAGGCTGTTCCTGTTGCTAAGGCTACAAGTCATCCTAAGGCTAAGTTCCACATGGTTACAATCATCACACGTCAGAGCAAGTTCGACGAGCTCAAGAGCGCAATGAACGACATCAACGTAACTGGTATGACTGTAACAAACGTTCTTGGTTGCGGGGTTCAGCACGGAAACGTACAGAAGTATCGTGGTGTAGAAATGGATATGACTCTGTTACCAAAAGTTAAGGTTGATATCGTAGTAAGCGAAGTTCCTGTTGACCTTGTTGTAACAGCCGCTAAGGAAGTCCTTTACACCGGCCACATCGGAGACGGAAAGATTTTCGTATACGACGTTCAGAACGTAGTTAAAGTAAGAACCGGCGAAGAAGGCTACGAAGCCCTGCAAGATTAAGCCTAAAATAGCAAATCCGTTAAAAACGACAGTCCATCGGGACTGTCGTTTAGGATTTACACAAGAACGGCTAGCGAGATTTATCGAGCGGCTAAAATCGAAGAACCGTTAAAAAGTGAGCTGCGACAACGGGTCACTTTAGGTTCATCGAAAGAACGCCTGGGCGGCGAGACTATGCGAGCCGCTTGCCGTATAAACATGAGCTGAGGTATTTCCTCGGCTCTTTTTTTATATGATTGACAAAAATTTTTGATTAAAGTATAACTAAATTATCGACAAAGAGGTCGTAGATATTGTATTTGTGCATATCGCACAGAGCCAGTATTTACGACCTCTTTTTTTATTACTTGTACAGGAGGAATTGAAAATGTGTGGTTTTGTAGGATGCTTCGATTTGAACAGTGGTAGTGCTCCGATTGCGGAAGGATTGAAGGAAGAACTTCGGGCACAGGTTCTGGAAATGTCTAAAAAAATACGTCATCGTGGACCGGACTGGAGCGGGGTTTATACAGGCAATAATGCAATCTTAAGCCACGAACGTCTTTCCATTGTAGACCCTCTTTCAGGAAAGCAGCCTCTTGTAAGTGACGATGAAAAAATCATTCTGGCGGCAAACGGAGAAATCTATAATCACAAGGCAATCCGTGCAAAGTTCGAGGGAAAATATAATTTCAGAACTGGAAGTGACTGCGAAGTAATAATTCCTCTTTATAAAAAATATCGTGAATCAGGCGATTTTACCGCAATGATCGAAGAGCTTTCGGGAATCTTTGCATTTGCACTTTACGATTCTGCCCACGACACATATCTTATTGCACGCGACGAAATCGGTGTTATTCCTCTTTACCAGGGTTGGGATAAAGCCGGCCGTTATTATGTAGCAAGTGAACTTAAAGCACTCGAAGGTGAGTGCCAGACAATCGAAGAATTCCCTAATGGAAGTTATCTGTACGGTAAGGATGATGGAAAACCTGTTCGCTGGTATAAGCGTGACTGGGAATCTTATGATGCAGTAAAAAATGCTCCAAAAGCAACAGATGAAAAGGGAGATGTAATCAATCCTGCTGTAATAGAAAAAGTTCGTAACGGACTTGAATCTGCAGTAAAAGCACAGCTTATGAGTGATGTTCCATACGGCGTTCTTCTTTCGGGAGGGCTTGATTCATCAATCATTGCTGCAGTAACACAGAAGTTCAGTAAAAAACGAATCGAAACAGACAGTAAGGAAGCTGCATGGTGGCCACAGTTACACAGTTTTGCAGTCGGACTCGAAGGTTCTCCAGACCTCATCGCTGCACAGAAAGCGGCAGACTACATCGGAACCGTTCACCACGAAGTACACTTTACGATTCAGGAAGCACTGGATGCCTTACCTGATGTAATTTACCACATAGAAACTTACGACATCACAACAGTTCGTGCATCTACACCGATGTACCTTCTGGCACGCGTAATCAAATCTATGGGAATTAAAATGGTTTTAAGCGGCGAGGGTAGTGATGAACTTTTTGGCGGATACCTTTACTTTCACAAGGCACCAAATGCTCAGGAGTTCCACGAGGAACTTGTCAGAAAAATGAGTAAGCTTCACCTTTACGACTGTCTTCGTGCAAACAAGTCTCTTATGGCATGGGGTGTAGAAGGTCGTGTTCCATTCCTCGATAAAGATTTTATTGATATTGCAATGGGATTAAACCCAAGCGATAAGATGAATATCCGTCTTTCTGATGGCAAACAGAGAATGGAAAAATGGATTTTGCGTAAGGCATTTGAAGATCTTCTTCCGGAAAGCATTGCCTGGAGACAGAAGGAACAATTCAGTGATGGTGTAGGTTATAACTGGATTGATACCCTTAAAAAGATGACGGAAGAAAAAGTAAGCGATGCAGAGTTTGCACGACGCGAAAACCGTTTCCCAGTAAATCCTCCAAAGACAAAAGAGGAATATTACTACCGCGAAATCTATTCAAGACTTTTCCCAAGCGACAGCGCAGCACGATGTGTACCACACGAAGCAGGAGTTGCATGTTCTACAGCAAAAGCACTTGAATGGGATGCTGCATGGAAAAACATGGACGAACCAAGCGGACGTGCCATCGGAGGCGTTCACAACGATGCTTATAAAAAATAGTAGTTCTTTTTAGTACTACTTGACTATATTTATAAAAATTTATTATTATTAAATAACTGAAAACGGCAAAGAGGTCGTAGATAAAGTTTCACTGATGGTGAAATTTTGTCTACGGCCTCTTTTTTTTCGAGGTTAAAAATGAAAACTTTATACGAACCATCTTTTGAACATGATAACTGCGGTATTGGAGCAGTTGTAAACATTGACGGTACTAAGTCACACAAAATTGTTGATAATGCCCTTAGCATTGTTGAAAAACTTGAGCACCGTGCCGGTAAAGATGCCAGCGGTGAAACTGGTGATGGAGTTGGAATTCTTGTTCAGATAAGCCATGAGTTTTTTAAAAAGACAGCACAAGATTTTGTGGGAAACCTTGAAGAAAGAGAATACGGAATCGGACAGTTCTTTTTTCCTTCCAGCGGAGAATGTGAATCAGAAAAGAAACGCTTCGAAGCATGCGTAAAAGCAGAAAAACTTAAGTTCCTTGGCTGGCGTAAAGTTCCTGTAAATGCAGACGTTCTTGGTAAAAAAGCCCGTGACTGTATGCCGAAAATCTGGCAGGCATTCATTGAAAAACCTGAGACCTGCGAGAAAGGGATTGATTTTGACCGCCGTCTTTATATTGTACGCCGTGAATTTGAAAAGGCTGACACAACTCACAAAACCTATGTATGTTCTTTGAGTTCCCGTACAATCGTTTATAAGGGAATGTTTCTGGTTCATGAACTTCGCACTTTCTACAGCGATTTACAGTCTTCTGAATACGAATCATCTCTTGCAATCGTACATTCGCGCTTTTCTACTAATACTCAGCCAAGCTGGCAGCGCGCTCATCCAAATCGCTTTATTGCACATAACGGAGAAATCAACACAATCCGCGGAAACGTAGACAGAATGCTTGCCCGCGAAGAAACCGTAAAATCAACAAAGCTCGATAAAGCTCAGATGGAAAAAATCCTTCCTGCAGTAGATACAACCGGTTCTGACTCGGCAATGCTCGACAACACACTTGAGTTCCTTTTGATGAACGGAGTTCCTCTTCCACTTGCAGTAATGATGTGTATCCCAGAGCCATGGAAACACGACGATAACATGGTTCAGAATAAAAAAGATTTCTATCACTACTGGGCAACAATGATGGAAAGCTGGGATGGACCTGCCGCAATCTTATTCAGTGATGGTGATATCCTTGGTGCAACACTGGACAGAAACGGACTACGCCCAAGCCGATACTACATCACAAAGGATGGAATGCTCATTTTATCGAGCGAAGTCGGTGTTCTTGATATTCCGGAAGAAAACATAAAAATAAAATCACGCCTTCAACCAGGACGCATTTTACTCGTAGATACAGTTCAGAAAAAAATAATCAGCGATGAAGAATGTAAGAACATGTATGCTTCAAGTCATCCATACGGTGAATGGCTTGATATGAATCTTGTTCACCTTGCAGACCTTAAAATTCCGAACAAAAAAATTCCTGTATTTACACAGGACGAAAGAAACATCATGTACCGTGCGTTCGGATGGAATTACGAAGACGTAAACGAAATGATTTTACCTATGGCAAAAAATGGTGTTGAACCGACTGCAAGTATGGGTGTTGATACTCCTCTTGCCGTAATGAGCGAAAAACATCAGAGCCTTTTCAGTTATTTTAAGCAACTTTTTGCTCAGGTTACAAACCCTCCGATTGACAGTCTTCGTGAAAAAATCGTTACAGATACAACTGTCTATGTTGGAAAAGACGGAAACCTCTTAGAGCCTGTAGCTAATAACTGCCGCGTACTCGAAATAAATAATCCGATTTTGACCGGAACTGATTTAATCAAAATTGCAGCATTAAACCAGCCGGGCTTAAAAGCAAAGACAATTTCTATTTTATTTGAACAGAATCTGGAAGCTGCTTTGGATAATTTGTTCAAGCAGATTGATGCCGCTTATGCAGAAGGCTATAACATCATCATCTTAAGCGACCGTGGCGTAGATAAGACTTATGCCGCAATTCCTGCAATCCTTGCAACCTCCGCTGTAGAACAGTACTTAATCAGAACTAAAAAAAGAACTGCCGTTTCCATCATCCTCGAAACTGCAGAAGTACGCGATGTTCACCAGTCGGCAATGTGTTTAAGTTATGGTGCACGTGCAATCAATCCATATCTTGCACACGAGGCAATTGCAGAACTGATTGACCAGAAGCTTTTGGACAAGGATTATCACACTGCAATCGACGATTACAACAAAGCAATCATAAACGGAATTGTAAAGATTGCTGCAAAGATGGGTATCTCTACAATCCAGTCTTACCAGTCGGCACAGATTTTTGAAGCAGTAGGAATTGCATCTGATGTTGTAGAAAAATACTTTACAAATACAGTGAGCCGTGTTGGTGGTGTGAGCCTTAAAGAAATAGAAGAAGATGTAAAATATCATCACGATCAGGGATTTGATCCAGCCGGTCTTACAGTAAACACTCATCTTGATTCTGTCGGAAACCACAAATTACGCCGTGGACCAAATGCAGAAAGCCATCTTTATAATCCTGAAACTATCGTAGCACTCCAGCAGTCTACACGTAACGGAGACTATGCACGCTTTAAGGAATACACTGCGTTAGTCGACGATAATGCTCATCCACACACTTTACGTGCAATGCTTGATTTTAATTTCCCTAGTGACGGCGGCATTTCGATAGATGATGTTGAACCTGTAGAACAGATTGTTCAGCGCTTTAAGACAGGCGCTATGAGTTACGGTTCTATCAGCGAAGAAGCACATAAGTGTATGGCTGCAGCGATGAATCATCTTCACGGAAAATCAAACTCGGGCGAAGGTGGAGAAAAACCTGTACGCCTAGGAACTGAATATAACTCTGCAATCAAACAGGTTGCATCGGGACGTTTTGGTGTTACAGAAGAATATCTTTTAAGCGCCCGCGAAATTCAAATCAAGATGGCACAGGGAGCAAAGCCTGGAGAAGGCGGACACTTACCTGGTAAAAAAGTTTACCCATGGATTGCGAAGACAAGATACGCAACTCCTGGTGTAGCACTTATTTCGCCACCACCTCACCACGATATTTATTCTATCGAAGATTTAGCACAGCTCATATACGATCTTAAAAACGCAAACCGCGAGGCCCGCATAAGCGTAAAGCTGGTTAGCGAAGCGGGAGTCGGTACAATTGCAGCAGGTGTTGCAAAAGCCGGTGCACAGGTTATTTTGATTTCCGGTCACGACGGCGGAACTGGTGCTGCTCCAATTTCGTCTATTCACCACGCAGGTCTTCCTTGGGAACTTGGTCTTGCAGAAACACACCAGACTTTGATCCAGAATGGTCTTCGCGGACGAGTTGTAATCGAGACAGACGGTAAACTCATGAGCGGACGCGATGTTGTAATTGCAGCCCTCCTTGGTGCCGAAGAATTCGGTTTTGCAACAGCCCCTCTTATCACAATGGGCTGTTCAATGATGCGCGTATGCCAGCTCGATACATGTCCTTTTGGTGTTGCAACACAAAACGAAAAGCTCCGTGCAAAGTTCCCGGGAAAGCCTGAATACGTAGAAAACTTTATGAAGTTCATTGCACAGGAAATGCGTGAGCTTATGGCAAAGCTTGGCGTACACTCGGTAGAAGAACTCTGCGGAAGAACAGATTTACTCAAGCTTAAAGATAAGCAGGGATTCAAGCGTGCCGGTCTTGTAGACATGAGCCGTGTTCTTGCAACCTCGGTTTCTGAATCTTCAAAAGCCGCTTTCGGCGACTGGAAAAAAGACCGCTCGCTCTATGATTTTAAACTCGAAAAAACAATAGATGAAAAATCTCTGCTTCCGTGGTTTAACGGGGGCGTTACGGGGGCCAAGCCCCCGTTAGAAGGGGTAGTGGACAAGACCGGAGCAAAGCGAGGACTTGGGAACGAGGGGGAGACTTCCCCCATCAGAATTCAGTCGACAGACAGAACTGTGGGAACCATTCTTGGAAGCGAGATTCAGAAAAAATTCGGAAACACGCTTTCGGACGACACATATACGGTACACTTTGAAGGAGGAGCGGGACAGAGCTTTGGTGCATTTATTCCAAAGGGACTTACATTAAGACTCAAAGGAGATGCAAATGACGCATTTGGTAAGGGCTTGAGCGGTGGAAAGCTTGTTCTTACAAAACCGGAAAGCTTTGACGGAAAAGCAGACAGCAATATCATCGTTGGTAACGTAGCTCTCTTTGGTGCAACAAGCGGTTCTGCATTTATAAACGGTGTAGCAGGGGAACGCTTCTGTGTACGTAACTCGGGAGCGACTGTCGTAGCAGAAGGATGTGGTGACCACGGTCTTGAATACATGACTGGCGGTACAGCAGTAATCCTTGGTCCTACCGGTAAAAATCTTGCTGCCGGAATGAGCGGTGGTGTTGCTTATGTTCTGGACGAAAATCATGACCTTTACAAACGCATGAACCACGAGCTTGTAAAGATGTATGCCTTAGACGATGAAACAACAACCCTGCAGGGCACAACCGACGAAGCCCGCCTTCAGAAGCTTATAAGTGAGCATGCAAAGGAAACAGGAAGTAAGCGCGCTAAAGAAATCCTTTCTGATTGGGAGCATTACAAGCTTTGTTTTAAGAAAATCATCCCGAACGATTATCTTAAAATCATGAAAGAGATTGCCCTTGAAGAAAAGGCCGGAACTGAACACGAAGAAGCAGTCCTCAACGCATTCCGAAAGGCAACTGCTTAAACTTGTCAAAACGAATAAAAAATAAACGCATAAAACCGGGTACATAAAAACAAGGAGCTTTGCAGTTTTTTTTAATTGCAAGGCTCTTTTTTTTATAATAAAATTATTATATGCCCAATCAGCTTGTACCTGCGGAAGAATTGCAGAATAGAGTTTCATTATTCCTTAAAGATTATTTTCTAACAGATTTTCACAAAGACCGGGATTCTTTTTACGCTCTTACACATGAAGATTTTTTAAAATTTCCTCTTACCGTCTGCGGGGTTACATTGAATCTTTTTATGGATGGAGAGCTCGATAAAGCTGACCGGATAATTGAATCTCTTCCGGACGAGGGGCATTTTCCTTTTATAAAAATCGGATTAAAGCTCGTACACCCAAAAATTACCTGGGAAGAATTTATAAATCTCCTTCATTATTTAAAAGAAAATAAAATCTCTTTACAGCAGGTTTCCCTGACGGCCGGAAGACCGACTCTTTTAAACGGCGTAAATGATTTTACAAGAATAGGCCCGCTTTTAAAAACTCATAAAGATTTATTTATAGAAGATTTAAGATGCCTTTATAATTCTACTGTCTGTCCTGCCATCTATAACCTTTGTCTTGCAGAATATTACTATCAGCTTAATAACTTAATAGAATCGGAAGTACTTGTAAGCCGCACTATAAAGGAATTCGACAAGGAATCTGAACACCGTCTTTTATTTGCAGCTCTTTATCTTCAGGCAAAAATACAGCTTGCTTATGGAAAAACCGTAAGCCCGAACAGTTATATTAAAAATATCCAGAATCATATCAAGGAAAACGGACAGGCCGAATTCTCTTACAATATCGAAGCGGCAGAGGTTCTTTCCGGACTTTACGAAGGGGATTTAAAACTGATTAATAAATGGCTTAAAAACGATGCCCCCGATGAGTTTGCCGATTTTAATATGATCGATGTTTACCGCTATATGGTTAAAATGCGCTGTTACATCATCCAGAAAAAATATACCGCTGTAATCGCTCTTGCAGAAAGACTCAGGCCTCTTTTAGAAGCAGGAAAACGCCATATTGATTTATGCGAAGTAGATCTTTTACTTGCAATCTGTTTTTACAGAAGCAGAAATAAGGATTTTGCCTTTGATGCTTTTGAGCGCTCCCTTAAAATTGCAAAAAGAAGGGAATATTTCCGCCTGATTGCAGATGAAGGTGATGCTGTCTTACACATTCTTGTTGATTATATAAAGGAAAAAGGTGAATCTGAGTTTTTGATGAACCTTCTGGAAATGACAAGAAGTATGGCAATCATGCATCCGCTTTATCTTAAGGCAGAATTAAAAAATGATACGAACCTGACCCAGAGGGAAATAGAGATTCTAAAACTTTTGGAGCAGGGAAAACCGCGCGAAGAGATTGCAGAAATCTTTTTTATAAGCGAAAACACGGTAAACTTTCACCTTAAAAATATCTACTCAAAAATGGAAGTAAACTCCGTAACCCAGGCCATCTGGAATGCAAGAACTCTTGGAATTTTATAAAATTCTTTAAAAAACTACCATTTTTGGTAGTGCTTCTCCACATAATAACACTGTATATTTATTGTGGAGATTTAGGGTATGCTTAAAAAAATCAGTTTAAAGTTTCGTTTTTTTGCTTTATTTACAATTATTTTTATTTTCGCTCACTTATTTACAGCCTGCGATTCACCATTTTCAAAATCAATTGATGATTATCTTAATTACTGGTCAAACACTGTTACAATCGGTCGTTATGATGTCATTTCCGAAACAACAGTTTTAGACGGAAGAAGAAATCTTTCTGCAGTCGAACCGATTAAAATCAATCTTATTATTACAAATCCTAATAATTATGAAATTGAACTGGAATTAGAAGGACAACCGAATTTTACAATCTATCAGACTGATGATGAAACAAAATCGGATGTTACAATAAACTATTCAAAAAAAGCAGAACTTTCCTCTGACGGTTCAATCATCACTTTAAGCGCAGAACTTCCCAACGATACAGAAAGAAAAAAACTTATGCTCGAAGGTATGTTTAAATATTTTAAACAGGGTGATACAGGAGTATATGAAGAAGAAGTTAATTATTCATATGATTTTAAACAGCTTTCTGCACCCGACAATCCAAAAAATCTAAAAAATCCTGAATATTCAGATACAGACTCATATCACACTCTTCACTTTGATATGCCTGATTCATCATATAAGAGAAATAAAGATTTAACCTACAGAATCGACTGTTTTTCAAGCAATACTCCGGGTGATTTTTCTTTTGTTGCGACTGCAGATGTAAAGGCAGATCAGGCTAAAAAAGCAGGTTCAAAATCGAATGAATTTATCTATTATTTTGATGAGCAGGAACCTTCCCTCCAGTATGATTATGTTGTTACTGCAATAAGCCCGGAAGGAGTAAAGAGTAAAGTTGTTTCTACATCCGAAGCACTCGGATTATGCTATGTAACCGAACCGGAAATTCTTTTTGGTGATAACGGTGAATTAAACAACCTTAAAGCTAATAGAGAAGGCGATTCAAAAACCTATGATGTCCTTGAATACACAGGAGACAGTTTTGGAATCAATGTTATAAAAACTGATTTAAGTTCTGATCTGGAAGTAAAAGTTAACGGTAAAACAGTTTCTGCTGATGCCACTCTTGAAGACGGCTTTAATAAAATCACTGCAACAGCCTCTAAAAACCGTGCACGCCCTGTAACCGTCACAAAAAATATTTATGTAGTAAAAAAACTTGTTGAACCTAAGATTAATTCAAATGCAAGTAACGAAGGCACACATAATTATCAAAACATAAATTACGACAAAATGCAGTATAGCTACCTCAAATACGAAAACTATACTTATTCTGTTGATAACAGTGTAAACAAGGATTCTGAAATAAAATTAACCATTAATAATTCTGATGCAGATTTAAGCGGAACACTGGAAGACGGATATTACACACTCGAGATGAATATTACAAAAGAATATTGTCGTCCTCTTACTGTAAAGAAGAATTATAAGGTCGGAATAAAACGAGTAAAGGCTAAGGTAAAAAATGATCTTCATCATTGGCATACAGATGGTGGAGCAGATGTTGATTTAATTGTTGAATTATTTATTGAATCATCAAAAAGCGATAAAGAGTCTATATATTATTGTAATGTGGAACACATAGATAATTGCCATGATTATTATAGTACAACTGATGTTACTAAAGCAGTATATCTTTATGAAAAAACAGATAATTTTTACTTCTATACTTCTAAGGCATGGGATAGAGATGGAAAGTATCAAAGTAACTGGGATGACCTTGGAACTGTAAGTAGAGGAGATTCAAAAGCTACAAAAACCTTAAAAGAGCTTAAAGAAAATCCAAGCATTGATACAGGTGATTACAAAGGAAGTAAAGATGAACATAAAAGCCGTTACTGGGTTGATGTAATTCTTTCAGAAGAAGCAGCAGAACCTTTAATTGAATTTAATCCGGGACTTAATGGAGTTAGAGACGTTAACGGTTATGAATGTATAGAAGTTGCAGACTCTTCATCAAAAGTTTCTTACAAGATTTCTCCACAGGACGAAGCAACTATCAGCGGTAAAATTGATGATGAATCATTTACAGGCGAAAAATCAGGTAAACTCGGTGTTGGTACTCATAAAATTACTGTAACAAGCTCTAAGACTGGCTATACAACCTGTCAGGTTACAAAATATATAAAGGTCCTTACAACATTTAATGAACCAAATATTTACTTTTATGCAAACAATACAAATAACAGAATAGATACATCTGTATCAGAATCTTCTATAGATTCATATACAACTTATGATCTTAACCTTACTACAAGTGGAACCGGTAATGCAACATTAGAAGTTGTTGCGGGTACTGGTGAAACTGTAACAGTCGAAGATGGCAAAAATACACTCACTGCTAAAAATGGCAGATATGAACTTGCTCTTGGACCTCATAACCTTTCGATTACTGTTTCAAAGGCAGGATATGCACCTAAAGTAATCAACAAAGATATTTATATTCTGGGTATCCTTGCTGAACCTACAGTTATTGCTAATAATGGAAGCGGTGAAACTGGCTCTGGAAACACTGAAGATGATCCAAAAATATGGAAATTCAGTTATCTGTCTGATCCTTCACTAAGTGTTTATATACAACCTGGAAATAGAGGTGATAATCCTAATACTGTTAAAGTATATCTTAATGCTACAGATGGAACTGAGTTCTCAAATCCTACATCAGGATTTTCTGTAGGTTACGATAGTGTAAAACACCTTGTAATCGTTCAGACAAGACCATACTGTAAAACAAAAATAACACATAAATATGTTAAAGGTATTATTAAACCGATTAAACTTATCTATCACAATGTAAGAATAACTGGTGGTCTGAAAGGGGATGCCAGAATTTGTGTTGGAGGAATTAAAGACATAGATGGTTTTGATCTTTTGGGTGAAATTAAATTTGATGGTACAACAATATGGGGTTATGGATCATCTGAATATCCTATAATTCATTCAAATTACTGGGATCATTTAAATACAGATACAGATGAACGCTCTTATGAAAGAACTCTTTATTCACCTGATGATAAAATTACATTAGAAATGATTAATATGAGAAGACGCAAAAAAGAAGGTAATTTTGGTTCACACACTCTCCAAAAGACCCTTTCTGCTATTAAAAATGTTACCGTTCCAACAGTCAGAACATATAACAGTAACACTCTCGATCCACCTGGAGGATCTAATGGCTGGATATTCTTTACCGGACGATTAACAAATGGTAATTGTTATATGTATATGTATTTAAAATTCGAGGTAGAAGAACAAAATTAATTGACTTTGTTAATCTCCAGAACTAAACTCGCGTGATTGACAACAAGTCAGTTTTTCGTAATAATATAATAAATAACGACAAAGAGGTCGTAGAATAAATTTTTGTATCTGTATACAGAAGTTTAATCTACGGCCTCTTTTTTTATTTCCGTGATTTTTGATTTAAAAGGAGTTTTGTATATGGCAAAGCCTACAGGATTTATGGATTATAAAAGGGTAGAAAACGGCAATATTCCGCCACTGGAACGCATTACAAATTTTAAAGAGTTTCATCCAAAGCTTGACGAAAAAGCAAGACGTGAGCAGGCCGCAAGATGTATGAACTGCGGTGTTCCGATGTGTCAGAGTGCCATTAAACTTTCTGGAATGGTAACAGGATGTCCTTTGCATAACTATATCCCCGAATGGAACGATGCTCTTTATAACGGCCAGTTTGATATGGCTGCCTGGAGACTTTTAAAAACTTCGAGCTTTCCGGAATTTACAGGTCGTGTATGCCCGGCCCTTTGCGAAAAAGCATGTAATGCCGGAAGTCCTGTGGTAAAAGAAGGTCCGGTAACTGTTCACGATAATGAACTTTTTATAATCGAAAAAGCTTTTGAAACAGGCTACATGAAGCCAGAAATTCCAGCACAGCGCTCTGGTAAAAAAATTGCTGTAATCGGAGCTGGTCCATCTGGTCTTGCGTGTGCAGACTGGCTCAACCGCCGTGGTCACAATGTTACTGTTTTTGAACGTGAAGATAAAGCTGGTGGTCTTTTAATGTACGGAATTCCTAATATGAAGCTCGACAAAAAAATTGTTGAACGAAGAATTAATCTTATGAAAGAAGAAGGGGTAGAATTCATCTTTAATGCCGATGTAGGACGCTCTTATTCAGCTTCGCAGATTTTAAGTGATTACGATGCTGTTGCCCTCTGTTGTGGTGCAAAAAAAGCTCGTTCTCTTTCTGCTACCGGAATGGATAAGCTTAAAACAGGTAAAAAAGGTGCAGAAGGCGGAGTTATGTTTGCAGTTGATTTTCTTACTGCCGTAACAAAAAGCGTAATTGCCACAAGCGAAGCATTAGAAAAAATCGGAATCATTCCTGCAAATAAACAGATAGACCAGATGCTCGTCCAGGACTTTGGTATCGAGGTAGAAGGAAAAGATGTTGTAATTGTTGGAGGAGGGGACACAGGAAACGATTGTACAGGTTCTGCAATCCGTCTTGGCTGTAAATCTGTTACACAGATAGAAATGATGCCATGTCCTCCTGTAGAAAGAGCCGCAAATAACCCATGGCCACAGTGGCCAAAAGTACTTAAGGTTGATTACGGTGCAGAAGAATCAATCGAAAAGTTTGGACACGACCCTCGTGTTTACGAAACAACAGTAAAAGAAGTGATCAGCGAAGACGGACATATAAAAGCCGTAAAAACAATCGAAGTAGAATTCAAGATGATTGACGGAAAGAGAACCTTATGCGAAAGGGAAGGTACAGAAAAAACATTACCTTGTGATCTTCTTTTAGTTGCCGCAGGCTTTACAGGTTGCGAAGAATACACCGCACAGGCTTTTGGAACAGAGCTTGGTCCAAGGGGAACTGTTGCATCCTTTGGAGAAGATACTTCGGAGTTAGCCAGCCCAAATGGTTATGCAACAAGCGTTCCAAAAATCTTTACTGCCGGCGACATGCACCGCGGACAGTCCCTTGTAGTTTGGGCAATTGCAGAAGGCCGTGAATGTGCAAGACAGATAGATAGTTTCTTAATTAAATAACATTTTATTATATTTCAATAAAATACCCTATGGTAAATCAGTTTTTTGAGGTATATAATCAGTTATATACAGCATAGGGTAAAACTTTTGAAGAACAAGATTTTAAATTGTATTCTTTACGGTGGAATTACAAAAGAAGAATACAGCGAAATTAAAACAGAAATTTTCTCGAGTAACCTGAAAAACACATTTTTCTTTTCCTGGGTTGGTTTTATTACTTATGTAATTTTATTTTTTCAGGCATCAAATTCATCTGTTTTATCAATCATGGCAAATATCTATAAAATCAGTGCCATTTATTATCTTTCACTCGCACTTGTTTCAACAGTTTTCCGTAAATTAAAAAGAAACTTCCGGCTTTCGGCCTATATAGGAATACTTGGAGCACTCGTACTTGGAGCTGTAATCGGTATTTTTGTAAACGGGAATGCACAGACAACAACCTTTATGGTATTTATGTTTGCAGTTCCACTTTTATTCACCGTAAGACCTGTTTATGCTTCCTTAATCATCTTTATTGCAGATGCCGTTTATATCTATCTTGTAATCACAAGGCAGACCGGAGTTATTGCTGCTCATAACCGTTCAAACGGAATCATTTATGGCATTATGAGCATTCTTTTTTCTACCTACATGATGAATATCAAGATTAAGGGTATTGCAAACTCAAAAAATTACCGCTTTCTTATGCAGAATGATCAGCTTACAGGCTTAAATAATCGCCGGAGCTTTAATACATTTCTTGAAAAAATCAAATCAGAGAAAATCAACTGCACGATTTTAGGTTTTGATATAAACGGATTAAAAATCATAAACGACACAAAAGGTCATAAAGCCGGTGATGAACTGATTATAGCTGCTGCAATGTGTATTTCTAAAACTTTTTCTAAATATGGAAAATGTTTTCGTATTGGTGGTGATGAGTTTGTTGCAATACTGGACAAACCTGTTCCTTCCGAAAAAGATTTATGTCTTGAATTCGAAAAAAACTGTGCCTCATGGAAAAGCGAAAATATTGATGAACTTTCAATTGCTTACGGAATTGTAACTTACAGGTCAAATCTTACAAAAACAATCGAAGAAATCCTACTTGAAGTTGATGCTTTAATGTATAAAAATAAAAACGCATTTTATTCAAAAAAAGCAAATTTAAATAAAAACTATCAGTTAAAGACAAAAAACTGAAAATCATATGCTATTGACAGCCGGCCTTTAATTGATGATAATTAATATATGGCAAAGATGCCGCAGAATCATTCCCTGGTCGAATTATGTCTGCGGCATTTTTTATTTTAAATTAAGTTTCAAGTTAGGGATAAAACTATGGGATTTTATGATGAATGTGGTGTAGTTGGAATCTATGGAGCAGAAAACGCCGCATCTTTATGTTATTTTGCTTTAACAAGCCTTCAGCACAGAGGACAGGAAAGCGCCGGAATTGCTGTAAGCGATCATAACAAAATCAAATTACATAAAAGCACGGGTCTTGTAAGCGATGTTTTTAATTCTAATCACTTTGAAAAATTACAGGGTGATATTGGAGTAGGGCACGTACGCTATGCTACAGCCGGCGGAAGATCCATAGAAAATGCTCAGCCATTCGTAAACTCTTTTAAAATGGGATCTATTGCACTTTGTCATAACGGTCAGCTTGTAAACTACGAAGAATTAAAAGCCATGCTCGAAGACGGTGGAAGTACTTTTTCATCCTTGAGCGACACAGAAGTTATCTTAAAACTCATTGTAAAAAAATTCATAGAAAACGGTGGAAAGCCAGGCTCAGATAATAAAGAACATTATTACAGTAAAGAAAATCAGAAAATATTCATAGAAGCGGTAATTCAGACTTCAAAACTGATTAAGGGCTCATTTGCACTATGTATAATGACAGAAAATATGCTGATTGGAGTAAGAGATCCATACGGAATAAGACCGCTTTGTCTTGGTGTTTTAAATGATGAAATTTACGATGAAACTGATTCAAATAATGCTTCTAAAGGCTACATAATCACATCTGAATCCTGTGCCATAGACGCTGTGAATGCTAAGTTTGTAAGGGATATAAAACCTGGCGAAATCGTTGTAGTAACCAGAGAAGGGCTTCAATCAATTCCAAATACAGAAAAAGTATCTAAACAGACCTGTATATTTGAATACGTTTATTTTGCACGCCCTGATTCAGTTATAGATGAAATTCCTGTACAGGAAGTAAGATACAGAATGGGAGAAATCCTTGCAGAAGAATCGGCTACACAAGCTGATGTAATAATCGGGGTTCCGGACAGCGGTCTTGCAGCAGCTCTTGGATATTCAAGAAAAAGCGGAATTCCTTACGTAACCGGCATCATAAAGAATAAATACATAGGAAGAACCTTTATTGCGCCAACTCAGAAAGAAAGAGAAAATATGGTATTTGTAAAGCTTAATGCCATCAAAAGCGATCTTATGGGAAAGCGTGTAATAGTCATTGATGATTCAATTGTAAGAGGAACAACCAGCCGAAGACTTGTACAGATATTAAGGCGTGCAGGAGCTAAAGAAGTTCATTTTAGGGTAAGTTCGCCACCTGTAAAATTTCCATGTCATCTTGGTATAGATACTCCAAGTAAAAATGAATTAATTTCGAGCACACATGAACTTGAAGAAATCCGTAAAGAAATAGGTGCAGATTCGCTGTCTTTTATAAGCCTTGAAGGTATGATTAAAGCATTCGGTGATGACAGTTTCTGTAAGGGATGTTTTAACGGAATGTATCCTGTGTGATTAAATATTCATTTTGTTATTGTTGCGTTACAGTTAGTGTAGTTATTCTTGTAATTAGTATAAGTAATAAAATTATTGTTCCAGATGTTATTGTTTCAGTCATATGTATTAAAATTTATACATATTAATATGTTTTCTTAAGTTTTTATGGGGTAAAATCAGCATTTTTAGGCCTTAAATCCATATTATATTACTTATCATAATGTATATTCTGTCTACCAATAACCATATTATAAAGGATATCAGCCTTTTACAGCATGATATCCCCTATAATTTATTATAAATCCTGTAAAAATTAAAACTATTTGCCAAACACTTTTTTAATTCTTTCTACAGCTTCTATTGTACGTTCACGGCTTCCAAAACCTGTAAGTCTTAAATATCCTTCGCCCATTTTACCAAAACCGCTTCCCGGAGTTCCAACAACATTACATTTTTCTAAAAGCTCATCAAAGAAAGTCCAGCTTGTAAAACCTTTAGGAATCTGCATCCATACATAAGGTGAATACTGACCACCGAAGGCCTTAAAGCCTGCTTTAGTTACGCCTTCAAAAATAATACGGGCATTTTCACGGTAGAACGAAAGGTTATCCTGAATCTGTTTCTGCCCTACTTCTGAATAAACCGCTTCTGCTGCCCTCTGTGTTATATAAGAAACACCGTTAAACTTTGTTGACTGACGGCGGAACCATAATGCATTTAATTCAGTGCCGTCAAAAACAAGATTATGAGGGACGACGGTATAACCACAGCGGATTCCCGTAAAGCCTGCAGTTTTAGAAAAAGAACGAAGCTCAATTGCACAGGATTTTGCTCCTTCAATCTCGTAAATAGATTTTGGATATTTACCGTCAGTTATAAAAGCCTCGTAAGCAGAATCATAAAGAATAAGGCTTTTGTGAGAGTTTGCATAATCAACCCACTTTTTAAGATATTCCTTTGAAGCAACAGTTCCTGTAGGATTATTCGGAAAGCAAAGATATATGATATCAGGAACTGTGTCTTGAGGCCCTGGAATTTCAGGTAAAAACTCAGTTTCTGCGCTGCACGGAAGAATGATTATTTTATCCTTACGACCGTTCATGATGTTTGTGTCGATATAAACCGGGTAAACAGGATCGCAGATTGCAACAGTATTATCGGTTGCAAAAATATCGCCTATGTTTCCACAGTCTGATTTAGCACCGTCAGAAAGGAAAATTTCATCAAGACTAAGGTCGATTCCACGTTTTTTATAATCGCATTCAAGGATTTTTTCGCGAATAAAATCATAGCCCTGTTCAGGAGGATATCCACGGAAGGTCTTTTCGTCAGCCATTTCGTCTACAGCCTTGTGCATTGCATCGATTACAGCCGGACAAAGTGGCTTTGTAACATCACCAATCGAAAGTTTTATTACATCTGCCTCAGGATGTGCAGCAATAAACTCGCGGGTCTTTTTGTTCACGGTAGAAAAAAGATAGCTTGCTTCCAAATCTAAAAAATTTTTGTTTATTTTCATAATTAAATCCTTCACAAAAAAAATGTTTAAAACAAAAAAAAAGTCGCAGACACTTTTCCTCAAAAGAAAAATTTCTACGACTTCTTTGTCTGTTTATGTTTTATTATTTTAGAAGGGTTTTGTCAAGAATATAATAAAGCCTCTTTTTTATAAAAAAAGCAGCCTGCCTTTGATGTACATTGCACAAGGCAGACTGCTTCCTTAGTTTTGCAAAGTCAATTTTATTTTAGGCACAAAGCCGGCACAACACTTATACCATCGTTAATCACTTCGTTGGTGTAGCTCGCATAACCATCATCGCGGACGATGTGCGCGTAGTTAACAATATTATTGCGAGGAGAGCGCAGCCACCAATTACCGCCGCAGCCTTCTGTACTATTCTGGTATGCTCCATTTGCCTGTGCAAAAGCTGTTGCCATACGGATTCTTGTACTGTCATTATGCGTACCGTCTCCTTTGTACTCATTGCCTTCTGCAAATCCATAATCCGCTTTTGTTACTTCCTGCTCGCTAAGCAAAAAGATTTTATCGTTGGTTGGAGTGTCACTGGCGTATTGATTAGCTCCGTTGTTCCACAGTGTAGCATTACTGTCCGGATTTGTGCTTCTTGCATTATTTATTACTGTTGTCGCTGCAATTGCATCCTGTTCTGCTTGTGTAAATGCTGTCTGGAAAAAGCCTTTATTTAAAAGAGTTTCATCTGCTTCTTGAGTTTCAGAATTACTTACTTTTTTCTGGTAAGAAAGTCCATTTAAATATGCACGCACTCTGCTGTGTTCATAGTTATTCGGGTAAACAGCTGCAGTACCAATAGTTCTTTGTACACTGTAGCAATCATAATACATAAAGTTTATAAGAATATTTTCTGCAAGCAAAAGCTTTTTTCCTGGGGTAGAGGCATTGCCGTCGTGATCGTAGTTTGTCGTAAGCACACGCCATTTAATCGGTTCTACTTTATAGTATTTTGAATTAAGTTCTGCATACCATTCGTTGTCGTCTCCCTTGTAATAAGTAAATGAACCGACAATTTTTGTCTCTGAAGTTATTGAAACAGTAGAAGCTTTTTCCGACTGCGGAAAACTTCCAAAGGTTACAATATTACCCCCGAAGCTTTCAACACCGTTTTTACATCCTGCCATACCTACAAGCAATAATGCTGCAAATAAACCGATAATCGTCTTTTTCATTCTGAAAAATCCTCCTTAAAAAATTTTAAAATATAAAAAACTGCATTCCGGAAAGTGGTTAGCAAACTACTTATGCAGCCGTTAATACTTTTGAAAAATCTACTACAGAAATCTGCTCCATTCGTTGTTTTGCCTGCATAATAATTTTTTCCAGTTGTTTAACAACATCTCCTGTAAAATGAATTTCATCACAAAATTCACATTTATAACAGGGAATATTTCTAATTACAAGAACGCCGTTTTCTAATTCAATTGCTTCTGATGTTGTACTCTCATAGGTATTATTACCACATTTAATACATTTCATGACTATACCTCCTTACGAGTTTTAAAATCCGATTCCCATTTATCTAAACCTGGTTTATATGCTGTTATTAAATATATTTTTCCCTCATCCATACTTACTACTATATGAATATATTCATTATTTATTGTAAACCCTAAAATCAAACAGCTTGGAAAAGGAAAATCTGTCGGATATTGTTCAATAATTTCGCCGTTATTAATTGCATTAATAACATCATCTACAGTTATACTACGTTCATTTAATCTTAACTGACCATGTAGTGAAATTATAATATTTTCGCTCTTATTGATCTTTCTAAAATCCTCAATCTTATACAATTTTCTTTTCCTTATAGTCTTATTATACAACACATTCCCTTTTTCCACTATAAAAAAAGAGGCCCTCTAAATGAAAGCCTCTTAAATAAAAGACGCATGCCAAAGTAAATTATATACCAGAGTAATTATTGTTTTCATTGTCGAAAATCACGGAGACCTATATTTCTCCACTGAATACTACCTCTGCCGGTCCTGTCATAAAGACGCTGTCACCTTCCCTGCCGCTCCATTTTATTTCAAGATCTCCCCCAAGAAGATGAACGGTAACAGGACTGTCGGCATCTACAAGATTATTCAAAATTGCGGCAACAACTGTGGCGCAGGTTCCGGTTCCGCAGGCTAAGGTTTCGCCTGTTCCACGTTCCCATACGCGCATCCAGATTGTATGACGATCTTCTACATAGGCAAACTCTGTATTTGTACGCTCGGGGAAAAAGGCATTGTTTTCAAAAAGTGGGCCTACACCAGAGACATCAAAATCCGAAGGCTTTTTGTCAATAAAAACTACTGCATGAGGGTTCCCCATAGAAACGCAGGTGATTTTATATCCGGTGCCTCCGATATTCAGGGGGTGCATGATTACATGTTTATTTTCAAAATCACAAGTCCCTTCGACATTCTCAGAAACCGCACCCAATAATTCAATATTTACAGGAATCTTTCCGGCTTCTAAAATCGGCTTTCCCATATCAACTTTGAACCTTGTTTCCTTTTCTCCGGGCTCCCCTTTTACAACTGTCAGTATTTTTACAGCGCCCATCGATTCAACGGTAAACTCACGCGGATTATTTAAACACGCAGTATAACCTGCATCATAAACAAATTTTCCTACACAGCGGATTCCGTTTCCGCACATCTGGCTTCGGCTTCCGTCGGCATTATACATCACCATTTCAAAATCAGCCTTCTGCCCTTTTTTGATGATTATTATTCCGTCCCCTCCTATTCCAAAATGCCTGTCGGACAATTTAATGGCAGCCTGCTTTTCGCCTTCGGAACCGCCCGGGAATTCCTGGTTTGTGCAATCAAAATAAATATAATCATTTCCGCAGCCATGCATTTTTGTAAATTTCATAAAATCCACCTCGAAAACAAAAAAGCCGCAGAAATTTACCCTGAATAAATAAGATAAATATCTGCGGCCTCTTTGCCTTTACTTTGTTTTAATATTTATGGAAAAAAGTGTCAATATGGTCTATCATAAACTAAGGAATATAAATCAGAGGGATATTTTGACCGAAAAAATAATCAAAATTATTAAAAATAACAAATTCTTATTTTTTATAGCAGTAATCTGTACTGCATGTATTCATCAATTTACAGGTTTTACAAAGGGTTTTGAAATCTTACCCCTTATCATTTTTTTACTGGTGATTCTTGCTGTCATTTCTCCACTTTTATATTTTCTAATTCAATTAAGCTATAACTTTCACAAAAAATATAATCCAGTTTTAAGACTGAATGAATTAAACTATAAAAATGACTTTTCTATCTGTGTTTGTTTTTTTGTTCTTTTCCTTGCTATTATAATTGATATTGTACTTCCATTTTTTCAAGATATTAAATCTTTTATGCCCTTTATGATAAGTCCGATTATTTTTGCAGTTCTTCTTTCACTTATCAGAATAAAAGAAAAAAGTATAAATGAAATACCATATGAATATGGTTATAAGATAACCAAAAGAGGACAATATTTTTCGGTGCTTGCAATTTTTTTTGGAGCAGGATGGCTTATATGTGGCGCATGCTTATTTATACATGATGAACTTTTTAAAAGGAACGCTTACAACACAATAGGAATTGTAACGGATTATGAAGAACATAAAGAAATTGATAAAGGAAAAACCAATAATACCTATTCTATAAAATACACCTATAAAGACAAAGATGGTAATGAACATACAAATACAGCTAATTCAGCTTCATATCCACCAGAATTTTCTATAGGTACCCAGATAACAGTTTATTACAGTAAATCGGACTACAATAAATCTATATACGAAAGTACTCTTAGAAATTTTTTAACAAACTTTTTTGCCGGAGCTGGAGCCATTATCTTAATTTGTGGCACGATTGTTTATATCTTAATCCGAAAAAAAGAACAGAAATAACTTTTTTTTACATCCCCCTGTCATCTTGACGACAATTGTTAAACGCGGTATAACTTTTATGAACAAGGGCGTTCATTCAATTTGATAAACTTTCATTGTCTTTACAACGGGTGGTCAAATAGGATGAACGCCTTTATTGTATTCAGATTTAATTTTACGGAGGTCTTATGTCTTACAATTTTGATGCAGAAAAAACATATAAACTCTGTGTAGAATGGATTAAAGATTGGTTTTCTAAAAATGCTTCACCACAAACTAAGGCTGTAATTGGCATTTCGGGCGGAAAGGATTCTGCTGTAACTGCAAAACTCCTCTGCGATGCTCTTGGAAAGGACCGTGTCCAGGGAGTTTTGCTTCCAAACGGCGAACAAAAAGACATAAGCGACAGTATAAAAGTGTGTACTTTTCTTGGAATAGATTACTGTACGATTAATATCAGGGATGCATATAAAGGCCTTACAGACGAAATTAAAAAAGATTTCCCGGATGACAAATACAGCTACAATAATTACAGCACAAACACACCAGCGCGCATCCGCATGACTACCCTCTACGGAATTGCCGCAATTCTTGGAAATGCAATGGTTGCAAATACCTGTAATCTGAGCGAAGACATCATGGGCTACAGTACTTTTTACGGAGACAGTGCCGGAAGCTTTGCTCCTTTAAGTAAACTTACAACAGACGAAGTTGTAGCAATCGGAGACTATGCAGGACTTCCTCACGAAATCACACATAAGGCTCCAAGCGACGGAATGTGCGGAAAAACCGATGAAGATAATCTTGGATGGACTTATCACGAAGTAAATGAATTAATACGTAAAAATATAAAAGGCCCTCATTATGAAGAGATTCTTAAAAGATGGAAAAGAAACAGATTCAAGCTCGAAATAATTCAGCTGCCTTGTTTTGTTCCGGACTTCCCTCTTTTACTAGACGATTATCCCTGGGGAACTTTAAAGGAGCAGATGTAAAATGAGTAATGCATATCTTATTTTACAGGATGGAACTTTATTCGAAGGAAAGTCAATCGGCTTTGAAGGAACAACTATCGGCGAAACTGTCTTTACAACCGGTATGACAGGTTATCTTGAAACACTTACAGATCCAAGTTATTTCGGTCAGATTGTAACTCAGACTTTTCCGCTCATTGGAAATTATGGTGTAATCCCCGAAGATTTTGAAAGTAAAAAGCCATGGGTGAAAGGATATATCGTTCGTGAACTTTGCGATAAGCCTTCAAACTTCCGCTGCGAACAGGATTTAAATACATTCTTAAAACAACATAATATAATCGGAATCTCTGGAATCGATACACGCGCTTTGACTAAAAAACTCCGCGAATCTGGTGTTATGAACGGAATGATTATTAGCGGTGTAAATAAAAAGCCTGATGTAAATAAAAAACTTCTGGAAAAAATCAGTGAATATAAAATTGAACGCGCTGTTGAAAAAGTAAGTAACAAAGAAGGGGAAAGCCTTCCCCTCGCTCGCACTTCGTTGCTCACTACCCCTTCTCCTAAGGGGGACACCCCCTTAAAAACCCCAAAACATATTGTCTTATGGGATTTCGGCGCCAAAGCAAATATCCAGCGGGAACTTGAAAAACGCGGGTGTAAAGTTACGGTAGTACCATATAACACTACAGCAGAAGAGATTTTAAAAATGCAGCCGGACGGTGTAATGCTTAGCAATGGTCCCGGTGATCCTGCAGAAAATGTAGGAATAATTCAAGAAATCAATAAGCTTTGTGCATACAATAAAGAGCTTACCGGTTCAAGCCCAGCAAAGACAGAAGGAGTTATCTCTATATTCGGTATCTGCCTTGGTCATCAGATGCTGGCCCTTGCCCGCGGCTGCAAAACATCAAAACTTAAATATGGTCATCGCGGCGGAAATCATCCTGTAAAAGATACACAAACCGGCCGCGTTTATATCACAAGTCAGAATCACGGCTATGCTGTAGAAAACACATCTCTTCCACAGATTGCTAAGATGAGTTTTTTTAATGTAAATGACGGAACTGTAGAAGGCATAACATACACAGATATTCCAGCCTTCAGCGTTCAGTTCCATCCCGAAGCATGCGGTGGTCCACACGATACAAACTTTCTTTTTGATAGATTTATGCAAATGATAAAAAGGAGGATAAGCTAAAAAACTTGCACGTTTTTAATGCTTTTCGATTATGGGTTTAAATAAAGACATTCACAAAGTAATGATTATCGGTTCAGGTCCTATCATCATCGGACAGGCCGCAGAATTTGACTACGCAGGAAACCAGGCTTGTAAGGCTTTAAAACAGCTTGGTCTTGAAGTTTGTCTTGTAAACTCAAATCCTGCTACCTTTATGACAGATCATGAAATGGCTGATGAAATTTATATGGAACCCCTCAATCTCCGTACCCTTGAAAGAATCATAGAAAAAGAAAAACCTGATTCCCTTCTTTCGACTCTCGGTGGCCAGACTGGATTAACGCTCAGCATGGAGCTTGCAAAATCAGGATTTTTAAAAAGTCACAACGTACAGCTTTTAGGAGCAAGACCTGAAACAATCGATAAGGCAGAAGACCGCCAGATGTTCAAGGACACAATGCAAGCGATCGGAGAGCCGTGCATTCCTTCAAAAGTAGTAACAACTTACGAAGATGCAGTAGATTTTGTTCATAATGAAATAGGTTTTCCTGCCATCATCCGTCCTGCATTTACCCTTGGTGGAACAGGCGGTGGAATTGTAAACAACGACCGTGAATTAGACGAAATTGCACACAACGGACTTCACCGCTCGCCTATTCATCAGATTCTTGTAGAAAAATGTATTTCGGGCTGGAAGGAAATTGAATTCGAAGTTATCCGCGATTCTAATTCAAACGTAATCACTGTCTGCTCAATGGAAAACTTTGACCCGGTAGGAGTTCACACAGGAGATTCAATCGTAATTGCACCGGCTGTAACTCTTGCAGATAAAGAATATCAGATGCTTCGTTCTGCCGCCTTAAACATCATAAGCGCATTAAAAATAGAAGGTGGATGTAACTGCCAGTTTGCATTAAATCCTGATAGTTTTGAATATGCAGTAATCGAAGTAAATCCTCGTGTTTCACGATCCTCTGCCCTTGCAAGTAAGGCGACAGGTTATCCTATTGCAAAAGTTGCTGCTCTCATCGCTGTTGGTTTTACACTTGATGAAATTCCAAACTTTGTAACTAAAAAAACAAAGGCCTGTTTTGAACCGGTACTTGATTATGTAGTTGTAAAAATGCCTAAATTCCCGTTTGATAAATTCGTTTATGCACAAAGAAAGCTTGGTACACAGATGAAAGCAACCGGTGAAGTTATGGCAATAGGACAGAATTTTGAAGAAGCAATTCTAAAGGCTGCACGCGGTCTTGAAGTTGGTGTAAAGGATTTAAATCTCCCCGCTTTTGAAAAAGAAGGTGATGAAAAAATCCGTGAACGTGTAAATCAGTGTACTGACCAGAGAATCTTTGCAATCTACCAGGCCCTTAAAAGAAATCTTTTGAGCATAGATGAAATTCATAACATAACAAAAATTGATGAATGGTTCCTTGAAAAACTGGTAAAAATTGTCCAGATGGAAAAAGAACTTTCGAACCAATCAAGCAAGTCAAAGTCAAGCGACAATGTTGTTTCGAAAAGTTCAACTACCGCAATGCTCTACCCTCCTCGCTCATTCAAAATGGTTGATACCTGTGCCGGAGAATTTAACGCAGAAACTCCATACTTTTATTCAACTACAAATGGCGAAAACGAAGCAGAAATGTTCATAAATGAATAAATTTTTAGCGTTTAAAAAAGACATAATTATTTGTAATATAATTAAATAAACGATTCGTCACAAAAAAAATCAAAAAAGTAAATATTTTTTTCATTACCTATTGACATAATAGGTAATAGACTGTATATTCTCATTATCAAGTAAATACCTATTAGTTTAGTAGGTAACTAATTTACAACCACATAACAAGGAGGCATATATGAAAATTTTCTTTCAAAAATTAGTTCGTGAAAATTTCCGAAACGGAGTCATGTGCCTCTGTTGTCTCTCCGACTAAGCTGAAAGACCTCCAGCTATAAAACTTAATCAAACAAATAATAATCACAAAAAAAATCTGCAGGAAAAATAGTATGCAGAAAACATAAGGAGTAATTATGTCTGAAAAAAGAGACTTAGTATTTAATGCTTTTAATAACAAACCTGTTGACCGTGTACCGGTTGGATTCTGGTTTCATTACACACCGAACGAAATTCTTTCGGCTTATGATCATCCTGAATACCGTGACCTCAACATCAACGGACACAAAAACTTTGTAAAATCATTCAAGCCTGATTTTGTAAAGCTTATGAGCGACGGATATTTCTTTGAACCGGAAACTGCAAAGCTTATCTCAAAAGCAAAAAAGGCTTCTGATTTAAGAAAGCTTGAACCTATTGCTGCAAACGATAAATGGATTAAAGACCAGGTATCGCTTGTAAAAAAACTTACTTCTTCTTTTGGAAACGAAGTTGCAACTTTCTACAATGTCTTTGCACCAGCAACAGCATTCAAATGGTCAGCAGGAGGAGACAAAAAACTTGCAGCTTTCATTAAAGAAGATAAGGAAGCTGTAATCTATGCTCTTTCTGTAATAGCACAGAACACAGCAATTCTTGCACGCGAAGTAATCAAAACTGGAAAAGCCGATGGTATATACCTCAGCGTTCAGCAGATTCAGGATATAAGCGTTGGTCCGGATCTTTATGCAGAAGTAATCACTCCATCTGAGCTTTCTGTACTCGTTTCTGCAAATGCAGCCGGAGGAACAAACATTCTCCACATCTGCGGATACGAAGGTGCAAAAAACAACCTGGCAATTTTCAAAAACTATCCTGCAAAGGTAATCAACTTTGCTTCTGTTGTTGAAGGAATCTCCCTTAAAAAAGGTAAGGATATCTTTGGCGGAAAAGCAGTTATCGGTGGTTTTGAAAATACTAAGAAGGGTCTTCTTTACACAGGTTCAAAAGAAGATGTTCAGAAAGAAACTAAACGACTTATCAAAGAAGCCGGAAAGACAGGAATCATTCTTGGAGCCGATTGTACAGTTCCAAAGGATATCAGCTTTGACCGCTTTGAATGGGTTCGTGAAGCAGCAAAATAAAAACAAACAAATAAATTAATCTGAGGCAGAAGCCTTAAAGGAGTAAAATATGAAATTAAACAAATCAGTAATCTTAATAGCAGGAATCTTAGCAGGAGTATCACTTTTCGGATGCTCTAAAAAATCAGAAGAAGGAAAAGTAACAAAAGTACGTGTTGCTCACACAAACTACTATGTTCCTTATGACTTTGTAAATGACAAGGGTGAATCAGACGGATTCGAAGTTGCAGTTCTTAAAGAAGTTGATAAGCTTCTTCCTGAATACGAATTTGAATACACACCTACTTCAGATGATGATCTTCTTATTGGAGTTCTTCAGGGTAAATATGATTTTGGTACAAAGGGTGTCTGGATTACAGAAGAAAGAAAAAAGAAGTATGTATTCCCTAAAAATCCAATCGGTGCCAGCATCATCGGTATTGTAATCAGAAGTGAAACTGCAAACGAAATCCATGATCTTCCTTCTTTTGCAAAATACTCTGGAAAGCTTGTTCCGATCGGAGCTGCTAACGCACAGTACGCTGTAGTAGAAGATTACAACAGAGAACATCCTGATGCACAGATTGACCTTATTGCAGGTGACCAGTTTGGTGCTTCTGACGGTTACGTATGGGTAAACGAAGGACGTTACGATGCATTCTTCGACATCAAGCTTTCTTTCCAGAACAACGTATTAAAAGACGGTGCTCCATATGCAGAATACAAAGATAAGCTTACATACATTCCTTACAAGGGAATCCCAACATGGCCTATCTTCAACAACAAGAAACAGGAACTTGCTGATGCATACGACAAAGCAATTGAAAAGCTCATTGCCGACGGAACAGTTTCCCGCCTTGCAATTGAATACTTTGGCGAAGATGTATCTGCTTTGCTTAAATAAATTATTGACGGGGACCTTTGATTAATTCAAAGAGCCCCAAGGAGGAAAGCCATGGACAGACCTTTTTATCCGGAGAAAATAATTTCGATAATTCCAGAGTTACTTCCATACCTTGGAGTTACTTTTGAAATCATGCTTGGAACAATTATAACAGGTCTTTTCCTTGGCTTTTTTCTTGCCAGGGGAAGACTTTCAAAAAAGAAGGTACCACGGAAAATTGCGGACTTTATTGTAAATGCTTTCCGTTGTACTCCAGCTATCGTAATGCTGTTCGTAATCTTTTACGGCCTTCCAAATCTTTTCTGGGCCATCTTTAAGATTGATATAAATGAATGGTCAAAAGGATTTTATGTAATCACCGCACTCGGACTTTTGTTCAGTGCAAGCGCATCGGAGATAATGCGTTCAAGCTATCTTGCCGTTCCAGCAGGACAGAGAGAAGCAGCACTTACTTCAGGACTTTCGGAGAGTCAGGCGTTTACAAGAATCATGCTTCCGCAGGCGTTTTTAGTTTCCCTGCCGAATCTTGGTAACAGCGTAATTGCTTTACTAAAGGAAGGTTCCCTCGCCTTTACAATCGGACTTGTAGACGTAATGGGAAAAGGAAACCTTTTTATAAGCATGAATTTTGGTGCCTTTGCAGCAGAAACTTACATTGCACTGGCAATCATTTACTGGGTTCTGACAATTGTTATAGAACAGATTTTTAAGTTTGCCGAAAAGAAATTTTCTAAAGGCAGAAAGGCAGTTTCTAAATAACTGAAGGAGATAATATGTTTGATTTTGGATATCTTACAAGAACTTTTCTGCTTTTATGGAAGGCTGTTCCGACAACACTGATTATTACTGTTGTATCTCTTGCAATAGGAAGTGTTTTAGGATTTTTTATTGCACTTGCACGTGTAAATAAAATAAAGGTTTTGAGCCAGCTAGGCAGGGCTTATGTTTCTGTTATAAGGGGAACACCGGTAGTACTTCAGATTTTAGTTGTTTATTCGATTGTTCCGTCTCTTTTGAATGTAATGTTCAAAAATGCCGGAAGCGACATAAATATTTTCGAGATGAATCCTATTGTCTATGCCTTTGTTGTTTTTTCACTCAACATGGCAGGAACTCTCTCGGAGGTTTTCCGTTCCGCTATCCTTACTGTAAACCAGGGACAGCTCGAAGCGGGATACACAAGCGGCTTAACCTTTGCACAAACTTACAGAAGGATAATTATTCCTCAGGCTCTGACAGCAGCAATTCCAAACCTTTGTAATGCAACAGTCAACCTGATTAAAAATACATCACTTGCTTTTATGATGACAGTAAAAGACATTACTGCAGTAGCAAAAATTGAAGCATCGTACGGATATAATTACCTTGAATCATATCTTGATATATTTGTGATTTATGTAATTATCTGTTCGATTGTTCAGTTTTTGTTCAAGAAATGGGAGAAAAAGAGTTCTGTGTTCAAACATGGTGTCACAGAAGAAAAGAATGCAAAGCCCGTGGCGGCTGTTCTTAAATAGCAAACCTTACTACAGGAGGAACAAATATGTTAAAGATAACTAACGTACATAAATCATTTGGTAAAAACGAAATATTAAAGGGTGTTAATCTTACAGTTCAGAAGGGTGATGTTATTGTAATTCTTGGACCTTCGGGCTCGGGAAAAACTACACTTCTTCGCACAATAGACTTTCTTGAAACTGCAGACGAAGGAGAGCTCGAGTTTGACGAGATTAAAACTTCTCTAGCACACGCTCATAAAAACACAATCCTAAGCGTAAGAAGAAAAACAGGCTTTGTTTATCAGAACTATAATCTTTTTGCAAATAAAACTGCTCTCGAAAACGTAATGGAAGGACTTGTTACTGCAAGAAAGGTTCCAAAGGACAAGGCAAAAGAGATTGCAGAAAATGCGCTTAAAAAAGTCGGCTTACTCGACAGAAAGGATTTTTATCCTTCTCAGCTTTCGGGTGGACAGCAGCAGAGAGTCGGTATAGCACGTGCGGTTGCAACTAATCCTGATGTAATCTTATTTGATGAACCTACCAGTGCTCTTGATCCTGAGCTTGTTGGAGAAGTTCTGGGAGTAATCAAAGAGCTTGCAAAAGAAGGCACAACTATGATTGTCGTTACCCACGAAATGAGCTTTGCAGAAGAGGTTGCTTCGCAGGTTGTATTCATGGATGGCGGTGTAATTGTTGAACAGGGAACAAGCAGAGAAATCTTTAATCATCCTAAAGAAGAAAGAACAAAGCAGTTCCTGCAGAGAATCCTGAACCGTGTTGAATATGTAATTTAAGCTTTCACACGGGTTTTGAATCAGGATTTAGACTTAAGCTTTACTTCAAGGAGTTTTAAATGAGTATTTCGATTCAGACAAAATGCCTACATATAGAAAAAGAAGATAATGGAGACGGTCCCTGTCATTTTGGTGCAGTAAGTTTTCCAATCTATCAGACAGCGACATTTGCACATCCTGGAGCCGGGGAAAGTACAGGATTTGATTATTCAAGATTACAGAACCCTACAAGAGAACATCTTGAAAAAATAGTGTGTAATCTTGAAAGCGGAATTGATGCACTCGCCCTTTCGAGCGGTATGGCGGCAATCTCCCTTGTGTTTGAACTTTTTTCTCCGGGAGATGAAATAATAGCTGAAAGCGATTTGTACGGCGGGTCAATCAGACTTTTTGATAACGTTTCAAAGAAAAACGGTGTAAAGATTATTTCAAAAGAAATATCCCGAACAAGTGCCGGCGAGCTTGAAAAGTCAATCACCTCTTCTACCCGCGCAATCTACATAGAAACTCCGACAAACCCGATGATGAACATCACCGACATAAAATCCCTTGCAGAAATCACAAAGAAACACAATCTTCTTTTGATTGTAGATAACACCTTTATGTCGCCTTATTTCCAGAATCCGCTTTTACTTGGTGCAGACATTGTAATTCATTCAGGAACAAAATATCTTAGCGGACACAACGACACTCTTTCGGGCTTTGTTGTAACTAACCGCGGGGACATAAAAGAAAAATTACGCTTCCTCATAAAAACAACAGGGGCAGGCCTTTCTCCTTTTGACAGCTGGCTCACTTTACGCGGAATTAAAACCCTTGCCGTAAGAATGGAAAAAGCGCAGAGTAATGCCATAAAAATTGTTGAGTATCTTAAAAAAAATCCTCACATTAAAAAGGTGATTTACCCTGGTCTTAAGGAACATCCAGGATACGAAATCCAGAAAAAACAGGCTCGTGGGACTGGCTGCATGATTACATTCCAGACTGATTCAAAGGAAACTACACTTTCCATTTTGAACAAGGTCCGCCTTATTCAGTTTGCAGAAAGTCTTGGAGGCGTAGAAAGCCTTATCACCTACCCTGTTACACAAACTCATGCCGATGTACCCGAAGTTATAAGACTTAAAAACGGAATAACAGATACAACCTTGCGTCTTTCGGTTGGAATAGAAGATGCGGATGACCTTATAAACGATTTGAGTCAGGCTTTACAGGCAGATTAAAGCCGGGAGGAGTTTTTATGAACTTTAATAAAATTACTGACAGAAAAAATACATTTGCTATTAAATTCGATTTAGCAGCGGACAGAAATAAACCTCTTGATGCGATTCCTCTCTGGGTTGCCGATATGGATTTTCCTACCGCGCCTTGCATTCTTAAAGCGCTTAAAAAAGCTTCTTTACATGGAATCTTCGGATACAGCCGCCCGGACAACCGCTACTACGAGGCTGTAAAAAAATGGTTTTTAAAACGCCATAATTTTGAACTTCAGAAAGAATGGATAGTTAATACTCCCGGTGTTGTTTTTGCAATTGCCGCTGCAATCCGCGCGTTTACAAAAGAAGGAGACGGAGTTTTAATCCAGAAGCCTGTTTACTATCCGTTTTTCAATACTATTAGAGAATTAAACCGTCGCGTTGTAAACAGCCCTCTTATCCTCAAAGACGGCCGCTACAGAATGAATTTTACAGATTTTGAAAAAAAGATAACAGACGAAAACGTAAAGCTCTTTATTTTATGCTCCCCTCATAATCCCGGAGGACGAGTTTGGGAAAAAGAAGAGCTTTTAAAAATAAACGAAATCTGTATAAGGCACGATGTACTTGTAGTTTCAGATGAGATTCATTCTGACATCACTTTCGGCGACAATAAACACACAGTATATGCCTCTTTATCCGAACAGGCATCGCTCAATTCAATCATCTGTACTTCTCCAAGTAAAACTTTTAATCTTGCAGGCTTACAGTTTTCTAACATCATAATCAAAAACCCAAAGCTCAGATCAAAAATCAGACAAGAAATTTCGTGCGCTGGTTACGATGAACCAAATCTCATGGGAATTGTAGCTGCAACCAGTGCATACAGCGAAGGAGAAAAATGGTTTGAAAAGGCAAAGACTTATATTCAGGAAAATATAGAATTTACTCAAAAATATATAAGCGAACATAATAATAAAATAAAAGTAATTAAACTCGAAGGAACCTATCTTTTGTGGCTTGATTTTAATGCCTTTAATTTAACAGATGCAGAAATAGACAATCGTATATTAAACGTTGCAAAAGTGTGGCTCGACGGGGGCTCTATGTTTGGAAGCGAAGGAGAAAAGTTTCAGAGAATTAACTGCGCTACCCCACGCCGCCTCCTAAAAAAAGCACTTGAACAGATTTGTAATGCTTTCTTAAATGATTAAATTTTTTTTGCAATTACCTATTGACATAATAGGTAAATAAGGTTATATTAATATTAAATCCTACTTGTTTAGTAGGAATTAATCACAAAAAATCAGGAGAAAATTATGGCAGATATTAAACAGAGTTCACTCGAATTAATCGGAAAAACACCGCTTTTACAGTTAAACAATTATTCAAAAAAAGCTGGAATTAAAGATGCAGTTATTCTTGCAAAGCTTGAATATCTTAATCCTGCAGGAAGCGTAAAAGACAGAATCGCTTTAGCAATGATCGAAGATGCAGAGAAAAAAGGTTTACTTAAACCTGGTGCTACAATCATCGAACCAACGTCCGGAAACACAGGAATTGGTCTTGCCGCTGTTGCTGCTGCAAAAGGTTATCATGCTATTCTTACCCTTCCAGACACCATGAGTGTTGAACGCCGTAATCTTCTTAAAGCATACGGAGCAGAAATTGTACTTACAGAAGGTGCAAAAGGAATGAAGGGAGCAATCGCAAAAGCAGAAGAATTACACGCTGCTACACCTGGAAGCTTTATTCCTGGTCAGTTTATAAACCCTGCAAACCCTGCAATCCATAAAAAAACAACAGGTCCTGAAATCTGGGATCAGACTGGCGGAAAAGTTGATTACTTTGTTGCCGGTGTTGGAACTGGTGGTACATTGACTGGTGTTGGCGAATATCTTAAAGAAAAAAATCCTGGAGTAAAAATTGTTGCGGTTGAACCTGCTTCAAGCCCTGTTCTTTCCAAGGGAACTCCTGGCGCACATAAAATTCAGGGAATCGGAGCCGGCTTTGTACCTGATGTTTTGAATACAAAGATTTATGACGAAATCATCCCTGTAGAAAATGATGATGCTTTTGAAGAAGGCCGTGCATTTGCTACAAGCGAAGGAATCTTAGTTGGTATCTCAAGTGGTGCAGCACTTAAAGCCGCAAACGTTCTTGCAAAAAGACCTGAAAACAAAGGAAAAACAATTGTAGTTCTTCTTCCTGATTCAGGCGACCGTTATCTGAGTACTGCATTATTTTCAAGTAACTAAAGATGTATAAGATTTCTACCCGCGGACAATATGCACTTTTGATTATGGAAGACCTTGCGATGGGACAGGAGGATAAATTTATCCCTCTTAAAACCTTGTCGCACAGAAGAAATCTTTCTGTAAAATATCTTGAGCAGCTTTTAATACATTTAAGCAAAGCTGGTCTTGTAATCGGTTCAAGGGGAATAAATGGCGGATATAAACTTTCCAAAAAAGCAGATCAATACACGGCAGGAGAAATCTTACGTGTGATGGAAGGAGAACTCTGCCCTATGACTTCTTTCGAAAATAACACGGTTATGTCGGAAGGTAGCCGTTCATTCTGGAAGGAATTTGAAGCTGTAATCAATAATTATGTTGATTCGGTTAAACTGAGTGAACTGATTAAAAAGAATAAGGATTTTGTGGGATACGATTATTACATCTAAAAACATCCGTAGATTGATTTAATATAATTAATCCCAAAAAGTTTTTGGAAAATAACACTATATCTTCACATAAAATATTAAAAGTGATATATTGTTTAAGGATACGGTCAATGGCGACTCTTTTGATGGGGTCGCTGTTTTTTTTTAAATATCAGGCTGTTTCTGTTATAAAGGTTTTAATATGGGTGATAATACAATTGTTGTTTTAGGCTCGGGTCCTATCCGTATAGGACAGGGAATTGAATTCGACTATGCAAGCGTTCAGTGTGTAAATGCATTAAAAAAACTGGGCTATAAGGTTAGCATCATTAATAATAACCCGGAAACTGTAAGTACCGATTTTGATACTGCAGACCGTCTTTATTTTGAACCCCTTACCCCGCCAGATGTAATGAATGTTTTAGCTGTAGAAAAACCTGTTGGTGTTGTTGTCGCTTTCGGTGGCGGAACTGCAATCAAGCTTGCCAAATATCTTGATAGTCAGGGTGTAAAAATCCTTGGAACTTCTGCTGATGCAATTGACCTTGCAGAAGACCGCGAAAGATTCGAAGAACTTTGCGACAAATTAAATATCAAACGCCCTAAAGGATTAACAGTATTTACAGAAGCCCAAGCGCTCGAAGCTGCAGCAAGAATCACTTATCCTGTTTTGATGCGTCCAAGTTATGTTTTAGGCGGTCAGAACATGATTATTGCACGTAACAATGCTGATGTAAAAGAATACATGAAAATCATCCTTCGTGCCGGAATTGAAAACCCTGTCTTAATCGACAAATACATGGAAGGTAAAGAACTCGAAGTTGATTGTATCTGCGACGGAGAAGATGTTTTAATTCCTGGAATCATGGAACACATCGAAAGAACAGGTATTCATTCGGGAGATTCAATCGCAGTTTACCCTGGCCAGTTTGATGATGATATCGAACAGAAAATAATCCGTCAGTCTACAGACCTGGCACTCGCTCTTGGAACAAAAGGGCTTGTAAATATCCAGTATTTAATCTACCAGGATGATTTATATATCATCGAAGCAAATCCACGTTCAAGCCGTACTGTTCCTTATCTTAGTAAGGTAAGCGGCGTTCCTATGATTGATCTTGCAACAAGAGCAATGCTTGGTGAAAAAGTCCGCGACATGGGTTATGGAACAGGTCTTTACAGAAAGCCTGATTATTTTGCAGTAAAAGTTCCTGTATTCAGCTTTGAAAAACTCATGGATGTAGATACACACCTTGGACCAGAAATGAAGTCTACAGGTGAAGTTCTTGGTATTGCAACAACAAGAGAAGAAGCTATCTTTAAGGGAATGGCAGCTGCAGGCTTAAAAATAATCAGACCGGAAGAAAATAAAGAAAACACAGGAATCCTTTTTTCTGTAAGAGAATCAGATTTACCTGAGCTCCCTGCCCTTGCTCAAAAATATTATAATCTTGGCTTCAGTCTTTACGCTACAACGGGAAATGCAGCAACAATCGAACGAAGTGGTATGCCTGTAACACATATTGCAAAAGTTCACGAAAATTACAACGAAAACGTAATGACACTCCTCGAAAGCGGAAAGATTGCATATGTAATTTCTACATCAGCTAAAGGAAGAGATCCAGTTGCAGAAAGTGTAAAACTCCGTCGTTTAGCCGTTGAACGCGACATTGACTGCTTTACATCTATTGATACAGCCAATGCTTTTGCAGATTGTCTTACTTCGGATTATACGCTTGATAACACGAGCCTTATAGATATAAATCACTTGACATGGAATAAATGATTATTTAAAATAAAATAATTGAACAAAGACGTTCATTTTTTCTGATGGCATTATTGTCGTCAAAAAAAATGAGCGTCTTTTTTTTTATTTACGAGGGGAAATATGACAAAGTTTATTTTTGTAACAGGTGGGGTTGTTTCGGGACTTGGTAAAGGAATTACTGCTGCAAGTCTTGGTCGTTTATTAAAATGCAGGGGTCTTAAAGTAATCAGTCAGAAGCTTGACCCTTACATGAATGTAGATCCGGGGACAATGAGTCCGTTCCAGCATGGTGAAGTTTTCGTTACAGAAGATGGTGCCGAAACTGACCTTGATCTTGGCCACTACGAAAGATTTATCGACGAAAACCTCACAAAATATTCCAACCTTACAAGTGGAAGAGTTTACTGGAATGTTTTAAACAAAGAACGACAGGGTGAATATCTTGGTCAAACTGTTCAGATTATTCCTCACGTAACAAACGAAATCAAAGACTTTATCTTAAAAAATGCAGAAGCCGGTGGAAAAGATGGAAATCCTGCCGATGTGAGCATAGTAGAAGTTGGTGGAACAATCGGTGATATCGAAAGTCAGCCTTTCTTAGAAGCAATACGTCAGCTCGCATTAGAAGTTGGAAGAAGAAACTGTCTTTTTATCCACGTTTGTCTTGTTCCTTACATAAGCGGTTCTGATGAATATAAAAGTAAACCAACACAACATTCTGTTAAAGAGCTCATGGCGGTTGGAATCCATCCGGACATCATAGTTGCCCGCTGCGATAAAGAAATCCCTGATGATATTCGTAAAAAGATTTCCCTCTTCTGTAACGTTGGCGAAGACTGCGTAATCAATAACACAACCTGTTCAAGCCTTTACGAAGTACCTTTAATGCTTCATGCACAGAAAATGGATGATGTAGTTACAAGAGATCTTGGACTTGAATCTAAATCATCATCTTTCTTTGATGAATGGTCAAAAATGGTAGATATGATTCACGCAAGAAAAGGCGAAATCCAGGTTGCCCTCGTAGGAAAATATGTAAAGCTCCACGATTCCTATTTAAGTATTGTTGAATCATTGAATCATGCAAGCTTTGTTGTCGGTAAAAACGTAAAGATTAAATGGGTTGATTCAGACAGCGTAACAGACCAGACTGCTCCAGAGATTTTTGCAGATTGTGCAGGAATCATTCTTCCGGGCGGATTTGGTCACAGAGGTATTGAAGGAATGATTTCTTCGTGCCGTTATGCCAGAACACACAAGCTTCCGTACTTTGGAATCTGTCTTGGTATGCAGATTGCAGTAATTGAATTTGCAAGAAGCGTACTTGGTTATAAAGATGCAAATTCGCGTGAATTTGATGAACTTTGCGAACACCCTGTAATCGATTTAATGAAAGACCAGGAAGGTGTTATTAAAGGCGGAACAATGAGGCTTGGAAGCTATCCTTGTAAAGTTACACCTGGGACAATCCTCGAAAAAGCATACACCCTTGGGCAGGCTCAGGGACCGCTTACAATCAACGAACGTCATCGCCATCGCTACGAATTCAATAACGATTTCCGCGAGGAAATGATAAAGGCAGGACTTACAATAAGCGGAACTTCCCCAGATGGAACTCTTGTAGAAGCTGTAGAAATCAAAGGTCAGTTTTATACAGGCGTTCAGTTCCACCCGGAATTTAAATCCCGACCAAACGCTGCAGGACCATTATTTGTTGAATTTCTGAAGAGTTGCAGTTTATAATATAAAAACAGTCAAAGGAGAATCTCATGTATACAGAAAGAGAAGTTTTAGATTTAATCAAAGAAGAGGATGTTAAATTTATACGTCTTGCCTTTTTTGATTTTCATGGAAAACAGAAAAATATTTCGATTATGGCAGATGAACTCGAAAAGGCATTCAGAGACGGAATCAGTTTTGATGCTTCTGCAATCTGCGGTTTTGAAAATCCTGAAAAATCAGATCTCTTTTTACATCCGGATCCTTCAACAATAGCAATCCTTCCGTGGAGGCCAAACACAGGTAAAGTTGTAAGAATGTTCTGCAACATCAAAAAACCGGATGGCTCTCAGTACAGAAAAGACTGCCGCACAATGCTTCAGAATGCAATCAAAGAATTAAAAGATAAATACAACTGTTCGCTCAACATCGGTTCCGAAATAGAATTCTATCTTTTCAGATTAAACGAAAGAGGCGAACCAACAAAGATTCCTTTTGACGAAGCAGGCTACATGGATATTGCTCCCGAAGATAAGGGCGAAAACATCAGACGCGAAATCTGTTTTACCATGGAAGAAATGCGTATTGATCCTGAATCAAGCCACCACGAAGAAGGTCCCGGACAAAACGAAATCGACTTCCACTATTCCGATCCTCTTACAGCTGCAGACAACACAGCAACATTCAAATGGATTGTAAGAACAAAGGCCGCAAGCAGCGGATTATATGCAGATTTTTCTCCAAAACCACTTGCAGATAAGGCCGGAAGCGGTTTCCACATCAATATTTCATGCTCAGATCCATCAAAAACAGACAATATTCTTGCGGGGCTTTTAAAGCATGCAAAAGAGATGACTTATTATCTTAATAATTCAGAAGAATCTTACGACCGCCTTGGTGAACATAAAGCTCCAAAATACATTGCCTGGGGACCGGAAAACAGAACCACATTCATAAGAAAACCGGCAACAAAAGAAATTGAACGACTTGAACTTCGCTCGGCAGACCCTGAATGTAATCCTTATATAGCATTTACTCTCATCATCTATGCAGCAATGGACGGAATCGAAAATAAACTTGTTCCTCCACAGCCTGTAACAGATAACTTAATCATAAACGGTGAAAAATCAAAGCTTGATTCCCTTCCTGATACACTTGATTCTGCCAGAGAAATTGCAGAAAACAGTCAGTTTATAAAGGATGCGTTAAAGAAATAAGAGAAAATCATGAGCGAAGACATCCACAGCGTTTTAGTTGTTAGTAAAGACAGTAAAATCTCCTCACAGATAAGTTCAATGCTCATTGCACCTCTTTTCGAAACAGAAATCACAAGCGATTTTAATGAAGCCAGAAGAAAATGCGGCGAAAGAGTTTATAACATTGTGATTGTTGATTATGCTGATGGCGAAGGTGTTGATTTTGCTACAGATATTTCGCAGTCCACAAGTACAATCCTCTTACTCACACCGCCTGAACATTTTGATGAAATAAGCTATAAGGTTGAATCCTTTGGAATTTTAACAACAACAAAGCCTTTTGATCAGTTTTTCTTTTACAATATGATTAAGGTTGCGATTGCGGTTCAATATAAGATTCAGGTTTTCTCGAGCCAGAATGTAAAATTAAAAATCAAGATGGAAGAAATCAGGCTTGTAAACCGCGCAAAAATGCTTGTAATGCAGTTTCTTTCGTTTACAGAAGAACAGGCTCATCACTACATCGAAAAAGAAGCTATGGACCGCAGCATGAAGAAAACAGAAATTGCAAACGAAATCATAAAAAAATATGGCTGATATTTTACAGAAGTTCGCTTAATTTTTCCCTTATAAACTCTGATTTTTCCTTTAATCCAATCTGCCCAAGCTTTATGAAAATAACATTCGGATACTGTGGATTTAGCTTGATTGTAGAAGGATTTTTCTGAATCATCTTAAGGATTTTATCTATGGACAATGTTGTATTCTGCATAAAATCAATCCGGACTTCGCCCTTATGCTCTTTAATCTGACTGATTGAAAGCTTTTTACATATGATTCTGATTTCGGCAAGAGCCAGAAGACTCGAAACTTCATCAGGAATAGGACCAAAACGGTCTGAAAGTTCAGATAAAACTGCATCAAATTCACTTTCTGTTGTTACAGCAGCAATCTTTTTATAGATTTCCATCTTTATCTGAGGATTTGTAACATAAGTATCCGGTATAAAGCCTGTGTATTCAAGTTCCATAAGAACATCATCCTGAGCCTTATAATTTTTATCCGAAGTTAATCTTTCTACTGCCTGGTTTAAAAGCTTTACATATAAATCAAAACCAACGGCATAAACATCGCCGGACTGGTCTCTTCCCAAAAGATTACCCGCTCCCCTTATTTCCATATCCTTCATGGCAATCTTAAATCCGCTTCCAAGCTCTGTAAAATCATTTATAACCTGAAGCCTCTTCATTGCTACTTCAGAAAGCGCTTTATTTTCAGGATACAAAAGATATGCATACGCCTGACGGTCACTCCTGCCAACTCGTCCCCTTAGCTGATAAAGCTGGGAAACACCGTACATATCGGCACGGTCGATAATAATTGTATTTACATTCGGAATATCAATTCCATTTTCAATAATCGTAGTTGCAATAAGAACATGAAAGCCTCCCATCTTAAAGCGGTGGAAAATATCATCAAGCTGGGTACTCGTCATCTGACCATGTGCTACATCTACAAGGCATTCAGGACATATTTTTTCCACCCTGATTCTTGTTTCCATAAGCGATTCAACCCGGTTATGAAGATAAAAGACTTGTCCGCCTCTTTCCATCTCTCTTCTTATTGCCTGGCATACCTTATCGTCAGAATATTCATCGATTACAGTTTCTATAGGCTGACGGTTTTGCGGAGGTGTGGTTAAAAGACTCATATCACGGATTTTTACCATGCTCATGTGTAAGGTTCTAGGAATCGGAGTTGCAGACATTGTAAGACAGTCTATGTTATTCTTCATCTCCTTAAGTTTTTCCTTGTCTTTTACACCGAATCTCTGCTCTTCGTCGATTATCATAAGCCCAAGATTTTTGAATACTACATCTTTCTGGATTATTCTGTGTGTCCCTATTAAAACATCAACCTGGCCAAGGGCAAGTTTATTAAGTATTTTTTTTGCCTGAGCCGGAGCTACAAAGCGTGAAAGCCGTTCAATTTTTACAGGAAAATTCTTAAATCTTTCTTTACAGGTTTCAAAATGCTGTTCTGCAAGGATAGTTGTAGGAGCTAAAAAAGCAACCTGTTTTCCTCCCATAACAGCTTTAAAAGCGGCACGCATGGCAATTTCTGTTTTTCCGTAGCCAACATCACCACAGATAAGACGGTCCATTGGAACAGGTTTTTCCATATCCTTTTTAATTTCTTCGGTTACCGTTACTTGATCCGGTGTATCTTCGTAAGGGAAAGCTGCTTCGAATGCTGCCTGCCATTCAGTTTCTTTGGGGAATGCATAGCCAACAGAGGCCTTTCTTCTTGAATATAATGCAATAAGCTTTTCGGCAATGTCTTCTACGGCCTGTTTTACCTTGTTTTTACGGTTTTCCCAGGATTTACTACCAATTGTATCTAAACGAGGTTTTTCTCCTTCGTTCCCGATATAACGCTGAACAAGATTTACCTGCTCGATTGGTACAAAAGCAAAATCTTCGCCAGCATATTCAAGTTTTATGTAATCGCGCTCATTTCCCATGGATTTTACGCGTTCAATTCCATGGAATTTACCGATTCCATAATTTACGTGAACAACATAATCTCCGGGACTTAATTCAACAAAGGTATCTATAACCTGGCTCTTTGCCTTTGTAAGAGATTTCGGAACATATTTACGGCGCCCGAAAATCTCGTTTTCCTGAATAACAATCAGCTTTAACGAAGGAATTGAAAATCCTGCAGAAATCGCCTGTGGAATAAGATTGACAGGTTTTATACCCGGAGCCTGGGTTTCTGTATAAGCTTTAAAAATTTCGTTTATTCTTAAAAGCTGATTATCATTATCGGTAAAGATAAAAATGTTCCAGTTGTCTTTCTGAAGCTTTTCTATCTCTTCCTTCATGAAATTTATGTTTCCAAAGAAGCTTCTTGCAACTTCACAGTCGAATTTAACATTATTTTCATCAGGGAATGTACGAAAAAGTAGACATCTTAAGGATTTTTCTAGCATTGAATCAAAGTTTTCAAGACACATCGAAGGAGGAAGAATCGGAAGTTCTTCTCTTGTCCTTCTGTACATACCGTTATATTCCCTGTCTATTGTCAATTGTCCGTTTACAAGCTTGTCATAATCGTAATATAAAACAAAAGTATTTTTTTCAAGATAATCAAGAATCGTATAAGTTTTATCAAAAGCAAGGTTATAAAAAAACTCTTCGCCTTCTGTTTCGAACCTTGTTTTAAGCTCAGAAAGCATTTTTTCTTTTACCAAAAGAGCCTGTTCCGTAAATGGCAGGTGAACATCATCTTTACTGATATCTTCGTGTAAAGCCGTATTCTGGTAATCTTCGAGCTTTTTTTCAACTTTTTCTATGAGTTCTTCCGTCCAGATGATTTCCTTCATAGGATAAAAAAGCACGCTTTCTTTAGTTTCAAGCGTTACCTGAGTCTGAACATCAAAAGTTTTAATAGACTGAATTTCATCAAAATCAAAAATGATTCGAACAGCGTTTTCATCAAGAGGAAGAAAAATATCGAGTACCTCTCCCCTCAAACTGAATTCTCCCCTTACCCCAACTTTAGAAACTCTTGTGTATCCAAGCTTTGTTAATTTTTCTGCTATCTTAACTGTATCAAGGCTGTCTTTAATCTTAAGCGAAAATGTATTTTCAGAAACATAATCAGGAGAAGGAAGAGGAGTTAAAAAAGATCTCTGTGTAATAATATAAATAGTATTTTGTTTTTTTAAGGCTGAAAGTTCTGTTTTCTGATTTAATTTTGAAAGAACACCTGCTCTTTTTCCAAAGATGATTGAGCCTTTAGAAGCAGGTCTGTAAGGAACTGCATTCCACGAAGGAAAAAGTATGACTTCTGCTTCCGGGAAAACAGTTTCTAAATCTGTTGCAATATTATTTGCTTCAAAATCAGTTGGAACCACGATTAAGATATCGTTTGGAATTGTATTATACGAAGGTCCGCTTTTACTTGTATTACTATACTGAATTGCCTGTAAATTTTTATAATATATTGAATTACAAAAATTGTTCACAAAGTATGAAAACATTGCACCGTGAAGGCCTTCCAGGCTGCATGAATATTTTTCTTCCTGATTTGAGGCTGTAATTTTTTCTAAGACAGTCTTTAATTCTGTCCAATTTAATAGTAAATTATTTACAGAAGATGATAATGATTTCATACAATTTTACCGAAAATATAAGTAGAAAAAGATAAATTTTATTTAAGGAGATTATTTTGAAAATCCGTAAATTTATTTCAATTATAGCAGTTATTCTTGCTTTTGCACAGACAGTTTTTTCACAGTCAACTGGGGATTATTCTCAGGCTTCTGTCTCTATAAAATATACTAACCGCACAATTTACTATCCTGGAGATGCAGAAGAAAATCCAGTTATGGTTCACATCACCGTAAAAAACAACGGAGTTGAAACCTTAAGATTTAAGCTCGCTGATGACAGAGCATTCAGTCTTGATTTTGATGCATTCACAGTAAAAAACAAAAAACTCAGTCAGACACCAAAAATCATCGAAAAGCGTACAACAAACCAAACTGTTTACTTCCGCGAAATCGCACTTGAATCTGGTGAAGAATATTCCTTTGTAGAAAACCTTAAAGATTATCTTTCGATCGAAGAACCATCTGTTTATTATCTTGAACTCACCTTCTACCCTGAACTTTATAAATCAAAAAGAACAAGCTTAAAATCAAACAGATTAACTTTAGATGTAAGACCAAGTCCTTCTTCAAGTTCTTCAAACTATATTCCTGTAAGAGAAGAATCAGCAGAGATTCTAAAACAGGAAATGCTTGCTCCAGATAAGGTTGTAGAACAGACAATTCTTGCACGCCAGAAATCATTATGGGATGAATACTTCCTCTATATCGACGTTGAATCTTTATTAAAACGAAACAAGAACTTAAAGAATAAATACATCACAGTTTCTGCAGAAGAAAGAGAAAGAATGATTCAGTCTTACAAAGCTGATTTAATGCAGAACAGAATCGATAACGACATCATAGCCGTACCTGAAAAATTCCAGATTATAAAGACAACCTACTCTCCTACAGAAGGAACAGTTGTTGTTTATGAATGGTTTAAATATCCAACCTTCAGCGAAAAGAAGAGCTACACATATAAATTACGCCAGAGAGAAGGAATCTGGATTATTTATGATTATGTTGTTCAGAATTTAGGAACCGAGTAATGAAAGCACTCATTATTTCTGATGATACATCTACAATCTGCCGCCTCGACGATTTTCTTTCAAAACAGGGCTTTGGTACAATCATTTACAGATGGTTATTAAAAGCCCTGGACAATATTGAAGAAATCAGACCTGACTGCGTAATCGTAAGTTCATCAGAATATCCCCGCCACTGGAAAACCCTTGTACAGTTTTTAAAAAGTGGTATTGGCGGAGAAAAAATCGGAATCTATCTTTATGAACCTAACCCGCTTTCCGAAGAAGATCAGAAAAAAGCAGTGACCTTAGGTGTTACAGGGTATATCACAAGCCTTGAAGATGATGAACTTAATAAAACTGCATCAAGCATAGAAGCCTTCTTTGGAAAAACAAAGATTGATAATCAGATTATCACAACAGAAAACGAAATCAAAAATAAAGAAAACGCTGCTCCCTTGAGTGGAACAGGTCATATCCTTTTTACAAATCCGGTATCTAAAAAATTTGTAAAAGGTTCTTTCTTTGACAAAAACGAAACTCAGATTACAGTTAAACTTGATTTTGATGATGATATAAAAAATATGTCCATTAAAACTTTAGTCCCTGATTTTACATATTATTATGCAAATGAATGTAAAAACATCACCTGCAGGCTTAAAGAAATCATGGATATAAACGGTGAACAGCTGGTTATTTTCAGCATAGAAAATTAAACAGATATGAAAAAAAATAACGAAGAAAAACAGGCAAAATTTTTCTGTGAAAGCTGCGGTGCAGAAGTAAAACCTAATGCACGCGTGTGTACTTATTGCGGAAAATTCTTTTCTTCTGTACGTTGTCCCCGCTGCGGTATGACGGGAAATACAGATGATTTTAAAAACGGCTGTCCTTCATGCGGTTATGCGGTAATTCCAGGTAAAAACTTTTATTTTGGAAACGGAAAAACTACAGGTTCATCTTCTCAAAAATCAAAAAACCCATTATCACGTATTTTTTCTGGCCGTAAAAAAGAATATAACTCAGAAAGCCTTCCCTTCTGGATTTATGCAGTTTGCATCTGTGTTTTAGTCTTTGTAGTAGGCGGAATCTACAGCTGTCTCTAATCCCCTTACTACCTCTGATTGACTTTCAATACATAATTTTGTAGAATGATTTTATAATTTTTGCCCGGATGGCGGAACTGGTAGACGCGCTTGGTTCAGGTCCAAGTGAAAGCAATTTCATAGGAGTTCAAGTCTCCTTTCGGGTATTACTTTCTTCCAAAAAAGTACTTTTCCCCTTCATATTCAAACTCAAATCCACAAGCTTCAAAATTAAAGTCTTCACTAAATCCTTCATTTTCCCGGGAACTCATATCATAGATTTTATCTCCCGCTACAGGAATGCCACACCAGCACAAATGTGCTCTTACCTGATGTTTAAACCCCTGTGCAATTGAACACATAACCTTGAGTTTTTCATCATTTTTTTCCAGGATTTTGATATCTGTTTTATAAAGCTTTAATTTCCCGGCTTTTTTTAAGGCATACCCGCCGGCATCTTTTAAAACAGGTCTTACCTCTTTGTTTCCAGGTCCATAATAGCGGAAATAAGATTCAACAGTAAATTCCTGACCGGCAGAAATATCTTGTGTCAGGGAAAATGCATTCTGAGTGGAAGCATTTTTAGCATAGTTTTGGGAAAAAGCAAAGTTCGGAAAGCCTTCTGGAAGATTTTTTTGAACAGCACATTCTGCACTGTAATATTTTATAAAGCGGTTATAGTGCTGTTCATTGATTATATGGTCATAAAACTTCTGTTCGAGCGCGATTAAAAGAAGGCCCCGGGTTACGGTATCGAGCCTGTGAAGTAGGCCATATTCAATCTCTTTTTTTCCTTTGATGTTTTTAATCTGGGGATAAAGTTTTATTGCTTCAAAAAGCGCATTGTTTTCATCATCCTGCTTAAGAGGTGCCGAAGGAAGATTTTCCGGTTTATAGATTACTAAAAAAGGAGAATCAGCTGTAGGATTATTTAGTATTTTTATGTTTTGCAACAGGAACCTCTTTTTTATACATCGATTTTAATTTCTTTTCGATTTTCTGGAAACGGGCAGGAACACGTGTTTTAAAAGAAGTAAGTTCTTTTTGGCCTGGAAGCCTTATCTTCATAAAATATGAATGAAGCATTAGTGTTGCATCGGGAAAGTTTTTATCAGGTTTATTATAAACTGAATCTCCTAAAATAGGGCATCCTAAATATTTCATATGCACCCTTATCTGATGTGTCCGACCTGTTTTAATCCTCACCCTTATAAGTGAATAATTTCCATATTGAGCTATACAGTGATAGATTGTCCTTGCAAACTTTCCATCATCTGTGTCATTTGCAGCCTTAAAGCGATGTCTATTTTTTGGGTCCCTTATAATCTGAGTTCTTACATCCCCTGCTCTAGCCGGAGGACGTCCTGTACAGATACAAATATATTCTTTCTGGATTGTGCGGTCTTTAAACTGCTTTTGAAGCCATTCTTCACTGTCACGGTTTTTCGCAGTGATTATAATTCCAGAAGTTTCCTTATCAAGTCGGTGAACAATTCCGGGTCTTCTTCTTTCTAAAATTTCCGAAGTTGTACCTTCTTTTAAAGTCTGAATTGACTGCCTTCCCCAGTGATACAAAAGCGCATTTACAAGCGTTCCGTCCCAGTTTCCGCATGCAGGATGAGTTACCATTCCCTGCTTTTTATTTACAACCGTTACGTTATCATCTTCGTAGATTATATCAAGTGGAATATCCTGGGGTTCAATGTTATCGGGAATATTATCTTCCCACTGAATATCGATCTGGTCTCCGGCCTTTATTTTCTGAGAAAGCTTTGCCTTTTTAGCATTGATTAAAATCTCGTTTACACCGCTTTTTAGCTTTGAACGGTTCATTCCGTCCGGAAGCGAGGCTATATATTTATCGAGTCTTTCTGATTTTTCGTAATCCTTTGGAACTTTTACACTAAAAAAAGGCATTTACTCATCCGGTTTTTGAACATCCTGCACCGGCGGATTTAATTCCTCCGGCATTACATATATTTGTTGCGTTTTATTTTGTACCGCTTTTTCTCTCTTTGCTTTAATAATAAAATAATCAGTTATTGCAATGCACAAAGAAATCGTAAAAGACGTAAGAATTATTCCTATAATCTCGCCTTGAGAATAACTTGCCATTGCACTAAAAGGATTTGGAAAAGCTCCCTGAAAGCCGTTAATCCCCCAGGTAATTCCTGAATAAATGATGATTGTATCGAGTGTAATAAACGGCATGGAACCTAATGTGATTATTTCAAAACGTCTTAAATCAAGCTGCCACTGTTCAAATTCTTGGTCTTCGTATGGCTTTGGAGTTGTATCTGTTTCCTGGGCAAAACAGTTTATACATGAGAATAATAAAAATAATGTAAAAAAGATTTTTAAAAACTTTTTCATTGTTTTGAATAATCCCTTTCTCCAAAAATTGCAGTTCCGATTCTTACTAAAGTAGAACCTTCTTCTATGGCAATCTTAAAATCTCCCGACATTCCCATAGAAAGCTCACTAAGATTAAACATATTATACTCTTTACAAAGTTTTTCCGAAAGATTTCTTAATGTAATAAATGATTTACGGATTAATTTTTCGTCGTCTGTAAAAGGTGCCATTGTCATAAAACCTGAGGGAATTATGTGTGGAAAACTGCCTTGGGCACATAAACTTAAGGCCTGACACAAAGTATCTTCATCAGTAAAGCCTGATTTTGAATCTTCTCCGGTATGGAATTCAAAAAGCACCTTAATCTTTTTATCAATTTTTGCACACTGCTTTTCGATTTCTTTTAATAAATCAATTCTATCTACAGATTCAATGCAGGAAGCAACTGTAACAGCATTTTTTACCTTATTTGACTGAAGCTGGCCTATCATGTGTAATTCAACATCCCTATTCTGTTCGATTATCGATGGAAACTTCTGGCACGCTTCCTGAACTCTGTTTTCTCCGAATAAAAACTGCCCTTCTTTAATTGCTTCTAAAACAGCTTCGCCCGGATGAAATTTACTTACAGCCATGAGTTTTACGCTTCCTTCTTTTCTTCCGGCTTTGAGTTCTGCCTGTAAAATCTGATCTTTTATGTTTAATAAATTATCTTTTATGCTCATTTTTTTAACTCCTCTTTTACAATATCGCTCAATCGAAGCATATCATCAACAGTTAAAACTTCGGCTCTTTTCATCGGATCTATATCTGCTTTTTTAAGGCATTCCAGAACTAAATCATTATCGTGCAGGAAAAGAGAAAGATTATTTCTTACGGTTTTTCTTCTTGAAGAAAATAATGAACGCTGGATTTTCATAAACAAAGAAGGATCTTTACAGCGCGGAAAATCTTCTTTTTTAATCATTAAAACAGCGCGTGAATCTACATTTGGTCTTGGCCAGAAGTTTGAACCAGATAAGTCTAAAACAGGTTTTACATCATAAGCCCATTGGCATAAAACCGAAAAGGATGAATAATCTTCTGTTCCGGGCTTTGCACACATTCTTACTGCTACTTCTTTCTGAATTGTAAAAACACATTTTTCAAAGCGCACATCGTTTTCGATTGTATCTGCTATAATTGTTGCAGCAATATTATACGGAAGATTTCCAAAAAATCTCTGTGGTATTCCGTTTTCGTCCTTATATTTTTTCCAGGTTTTAAGAACATCGCCTTCTACAAGATTGAATTTATTTTTAGCTGAATAATCAGAGAAAAATTCCTGAACAAGCTTTGCAAATCCCTTATCAATTTCGAAAGAAGTTAATTTTGCTCCCCTTTTAAGGATTTCATCGGTCATTGCACCAAGCCCCGGTCCAACTTCCCAGACAGTCGAATCTTCATTTATATCAAGAGTATCAATCAGTTTTTTTCTTGCTTCACCGTTTATTAAAAAATTCTGTCCGAATTTTTTCTGCATGGAAAAACCGTTTGCGTCTAAAAGCTGTTTTAATTCTGATGCTGAATTATAATCAGGATGATTCAATTTATTCTCCAATTCGAATGCCCGGTACCTTAGAAAAAATCAATACCAGATATTTAATAACAGTATACAAAAAATTCATAATAATTGCACTATAAGAAGAAAGGTATGGACAGATAAGACATAAAATTATAAAAGCAAGTCCTATATAAATAAAAAAGATGATTAAGGGAGAAACAAAGGTTGTGGCTAGTATACCAATCGGACTGATAAAGCCGAATGTTTTTAAAGAGACTGGCATTGTTAAGACTTGAGCCCCGGTAGAAGCGGATAGCGACGATGAAAAATATGCGGGTAATTTTTTAGAATAAAACTTTTTTATCGGCGCAGAAAAGATGAGGATTCCGGCAAGGGCGGCGTATGAAAGGATGAGCCCTGTATTATAAAGATCCCATGGGAAAATATTAATTTGTATAAGGTAACTTAAAGCAAGGATTAATAAAAGATCAGGATTTTCTGTGTTTGATGCTGCCGCAATCAAAGTCAGCATGCTGCATAAAAAAGCACGGCACAAAGAAGGCGAAAGACCTGCAAACCATACAAAAAAGAATAGTGCAAAAATCCTGATTATGAACGAAAGCTTTTTTCTTTTTGTCTTTTTTCCTATAAACATTGCAATCCCGGAAAATAAAGAAAGATGCATGCCCGAAAGTGCAAGTATGTGACTTAATCCTGTGTTCCTGAAACTTTCGATTAAGCTTTCTTCTGTATATTCTTTTGCACCCGATAGCAATGCAAGTAAAAGCCCGCCTGCTTTTCCCCAGGTATACATCAGTCTTTTAAATTGTAAGCGGCATAAGGCACGAAAATACTCTGTTCTTCCCCATAAATCTGTGTCCCACCAAACCTCTTCGAAGGACTTTACATAAAAACATTTGTTTTTAAAATAGCCCTTAAGAGTATAATTTCCCCCTGATTCAAAAAGAGCATTTTTATCTGTCCCTGAATCTGAATAAAGCTTTCCAGGATAATAAGCTTCTACAAGTTTTGCAGGGATTATTACTTTTATGCTTCCCTCTGCCTGGGCTTTGAGTTTGTTTTTATATTCAAGACTTTGTAATCTTATGTAAGATGTATAATAATTTTTAGCTGCATTTTTTACAGGAGAGCTTTCTAATTTTCCGTTTACGACAGTGATTAAAGATTCATCGTAAAACGAGTTAAATTTTTTTTCTACATCAATCTTAAAAAGACCTGAATAAAAAATGAGGATACATAAAATAAAAGAAAGAAAAACCGGATTTTTTAGATACTTTACCACTTAAGTCCTGCCAGTGCATTGCGTGCAGCCGACAGGATTGATTCAGGATAGTCTATGTAAGTAACAGCAAGCAAAGAATCAAATGCAGTTTTATCGCCGATTGCACCCAATGTGTTTATTACGGCAATAACTATAGCAGGAGAAACTTCGCGCTCGTTTTCGGTCATAAGGTTCATCTCTTCAAGATAATCAATCAGGTAAGAAACAGAATCAATCGGAGCTAGATTACCTGTAGAATTGATTACTTCTATGAACTGCTCTTCTGTAATAAGCCCTTCTGTGTATTCAACCTTTGCAACCTTAAAGAAAGACAGAACACTAGAAGATGCCCTTGTACATTTGTTTTCGTTCAGAATCTTTAAAGAACCAAGCTGGATTTTTACAACTTCGTCCTTTCTGCTCTTATTGCCTGCTAATAATATAGACTCATTTAAGAGATTTTCCGCAATTTCAGAGATAAAATTCTGAGAAATTTTGTCATTTTTTAAGATTAAAGCATAAATTTTGGATACCTGGCCTATATCTTTGCTGTGAACTATCTGTAAAACCTCGTTCATAGAAACCGGAATCAGGCTTATGAGTGTCTGTTCAATTTCTTCTTTAAAGTTTGCAAAATGAGAATCAAGATAGCACTTATACAAAACTGTAAAAGAATTATTGTTTCCGATATATCCGAGTGTGTTGATTATAGTCTTTAATAATGATGGATCTGTATAATAACTTTCGCCCGAAGCCATATAAGAATTAAGTTTTTCTGTTAATGGTTCAACCGGAAGATAGTTTTTTAACACAAGATATTTTGAAAGAACAGCGATTTTAACCGTGCTGCTCGAAGAAAACTTATCGTAAATTAAAAGAAGATCATCAGAAATTTCTGTTTTTTCTGATTCTGTTTTTCCCATTCCATAATCATTAGGAAGAGAAAGAATTGCAGCAACAGCAAGACCTTCAAGTTCTCGGTCTTCTCCAAGATACTGAACATTATCTATAACAAAACGGATTGCCTCGTTAGAAAGCCATAAACCTTCTTTTCCTTCACCTTCGCGTACACAGGCTGTCTTATCGGTAATATTTCCCTTAATAAATTTATTCTGAAGAGTCTGTGAAAAACAAAATGAACATGAAAGTAATAACAATGTGTGTAATAATATCTTTTTCATAAGGTTACCCCTTCTATTTATCGTAATCATCAAACAGATTCAATGTTTCTACCGGAGCATTGTCTGCAGGAAGAAGTGCATCGGCAGAAATAAGTTTCTTAAGCTTTTGAATTCCTTCGTTCGCAGCTTCCGACTGCTGGTTTTGAGCCGCTACCTGTTTTGCAGCGTCTTCATTATTTAAAGGTTTTTGCGGAGGAATCGTAACATCTGTTTCGGTAAGATTTTTCTCAATATTTTCGCCTGCATCTGAATCTGAACTTTCATCTGCTTTCTGGTCTGCATCGGTTAAATCGAGGGCTTCGTAAACTTCCTTTTCTTCTTCCGGAAGCATATCGTAAACATATTTTAATACCTCATTCTTCATATTCTGCTCAATATGAATGCATTCAAAATGAAGAAGCGACTGATTTGTTTCTGCATTATATTCTACGGTTCGTACAACACCAAACATAATTACAAATACATTCTGGATGCTGTACTGAAGTTTAATCTGAACGTTTGCAGCGCCCTTTCCACCAATTCTGATGAGTGCTCCGGATTCAGAAATATCTTCAAGGATACACTTGTAGCCGTCGTGAGTTTCTACTGCATTGTAATCAATAACTTCGCCTTTGATGATAAAAAGCTGTGCGTTAATTTTACACTTTGCACGAACCGATTTACGTTTTTGTGTTCGTACAAGATTTGTAGAATGTTTTAAAGAAAGAGAAGATTCACCAATAAAAAGCCCGTGACCTTCTACAGTTGTATCAAAAACATAGCGGGCATCACCTTTTTTCCAGAGGTAAACATTAATAACCTTTCCAACCCACTGTTCTGCCGTAATCGGAATTAAATCTTTCTGGCGTGGAACCGAAATAATCAGCTGGCTTGAAGAATTTAAAACTTCAGAAACAAATACACCTTTTCCCGGAAGAATAATCCTTAATTTCTGTCCGCGTTCAAGACTCTTTGTTGAATCCATTCCCTTTTTTTCGTCCGATTCATTCTGAAGCTTGGTTCTGTATTCAAAAAGCTTAGAGATAAGCTGCTGCATTTTAGGGTCACCTGAATTACCGTCTGCAGAAGCTCTGGAAGTAATTTCGGACATACATTTTTGTAAGGATGGAAGAGAGAAAAATAAAGATGTTGGGTTTTCGAGTTTACATAAAGTCGCAACTTTCCATAAGAGATTTAAACTCGGGATAGAAAATTTTGAATCAAGACCTGTTATATAAAAATTAATCTTAGTCTTAAATACAGAGTATAAACCGCTTAAAATGATGACAATTGAGGCTAGAATTATTATTCCGACTAATATATACACAATTTTTCCTCTATATAGTATAATAACACAAAATTCATGAAATATCATTATTTAAAGTCAGAAATTATAATTTTTCTTATTGTTCTTATTTTTCTTGTTTTACCCCCTTGTTTTGTGTTAAATAATCCTTCTTACACCGATTCTCCTCTTTCATATTTTAATTTTACATGGATTTTTTCTATATTCGGCTACATTTACTATAGGGATAGATCAAGCAAAAATAATAAATCCGACCTAAACGAAGGACTTTCTGAAACTGATATAATCAAAACTAACGAAAACCCTGCCTTTAAAACACGCATAAAAACATTTTTCTTTAAATTCATTATCCCTGTTTTGTTCTGTCTTGCAGCTCTTTTTTCTCTTCTTTTTATGATGAATGCAATTGCAAGCCTTATTGATTATAAACAGAATATTTACTCTATACAAAAATCAGATGAAAATTATATCTGGCTCTATAAAAGCCTTTCATACCTTCTGATTGCATCTTTTTCTGAAGAATTTATATACAGATATTATTTTCCGGATATGCTCCACCACATCATAAATCATAAATATGATAATAAAACTGTGACCTTTGTCTGTGAGTTTTTAACTTGTATTTTATTTGCGTTCGGACATCTTTATGCAGGTTTTCTTTCCGTGATTTTTGCAGGTCTTTCGCACTTAATTTTCAGAAGCGTTTATAAACAGACTGGAAATATCTTTGTTACCTTTGTTTCGCACTTTATCTACAACACCATTGTTTTGATATTGTTATAAGTCCATGCGCTTATTTTTGTACTGAATTTATAGCGTTTGTTTATCTGTGGAATAAAATATTCTGCTACGACGTTGTAATCGTTATCCTGATCCTGAGTGTCATAAAAAGAAAGCTCTGCTTCCCACTTATTTCCGTATTCAAACTTAAGTTTAAACTCTACGTTTTGGTTTTCTGTAGTTTTAATCGCAAAGCCACCGTGGCGATATTCAGAAAGTTTTTCTGCTTTATATGCATAATCTTTGTCTGAAGGATCCAGAGTTTTGGTAATTAATGAGCCGTTTTCAAGAATACTTACATGAATGCGCTGGATATCTTTTGATGTAACCTGCTGCAGAATTGTTCTTGAAAGTAAATATGGATCAGACCACACCTGAATCGAAGCCGTAAGATATTTATCGAGTGTATTATCCATCTCGTAAACAACAGCAGATTTTCCGCTCATAAAATATCTTGCCGAAAAAGAAAAATCCTGCTTTCCGAATAAAAGCTCGTAAGTCTGGCCGTTTTCGAGTGAGTACGTAATTTTAGTTGAATTTCTGTCAAAAAAGCCAAAATTATTGTTATTCGGGTTTATACTGTCTGATAATTTATACATATTACGAAGACTTGTGAAGTCATTTATAAAATTATTAACAAGTTTTAAATCACAGGGAATATAATTTGAAGAGCCTTTCTGCACCGCTACCCATATGTCATCAAGGCGGGCTATTGTAAGTTCATTATCATCCTGTAAAATTTTAAAACTCTGGATTGCGTATTTATTTTTTTCGTTTATGATTTCTGTTTTAATAAGCTTTCGTTTATCGTGACTTTTATCCTGTGCTTTAAAAGATAAAATATAGGAAACAAAGAGAATACAGATAGCAATAAAAAGATAATGATTTAATTTGAGGCTAAATTTTTTCATTCTTTAATTTCCTGTAATGAACAAAGGTGATTACACACATCGAAAGTATATAAATCAGAGGAATTATTACAAAAAGGATGATGTTTGTAAGGTTTTTCATATCCTTAAACTTTTTAGCGTCTGTAATCTTTGTAAGGCTCTTATCGGTAGAAGAATGAGACTGAAGTTTTGCAAGCTCCTCTTCCCCATTCAATTTTAAAAGCATGTTTGTAAGAAGCTCATAATTTCTGTAATCTCCGTAGCCACTTCCTACCATTCCAAAAACAGTCATTGTATTTAAAAAATACTGATCAGGAATTACGATGAGGTTTGAATCTTTAATTGAATAAGAAGTGAATAATCCGTTTAAAGGTCCTCTAATCTGTACTCCAACATTCTGTGTTTTTGTTTCAAACTGTGAATAATCCTGTGTTTTATAGAATTCCGGAACTGTTTCTATGAGTTTTTCTTTTGAAGGATCAACCTTATAGCTCCAGCTCAAATTACTTGTGATTAAATAAGGTATTACATTTTCCTGATTTTCTATAAGAATCGGAGTTGCCCAGAAGAGCGTTGCACCAAGATTTGTATAAGTTTGAGGCAGAAGATTTATAAAAAGCGGATAATTTACATTTTCGCGGTACACACTGCCTTCAGCATAAAAACTTTCATCAGACGGAGCACTTTCCATTGTAAGAACCTGTGAAGAAACATCTGCTGCAATTTTATCTTCGAATCTTATTCCCCAGTTTTCAAGCATTTCTACGATATTTGTAGACATATTCTGTTTTAAAAGCCACTGATCAAAATCAAAACTGTATGGACTTACAAAAAAGAGTGCATTTCCTTTACCAGATAAAATATAACTTTCTATTGCAACCGCTGCATCAATATTAATCTGGCTGTCACCAATCACTAAAAGAGGCCCCATAGTTGTGTTCAAAATCTCTGCAAAATCAGGATTTGAAGGGTCTAAAGGATAACATACAAAGCCCTGTGAATTAAGCCATGGAATTACAAAATTATAGCCCTTGTCGTTATCTAGTCCCATTCCGTTTCCTACAATCACATTTACTAAACGGGTTGCACCTGTAATAAGATGAATAAGTCTTCCGTCTAAATCGTATTCAAGAGTTTCTGCAGAAAGGATAAAAGGTATAAGCTCTGTATTTCCGTTATATTCGACAGTAATTGCAGAATAAACGTTTATATATTCTAAAGAATTGTCTGTTACAGACTGCATCGGATGAGTTGTAATTCCATAAGTCTGTAAAAGATTCTTTGTTTCTTCGTCGTTATCAGGATCTTTAATTTTAAGGTTTATGTTTTTTCCAAAAGATGTGTATGTAGAAAGAAAGTCTGCGATATCGCGTACCTGAGGATATTTTTTTTCAAGTGTGGAAGAGCGGTAATATGTGATTTTGATGTTTCCTTCTGCCTTAGATAAAATTTCTTTTGTAAAAGGAGAAATTGAATAGGTCTTGTTTTTAGAAAAATCAATTCTTGTGTACCATCTGTTACCGTTTAATACAACAAGAACAAAAATAATCATTATAAAAATATGACGGATATTTAAAGTCTTACTGAAAACTTTTCCTGCCTTTTTATAACGGATTAGACAGGTTACAAAAAGATTTATTGCAGTAAGACCTGTAAACCAGATAATATCGCGTGTATCTATAATGCCTTTTCCTGCTGCATCAAAGTGCCAGGCAAAGCTGATTAATTTACAAAGTGAAGAAAAAAAGTTATTTAAATTTACATAGACTGTAAAAACATGTGAACTGTTAAAAAGAGCAAGAAAAACAGCAGAAATCACAAAAGAAGAAATGCTGCTTTCGAATATTTCGCTTATTAATATGCATAAAGAAATGACTGCCGAAGCATAAAAAACAAGACAGATAAAGCTTGTAAAAACCTGTCCCCAGTCTACGCTACCAAAGATATTTACCAAAAAAGGAACCGGTAAAAGAGTTATGATTAAAATTGCGTATACAGTTAAAACAGAAAGAAAGCGTACAAAAATTCGGGTAAAAAAGCTGAGGGGAACAAAGCTTTCGTAAATCTGATCTGATCTTTTATAACATAAAGCCGGAATTACAATGATGCTCACATAAGGAACTGTTGCAAAAAATGCGAGTAAATCTGTTGTTCCATTCCCGCTGAAGAATTGATTTTTATAGAAAAAATAAGCAGAAGTAAAAACAGAAAAAAATACTGCTGTTATATAAAAAAGCGGATGATGAAAAAAATTAAATAAATTGTATTTGTAATAAGAACTGATTTTTTTATTCATTGCCATTTTCCGCTTTGCCTGCTGTAAGCTTCATAAAAGAATCTTCTAAATTCCTGCACTTTGTCTGTGCAAGTATTTCTTTTTCTGTTCCGGATGCAACAAGATTTCCATTACTTATGATATTTATATTATTACAAAGAGAATAAACTTCCTGTAAAAGATGAGTAGACATTAGAACAGCCTTAGTTTCTGCCATTTTTTTAATCAGTTTTCTCATCTGGATAATCTGAGCAGGATCAAGGCCAGAAACAGGTTCGTCTAAGATAAGATTAGGCGGATCGTGAATGATGCTCTGGGCAAAAGAAACACGCTGGAGATAACCTTTTGAAAGTGTCTTGATTTTTTTATGAGTTACATCAGAAATCGAACATTCATCGATTACTTTTTTTAATGCTTTTGATTTTTCTTCGCCGGAAAGTCCATGCATACTCGCCGCATAATCAAGAAAGTCTTTAACATACATGTCCGGCGGAAGAATTGATTTTTCGGGAACATAGCCTATTAAATCCGGAATTAATTCCGAATTTTCACAGGCATTAATTTTGTTTCCATCCCTGTCCGTAACAAAAATGTCTCCGGAACAGGGAAAATGAAAACCGCATATAGCCTTCATGATAGTAGTTTTTCCAGAACCATTTGGTCCTAAGAGCCCGGAAATATTTCCAGGCTCAACATTAAAACTTATATCATGAACGCTGAATAAAGGCTTTTTATGAGAGAAACTGTAATAACTTTTAGTAAAATTATTTATCTCTATCATTTTAAGTCTTTATCACTGACCAGGAGCTGTAGCACCTTCTTCGCGTCCGTCATAGGTTGCATAATCGTAATCACCGCCTTCATCTTCTGCAGAGAATACAAGGTATGAACCGAAAATCCATCCTGATACAGTATCATTAGAGATATAGTACCAGTACTCTTCGTCACCATTGATGATGTCTGTAAAAGCAGAACGATAAGTTACATTTACTTCGTAGAAATTTCCACCCTTGAACTTAAACTGTCCTACAACCTTTGAATTTTCTGTAGAAGGATAATCACGAATGTTGATGTTTGAATCTTCTTCGTCTGAAACAACAAGTGCTCCGTAATAAGAGAATGGTTCTGCTTCGCGTAAAGCAGCTGCTTCGTTAGAAGTTTCTGATTCATCCTGATTTACAGAGTTTACGAGTTCATCGCACATCTGTGTAATTGCAGGTGAAGTTGAAAGGTGTTTGAAGTTTTTATAGTTTTCTTCGAGAAGCCCCTTATCGGCTTTTTCTCCGTCTTTTAAGATTTTCTTAATAGACTTGATGATTTTAATACCTTTGTAATCATCTTTAGATGAGCTTACTTTTTCCTGTTTTACATAACCTGTATAAACTTCATAGTTTGCAGGATCGTAATAAGTGATTTTTAAAAGCTTGAACTTGTTGTTTGCAACAAAAGCATCTCCGAAAGAGATTACTGTTCCAACTGCGAGTGATGATTTTTCCTTGATATCACAAACATCAGGAGAGCGGTAAACGGCTGTATCTTTTACGATGATACCGATTTTTTCGTTCAAACCGATTCTGTTTGGAAGACACCAGTAAGGTTTGTTGTTGTATTTTACGTGGTAGCATTCACAATCTCTGAGTTTTTCACTGATGATTCTCTTTGATTTCTTTAATTCAGGAACAACAACACCGTTTTCGTTTTTAACAGTAAGAACTTCGAGTTCAGAACCTGCAGGAATAGACATCTTGTAGTTCATCTGTCCATCTTCTTCGATAAATAAAGTTCCGTCATCCTGAAGCATAACTGCAGGAATTGATTTTTCTGCTGCAAAAGCTGTGATTGCAACAAAAGAAGCTAAAATTATAGAAATTAATTTTTTCATTTTATTATCCTCCGTCCCTTAGTTTGGAAAAGCTTCGAGGATAAGTTCTCTGTAATAAGGAGAAAGATCCAGTGCTTTACAATTTTCATATATTTCGTCTAAAACAATCTGATTTCCAGATTCTTTGATCTTGCTAAGGCGGTTAAGATATCTCTGTGCAATAAGGTCATCATCTTTGTCAGAAACAATGTCTTTCTTGATGTAAACATCTCTGTAGCTTTTACCACCGTTTTTTCTCCAGGTAACATTGTAACATTCAAGATCTGATTCAGCTGATTTTACATATGCAGGATTAACTGCAACAATCTGTCCCTTAGTGATAGTTGTTTTAGTCATGTCTGCAATAGTATCGCTTGAGTAGTTATAACCATCCTGAATAATAACCTTTGCAACTGCATTAGGAATGATAAGATCTTTTACAATCCAGTAAACCTTGTTGTTATAAGAAATCTTTGCGTAATCGTCTTTTTCAGCTTCTTTTTTACCCTGCTTTGTCATTTTAGCAGTGAAAATTTCTTCTGAAAGACTTCCTTCTTCTGTAGGATATGCATAGAAAGTCTGTCCTGCATAGAATGTGTTATACCATACAAGCTGACCTTTGTTGTCTTCTGACCATAAACTTCCTTCCGGATAGAAAAGTACACATGGAACTAAAGCCACAGACTTTGTTTTTCCGTTTTCGTCTACAGTAGTTGCAACAGAAGCATCTCCTTCCCCAGCTTTACCGCTGTCTTTATTACATCCGGTAAGAGCCAATGCAAGTACTAAAAGACCTGCAATAAACCAACGTTTTTTCATTTTTGTCTCCTATATGATTACCTTATATATTTTTAATCCCTGAATGGGATTTCAATCTGCATTCTGTCTCTGGAAAGTTCCGCATTGGGATAAATCTTCTGAGCTTCTTCCAAAAGTATGTGAAGTTCCTTGTCGTTGTACCTCGGACTGTAGTGAATCATGCACATTCTTTTTACATTCGCATCTTTTGCGATTGTTGCAGCCTGTGAAGCGGTCATGTGTTTTTTTTCTTTTGCCTGATCTATAAGTGCATCTTCAAACATGCCTTCGCAGATTAATAAGTCAGAATCTTTGACCTCTTTTGCTATACTCTCCTTATAAAGTGTATCTGTTACAAAGCTGAATTTTCTTCCGCTTCGCTTTTTACCCATCACCTGTTCGGGTTTTACAGTTTTTCCATCGGAAGCCTGAACTTCTTCTCCGTTCTGAAGCTTAGACCACAAAGGACCGCATGGAACTCCAAGTTCCCTCGCCTTTTCGGGATTAAATTCTCCCGGTCTTTCATGCTCTTCTAGCGTATAACCAACGCAGGTTTTTGTGTGATCCAGTGGAAAAGCCCTTACAATAAAGTCTTTTTCTTCGTGAACAACACAGGGAGCCGTAATTTCCTTTACGACAATCGGATAGTTTATGTACATATCCAGAACTTTTCTGCTTGTTTCAATGTATTCCTTAATCTTTGGAGGGCCGTAGATATAAAGAGGTTCATCTCTGTCTACCTGAGCCGAAAGCATAAGAATACCCGGCAAACCAGTTACGTGATCTGCATGAGTATGGGAAACAAAAATAGCATTTATCTTTTTCCACTTAAGATTAAGTCGCCTTAAGCTTACCTGGGTTCCTTCTCCACCATCAAACAGGAATAAATCTCCGTCCCTACGAAGCAGAACTGATGTAAGATGTCGGTATGGAAGTGGCATCATTCCGCCACACCCAAGAACAAATGCTTCCATATTCATGCTTTTATAGTAACAAATTTACAAAATAAAGTCATTAATCTGGATTAGAATTCTCTCTTTTCATCTTGCGGTAAATGTAAATAAAAAAGACAAGGTTTGCACAGATGGTTAAAATCCACGAAAAAGGATATGTAAGATAGATTGTTACAGGCTTATGAAACCTTTCTATCCTGAAAATCGTAAAAAGATAGATTATCCTGAATATACATGCACCGGTAAGGCTCGAAATAAAAGGCATCATCGAATAGCCCATGCCTCTTATACAGTTAGAAAGAGCGTCCATCATACCGCAAAGATAATATGTAGAAAAAATTACCCCGGCACGAATCATTCCCGCTTCGATTACCAGAGGATCATTCTGATAAAATCCTATAAGCTTACGGCCGAAAAATAAAAACATCATTCCCATTATTCCACCCGAAAGGAAGGTTAAAACCTGGGATGAAAGAACAACATTTTTAATTCTATTAAACTTTTTTGCACCAAGATTCTGTGAACAGCAGGTTAAAGCTCCCTGTGCAAATCCGTTCATCGTAAAATAAACAAATCCTTCGAGGTCGCAGGCAGCCCCGTTTCCATTAATTGTGATTTCTCCAAATGAGTTTACGGAAGACTGGATTATGACATTCGAAAAGGAAAACATAATCCCCTGAAATCCTGCAGGAAGTCCTACTTTTATGATTTTATGAAAGATGTGTGTATTTATTTTTAATTTTTTTAAGTCCAGATGAAAATCATCTTTTTCGCGCTTTAAAATTACTAAAACAGCAATACAGGCAAAAACCTGCGAAAGAACTGTTGCAAGCCCTACTCCGTCTACAGACATCTTACACACGATTACAAAAAAGAGGTTCAATAAAAAGTTGATTACACCTGCAATAGTAAGAATGTACAAAGGTCTTTTAGTATCGCCCTTAGCCCTTAAAACTGCGCTTCCAAAGTTATAAATCATTGTGGCAATGATTCCGCCAAAATAAATCCTTAAATAAATAACTGCAAGGTCTAAAAACTCATCCTGAGCTCCCATTGCAATAAGAATCGGTTTTGCAAGAATGATTCCCACTACGGTAAGTATTATTCCGCTGTATATGGACAAAAGAATTGATGTATGAACTGTATCCTGAATTTCTTTTTTACGCTTTGCTCCGTAGTAATTTGCTGCAACAATATTTGTACCAATAGAAAGTCCTGTAAAAAGATTTACTAAAAGATTAATCAGAGAGCCGGTAGATGTAACTGCAGAAAAGGCTGCCGGTTCACAAAACTGTCCTACAACAATTCTGTCTGCAGTGTTAAATAAAATCTGGAGAATGCTTGAAAAAATAAGCGGAACAGAAAATTTTATAAGATTGAGGAAAACAGAGCCTTGCGTTAAATCTAATTCATTTTTTTTGTACATATTCAGTCTTAAGTATTCAAACTATCTTATGTCTATTGTATCAAGCATATCTTTAAAAAAGTGATTTTCGATTTTTGCCGTATTGAGCAATTCTCCAACGCCTGCATATCTCTTTCCTTCGTATAAACGCCCAAAAACAAGAACAGTATTTCCCTTTTCATCCCTGTCATAAGTCATGTTATAGACTTTGCCCTTATAGGTAAATTCGAACACTTTTTGAGTCTCTACATAAAAAAACAGCTGTTCTTTTGTCATAGAATGCATTTTAATTACTTTTAATATATTAATCAAATATGTATAATGAACTTATGAGTAAAATATTTGAACTTTCAGAAAAAATCAGAAAAGAAACCTTAAATGTTTTTAAAGGTAATAAAGATGTTGTAGACATGATTATTGCAAGTCTTCTGGCAGGCGGTCATGTACTTTTAGAAGATGTTCCGGGAACAGGAAAGACAGTTCTTGCTAAATCAATTGCAAAAGCATCCGGTCTTGATTTTTCGCGCATTCAGTGTACCCCAGACCTTATGCCTTCGGATGTGACTGGAAGTTCAGTTTGGATTCCTTCAAAATCAGAATTTGAATTCAGAAAAGGACCTGTAATGGCAGGTCTGGTCCTCGTTGATGAATTAAACCGCGCAACTCCAAGAACTCAGTCTGCACTTCTTGAGTGTATGGCAGAAAATCAGATAAGCATTGACGGAAACATGTATAAGCTTCCAAAACCTTTCTTTGTAATTGCAACAGAAAACCCTGTAGAATCAGAAGGAACATTCCCGCTGCCCGAAGCCCAGAAAGACCGCTTTATGATGTGCCTTTCTATGGGATATCCTAAAGAAGATGCAGAAAAAGAAATCATTCTTGCACAAAATACAATGGTTCATCCGGTAGAAAATGTAAAATCAGTTGTAACAAAAGAAGAAATTCTTAAATGCATGGAAGAAGCACTCAAAGTTTATGTTGATGACTCTGTCTTAAATTACATCCTCCTTCTTGCAAAATACACACGCGAAGATTCACGCCTTTTAAATGGAGTTTCCCCTCGCGCGACATTAGCTCTTTACAAAGCCGGTCAGTGCTACGCTGCGGTAAATAACAGAAACTACGTTACTCCCGAAGATATTAAAAAGCTTACAATTCCTGTTTTCAGAAAGCATGTCATTCTTTCTACAGATTCAGTTTTAAAAGGCTACAAGGCAGAAAGCATCTTAGAAGAAATGCTCGAACAGACAAACCTCCCGGACTTTAAGGCAAAAGTATAAATCACAAAATATGAAGATAAAGCCGTCTTTTTTTGTAATCCTGATTCTCCTCCTGGCCGTTGTAATCATCATTCCTTCAAGAACATGCCAGTTTTTTGCATATACGGTTTTATTCATACTCATCATAAACTTTTTTTACGCATTAAAACTTTCAAGAAGCATTGTTGTAGAAAGACATTTTAAAGAATTAAAGGTTGCCTGTAACGAAGACATCGAAATCAGTTTTAAGATAAAAAATCTTTCCCGCGTTACGGCCCACCTGCTTTACTACCGCGATACAGTTCCAATTTTTTATATCTATCATAACGAAAACGAAGGCATTTTAACCCTTCATAAATACGAAAAGAAAAAAATTAAATACAAGGTTAAAGCTCAGGCGCGTGGAGAATATTCAATTGGACCTGTTGTAATAGAAACTTCGGATCCTATGAACTTTTTTACGATTAAAAAAGAATTCCCGGTAGATATGAAAATCATCGTTCAGCCGGCTAGAATCAAACTCATCACAGAAACAAAACCTGGAATCCCTCAGGGAGAAATTAAAATCAATAACATCTGTTACGAAGATACAACACTCAGAAAATCTGTAAGGGAATATAAAAACGGTGATGAACAAAAAAGAATCAACTGGAGGATGAGCGCAAAATATTCAAAGCTTTTTACAAACCAGTACGAAAATTCATATAACGCTCCATTTTTTGTATTTCTTAATCTTGCAGAAGATGATTATGATATAAGAAACAGAGCTTATTACACAGAAAAAGCCATTGAAATTGCTGCCTCCATCGTGGAAAAATCAAAATTATTCCGCCAGAATGTTGGATTTGCTTCGAATGGGACAGGCTTACCATATTTAAAACCTGCAAAAAATCAGGCTGATTCAATCCTCGATATTCTTGCTGTAATAAAAACTGAACCAGGTAAGCTTACATTTAATCCATATATAAAATATACAGATGAGCTTTCGGCCGGAACATTAATTTTTGTTATTGATGAAAAAGTTGTCCGGGAATACTTTGTAAAAGTAGAAGCTTCCAGAGAAGATATAAATACTAAAAACATAGGAGCTATGAAAAAATGAAAAGCCTCTTTTCCTTTTTTGAACATTTTGTAGTTTTATTCCTCGTAACTCCTTTTGTTTTCCTTATTGAATATCTAATCAATTATGCAACAAGCCCTGCCTTAAGCATTGCAGTTTTTTCTTACATCTATCTTTTTATTTTTGGAATAATCGGGATTGTTTCTGCATACCTTACCGCTTCTGATAAATTCCGGCCATCTTATGTTTTTGTTGCAATTATAATCATATCTTTAATCTGCTTTACGGGATTTTCTCTTCTTATTCAAAGTTTCAAAGCTGAAATTGCCATCCTTACGATTTTCGAAATATTAATCATCAATAAGCTTTCTACAGTTATTGTTTTTCATGATGATTTTATTGAACTCTGCGGCGATTTAAAAGGCTATAAACTCAAAGATCATCTTTACCAGAATAAATTTGCCGCTATGGATCTTGGAGAACAGATTAAAAAGACAAAAAATATCATGTACGTTCTTTCGGTTTACATAATCGGAATTATTATTGCAGAGCATTTTGAACGCGGATTAAATACCTTTTTGATAATTATTTCACTTTTGTTTTTGCTCAATTACATCATCTATCTTTACATAATGAGTTATTACAAAAAAGAGATATTTTATCTGAATATCGGACTTACCCAGATTATCCCGGAAAGAAAAAAATTCTACCGCCTTTTAGTTTTGATTCTTACTGTCTCTGTTTTACTTGGAAGTATTTTTGCAAGGAACCAGGCGCCTGTAAAAATCAATATAGTCAGTGATTATATAGCCGAAGAAACCGTAGAAGAAATTCTTCCACCTGTTCAAAATGAATATATTCCGGTGAAAAATCCTGAAGGCGTATTTCTTTCTGATTACCCTGTACTTTCAAAAATCATTAATGCTATTTATGAATTTTTTGATTGTATTGCTATATTTATCGGTAGTATTATAAAAGTCGTAGGAAGACATATCTGGTCATATTATTATTTTTATTTACCATTACTTTTAGGAAGTGGAATTGTTCTTTATTTCCGCGATGTTAATTACAAAAGAGTTTTCGAGCTTGTTTCTAAATTATTAAAAAGATTTGCTTTTAAACTTAAAAACGGATTTAAGGGGCTTTCTAAAAAAAATACTTTGAATGATGATTATGTAAAAGTTTCAAAACAGGATTTTCTTAATTCAATTATTGGAAATTCAAAACGTACAAAAAAATCTAAGGAAAAAAGAGTCGAACTTGACAGGCTTACAAGACAGTTTATAAAAGTTATCGGTTTTGGAACAAGATATAAAATCAATTACACAAAAAATCTTGCACCATGCGAATATACAAATCTTTTAAAAAATCATTTACTCGAAAAATCAAAAGATGAAAAATCTATTCTTAAAGCAGAAGCCTGTGTAAAAGCGGGTCAGATTTTCGAAAAAGCCTTATACGACAAAGACACTCTCCCTCTGGAAGAAGAAAAAGAATTTCTTAAATGCATTAATGTGATTCTTGCAAAATAGGATTAGTGAAAACAAAATGAAGATAGTTTTTTACAGTTCCAATTCAAACATTTTTGACCCAGAAACCTTTAAGATTGATGTTCTTCCTTCAAACCAGGAACAGTTTAGAGAATTTTCAAAAAAATATCCTGAGCACCAATTCATCTTTGTTACTCAGTTACCGCTCATGTTCATGCCAGAAACGTCTGTCATCTTAGACCAGAAACTTTCTTACAAAGAATTTGCACAAAAGATTTTAGAACTAAAACCGGATATCGCGGTTGCCCTTTCTTTCTGGGTTTCTCCCTACGACTGGCTTTCTGTAAATGATGCGCTTATAAAAAATGAACTTGAAAAAAACAGAATAAAAACCTACTGTAATCCCCTTTCTGCCTCTCTTATCTCTTTTGATAAATATAAGACAAGCCAGTTTTTAAAGATTCATAAATTTAATACTCCTGATTCTGTTTTTATAGATCACGATTTATACTTTTGCGCAGGAAGTCATAAAGAAGTGCTTCATAACGTTTACCAGGACAGTATCCTTTCTCAGATTAAAAATCTTAAACTTCCACTTGTGATTAAAGACACTGTGGGAATGAGTTCATACGGAGTAACTGTCGTTCATACATATCCAGAGGCGATGGGTTATCTTAACTCAAAAAGAAACAATTCAAACAGGATTATCGAAGAATATATCCAAGGTGAACATTTTGGACTCGAAGTTTATAAATCTAAAAATGATTTTCTTGTTTTAGATCCATACCGATTTACCTTAAACCAGTACGGAATAACCAGCCCTAAACAAAGCACTAAAACAGGACCTGTAACAGATAAAAAATATAAAATATCAGCCCTTAAAAAAGAAATTAAACGCCTCTGCAGTCTTTTAGATATACAGACCTTCTGTCAGATTGATTTGATTTTTTCTGGTGGTAAATGGTTTATCATAGAGATTAATCCGCGACTTTCGGGGATGAGTTTTATGTATGCAAAAAGTTTTAGCCGCTCCATTTATGATTTGATTTTTGATTTATGTATCCAGGGAAACAAAAAGCCTTACTCAAAAACACCACGCGCCTTTATTAAAGACATAAAGCTTGATGTGATGGAAAAAGAAAAATTAACAAAACTTAAAAACATACCGTGCGTAGAACTTTTAAACCAGTCGAATGATTTAGCAGCCAGGCAGGAAAGGGAAAAAGGTTTTTGTGAATGCATAATCAAGGGAAGCGAAGGAGAGATAAAAGGCGCGGAAGAAGAGATTTTGAGGATGATAGAGTCTTAAGGGCGCGGGATTGTTCGGGGGATAAGCATCTTAACTTCGGGTGGGCGGAATTGTTTAAATCTCTACTGTCTGAATAAGTGCCGAAATATCTTTACTAAAATCACCCTTTTGAACCATTTCTAAAATATCGTCTTTAGAATATTTAGATTCGGGATACAAAATCACAAGTGCTTTATCCTTATCCTGTAAAAAGTTTGTTTCGCCCCAGGCGGTGTAACGAGTTGCACCAATCGATACCATAAGAGACGAAGGTTTTCCAGCCTCTAAAAAATATTCATGAATATTTTCCAGCGGACCTTCATCAGATTGATAGTTGAACTTTTCTATGAGCCAGTCTTTCAGTTTTAAGTAAATATAGCTGTAATCTTTTACCCTGCTATCCTGCCCGTATTCATAAACCTTGTTATCGCGTACAAGAAAAGATGCAATTCTGTAATCGTTTATAACTGAAGCCTCGTCAAAAGAAGTAATTTTAATCTGATTGGAAGAAAAACCTTTAGATGCCTTTCCCCAGTTCTTTTTTTCGCTGATTTTTTTTGCACCCTCTTTTCTGATCGAACAGTCATTGGAAGCACCAAAAGAAATCGGAATTAAATCTATGATTAAATCGTCCTTCCATACAACATTAAAAATCAGGGCACATTCGCTTTCAATCTGAAGCTTTGATTCGCCTTTTGGAAAGATTATCTTTTCGGGGTTAAACGGAAAAACAGACAAAAAATCCGGTGTTTTATTTTTAGTAGGAGAACCGGGAATGTAAGTCGGAAAAATACCTTTTGGAGCGTTTACTTCTTTTGTTTTAAGATTAACAAAATCCTTATCTTCTCCTGCCTGTTCAAGATGTCCTGTAAAATTTCCTGCTACACCAAAACACGGGATATTTATTAATTCCATTATTTTCCTTCCTTTTTGACTTTTAAAAACTCTTTGATTTCTTCAAGACGTTCCAAAGCAGTAATTCTTCCAAGCTCATATACCTGATCAAGCTGAATTTCGTCCTTAGCCTTTGCACCAATCGGAAGCTCGTAAGGTGGACGAATGACCAAGATGTTTTCAAGTTTCTCCTGCTCGTTTATATAATCAAAAGTCTTTGTATTTCGCTCCGAAACAGACTTCATTGTCTTTAAAAGCTCCGGATATTTTTTAAAAAAGAGTTTTTCAATAAAATAAAGAAGGGGATTATATTTTTCTTTATGACTTAATGGATTTGTTAAAATTACAATGTTTTTTTTGTAGCCAAGACCTTCAAAAAATTTTAAAGGAACTTCATCGCTCAAGCCACCATCAAGATATTTTCCGCCGTTTAATTCACAAATTCTTGAAACAATTGGAACTGTCGCAGATGCCCTTAACCACTGAATATCTTCCGCGTTTCCGTTTTCGAGCTTTTGATAATGAGGTTTACCGCTTATAACATCTGTTGTTACGGCATAAAAATCGGTTTTATCTTTTTTAAAAGCTTCTGCATCCCATACATCTAAAACTTCCGGGAGCTCACGGTAGCAAAAATCAGCACCATAAAAGTCCCCTGTTTTAAAAAAAGACCACCAGCTTGCATAACGTCTGTCGCGGGCAAAACGCTTGTTATATCTTAAAGCCCTTCCAGCCTGATGAGATTTTAAATTACATCCAAAGACAGCACCTGCAGAAACGCCTACAATTCCGTCAAAACTGATGTTTTTTTCCATAAAAACATCCAGGATTCCGCAAGTAAAAATCCCCTTTAATGCTCCGCCCTCTAAAACAAGTCCTGTCTTTTCTGCCATAAACTATCTGCCCTTTAATTTTTTGATTACTTTTTTGTACCAGAAGGCTCTTAATTTTTCTACGGTGTTGTAAGGCTTATAGATTAACTTAAGGGGAACATCCCAGCTTCCCGGTCTGTGAATATTTTTTCCGCCAAAGTTAGCCTTAAACATATATAGTCCGTGCATTGGATGATTTTCGTCCTTTCCCTCAGGAGGCATTCCGTACATATCGTAAACTTTAGAACCATAGGCCTTTGCATCTTTCATAGCTGTCCACTGTAAAAGATGATTAGGCATTAAATTACGCTTATTGTTCGAGCTTGCACCGTAAAGATAGATTGCTTCGTCGTGCGAAAAAAGTGTCATTATGGAAGCAATTTCGTCTCCCTCATGTTCTGCAATATAAAGGCTTACAAGAGGTTTATCTGTAGTTACCGGAACTTCATTTTCTTTAAGATTGTTTTCTTCTGCAGAAGATTTTATAAGGTCAAGATAATAGCTTTTTGCGTGACTTGAGTTTCCATCCCTTGCGTTAGTTTCCTTTGTTAATTCGTAGAATTTGTCTAATTTTTTGGACAAGTTCAGACTATTTCCAAGGTAGCGGTGTATTGTTACACCTTTTCTTTCGCTAAGACGGATATTATATCTCCACTTCTGATGCATCCTGTTTAAGATTTCTTCTTCGCCAGAAGTTAACTCGATTAAGGTACTGTCAGGCGGCTGAATATCAACCTTGTTTTTCTTAAGCTTTAAGTGATCTGCAAGAGAAACCATTCTTAAACCGATGTTAAAATTATCTCTTTCTTCGGGAGTGGTAAAAACAACATCCGGGTCAAAACGGATTGCAATGGTATTTTTTGGAAGGAATGATTTTAATGCTTTTGCAAGGTCATTCATAAAAGCGGCAAATTCAATTGCCTGGGTTTCTGCGGTTACAACAGGTTCTGTAATTGTAGATTCACCTTCTTCATCAAAAGCTTTATCTAAAACTTCTTCCGGTGTACATTCATATAAAAGCTTTGGCATTAAAGGAATATAGGCAATGCTCATAAGGCCCTTACAAAAGTTTCTGTTTAATACAGAAAGTTCAAATGAAAGCTTTTTATTTTCTGTATCGCCTGCTTTTTTTTCGCATCAGTCACCGGTATCTAAAGGAGGTATACTTGTATTAATTAAAAATCTTCTGTACTGCCATCCGTGGCGGGATTTAAATTCACACCAGAACGGAGTCTGTAAAAATGTTCCGTTATTTATATTTTTTGTTGAATCAATTTTAGTAATATCAAAAGTAAACATAATTAATTATACCTTTTTTAAGCCTTATATACAATTTTGCACAATCTGTAATTTCTTGTGAAAAATTTAGGGCTACTGGTGATTAAGTCTCCATTCTATAGTTTTGTGAAGGTATTCAACATATTCATCATCCTTACACATTGTTTTTCCGTCATCGTTGGAAAGCTTTGCCACAGGGCGTCCGTTACACGAAGAAACCTTCATTACAATATTCAAAGGTTCAACATCTGTATCGTTTGCAATATATGTACCGATTCCAAATGCAACCTTGATTCTATCCTTAAAATGAGCATACAGATCACTTGCACGCTTAAAGTCAAGGCTATCGCTAAAGAGCAGTGTCTTATTTTTTGGATTTACCCTTTCATCCTTATACTTATTGTAGAAGGTCTCGTAGTGCTTAATCCAGTCTTCACCCCATTTATAAGGATCTCCTGAATCGTGTCTTACACCGCTAAAACAGATGGAGAATGTATATCCCATATCAAGGTGGGCAGTTTCTTCACCGATTGTATCTGTAAGGTAAGTTCCGTTTAATACACCGTATTCTTTTGTCCATGCTTCCATTGCAAGCTTATTCGAAAAGGCCGGATTATACATTGGATCTCCCTGACCCACACACATGATAAATTCGTGGGCCATTGTTCCAACCGGAGTAACATTGAATTTTTTAGCAAGATAAACGTTCGAAGTTCCCACGCAGCGCGATTCTTTATATTCAGGATTGTGTTTGATTAAAGTTTCTACCGCAAGCTCCTGAGCCTCGGCCGAAAGACGACGCCTTAAACCGAATTCAGAAAAGTTTCCAAGGTTATATTTTCCGCTTATAAGCCATCCTGTTTTTTCTTCGAGCTTACGCTTATACTGTTCAAAAAGCTTATCGTAATCGTAAGACATGCGAAAATATACTTCGTTTATGATTGCTAAAACAGGAATCTCGTACATCGATGTATTGAGCCAGGTTCCCTTTGCTTCAAGATAAAAACCGCATTCAGAATCAGTGGAAATCTCAAAATCTTCGTAACGTGCTTTCCATAAACGAAGGTGATCTATGTAATCTGAATGAAGCCATTCTATTTTAGAAAGATAATCAAGTTCTTCTTCCGTAAAACTTAAAGAGCAGAAATGTTTAATCTGTTCTTTAATTTCTTCTACCATTTCCGGACTGAATTTTATTCCCTTATTGCGGCATTTAAAAGTCCAGTGAGTTTTGTAAGACGGGTACTGATGGTAGATTGCCTGTCCCATTGAAAATTTGTATAAATCTGTTTCAAGTAAACTTGTGATTATAAAGTCTAAATTCATATTAAAGATTATGATACTTTTAAAAGAAAAAATCCACCTGTTTATTTTTCAATTTTATTTAAAGGAGCTTTAAAACTCATCTTTCGTGGAGTCGGAATATCATCAAATTTAACTGTGTAAACATGCTTTGTTTCGTCAATTTCGATTACAGTTCCCTTCCCCATGATTTTATGCTCTACTCTGTCGTTCATTTTTAAGACAGATAAAGCTGTAAGTTTTGAAAGGACTGTATTTGAATCATCAATATAGCGGATTGTATTTTTGATGAGGTTTTCGGGTAATTCAACTCTGTAGGTAAGATATTTTTTTTCTACATCGAATATAAAACGTGAGGGATAACGAAAGCCAAGTCCCTGTAAGTTTCCCTCTGCTTCTGTAAGATACAGATAATCTTCTGCCCTGGTGTATGCAACAAAACAAAGACGCCGCTCTTCTTCCATTCCTGCCTGACTGTCTGTCTTTTTGCTTGGGAACATGTTTTCGTTCATACCGGCAATAAAAACTACCTTAAACTCAAGTCCCTTTGCGCTGTGAATCGTCATAAAACGGACAGAATCTTTGTGAACGGTAAGATCTGTATTTGTATAAAGCGCTACATGGCTAAGATAATTTTCGAGCGTACATTCTTCACCACATGAAGTTTCGTATTCATAAACAGACTGTTTTAATTCAGCAAGATTATCAAGACGTTCCTGACTGCCTTCCGTTCTGAGAGCAAGTTCATATCCCGACTCATTCATAAGGTGACTGAATACTTCCGAAATCTGCATTTTTGAATACATTCCGTTATAGCGTTCAACAAGTTCTACAAAAGATGCAGCCTTGGTATTTGTAAAAAGCTCGTTATCAAGCGAAGCCTTAAGAGCTTCAAAAAGTGAGCCGCCGTTTTTTTCTACATATTCCTGTAAAAACTTGATTCTTCGTTCCCCGACATTTCTCTTTGGAACATTTACGATGCGTAAAAAAGATAAATCATCTTTATACGCAATCATCCTTAAATAACAAAGAGCATCTTTTATTTCTGAGCGTTCAAAAAATGGAAGCCCAGAATAAAGAGTGTACAAAAGTTTTTTCTTCTGGAAAACTTCTTCGATAGTCCGGCTTATATAATGTGCCCTGTATAAAACTGCAATGTCACAGGGTTCTACGCCTTTTTCTATAAGTGATTTGATTTCGTCTGCAATAAATTCCGCTTCTTCTTCCGGTGTTTTTGAGTGATAGTATTCTGGCTTTTTAATTTTTTCACGGACAGGAATCAGATCTTTTTCTATTCTTGATTTATTTTTAGAGATGAGTGAATTTGCCGTCTGGATAATTTCGGGAGATGAGCGGTAATTTTTCATCATCATGATTGTCTTTACGTCCGGAAAATTTTTATCAAAATCTAAAAGGTATTTTACATTTGCCCCGCGCCAGGTATAAATTGTCTGATCCGGATCTCCGACTATAAAAAGATTTTTATGCCAGCCGCACAAAACTGACATCAGCTCGTACTGAATCAAATCTATATCCTGAAACTCATCAATCATGATATACTCTAAGCGCTTCTGCCACTTTTCTTTAATCTCAGGATTTTTCTGGAATATATAAAGTGAAAATTTTAAAAGGTCGTTGTAATCAAGCCCAAAGCACTTTTTTTCCTGATAGAGATAGCCGTAAAAAATGATTTCGTCTGTTTCCCGGGCATTCAAATATTTCTGATAAACCTGCTCGAGCGACATGCTTATCATATCCTCATAATAATCAGGAATTTCAAAAAGTTTTTTCATTTCTATCATGTCGCGGGCATGAGAGAATGTCATCTGGCGGAGAGTTAATCCACGCTCTTCGTAAATGATTGAAAGCATGGCATCAATGTCGGAATTGTCTAAAACTAAAAATGATTTTGGATAATTTACTGCGTTGGAATCTTCCTGCAGAATGCTTACACAAAAACCGTGGAAGGTAGAAATATATCCCGTATCGTTATCGCCTGTAAGCTTTCTGATACGGGTTCGCATTTCGTTAGCGGCTTTATTTGTAAAAGTTACGCAAAGAATGTTAGACGGAAGAATACCTATTTCGTTTACAAGATAGGCAAAACGGTAAGTGAGGGCCCTTGTTTTTCCAGAACCAGCGCCTGCAATAACACGGATAAATCCTTCTGTAGAGGTTACTGCTTTTTTCTGTTCTTCGTTTAATTCGTCTAAGAGCAAGGTTCCTCCCACCAGATACTCTGATTAAGCTTTGGCTGATTAATCTTTGGCCAATTAACCTATTTCAGAATTCAAAGCTTTAGAAGTCTTAATTTCTTTTCCGTCTGCAATAAGTTTTTTACCTGCAATCTGAACGATTCCGTCTTTTGCTTCGATGGAAACGCTGAAGAATTCGTCGCCTGTAATCTGTTCTTTCTTAGATGCGTTTACATCTGCACCTTCAAGAATTACGCGGGTTCCAGGAGCGGCCCATCCTGCATCTAAAACTTCTACGCATTCTTTTCCGTTTTCGTCTTTATAGTCACCTGCTAAAAGCATACCACGACTTTCTACTCCGCGCATTGTTCTTGGTGCAAGGTTTTCTGCAATGATTACATGCTTTCCTAAAAGTTCTTCTTCTTTTAAGTACATGCGAAGTCCCGACTGAATAGTTCGTGGAGTTCCAGAACCATCATCAAGAGTTTCGATATAAAGCTTTTCTCCTTCAGGATTAGGCTTGATGTCTGTAATCTTTGCAACTGTAAGGTTGATATTTTTATTAAAGAATTCAATCTGCTGTTCTGGTGTAAGGGCAGGTTTTTCTTCTTTCTTTTCTGCTTTTTTAGCTTCTTTTTCTGCCTTCTTTGCCTGTGCTCCGCTGAACTTTTCTTTGAATGCAAGCATAGTTTTCTGATCAAGAGGCTTAAAGTAAACTTCTGTTGGTCCAACCTTATCAAGTCCTGTTGTTTCACCAAGGTTAGCCCATGTGTATCCAGGTTTAGCTTGGGTTCCAGCCTTTGTTTCCTGAATGCTCTTTCCAAAGTAAGACATGATTACCTGTGTATACTGAGGCATAAACGGATTAGCCATAATCATCAAATCTTTGATTACATAGCAGAGATTATGAATGAGTTTTGCACATTCTTCTGGAGCTGATTCACGTGTCTTCCATGGCTCACTGTCCTGGAATTTTTTGTTACAGATATCAGAGATTTCAAAAATTGTGTGGAAGGCATCTTTTAAGTCAGCCCATTCAAGATAATCAGTAGCTTTCTTTTCGAGTTCCTTTACCTTAGCCCAGAGTTCTTCGTCAACTGGAGCGTCAGGGATTACTCCGCCAAAATATTTATTTACGAATAAAAGTGTTCTGTTTACAAGGTTTCCAAGGTTTCCGATGAGTTCGCCGTTGAGTTTTTCCATAAAGTCTTTCCAAGTGAACTGATAGTCCTGCTTTTCCGGCCTGTTGTAGAAAATATAGAATCTCCATGCATCGGCAGGGATTCCAGATTCAATTGCATCTGTTCCAAATACACCGATTCCACGGCTCTTAGAAAACTTTCCGTCTTCGTAGTTTAAGAATTCTGTGCTCGACATGTGGTGAAGCTTTGTCCAGTTGTGTGGAGATCCGAGCATTGTACATGGGAAAATAACTGTGTGGAAAGGAATATTGTCTTTTCCAATAAACTGGAATAAATCAACCTTTCCCTTACCCTTTGCTTCTTCGCTTTCTTCAGGAATCCACCAGCTCTTCCAGTCAAAGGTTCCTCTTCCTGATTTTTCAAGTTCATCTGCAAGCTGTTTTGTAATAGAAATGTACCCTATCGGTGCATTAAACCATACGTAGAAAACTTTATTTTCGTAGCCAGGCTTTGGAACAGGAATACCCCACTTTAAATCGCGTGTGATTGCCCTTTCCTGAAGACCGTCTCTGATCCATGCCTTAGTCATGTTGAGCGCATTGTCTGACCATTTTCCTTCTACGCTTGCCTTTTCCATCCATTCATTCAATTTAGAAGTTAATGATGGAAGATCTATATAAAGATGTTTTGTTTCGCGAACTTCCGGAGTTGAACCACATGTGTGACATTTTGGATCTTTTAATTCTACAGGGTCCAAAAGAGTACCACATTCATCACACTGGTCTCCCCTTGCCTTTGTTGAACCGCACTTTGGACATGTTCCGTCTACATAACGGTCTGCAAGGAACATATTACATTTTGTACAGAAAAGCTGTTTGTTTGTGTGCTCTTTAATGAGCCCTGCTTTATCAAGATCTGTAAAAAGTGACTGAGTGATTTCTGTACACTGAGGATTAGATGTGCGTCCGAATTTATCAAAATTGATGTTGAACCATTTGTAGATTTTTGTATGTTCCTGATAGTAATGATTACATAATGAGCGTGGATCTTTTCCTTCTTCCAAAGCCTTAGTTTCTGTTGCAGTTCCGTATTCATCAACTCCACAGATATATAAAGTTTCGTATCCGCGGTTACGGCAGAAACGTGCAAAAACATCTCCCGAAAGAGACTGAATTATATTTCCAAGATGAGGAATATTATTTACATAAGGTAATGCTGCTGTGATAAGTCTTCTGTTCATATCAGTTTATTTTTCCTTGATTAAATATTGATTTATGAGATTTTTTCTATATTACATTTTTTTTAAGGTTTATACAATTCACAAGGTTTTAATTTTTTATTAAAATAATTTTCGTGATTTAAAGGAAACAATGTGAGAATCATTGACTGAGCGTGCAACGGTAAGAATTTATATTTAAGCCCGAATGCTTTACTTCACCGGAAGTATCTGTACTTCAAATCTTTACGTATGTAAGGATATATCTTTTTTTGGGAATTGCACGATTTCGATTCCTGGAGATTTTATGAAAAAGTTTATTTTCTCCCTCCGCAAAACGAGCGCTCTGTTCGTTTTAGTGTTGTTTTCTGTTCTACTTTTCGGATGTAAACCAGTAACAGAAATTCAGACTGAAACAAAAATTGTCATCCTTGAAAAATTAACAAATGATGATCCATTAGTTAATGACTGGTATGATACAACTGTTGGTAGATTTCTTATTACAAAAGATTATTTGTCTAATCAATATTTAGACCTTGATGGTGAGTTCTATGATTATGATAACGATACATATTTATGGAATAAATCCTACGAAGGAAATAATCTTTATGTATTAAAACTTTCTGAAACAAGCGGAACCATATTTATTAAGTATACAAGAGCCGCTGACGCTAACTGGAATTATACAACAGATCCATCACAGGCTCCCGATATTGGAAAATGGTATGCAGTAAGTTATAAAGATTTAAATGCTACTAATAAGACAGTAAATCTTTCAGGCGCGTGGAAAGCTGATGGTGTAACTTCATGTAATACACTGGAAGAAGCTGTGAATGAATTTACTATCGAAAAAGGATATTTTGAATTTTACACAGCACATATAGAAAATCCATTAGAATAAATTAATTTTTTTCCAATAATGAAAAAAATCTGCATCGCCTTGTTTTTTTTAATCATCCTTTCTCAGAGCCTGCTTTCTGCCCAGGAAGATATAATCATCCTTCCGGATATCACTACTTACATAGATTCTACAGTTGAGCAGAGACAGGTTTTTACGGCAGAAGATATAGCAGATTCAAACGCAGAATCACTGAATGATTTTTTAGAAAGCGAGGGTATGCAGATTCTTACTTACGGTGCTTACGGTCTTGAAGCAAAACCAAGTATCCGTGGCTTTACGGACGAAACTGTTCGTGTTTTTATAGACGGGGTCTGCGTAAATAATCCCCAGTATGGAACTACTGATTTTACTTCCATAAACATCGACGATATAGAAAAAATTGAAATTGTACGTGGTGGCTTTTCCGAAAAACCCGGAGACGAAGGAGCTGTCGGCGGGACAATCTATATCACAACAAAAAAACAATCAGTACAGAAAAGTTTTACTTCCGATTCAAGCGTAAAAACTTTTTTTAATCTGAACTTTCCTCTGGACACTTTTTCACAGAGTCTTAATTATGACACCCCCCTTACAGATACCTCATCATTAAAGCTTTCGCTTAAGGGAACTTTTGCAGAAAATCTTTTTTTGTTTAATAACTATCAGAACAAAATCAAACAGAGGGAAAATAGCCGCGTAATCGATGGTTCAGCCGGTATAAAATATCTGAACTTTTTTGGAGACGGAAACTCATTTTCAATCGGAGATAATTTTTACATAGGAAATAAAAACTGCCCCGGCTCAGAAAACTCTACAAACATCGGCCTTCAAAAAGATTACGACAATAACCTCACAATAAATCTATATAATCCTGCAGTTTTAGACTGCCTCAAAATGAATAATACGCTCGCCTGGCTTTACACCCTCCGTTTTTATGATGATACACTTGGCCATACGGAGCATTACATAAATACAATAAAATACAAAGGGACAATCGAAACAAAGCCTGCATCATTTTACTCTCAGAATGCAGGCCTCCTTATCAATCTGATTGATTTACAATCTACGACCGACGGAAATCATTTTTTATTTGAGTTTGCACTTACAGAAACAAGCACTTTTACTTTTTTAGATCATTACACAATTTCTATTCCATTAATTTTTAAAACAAGCGGAAAAAACTGTGCATTCATACCAAAGCTCGGGCTTAAGGCTGACTGGAAATATCTTGATTTAATCCTCAATTTTTACCGCATGGTTCAGTTTCCGAACATGGATGATTTATACTGGGAAGATTCTGTTTACCACGGAAACCCTGACTTAAAGGAAGAATCAGGATGGGGTGCTGAATTTACTGCAAATATTTTTGACTGCCTTTCTTTGTGTACTTTTACAAATTATTACGAAAATAAAATCCAGTGGGCAGGAAATATGCCGCAGAATGTTTCTAGCGCTTTTTACCTTGGCTTTGATTTAATCTTTAAAAAATCCTTTTTTGATGGTCGCTTAAATCTTTCTGCCAATGCTGAATATCTTTATACATCGCTTTTAAATAAAAACAGCCCCGGCACATATGGAAAAAGAATCATGTGGACACCTGACTGGACTGGTTCTGTTACTGCAAAATGGAAGGATAAAAATTACAACATATGGATTAACGGCTCTTATGTTGGGAAGCGCTATACTTCGAATGCAAACATCTATTTTATGGAACCATACTTTTTACTTAATGCAGGCGGCCAGATGGATATTTTTACGGATAATTTTATCTTCACTCCATATTTAAAACTTTCGAATATCTTAAACACTGATTATGAAGCTGTAGAAAATTACCCCGTTCCCAGAATCAGTTTAACTTTAGGCTTAAAATTCGGTACACGCTCTCGTTAAGACGCTCTTCTGTTATTTTTCCGCTTATGACTGCCCTGATTACACTTTTAAATGCATCTTCATAAGCATAAGGGGCCAGGATGATGTCTACTCCTGCTAAGATTGCCATCACACTCGAAGTTTCATCATCATATTTATTGTGGATTGCACCCATGCTCATTCCGTCTGTGATGATTATTCCTTCAAAACCAAGTTCTTCTCGAAGTTTTTCTGTTAAAAGCTTATAAGAAAGACTTGCGGGAAGATCATCATCTGTAACATTTGGATAATTTATATGAGAAACCATGATATATGGAACATCTTCTTCGATTCCTTTTTTGAACGGAATTAAATCAGATTTTAAAAGCTCATCCCAGGATTTTTCGATTACACCAAAAGAAAAATGAGTATCGGAAAGACAAGGTCCGTGCCCCGGATAATGCTTAAAACAGCCAAGAATATTATTTTTTTTAAGACCTTTGAGCATCTTTACAGCCATAGTTCCTGTAGTTTCTGGATCTTCCGAAAATGCCCTGTTTCCGATTACATTGTTCCCTTCCGGATAAAAAATATCTGCATCGGGTGCAAAATCTACATCAAACCCGAGTTCAAAAAGATATTTTCCGATTGTATTTCCAACATTAAAAACTTTTGATTCATCATTTTCCTTTGCAACCGTGTACATCGGATCAAATTTCTGGACATCAAAATTTTTATTATTTGCAATTCGAGCAACCCGTCCGCCTTCTTCATCAACATAAATAAATGATTTTACCTTTCCAAGCGAATGAAGGTCTTCGTTTAACTTGATAAGCTGTTCTTTACTTTCAAGATTTTTATCAAAAATGATAAATCCCCCGGCAGGATATTTTTTATAATAATTTTTCATCTCCCGGGTGATTTTTTTTATGCCTTTTTTTCCAGAATTTACGTCGATTAAACTTAAATCAGGGTCGATGGCGTCGGGACAAACAACAAATAATTGTCCCACCTTTTCGCGCAATGTCAGTTTAGAAAGATTTTGAAGAATTATATCATTATTAAAAGACGTGGTTGAAATAATAATAAAAAAGAAAAGAATTAATGATATGATCTTTTTAGACATGCTGAAAATATAGCATAGAAAAGATGATTAAACTAGATATATTTTATAAGTAAATATGTAATTCTTATAAATAAATTTGGATTTAATATATGAAGCAATTACAAATATGAAAAATTAAATATCAAAAAATATTAAATAACCTGTTTATAAAAAACAATGGTAAGTGGGACGCAGGAAAAAGAAATTAAGGAGGACCCGTCAGTGAACTCGTGCGTAGCACGGTGAACGAAAGACGGGAGATACCTTGATTTTTTTTCCGTCGCTGGGACCCGCGCACCATTGTTTTTTATAAATATAATCTTCAAATATTTATTTATTCAAATATTAAAATCTTCAAATATTTCTAAAAATTTTCTTATTTTTCTATACTGTATTTTCAAAATATTATGTGATATAATTTTTCTAATGAGGAGAAATAATATGAAAAAGTTTTTTGCTGTATCAATTTTATCAATTTTTTCTTTCGGTCTTTTTGCTGCCGGCGACGATAACTGGTTCATGGCTCAGACTAAAAAGGCTCCAATCAGTTCAATCACTGCTACATCAGAATTAATCGAAGCACAATACGAAGGAAAATACATCTATCCGCCTGTAAATATTGTTGACGGAAATCTTGATAATACATGGTGTGAATCAGTACAGGACGGGCCAGGAATCGGTGAATCTATCACTATTGAATTTACAAAGCCTGTAAGTTTTGATGAAATTCAGATTGTAAACGGCTTTGCATATAAAGATTATTACAAGAAAAATAACCGTGTTAAAGATATCCAGATTACACAGGTTGCAAAAAAACACTTCCAGCAGAAAACTTATACCCTCGAAGATAATAAACCTGAATGGCAGTCAATCAAATTTGAATACACACAGACTGCACAGACAATCACATTTAAAATCGTGAGCGTTTATAAAGGAACAAAATACGACGACACCTGTCTTGACGATATCCGCCTTTTATACAAGGGAAAAGTAATTCCTTTTGAAAACGTTGATCAGATTAAAAAGACACAGGAAGAAAATTCAAAGCTCATGCTCCAGAGTGATGCAGGCTCTTTTAAAGAACAGTTTACTTCGCTTTTTGGACCATACAGAGATTCAAAACAAAAAGTTTTAATCCTCATGGCAGATAACAAAAAAGACATTATGGCTATTATCATGGATGATGACGGAGATTTAAGATCAATCAAAGACGGAAAACTCTATAAATCTTCAACATCATTAAAGAAAATTCAAGACGAAGTTTTCCAGAATGATTATTACTATATCAATGAAGAAGACATTACAAAAGCTTCTGAAACACTTAAAACCACAAAAAAAGATATTGTTGTAATCCAATTTCCTTTTACATGGAGTATAAGAACTGATTATACTCTGGGAAATTTCAGAATCATCGAAGATAAAACTATTGATTATGTTACTACAACTACATCAATGCTCATAAAGCTCGACGGTACAAAAAGCGTTTACATAAACGGAATACATTATACCGTCTGTACACCCGAAGACTATATTATCCTTGATGCTTATGAAGAGCTTTAATAATGTATAAATACATCCCTCCAAAAAGACGCAGCGGGTTTAGGGTTAAACTTGGCTGCGTTTTTTATACGCTTCTGCGTTATTTTTTATGGCTAAGGTACTCATTTTGTTTTGCAAAAACAAATAAAAAGTATCAGAAAGATATAAATCTTGCCGTAAAAGATTATCCTTATTCAGTTTTTACTCATTCCTCCCCGCTTTACAGAAATCTTTCTAAGGAAGATACAAAACTACAGGAGGGAAAAGTTCACAACATAAATCTTGCAATAAAAAAAATAAACTGTACTGTAATAAAACCGGGGCTTTTCTTTTCTTACTGGAAGCTCATCGGAAATCCTGTAAAACACAAAGGCTATAAAAAAGGAATGATGCTTGTAAACGGAAAGCCTTCTGAAGCTACGGGAGGCGGTTTATGTGCCCTTTCGAATCTTATTTACTGGATGAGCCTTCATTCTCCACTTATTGTTAAAGAAAGATATCGCCACAGCTACGACGTTTTCCCCGACTCAAACAGAACACTCCCTTTTGGAAGCGGTGCAACCTGTGTATATAATTACCGCGATTTAATCTTAAAAAACCATGGTGACAACGAATTCATCTTTATCTTTAAAATCGAAAATAAAAGGCTCTGTGGAGAAATCCGTTCAAAAGCTCCCGTAGAAGAAGCTTACGAAGTCTACCAGAAGGATCACTGGATCACAAGCGAAGCACCTGGCGTTTTTGTAAGACACAACACAATTTACAGAAAAACTTTTGATAAAAATCATAACTTAAAAAAAGACGAACTTATCACAGAAAACCACGCCCTTATGATGTATAATCCATATATCCAGGATAAGACCGGCGAAAACAAAAAAAACGAAAATACAAAGTCTAAAACCGGTGGCAGCCTGACAAAGGATAAAAATGCATAAAATCAGCGATTTTTTAATAAACTTAAAAAATGAACTTTTATCTCCCCAGAAAGATAAATCAAAAATACGAAAGATTTTTTTCTCTTTAATTTTTGTTTTTTCTGTGATTCTTCTCTTTGTTCTCCGTTTTACAATGCTTTTAAAATCAAGCCATCCGACGGGTTTAGACGGATATTATTATGCACTCCAGGCAAAGTCTCTTATAACAAACGGAACACTAGAAAATCCAGATACGGAAATCGGATATTATCTCTGCGGTTTATGTTCTTTTTTAGTAAAAGATGCAATTTTAGGCTGTAAAATCTGGGCCACAATCGCTTCAACGCTGTTAAGTGTCTCAATTTTTATACTAATTAAGACTTTTTCTAGCGAAAAACGCTATATTCCGTTTACAGCCTTTGTGATTTCGGCCTTCTGTTCACCAAACCTCGCTTATTTTGAAGTAAATTACATCAATAACCTTACAGGCCTTTTCTTCTTTTTCTTTTTTGCATCAGCTTTTTATTACCTTATAGAAAACTTTAAATCTCTTAAAAGAAAGCCTTTATATATCATAATCACCCTGCTTTTATTCTGCGGAGCCGCTTTCTCTCATCTTGTTTCCTTTGCATTTGCATTTATATTCATATGTTTTGTTTTATTACAAAAGTTAAAGTTGAAATATCAGATTATTTTTTCTGTATCTGCCATAGTCCTGTTTATACTTATTTTTATAACTCAGGCAGGAAGATTCAAAAATGTCTTTTCTTTAGGCCCTGTTCTCCCGATTTTTTCACCCGAGCTTAAATCAATCCTTGGACTTTTGATGTGCAAAGAGCTTTCGCTTTATTTTATTCTGTCTTATCTTTCTGCAATCTTTTATGCCATTTATAAAAAGCGCTTTGATTTATTCCTTCTTTTACCACTCATAATCTCTTTCCCACTCTGGAAGCTTGACTCGGTAGATATGGGCTACAGAATGCTTTTGAATGGTCTTCCTTGTGCAATCTGCTTTATATTAATCATCTTTTCTAAAATAGCGGTTAAAAATACACGCGGACTTTATGCCTTTGTTTTATTTATTTTCATAGCTCTTTCTTTCAAGATTAAATCAAACGAAATTTATAATCCTAAAAAAGATCCGCCTTATGAATACTACAAAAAGCTTGTTTCAAAAATCAATCTTCCGGATACTTCTCTTTTAATTGCACATCTTGGACTTAATCATGTTTATACATATTACTGCGGACTTAAAGACTGCCTTAATTACAACTGTGATTTTGATGTTCCGAATAACGAAGTCTGGCGTCTTGCCTACAAGGTTGATGCAGAATACTTAAAATGTTTTTTTGGTGAATACGAAGACGAAGAATTAGACAGATTGATAATCCAGCTTGATACAAACTATGTCCTCATAAAAGAAGAACTCTGGCAACGCTACTTAAAATACGAGGATGATGAAATTGTCCAGGCGATAAACAACTGGTATAATCCCCACGAATACCGCCCGTCATTCATAAGAAAAAAAGATTAAATCTTATTCTAAAAAACTAATCAGCTGAAACCTAGCCTTTTAAGCCGCCTCGTGCAACACCATTTACAATGTATTTTCTTGTACAGCTAAAAAGAATAATCATAGGTAAAACGATGATTGTAGAAGCGGCCATCAAAAGCTCCTGAAAAGAACCTGCCTCAGTCGTAAAAACCTGAAGACCGTATGGAAGAGTTCTTGAATGATAATCAGAAGTTATATACAAAGGCCACATAAAGCTGTTCCACGAAGAAAGTGCATTCAAAAGGATGATTGTAAAAATCGAAGGCTTTGCAAGAGGAACTAAAATGCGCCAGAGATATTTCCAGTTATTTGCTCCGTCGATTCTGGCAGAATAATAAAGGGAATCAGAGACAGTGTCAAAAAAGTTTTTAAGGATATATGTATAAAAAATACTTGCTACGAACGGGAGTAAAAGAGCCGGAAGAGTATTAAAAAGCTTTAATTTTACCATCGTAGTATAGTTTGTCATGATGAGCATTTCAAAAGGAATCATCATAAGGCAGATGAAAAAAGAAAAAAGCAGAGACTTTCCAGGAAAATTTAATCTTGAAAAAGCAAAGGATGCAAGAATACTTGTAGTTGTAGTACACAAAACTGAACCAATCATCACGACTACAGAGTTAAAGAAGTAGCGTCCGAAAGGTGCCATGGAAAATGCTTTTTTATAATTTTCAAAAGAGATGTGTGACGGGAAAAGCTTTGGCGGAAATGCTATTACTTCCTGCATGGTTTTAAAAGAGCTTAAAAACATCCAGATGAAAGGAAAAATCATCATAAAAGAGCCTGCAATGAGGAAAAAATAAACAACTGCTTTAGAAAGGTATTCTTTATTTAATTTCATCCCGCAAATCCCCTTCTTCTAAGACGTTTTTTTAACCATAACTGAATCAAAGTGAAAACAAGAATACAGAAAAATAAGATTACAGCACTCGCTGCGGCAAGACCGTATTCGTGTTTTTCTATCATTGCATAGCGGATATAATAAACAACGGTATAAAGATTATAATATGGGCCTGGCTTTCCATTAAAAAGCGGATAAAGCTCGCTGAAAACTTTAAAACAGGAAATTGTATTAATGATGCAGACTAAAAAAATAGTCGGTGACAAAAGAGGAACTGTGATTCTGAAAAAGATTTTAAATGGTCCCGCTCCGTCCACTTTAGCAGCTGTATAATACTGTTCATTTATATTCTGTAAGCCCGAAAGCAGAAGAATGATTGTAAAAGGAAGTATATTCCAGATACCAAAGATGATAAGTGCCAGAAGAGAATATTTTGAATCAACAACCCAGCCGATCGGATTTAAGCCCATCTTTGTAAGGATAAAGTTGAATAAGCCGTATTCCTTGTTATACATAAAGCGCCAGATAAGTCCGACCGCTGTGATTGAAGTTACCATCGGCATAAAAAAAGCAGTCTGGAAAAATGCGTGACCTTTGATTTTTTTGTTTAGAAGATAAGAAAAGATTATTGCAATTGCAGTGCTAAGCGGAACTACAAAAAGGACATATAAAAATGTATTTAAAAGGGATTGCTTGAATTCCTTGTCGTTTAATACAGATTTGAAATTTTCAAAACCTATTCCCTTATAATCCCCTTTTAAAAAATTATAATCATTTTTAAACGAAACCACAAAAACGTTGATAATAGGATATAAAGTAAAGACAATTATAAAAACGAGGAAAGGCATTAAATAAAGCCAGGGTTCTGTCGTGTCAAAAAACTGTCTTCGCTTTAGAGAAAATTTCACATCAACCTCTCGCCTGTTTTTGTATTAAAGATAAATACACCGCGTTTTCTGAAGTTAAAGGAAACCTTTTCTCCTTCGTTTATCTCTTCTTCGTCATAAATAAATGCGCGCACACTTGTGTTAAAAAGATGTAAATATGCAAAGCGTTCTTTTCCAAGCTCTACCACAGATTCTGTGTCCGCGCTTATTTTTCCGTCCTTACAAAAATCGAATGATTCAGCGCGGACAGAAAGTGTATATTCTTCCGGCAATTCAATCTTTTCTTTGTCTTTATAAAGAATACCACATGAAATCTTCCAGCCTGGATTTTCTATTTCAAGTTCATTCTTTTTAAGGTGAATCTGATTTATCGGAGGATTACCAAGAAAATCGCTTGTGAACTTACAGTTTGGATTATTGTAAAGCTCCTGCGAAAGTCCTTCCTGAATAAAAAATCCGTCTTTCATCAAAAGAATTGAATCAGAAATTGCCATTGCTTCGTCCTGATCGTGGGTAACAAAAACTGTAGTTACTCCGGTTTCTTTCTGAATGCGTCTTATTTCTTCCCTCATCTCGAGCCTTAATCTTGCATCAAGGTTAGAAAGAGGTTCATCCATCAATAAAAGCTTTGGATTTTTTATGAGCGCTCTTGCAATTGCAACTCTCTGCTGCTGACCTCCGCTTAATTCAGATGGAAATCTCTGGACAAGGTTTTCTACGTGAACAAGCTTTGCAATTTCGAGTGCCTTTTCGTTTCTGATTTTCTTACTGATTTTCTGTACTTCGAGCGGGAAAGCAATGTTTTCGAGTACAGTCATATGCGGATATAAAGCATAGTTCTGGAAAACCATACCTATTCCCCTCTGGTCCGGAGGAAGGTCTGTTACATCCACATCATCAAAAAAGATTTTACCCTGTGTAACCTTAGTGATTCCACAGAGCATATTAAGAATAGTTGTTTTACCGCAACCCGAAGGACCTAAAAGACAGATTAAATGTCCATCCGTAAGACTTGCGGTAAAATCATTTACGGCAATTGTTGAGCCGAATTTTTTTGTTATATTCTGTAAAGTAACTTTCATCCTATTTGTTTAAAGCAGCATTACATTCTTTTACACATTCTTCGCCAGCTTCAAGAGCAGACATCTGACCGTCTACAGTGTAGTTCAAATATTTTACAAGAATGTTACGGATCTGAGCAGCACCTGTTACGTTAGGGAATGAACCACTGTAACTCATGTTTGCCTGTACAGCCGGTAAAGCCGATGTTGAAGGAATATTGTTGATATAATCCTGATATACTTTTGTTTCAGAACATTTTCCGTATGGAGTTAAAGCTGAGTTAGCGATTGCCCACTTAGCACCGTTTTCTCCTGCAAGGAAGTATTTAACAAATTCGTATGCACCCTTATCTACATCGTCTGCACGCTTAAGGAAGATTGGTCCACGGTTCCATGCAGTATAGAATTCTACTCCGTTAGAAGAACCGATCCATGGAGCAATACCAAGTTCATCGCCGTCCAGCATTGTGATGTACTGATCGTTTACACATGAACCGCTGAAAGAACCGATTGTTCTGTTTGCCAAATCTTCTGATGAATATTTTCCGACTGTATTAAATTCAAAGTAACCCTTGTTGCAGCAGTCTGAATACCACTGATAGATATCTGCAATATCTTTAGCAGTAAATGAAACTTCTTTTTTTGCAACATCGATATATCCGCATTCACCCTGCATAAGCATTGCCTGAAGATTGTCTACAAGACCATCCGAATGGAATGCAGCTTTTCCTGTTGCTTCAAAATATTTTTTAGAAACAGATTCGAGCTCCTTCCAGTCTTTTGGAGGATTTAATCCAAGCTCATTAAACTGTGTTTTGTTATAGAAGAATACAGGACCTGTTGTACAGCCCGGAACATAATAAATACCGCCGTCGCTGAAACCGTAGATATCTGTTTTCATTGCTACAGGAAGAGATTCAATCAGATCTTTCATTGTTGAATCACCCTTCTTAAGGTCTTCGTCGATATAAGTTTGAATATTTACTGCAAGTCCGTTATTTGCATAGTCAATTGCAGTTGAACCATAATTGAAGATGATGCTTGGTCCGATGCCGTTTGCAACTGCATTATAAACAGAATCAGCAAAACCGGTTGTGTCCTGTGCAAGAACTTTTACAACGTACTTAGTCTGAGATTCATTAAAAGCCTGAGCCGAAGCTTCAAGATATTCTTTCTGACTTCCGTTATAAGTATGCCAGATTTCTACTACGCTTACACTCTGTTTTCCACCACAGGAAACAAATAAAGCGGCTAAAAGAATTGAAAATAAAATTGCAATCTTTTTCATTTTATACTCCAGATTTTAATAAGCAGAAACAGGATTGGTGTTGTGCTTTAATTTATTGTTCAAAATATATATCGTTTTATAAAAAACTTCAATAATAGTTTTATATAAAATTATTTTACTCCTGATTAAAATTGCTTCTATCAGGATAAAATAATCTTACTCTTCTGTTGCAAAACTATTTAATATCCTTTCTCATGATTTTACCGGAAATTGTCTTTGGAAGACTGTCCTTAAAATCTACGATTCTTGGATATTTATATGGCGCAGTTGTTTTCTTTACAAAGTTCTGAATATCTTTTACAAGCTCATCAGAAGGCTCATAACCTTTTGCAAGAACAATTGTTGCCTTTACAACCTGACCACGCACAGGATCCGGAGCTGCAGTTACCGCACATTCAACAACTGCCGGATGCTGCATCAAAACTGATTCAACTTCGAAAGTTCCGATTCTGTATCCTGAACATTTGATTACGTCGTCGTTACGTCCTGTAAACCAGAAATATCCATCTTCATCACGCCATGCATTGTCGCTTGTGTGATAGTATCCGTCGTGCATTACAGCCTTTGTTTTTGCCTGATCGCCAAAGTATTCCATAAAGAGGCCAGGGAAATATCCGTTTTTCATGTCGACTACTATTTCACCAACTTCACCGTCTTCTACTTCGTTTCCTTCTTCGTCGATGAGCGTTACGTTGTAGTATGGAGCAGGTTTTCCAAGACTTCCGGGCTTTATTCTTTCGTTACCATAATTAAAGAGTGATAAGGTTGTTTCTGTCTGACCAAAGCCTTCGCGGATTTCCTTACCGGTGATTTCCTTCCACTTATTGAAAACTTCTTCCGAAAGAGGTTCTCCTGCTGTAGACCAGTGTTCGCATGAAGAAAAATCATACTGACTTAAATCTTCCTGAATCAAAAAGCGGTAAATTGTTGGAGGCGCACAGAATGATGTGATGTGATGTTTTTCTATCTGTTTGATTAAATCGATTGGTTTAAACTTATCGTGATAGTCGTAAATGAATACACAACATTCTGCAATCCACTGACCATAAAGTTTTCCCCATACAGCCTTACCCCATCCTGTATCTGCAACAGTAAGATGTAATCCACCTTTTTTTACCTGCTGCCAGTATGATGCAGTAACAATGTGTCCAAGAGGATAAAGAAAGTTATGAGAAACAAGCTTTGGATGACTTGTAGTTCCCGATGTAAAATAAGCTAAAAGGATATCGTCATTCTTACTGATGTCTGAACGTTTGAGCGAACGGAATTCTTCAAGTTGCTGTGTTGTAACAGCCTTACAGCCTTCTGTAAAATCAAGCCATGATGGATGTTTTGATTTGAATTCGACACTCATACCCTGATCAATTCCGAAAGGAGGAACTGCTACAAGAGTTTTGAGCGAAGGACATTCCTTCTGTGCTTCTTCGATATATGTAAAAAGGTCTCTGTGATCTACCGCTACAACAGCCTTAATGAATGCAGCATTACAGCGGAAAACGATGTCTTCTTTTGTAAGCATGTGTGTTGCAGGAATTACAGAAGCCCCGATTTTATGAAGAGCTACAATAGAAATCCAGAACTCATAGCGGCGCTGGAGGATGAGCATTACAAAATCCCCGCGTTTAATTCCTATACTACGAAAATATGCAGCCGCTTTGTCTGTTCGTTCCTTAAGCTCGCCGAAAGTCATCACGAGTTCTTCACCGTTATCGTTACACCAGACGAATGCTTTTGCATCAGGGGTGCGATTGGCAAGAACGTCTACGACGTCGTATCCGAAGTTGAAGTTTTCAGGTACGTTTATTTTATAGTGTTCAAAGAAATCGTTGTAATCTTTGAATTCTGTCTTTTCTAAAAAATCCTCAAGCATATATCATTCCTTTTTATATCAAAAATCTTGTTGCGGGTCCCAGCGACGGGAAAAAAAACAAGGTATCTCCCGACATCCGTTCGACAGCCAGCGCAAGCGCGGCTGTCTCTCTGCCGGGGCCTCCTTATTTTTTTTCCCTGCGTCCCACAACAAGATTTTTAATCTATTCTCCATTGCGGGTCACCGGGTTATAAATACATTCAGTATTCCACCTCATTCAGTAGGCGCACAGAAAACTGACGTATCCTATCTACCTCAAATATTATCTATACATCCTTTCCTGGCGGCGCTCCCCGCTCGCCCTGAATGCATTCCCTCAATAGTCATTTATAAAAACATTTATTTATAAAAATATTTTATAAATCAAATATTTGAATAACATTCTGACTTACGGGACGCAGATGGAAAATAAGGGGGGCCCCCGTTAGTGCCGGAAGCGGCGTTTACGCCCACGCTTCCAAACGGAAAACGGGGAGATGCCTTATTTTACATCGTCGCTGGGACCCGTAAGTCAATATATTTAAATCAACATTAATTTACAAAAAAATTATAAAA
>JAEEGJ010002316.1_pt1 | contig 107401 bp, 93 predicted proteins | sample 8958761 | NCBI WGS metagenome assembly JAEEGJ01 (sample SAMN16246546, study PRJNA631951) | gut metagenome | biome: gut microbiome; feature: rumen; material: RS-attached | host: Bos | place: Iran: Karaj | collected 2018-10 | reverse complement strand
GCCCACGTATCGACCAATATGCCTTGATCCTCGCCGAGGATCTGGGCGCCGCTGAGTATCACCTTTGCGTCGGGGGCTACCGACAGTTTGATGACGGTATTCGTGCCGTCGAGCGTGCCTGTGAGCACATCGCCATCCTTGAAGGTGTAGTCCTCGGTGAGCGTTGAGAGGTCGACGATGTTAAACCCTGCGCCAGGAGGAAGGCTCATATCGCTGCCTTCATGGCTGCCACCATCATTGGCATCGCTGGTGGTGTCGCTGGTGTTGGGTTTCGCTGGGGTTTCTGCGGGGGTGTCTTCGTGACCCAGGAGGGCATCGACGAAACCCGCACAGGAACTCATTGCAGCTGCGCCCAGCAGTAGGGCGGCTGCCATAGTCAGGTTCTGGATGGTTCGTTTCATGATGGTTTTATCTTAATGATTGATGATACGAGTGCAAATTTAAGATAATTATCCCATACAAGCAAGTTTTTTTTGTATTTTTTATTGTGCACACTGGGGTCAGGCCCCAAAGTAAAGTCGCTCGCTCTGGGGTCAGGCCCCAAAGACAGTCGTTAGATTCGTTAATGTCAGTTAAACATTTGTTTATTACTTGTGCATTAAACAAAAGTTTATTATCTTTGCGGTGTCAGATATGGAAAAAGCAACGAACAATATTAGCGACCCAAAAGTCAGGGCATATTTCGATGATGTCACTGAAGGGAAAACGTCTGCGATAAATTTGACCCCAGACGAATATGAGAAAGGTGTGCAGCAGTTTGACGAAGGCATGCGCAAGATTATAGCTGAAGCAGATGAAATGATCTTCCGTGCCAAGTTAGGAGATCTCCCTGAAGCCTTGTCGTTCAGCTATATAGCCCAAAAATACTTTGGCAAGTCACGTGGATGGCTCATGCAGAAAGTAAATGGTAATAAGGTCAATGGAAAGACTGCTGGTTTTACAGATGATGAACGCCGTCAGTTCCGCGAAGCCCTGCAGGATTTAAGCGAGAGAATGTCAGCCATCGCCATGACTTTGTAAGATATTCCCCCATATCGCCGCGATAACTGGGCACTCTGGGGTCAGGCCCCAAAGTAAAGTCGACGCTGGAGTGGTTGCTGGGGTCAGGCCCCAAAGTAAAGTCGCTCGCGACTGTACTTTGGCGCCAGACCCGGGAGCTGCGCCAGACCCGAGGCCTGCGGGTTCCGCTTTTGAGCCAGACCCGGGGGCAGGCGCCAGAACAGGGAGCTGCGCCTGACCCGGGCAAAAATGCAAAAAAAAGTTGTGGGTTTGGGATTTTGTTTGTATCTTTGTAACCGAATCAATTATTTAAAGATACAAGATATGAAAAGAAAGTTATTATTGTGTGTGATGGCACTGAGTTGGGTGCTGGCTTGCCCAGCAATTGCCGCTAATGGTGCCCATGGTGAGGATGATGAGGATCCGATGGAGGTCTTTGTAGGCAAACAATTCATCGATCTGCAGCTGAAGGACTTCAATGGCCAGTCGCATCGGCTGAGTGAGTACGTAGGCAAAGGCAAATGGGTCTTGATAGACTTCTGGGCATCCTGGTGTGGCCCTTGCCGCGAAGAATTGCCGGAGTTAGTTAAGGTCTATAAGGCTTTCCACGCTGATGGCTTTGACGTATTAGGCATCTCGCTCGATGATGATACGCAGGCCTGGCAGAAAGCTGTCAAGAAGATGAATCTGTCGTGGAATCATCTTTCGGATCTGAGTGGGTGGGACTCTAAGGCTGTCGAGGTGTATAAAGTGCCGGGGATTCCTACAAACCTCTTGGTGAATCCCAAAGGAAAGATTGTTGCCAGCAACTTGACTATGGACGAGCTGGCCGATAAACTCAACGAAGTGTTGGGTCAATAATTACTCGTAGCGCTGGCGGTTGTTCTTGAAGATAAAGATGTTGACGGTGTAGTCGAAGATCAGCCAGACGGCGAGGTCGATGAAGAAGATCCACATGGACCCGACGCCCATCCTGACGCCCATCACCGTAGCAAGAACAATCGCCAGCGACATCAGTATGAGGACAACCATCGCCCAGCGAGAGCCAAGCCCTGTGCGCAGCAGCTTATGGTGGATGTGGTTCTTGTCGGGAAGGAACGGGTTGTGATGATTCTGCAGACGGACGATGACCACGCGCACGATGTCGAACATCGGCAGCAGCATCGTGGAGAGTCCGATGACAAGCATCTCCTTGGGGAAGGTCATCTCGGCATCGCCCACCAGATAGATGAGCAGGAAGCTGACGAGATAGCCCAGCGTGAGACTGCCCGTATCGCCCATGAAAATCTTATGACCTTTCTTCACATTACCAAAGACATTGTAGATCCAGAAGGGCAGCAGAATGCCCAGCATGCCGAAGGCGAGCACGAGGAAGAGGTGCTGCCCCTGGGTGAAGGCTGCTACGCCCAACGTGGCCAGCGCTACGGATGTGATACCTGCCGCCAGACCGTCGAGACCATCAATCAGATTGATGGCATTGGTGACGTAGACGACCACAAAGACCGTCAGCGGTATGCCTATCCACGCTGGCACCTCGCCAATCCAGAACATACCGGCGAGGTCGTGGATCCATAGTCCTGACAGCGGGAACAGCAGGGCGCACGCTATCTGCACAAGGAACTTCGCCTGATAAGTGACGCCTATCAGATCGTCGACCACTCCCACGAGGTAGAGCATCATCATGCCGACAAAGAGCAGCACGAAGCGGATGAACATCGTCGTAAGGTTGGCAGTGAGATAAGGTATGCCGAGCTTCACCCAGAAACCAATGACCAGACAGACGCAAATGAGCAGAATGGGCAGGAACGTGATGCCGCCAAGACGCGGAATGGGCGTATCGTGCATCTTACGCTCGTCGGGCATATCGAACAGCCGCTTGCGATGGCTCAGAATCAGTACTCTCGGTATGAACAGCCAGCCCAAGGCTGCCGACAGCAGAAACGACACTACGATCGAATAGGTGGTTATCAATAATTCATCCATTGTTGTTGATCTATCTTATCACGGTTCTTATTCTTGTAATAGCTAATCACGACTTGTAGCATCACCCAGCACGTCACATTGCCAATGAGCAGCAGCGACAGGTTCCACTTGAGCCATACGCCCATCACATTGAGCAGCACGAAGAAGGCCGTCACGAGGATGATGGTGATCAGAACATTGCCAGGACTCATGCCGCCCATCATCAGACGATGGTGAATATGGTTGTTGTCACGATCGAACACACTACGGTTGTTGACAGTACGCATGATGGCCACGCGCACAACATCGAACATCGGCAGAAGGAGCGTTCCGAAGCACACCATGATGATGCCCTCGGGCAGGGTTTTGCCTCCCTGAAGACTCAGCGCCACAACGACGAAGGCGAGCATATAGCCGATGGTAAGACCGCCCGTGTCGCCCAGATAGATATTTCGCCAGCCGATGCGCCAGCCCATCACGTTGCGCAGGAAGAAGGGAATGAGCATGCCCACCATCGCGGCACAGATCATCAGCAGGAACGGCTGCGAGGAGATGAAGGCCAAGATGCCAAGTACGGAGAAGGCGAGCATGGCCAGTCCCGAGGCGAGGCCGTCGATATCGTCGAGCATCGGGATGGCATTCGAGATAAACCAGATGGTAATCATCGTGCCGATAATCCCCAACCATGCAGGCAGCTCGTAGATACCCAGCAGGCCGTGCAGGTCGTTGATGTATAGCCCTGAAAGCGGTATGAGCAGCGATGCCAGGAACTGGATGCTGATCTTGGAGAGGAAGGATACACCGATCAGGTCGTCCATCACTCCCAGGAGGTACATCGTGGTGAGGCCTGCGATGGCAAACATATACTGCACGAAGGTGGCCTCGTTCTCGCCCAGGATAAGCTCCTGGCCGCTGTCCATCAGACAGGCTACGACGGCTGCTCCGACGCTGATCACCAAGACCGGGAAGAGGGATACACCGCCAAGTCGCGGCACAGTTCGCTTGCTCTTATCGCTCAGGCGAGGCGGAAGGTTGAGCTCCTTCTTCACGCTCACCATCAGGATTCGGGGGATAATATACATGGCCAAAGCTACCGCCAGCAGCAGTGGCACCATCATGGATAGGTAAAGCATCAGTTCTTAACGAATTCGTGGAGTTTGTAGAAATAGCGGAGGCTGAGCAGGAAGATGTTGGAGTGGACTCCATGAGCCCGCAAAGCCCGAAGATGTTCTTTCATAATCATCTGCCGACTGCGGATGCCTGCCGTAGAGGCTCCTCCCACTCGCATCGTCACAAAGTCTTTCTTGATATACTTGGTCTTGATGCGGTGGATATAGATGAGTCGGAGCAGATTCTCAAAGTCGGAGGCGATGCTGTAGGACGTGTCGAAGCCGCCATATTTCTCGTAGACCGCACGGCTGCAGTAGAACGAGGGATGGGCTGGCATCAGTCCGAAGCGCATCAGCGGACGGCGGAAGATGGCCGATGAGTAATAACGCACGGTCTTGGTGACGTCGTCGTTCTTCACATAATGGATATCGGCATAGACGGCGTCCATCTCGCCCAGCAGGAAGTTTCCGGCTATCGTCTGGAGCACATCGACAGAGGTGTAGAAGTCGTCGGAGTTGAGGATGCCGATGACATTGCCTGTAGCCATCGCAAAGCCTTTGTTCATGGCATCGTAGATACCGCGATCGGGCTCTGAGATATATCTCATCTTGCCCTCGAACTTGGGCTCATACTCCTTGATGATGTCAAGTGTACCATCCGTAGAGGCACCGTCGATGACGATATACTCATAGCCTTGCCACGTCTGGCGCAGGATGCTGTCCATTGTGTCGCGCAGCGTAGCCTCGCTGTTATAGGTGGCAGTGATAATTGTTATTTTCAGCATTGGGTATTATCTTTTCAACCGCATGAGGTCGCGCACGACGACCCAGCGGAAACGTAATTTCTCGATTGTGGAATAGGCACTGGGACTGGAGGCTGAAGAGGCATTGTCGCCATGACGGTTGTAGGTCATCAGCTTCTCAGGGATGAAGCAGACCGTGTATCGGAACGCTGCCACATTGCCAATCCAGATGTCGTGCATCGGGATATCGGCAGGGAACGGCAAGGATGCCTCCAATACATTCCGTCGGAAGGCCATACAGCAGCCCAGGTAGCCGTTCTTCACCAGCAGATTATAGAGACGGCCTGATTTCGTGCCGTTGACTGCGTAGAACGAAGGCGCAATGATCTGTCCATCAGGCGAAACGACCGTATTGTCGCTCACCACGCAGTCGTACTGCTGCAGGTAGCGCATCGTCACCTCGACCTTCTCGGGCATCCATTCATCGTCCTGATCAGACAGGAAGATGTAGTCGCCCTTGGCTGCCTTCAGCGACTGCTCGAAGTTCCAGATCGGAGAGTGGCGGTGGGCACCTTCGACGATACGGATACGGGCATCGCCCAGCTGTCTGATGACGGACAGGGTGTCGTCGGTAGAACCATCGTCGGCTACTACGACCTCATCGTCGGCACTCAACTGGCAGAGTATACTGTTCAGCTGTCGCGCGATGAAACGCTGTCCGTTATATGTTGCTATGCAAACTGATATCATAAGAATCGCTTGGTATATTCTGAGAGGAAGCACCACTTGCGCGTGCGGAGGGTTAGAGCCAGCACGTGGCGCAGCACTTCGACGGCGACCATCGAGGAGATAAGCCTGTTATAACGGGCCACCCTCGCCCCCTCCAGATAGAACTGGAATCGGCGGAATAGCTTGTCGACCTGTGTCTCCTCGTTGGAGAACGACTGGCGGGCTATGCTATCCACACGATAGAACGTCGCTGACACCTCTGCCAATCGTGAGAAGAAGTCGAAATCGGCAAAGTCGAGGCGGATCATCGGGTTATAGCCTCCTATCTGACGGAATGCCGAGAGACGGATGCAGGCTCCGGAATTAACGGGCAGATAGCGCTTCAGACTATAACTACCCTCACCCAGCAGCGCTCCGCGCTTGATGCGAAGTCCGCGATGAATCGGAGAGAACGGCTCTTCGCCTGCATACAGCACCTGAGGCACAAACAGGCTGATATCGGGGTGCTGCGTCATGGCAGTCAGAAGCCTGGAGAGATAGTCGGGCTGGAACTGCGTATCCTCATCGAGCAGCAGCAAGGCATCGACATCGCCTAACTTCGCGGCAAGGTCTGCGCCATAATCGTAGGCTGCAGAGACACCTCCATTGGCGGCATCGTGATAATAGCAGACCGCAGGGCTCTCGTAACACTGGTTCTGAGGCTCTGGAGAGTTCTCGTACAGCAGGATGTGCTTGACATCAGATTGGCTCAACAACGTCGTATAGGCGTTAGTCGCCCGATAGTCTATGTTATACAGTACTACGATTGGTAAAATATTCATCTTGCGAAAGCCTGTAACAGATGACAAACGCCAGCAGCACGATGCTCATGCCTATGGAGTTATTGATATAGGGATTGAAGCACGACTGCAGGTAGATCATCATGGCAGCCGTCATGAAGAAGGCGGCCTCCTCCTTATACTTCTCTGCGGCGGTGTTGCCGTATTTCAAGATGGCATAGAACAGAGCCAGCCAGAACGACAGTCCGAAGATGCCCTGATGATGGAAGATATCGAGATAGGAGATCTCCATGTGGGCAGGACGCTCGGGCACTCCCTGCCCAAAGCCATGTCCGAACAGGAACGACCACCACGTGATGCGATCGAACACCTGCTCGGTGGTAATCAGACGGACGGAGTCGCTCTCCTCGCGGTTCTCGAGATAGGTGTCGTCGAACGTGAACACCTCAAACACATCAGCTATCTCATAGAGCAGCAGCACCACCAGCATCAGGCCTACGATCTTGATGATATTCACCTCGTGGGTCTTCAGATAGAAGGCCAGCAGTCCGAAGGCCAGCAAGACATAGAGGCCTCGGGTATACGTGAAATAGATGGCAATGATGCTGAGGACCATCCATACATACTGTCTCCGCCAGAAGAAGCCTAAGGCACCGATGGGCAGATAGACGAAGCCTTTATAGAACAAGGAGCTGCCCACACCGCGAAACATGAACGAGCCCGAATCGTCGACTGTATGATAGTTCTCGCCAGTCATAGAGAAGAGCCCCAGGATGTCCGTCAGCGTCATATATATAAGGTATAGCACCGTCATGATCTTCACACAGAGCAGCATGATGTCCACCACCTTCTTGATCATCAGCTCAGAGGTCATGATGTAATAGAAGAACAAGACGATATAGAAGTAGAGGAGCGGCTTGAAGTCGACCATCAGATATGACATTTCAGAGTCGAACGTGAAAGCCAGCATCCACCCTATCAGCATCTGGATGGTATACACCAGGAGAAAGGTCAGAATCGCCTTCGGGAAATCATCGGAACGGATGAACATGACGATGCTGGCTCCCACGCCGATGAAGAAGAAGAGCCAGCGCATGGTGAGGCCTCCTGGCAACGGCAGATCCTGTCCGCTACCCATGAGGAACAGCTCGAAGAGCATCACGTAGCAGAAGTATCTGACGTACTTATTGTCTGTCAACTGACTTTCACCCATTCCGTTTGAAGAATCCTATCAGATAATAACACCATCGCATGTTGAGTATGGGCGACAGCTTCTTACCTATCTTATATTCCTTACTGTTGATGAGCGTCTGATACTCATCGCTCTCCACTGGATTAAAGAAGTGGTTGGCATAGATCTCCTTATGGTTCTCCCAGATCTGACGCCTGATCCTGGCATACGACTTGAAGGAATTGCGGTTGCGCGACTCGTACTTCATGCGATAGAAGAACAGGGGCTCGTTGATGCGATGGACGATATCCTCCTCGTTGAGGAAAGTCAACCAGAAATCCCAGTCCTCGAGACCCTTCACCATCCTGGGGTTATAGCCAGGCGTCTTGTCGAAGTCCTTCCTGCGATAGAGCGCCGTACAGACCAAGACATTGCGGCAGATGATACGGTTATAATCGTACTCGGGAAGATTGTAATCCGTGTTCTTGGCACCAAAGAGACGCGTGTTGGTACAAACGACCTTCACTTCGGGATGCTGCTCGATGTAGGCCACCGTCTTCTCCAGATAGGTATCGGCAATCTTGTCGTCGGCATCAAGCGGCAGGATATATTTGCCCTGACTCTGACGTATCGCCGTATTCCTGGCCACGCTGACACCCTCATTGAACTTGTCGATATAGTGGAAACGTGTATCGTCCTCGCAGAACGACTTCATCTTCACCAGCGAATCGTCGGTGGAACCATCGTTCACGACGATACACTCGAAATTGGTGAATGTCTGTCTGCTGACACTCTCCAAGGTCTCAAGGATAAACTTTCCCTGATTAAAGCAAGGAACGATAATGGACACAACTGGTTTCTTATTCTTGCCCATAAGTATCATTTCATGAAATGGAACAACAGTTTCAGATAAGGCACAGCCAAGGGGACTGGCAGCAGCAGATGCAGGTCGCGCAGTTGCTTGCGGATGCTCAATCCATCGAGACGATAGCACTTGCTCCAACTGACAGGTTTCACCCTGCGCTGCTCTTCATAGAAAGCACGGAACAAAGCAGGAGCCTCCTTGTGAAGAGAGTCGAGCGTGATCATCTGGAAATTCTGTATCAGATTGTGGATATCCTTATTCTCTTCCAGCTGATGCTGGCGCGCAAAACTGCACATCTCCTGAAGTATCAAATTGACGCAGGTGAAACTGCGCTTAAAATCCTTGTTGACCGTAATACTACCCTCGCGCGCCTTATAAATATAAGTTTCATGAGCTACGGCATAGAGTGACTTTGCCAGGCATGCTATCTGGAAACTCCAAAGCTCATCTTCGTGGATAATTCCTTCAAGGAAACGGAGATGATGGCGATTCAGGAATGACATCTTATAGAGCTTGTTGACGGACATGAGGTACCAAGTCTTCTCACGAAAGGACTTCAAGACTTCATCGCCTGTCAGCACGGTCCCCTCCTTCAGTCTTAACGAATCCATTTTGATCTGGCTACCAACGAGGCGGTAAGCCCCAACAACGAAGTCGTAATCCTTCTCGTATAAAGGTTTTACCAACCGCTCGATACAGTCGGGCGTAATCTCGTCGTCACTATCCAGAAAGAAGACATAATCGCCTCTGGCTGCATCGATGCCTGTATTGCGGGCAGCAGAAAGACCACGATTATGCTGGTGGCGAATGATCCTGAAATCGATCTTGCCTTTATAAGTCTGCAACCTTTCCTCTACCAGCTGCATGCTATTGTCTGTGCCGCAGTCATCCACCAGGATACACTCCAGATTATCCTGCCAGGACTGTACCATCACACTATGCAGACAATCCTTGATATAAGGAGCCACATTGTATACTGGGATAACAATTGAAATCTTCATCGCTTAGGCCAAGGGAAATTTAATCGGGCCTTACTGAATTTGGGACCCAGAATACAACTGCAGAAGTAACAGAGCTGGAACAGGAAATCAGAGCCCCAGATCTTGAAATAAGACGTGGAGAAGAAATCCCAGCGCATATGACGATACTTCACATCGATATCAAAGTTGCTCTCATCGACAGAGTACTGGCGATCGAGCACGAAATAGGCATACTTCAAAGCTCCGATACGATCCTTAGGAGGCAGGTCGCCATTAATGGCAGCAACCAGCTCGTCCTTACTCTTCATGTGATAGCAGGCACCCGTCATCTCATAGAAGGAGCGTCCTACGAGGATTGAGGGCTTACCCCAGTAGCTCGCCTCGACACCTGTAGAAGATCCGAATGTGACCACCTTGTTGCAGGCGTCCATCAAGGCATAGGAGCTGACTTTGCTCTCAGGAGGAATCACAGTGATATTAGGGTATTTCTGAAGGTCATAGAGTTCCATGTGAGCTTTATGAGTGACACCTTTCAGATTGGGATGAACGCGCAGATAGAAATGAATGCCAGGATCGGCATGCTGGAGCATAAACTCGATAGCCTCGTATTGTGAGGGAAAGAGATTCCCCTTCTGCCACTCATCGCCTAAGGCGGCTATCTCGTCCTGAGAAGAATTGTAGATCGCGATATTGGTCTTAGAACTGTCAAAGCCATCTGGGAGAAGGTCTTTCTGCTGATCCTTGGTATAGACGCGTGTATCGAACACCAGAATGCCATTGCGGCGCTTCTCGTAGAACGTAGAGGCCTGACGGGTCTTCTCCTCCAAAGACTGGGGAGACTGTTTCCACAAATCCTCAACCATACGTCCGTAAAGTTCGATGTTCAACGGCCACTCGCCTACAAAACGTATCTTCTTGTAAGGCTCGATGTGCCCCCCTACTCCCTCGAGCGAAACGAACTCGATGCCCATGCTCTTGGCGATATCGTAGAACAGGCGGTTTTCAAACAGACGACCATTATAGATCAGCACCTGATCAAGCTTCAGCTCTTCGAGCAGCTGATAGACATAGTCTACGAAGTCGCAGATATTCTCGATCAGAGGGAGTGCCCACGCGATAAAGCCGTCCCAGTTAGCCATATCCAGATCGCGCGAGATATCATAATACATGGAAAGTACAGAGCTGCCTACCTCGACCTGACGATACTTCACCGCCTTGATATCCTCGGAATTATGCAGATCCAAATGACGGTCCTGATGCTTCAGATCCGTCTCCTTGATGGGCATGAAATGAACGCCCTCGCCGTATTTCTTCTGATATTGGCGATACATGAAATGGCAGAACTTGCACGTGCTCGCATGACCACTGAGGTTCATGAAGCATGACGCCAGCGCACAATGACAATAGCCAAAGTAAACAGTATCGCCCTCTTTTCTGCTCGTCACGACATCATCCAGAATGATTCCCACATGGGGAGCTGCCACTGAACAGGAGCTATAGTAAAATTTCTTCATCCTCTTTCTTCTTTCAAACCAACTCGTTCAGTCTGTTCCTGCGATAGAAAAGCAGCAGACTGGCAGCAGTCAGGAGTGTTAACACTATCTTCATCCATATAGCCGTATACATCAGCATATTAGCCAGTATCAGATCGGAAAGGATAATAGCCAGTATCAGCAATATCAACCTACGGTCGCCAAGCCAGTCGCTCACTGTCTTCTTGTAGTATCCGACAAAGAACGGTATCATCAGCTGGGTCCAATAGGAAATGATCGTTGAATAAATCGCTATCCGATATCCGAAAAACGGAATAAATGCATAACAGAGCAGGAAATTCAGAATTCCCGGTACAAAAACCAGCCACAAGAGCTGCATCGTCTTTTTCTCAATGAAGGCTGGCGCACTCATAAAGGCATAGAACGAGAACACCACATTGGCGAAGCACAACAGGCTGGCAATATCACACGACTTTGCCAGATTGGCGTTTCTGATGAGCAGGGCATAGATCTCTGGCATCCAGATACATATACAGAATGTGGAGGTCAATGCGACAGCCTGGCAAAGGAAGTATAACTTACGATAAGTCTTGAAATCGGCATTGCGATAGGCACGCTGCATCTGAGGCATCAAGGCTGTTACCAATGCCGTCGTAATCACAACGGCATAATCGCCCATCGTGCCACCATGACTGAACAAGCCTATCTCGTCGTAGGAAACATGATACTGACTCATGACAATACGGGCAGAACTCGTCAGCAATACAAAGCCCAAAGTATGGGGAACCAGCGGCAAAGCAATCTTCACCATCTGCTTGATTCGCTGCCAGTTACGATCAAGTATAGGGCGAATGTCAAAATCAGCCCATACGAACTTCAGGAATACGGAGAACGTAAAGGTGACGGAGATGGCTCCAGCTGCTATCAGACCCCAATATCCCAAACGCAGATAATAGATCATCACGAATGAGACCAGCATGCCCGTGACAGAGCCCAGAAGGTTGGTGAACACCAATGGCTTGGGCGTCTCACGTAAAGGGAACAGGTGCTGCGCCAGCAAGCCGTTAGCCAGCAAGAAGATGGGCATAGAACCAATCGTGCATAACACCAATTTGCTCACCGAGAACTCCATTGGCAGCGTGAACAGCAAGATACCCATATTCAACAAGCCGAAGCACAGCGACGACAGGAGCATGAGCATCAGCACCCTACCCCACACCAAGTTGTAATGGCGTGGATACTCAAAGTAGCTGTTCGTCAGATGAACATGCAAACCAAGAGGGGCAACTGAGATAAACAGGCTGGTATATGACGTCATAACACCATAGATACCATAGTCGTATGTAGTCAGGAACGGTGTCGTAAGAGGCAGGATCACAATGCTCAACAGCATTGTCAGCTTCGGCACGACGCCATAATATATCGTGTTTGTTACTATCTTCCTGGTCGACATCCTTATCCTATCGCTAATAAATGATGTTCCATCAACTGGTCTTTTATTGGGATAAGCTTATCAACAGGTATGTCGAGAATATTGCTGATTCCAATCAAATCATTCCTTCCATCTGCATAGGCAATGAAATCCTGAATGTAACGGGCATCACCTTTGGTGCCCTTCTGGCTGACTGTGGGATATAAGCCACGCTTGCCTAACTGAGGCTCACACTTGCACTGCATCTGGTAGAAATAATTGTTTTCCAAGGCATTAATGACTTTCACCATCACTTCGTAAGCACCAGACAAGCCCTCAGGACTGATCAAGTCCATGTTGTCTGCTGAGGTATGATACTCTGGATACTCATGATACTTGCTGCGACAGAAGGCACAAACAGGCAGATCGACACCTGCAGAACCATACTGGCGCTCATCAGAAGCCCGCTGCATAAACGAATAACGGATATAATCCGGATAGTGGAACTTCAGGACATTGTTCAGTACGCGGTCAGCCAAGGTGTCTTCATATTTAGTAGACACCATCGAATAAGTCCTGTCGTCGCCCACACAACTAAGCACGAAACCAGCCTTTACATGTCGCTGAAGGACATCCAGATTTCTGGAAAGGTAGGTAATCGAGCCGATGGTCTCAGGAATAAAGATCAGTCGGTAAGTGTATCTGCGATGAGATAACTGCTTCAGATACTTGATGATCTCTGTCTGTACGCAGGGCCCCGAGAGTTCATTATTGGCCATAGACGGATGACAGAGATAAGTCGAGAAGAATATCTCGTCGTCTGTCTCGCCAGGCAAGACCACCTCACCGTATGTCAGATGTCCATCTTCCAACGTGCTGTCGATACACACTTCGTACTCTGCGTCAGTCAGGCTCTGTTTCTGGCGCTCACTCATGCAGAATCCCCAGCGCTCCTTATAGTAAGACGTGACATACGGAATCCACTCGGGCTGTTCTGGCTGGGTATATACATGAGCTAACAATTCCTCACGGCTGATGGTCTGATGAACAGGAATCGAGTAACCCATCACATGCAGATTGCAATCCTTGAAATCGATGATGGTCTCACCCTGCAGGTTCTTGATCCAGCCACCTCGGATATTCCACTCCTTGGGTACTGTCCAGTCGAAGACCTGAGTTCCAGATGGAATCTCACAGACCTGCATCTCAGGTACTATCTCCCTGATCATCTCCAACGACTGACGAAAGCCGTTGCCAGTGATGCTACGACAAATGGGGAAGAGTCTTCCCGCCAGCTCGTACATATTTCTACCTGCGTCGCTCATAGTAAGCCAGTATCTCTTTACTTCTTCTTTTCGAGTCCTAAAAGGAGCATCAATTCACCTTCTTTATGCAGTATCCATCCTGTGGTACAGAGGAATACCAACAGCACGAAGATCAGCACGATACGACTACGCTTCGGACCTGCCTTACGCAAAGGAACCGTTGCACTCTGCAGCGTTGTAAAGGCTGGCGTCTCTTCCTGCACTTTAGCTTTTGCAGCCAAGAGCTGGGCACCAATAGCGTTAAAATTGTTGTACTGAAGTTGCATTTCATTCTCGAGCTTAGTCTGCTGCAGTTTGACAGACTCCAGCACGACATCCTGGTTGGCGTCCATGAAATCGGCATAGATCTCGCAAGCCCGATCGTAATTCTTCCTGGCGTCCTTATACAGCGTCTCGATATAGGCTAAATCATGGCGTGCTTTCTGCGTCCTGTACTCTGTCAGGAAAAATTGCAGACGTTCCTTAACAGAATCTGCAATCGTGGCTGCTACCAAAGGATCCTGGTCAGTCACCTCGATAGAGATCACGTCAGTCTTCTTATCAATCTTGCACTCAATACTACCTGCGACAGCATTGGCAATACTCTGCTGGGCTGGCGTCAGACGGAAATTGTTGACAGAATCTTTCTTTTCTGCCTTTGTGTCTTTCTCATCCGACTTGAACAAGCCGAAGAATGCTTTCAGACCTGCTGACCACCATGAAGACTTCTGCTCATTGTCCAGATAGTCGTAATAGGTCATCACACGATCATCGTTCTCCATCTTGACCTTGACATTAAACATGGAAGTCCTGAAATCCACCGAGCGCATCAAGTCTGGATACAAATTGGGTGTAATTGCATCGCCCGACTTATTGGTACTGCCTCCAATATTAAAGCCAAAGCTGCTGGCCAACGAAGCCAGACCGCTAAAGCTGCTACCACTCCCCGTCTCTGGCGCCAAGGTCACCTCGCACTTATAATAATTGGGGATTCCCAACGTGAAAAGACAAGCAACAACAAAGGCAATAGGAAGCGTTTTATAATAAAGCTTCTTATGCTTCTTGATTGCAGACAGGATCTTCTCTGAATTTGTTTTTTGCTCCTGTGATTCCTGGAGGCTGTTCTTCTGTTCGTCCATATCTTTTTCGGTAGAAATATTATTTATTCTTGATTATCATCCAACGGCATAAGGAATGCAGCAGGCAGAAAGGCAATAGCCACAGCTGCGACATTCTCTATCTGAACAACTACGCACTTGTTTTTCTTTACTCGCTTAATCGTTCCTTCAACACCCACAAAATCGCCATCCGTCACCTTGACACGCTGACCAGGCTTCCCTGCAAAGTTCAGATTCTCCATATAGAAAACGCGATCATCCAAAACTGATGCCACTTTGATGAAATTATCCATCTGCTTATCTGGTACAGTGAGAATGTCGTGTCGCAAGTAATTATTGCTGTCATCATAGACTGGATGCGTCATGTATCGTAAGGGGGCGAGTTCTTTCGTAGTCATCTTAAGTTCGGTAATCATTTTCTGACTAGAATGAACAAATATCAGATTACGGATCGCCGGCTTCAGTTCACGATGGCGAGGATGCTTCCCCTTGACATGTTCATAATGCATGGGAATAAAACTCTCAATCCCTATGGTATCGAGATAATCCTTTGCAGCCAACTCACGTGAATATGTGACACGCATAGGAAACCAATGAATCAGCTCTAAATTCGTCATAATCGACCTTTTGATACACAGCAAAGGAGGGGGACACCGCCCCTCTGAATGCGGTGAGAAAATGTTTCTGTTCCATCAAGTACAGTATTCATATTGCACTGGCTTTCAGCGACATCTGAGTACCGACACCACTCCTCATCTGGCCTCAGGGGCCATTCTTTTAGAATGAGAGACATGGTTTTTCGGCACAAAGGTACAAAGTTTTCTCGACAATCAGCAGAAAAAAAGGTATAATTTTCACAAAAAAATGGTATAGAAAGAACGCTAATTCAAAAAATTGCATTACCTTTGCCACAACAAATGACGATTGAATATTCATGAAGTTACTAAGGATAACCCTTCCAATCAGTATCATTTTGCCTCTGTGCTTTTTAAGCACAGTTGCTAATGGTGCCAACAAAAAGATATGCGTTCTTACCGACATTCACGTGATGGCTCCCTCATTGCTAGAGGATGAGAACAACAAAGAATGGCAGGAATATCTGAAGACCAGCAAGTCGATGATCGATCTCAGCGTTCCCATATTTGACGCCATTATCAACAAGATCATCCTCGAGAAACCCGACCTTCTCCTCATCGTTGGAGACCTGACTAAAGACAGCGAAGTCGAGAGCCACAATTTTGTACTAAACAAATTGACAAAGTTCAAGCAATCGAATATCCCAGTATATGTGATTCCTGGCAACCACGACAGAGGTTGGATGCAACGTGCACTCATATTTAAGAACGATACGTGTGTCACAGCTGAAACCATCGACAATGACGGCTTCGAAAAGCTATATGTCAATTATGGTTATGGGCCCGATACCGAAAGATTCGGCACTACTCTCAATTATCTGGTAGAACCATTCCCAGGATTGACTCTTATCTGTATTGATTCCGGCATCTGGTGTACATTCAGGGAAGGGAGCATCGACTGGGTATGTGAGAAAGCGAAGGCGGCTCAAGACAAAGGCAATCAAGTGTTAGTCATGATGCACCACATGATTATGCCACATTATTATTATCAGAATAACATTTTTGAGCTCTCTGTTCCAACAGACTATTCCGATATTCGTGACAAGTTCATGCAAGCAGGTATCAAGGTCGTCTTGTCAGGGCATTCACATACCTCTGATATTACGCGCTATGTTGATGCTTCCGGGAGAGAGTTGTATGATGTAGGCACAGGATCACCGATCTCCTACCCCTGTGATTATCGGGTATTAACTTTCAACGATACTTTCTCAAGGCTTTCAATTGTAACAAAATCCTTGACAACTCTCGACGGATATCCAGATTTTCCATCATATGCAAAAGAACGTCTGAAAGAGTCGGTCAAGAACTGGACTCAAAAATGGATGGTGGAGAAGACCGGCTTCGAATTTGAAGATGACGAAGAATTCGGAAACAACAATCTGGTGATTAGTGTCTTATCACAAGCGTTGTCAAATTCCTTCACCATTCATGCTGAAGGAAATGAGCCTGACAATCCTGAATCAAAAGAGGCAGTCCTCATCTTTGAAGACTTTCTGGATTATATGAAACGTCACAATCTGGACAATGCAGAAATCATTGAGAACATCAGTCTCTCCATGAAAAGCATCTTAGGTGATTATCCTTCTGAGAATGATAAGTATAACATTGTCAACGACCGCACACTTACGATCCAAATGCCTAATCTGACAGATGGAATTAAGGAGATCGTCAACAATGAGACAAAGAAATCTGCCTGGTATACACTTGAGGGTGTCCAACTATCAGAGAAACCCCAACACCCAGGGGTGTATATCTACCAAGGACGCAAACATGTTATCAAATAAAACAAAACCCCGCTGGTTATTACCAACGGGGCACTGTGTTATAATAAATAATGATGCCTTACAGCGTGATTAATTATTAATTGTTTATTTGATTTAAAAAGTTTCTGATTTAGGCCTCAGCGGGAGTCTCCTCTGCCTCAGCTTCACCCTCTTCAGTCTCTTCAACTGCGGCAGCAGCCTTAGCATCAGCAGCAGCCTTGATAGCAGCCTCTGCCTCAGCAGCAGCCTTCAACTCGGCAGCATTCTCTGCTACAACCTTTACAGGAATCTCGACAGTTACCTCCTTGTGGAAGTGTACGAGAGCTGTATAGTCACCAACTTTCTTGGCATCCTTCATGGTGATGATCTTACGATCAACCTCCTTACCGAGTTTTGCAAGTTCCTCAGCTACCTGAGCTGCACCTATAGAACCATAGAGCTGACCAGTTGCACTGACTTTTGCAGCAATCTCGAGAGCAACACCATTCAGCATGGCAGCCTTCTCCTCAGCAGCAGCCTTCTGTGCAGCCAGCTTATGAGCCTGCTGCTTCAGGTTCTCTGCGAGAATCTTCTTAGCCATAGGCGATGCAATAACACCCTTACCCTGAGGGATGAGGTAGTTACGGCCATAGCCAGACTTTACATTTACGATATCGTTCTTAAATCCCAGACCGATAATATCTTCTTTCAGTATAATTTCCATAATCTTGCGTCCTCCTCTTTAATTATTTCATCAAATCGGTTACGTAAGGCAGCAGTGCGATCTGACGGGCACGCTTAACGGCCTGAGCTACGCGACGCTGATACTTCAGAGATGTTCCAGTGATGCGGCGGGGAAGAATCTTACCCTGCTCATTGAGGAACTTCTTCAGGAACTCGGGATCCTTGTAGTCAATGTACTTGATACCGCTCTTCTTGAAACGGCAATACTTCTTCTTCTTCGTGTCGATAGAAGGAGCTGTCAAATAACGGATTTCACTCTGTTCTGCCATAGTTTAAGCCTCCTCTTTTTTACCAAGCTTTGCGCGACGCTTCTCGGCGTACTCTGCAGCATACTTGTCAAGTTTAACTGTCTGGAAACGAATTACCTTCTCGTCACGACGGAAAGCTGTCTCCAATGTCTTAATCACTTCTGGCTCAGCCTTGAACTCTACCAGGCAGTAGAAACCTGTAGACTTCTTCTGAATAGCATAAGCCATCTTCTTCAATCCCCAGGCCTCTTCGTTGATGATCTCTGCACCCTTATCGGTCAGGACCTTCTTGAATTTTGCGGCCGTTTCCTTCATCTGCTCATCAGACAAAACGGGAGTTAAAATGAAAACGGTTTCGTATTGATTCATACTACGATAAAAAATAAATTAATTAATTAATATTTTGCTTAAAGCGGGTGCAAAGGTACAAATAATAATTGAGAATTGACAATTGAGAATTGACAGTCGCCAATTATTTAATGATTTTTAATATTTTTCACCCTTTTTCTGTTGCCGAACGTGGAGCACAGCACCTAAAATGATGATTATCAGGCCAGTAAGAAGCACCAGATTATAGCGGGTGAATCCTACAAGATAACTGACAATCAAAAGGAGAGCACCAGTGATGACCAGTGCTACTCCCAGATATGTATTAATGAGATTACGCTTCACGGCTTACTCCTCTTCAGCCTCAGGGGTGATAAGTTTGTAACCCTTGCCGTGGATGTTGATAATCTCGATCTGTGGATCGTCCTTGAGGTGCTTGCGCAGCTTGGTGATGTAAACATCCATAGAGCGGGCGTTGAAGTAGTTGTCGTCGATCCAGATGGTCTTCAGTGCGAAGTCGCGCTGCAGAATCTCGTTAGAGTGACTGCACAGCAGGGCCAGCAGCTCGTTCTCCTTGGTGGTAAGCTTGGTCTGCTTCTCGCCTATCTGCAGCAACTGCTTCTGGGTATCGAATGTGAACTCGCCCAGGTGGTAAACTGTACTCTCGCGGCTCTTCTTGCCCTTGGTACGGCGCAGAATGGCCTCAATACGGAATACGAGCTCCTCCATAGAGAAGGGCTTGGTGATATAGTCGTCGGCACCCAGCTTGAATCCCTCGAGGATATCCTCCTTGAGAGTCTTAGCTGTCAGGAAGATAATGGGCACGTCGGTGTTGGCCGAACGGATCTCCTGAGCCAGGGTGAAACCGTCCTTCTTTGGCATCATTACATCGAGCACACAAATGTCGAATTTTGTCTTGAGGAAAGCCTTGAAGCCAGCCTCACCATCCGAACAGAGTTCTGCTACAAAGCCTTTGGCCTGCAGGTACTCACGGAGCAGCATGCCGAGGTTCTCATCGTCCTCGCATAGCAAGATTTTCACTTTGTTGTCGTCCATCATAATTCTTAATGTTTTATGTGTTAATACTATTGTTTATTTATCGTCTTCTTTTAGCACGGGCAGCGATACGGTGAAGGTGGTACCCTTGCCCAGTTCGCTCTCGCATTTTATCTCGCCCTCGTGCAGATTGATGATCTTCTTGACGTAGGCCAGACCCAGTCCGAAACCTTTCACGTCGTGAACATTGCCGGTATGCACGCGGTAGAACTTGTCGAATATCTTCTTGACGTTCTCCTTCTTGATGCCCTGACCTGTATCCTGGATTGAGAAACACAAGCGGTCCTTATCGTTCCAAGTCTTGATGTAGATATCGAGCGGCTCTTCGGGCTTGCGATACTTCACGGCGTTGTCCATCAGATTGGTAATGGCGTTCTGGAAGTGAACCTCGTCGACAAAGAGCGCTGAGTCGACAGCCTCGATCTCGGTATATATCTTACCGCCGGTATGCTCTACACGCAGCGAGAACGACTGGGCGATATTCTCAATCATCTCGTTGAGGTCGAGCTCCTTCTTCTTGAACACGATGCTCTTCTTGTCGAACATCGACATCTGCAGTACCTTCTCTACGAGGAATCGCAGGCGCTTTGACTCATCAGAAATTACGCCGCTGAGATGCTTGGTCATCTGCTCTGACTTGGTTACGCTCTCATCGTTCATCATCTGAGCAGCCAGCGAGATAGATGCGATAGGTGTCTTGAGCTCGTGGGTCATATTATTTATGAAGTCGTTCTTGATCTCAGTGAGTCGCTTCTGACGGAAGATGACCACGATGGTGAAGAGGAACGTGAGCAGCAGGAATACGGTGAACACCACAGCCGGAATCATGAAGCGCACACTCGAGAAGATGTATGAACTCATGTCGGGGAAGTGGATTTTTACTACTCCCTTCTTCGACGACGGGTCGTTGTTGAACAGCGTCTGCTGGTAATAGTACTCCTCGCCTTCGGCCGAGTACTCAGGACAGCGGTAAACCTCGCGACCATCGGATGTCTCTACGCGGAAGTGATAAGGCACGTTGATACCATTGTTGAGCAGCTCTACACGTATGTCCTGATCGAGCATCTTGAAGTTGATGCGCTCCTTGAGCGGCTTGTCGCTGGCGGTATACAGGATATTGTAGACCACCTCGTCGAGCAGTGCACGCTGATACTGGTAACGGTTGCGCACAATCTCCTGCAGCGACTTAGACGCTTCGGCGATACTGTTCTTATCGGTGCGCAGAATCATTGCCTTGGGCACGTTAGCGGGACGGATGGCAAACGTCTTGAGCTCGAAGCTGGAATAGACTGTACCATCATCGGCAGCTACAGCAAACTGGTGAGAGTGCTTAATGGTACCGTCGAGACCATCTACTATCACAGAGTCCTGCTTATAGGCCTTGCGCTCAGTAGCCTTAAGGTCCTTCTCAAGGTATCGCTTGGTCTCGTTCATCTCGAGATTGCGCGATGCCTGATACAGGCTGCGGTAAACCGACTCGTCGAACTGCTCCTTCTTCATCTTCGCCATCTCCTTGATGTACGAGATCTGAAGGTAGAGCAGGCTTACAAACGAGAGGCCCATTATGATTGCTATAATCCAAATCGTTCTTTTCTTCATAACGATTGCAAAGATAAGCTATTTCTTAATTCGATGCACCAAAAATGTTAATTATTTGCGGCTGATTTTGCAAATTTAACTGATTTATGAATTTTTAGTTGCAAATATGCAATTATAAAAAGAATCCCCACTACGTAAATAGCGGGGACTCTGTGTAAATATCGGGTTGAGGGGATTAATCCTCGTCCTTGGTTTCTTCCTCGTGCTGCTTGATGAGTGCCTGCTGGATATCGTTGGGCACAAGCTCGTAGCTAGAGAAGCTGGTAGAGAACGATGCACGACCACCAGTGAGTGAGCTCAGAGCGATAGAGTAGCTAGAGAGTTCCTTGAGAGGAATCTTGGCGCTAAGCTTCTGATAACCGCCCTCTGAGTCCATACCCATAATAATGGCACGACGGCCCTGCAGGTCGCTCATTACATCACCCATGTAGTCGCCAGGAACCAGCACCTCGAGATCGTAGATAGGCTCGAGAACCTTTGGACCGGCCTCCTTGAAGGCTGCCGAGAAGGCATTACGTGCTGCCAGCATGAACGAAAGTTCGTTAGAGTCAACTGGGTGCATCTTACCATCGTAAACAATCACGCGAACGTCGCGAGCGTAAGAACCTGTGAGTGGGCCCTGCTCCATGCGCTCCATCACACCCTTAAGGATGGCTGGCATAAAGCGCATATCGATAGCACCACCTACTACAGAATTGATGAACACGAGCTTGCCGCCCCAGTCGAGGTTGACCTCCTCCTTACCCTTGATGTTCATCTTAAACTCCTGACCGTTGATCTTGAACGATGTAGGATCGGGCATGCCCTCGGTGTAAGGCTCTACAATCAGGTGAACCTCGCCGAACTGACCTGCACCACCCGACTGCTTCTTGTGACGATAGTCGGCACGGGCCATCTTGGTGATAGTCTCACGATATGGAATCTTTGGCTCGAGATACTCGATCTGGATCTTCTCGTTGTTCTCCATACGCCACTTCAATGTGCGCAGGTGGAACTCACCCTGACCATGAACGATAATCTGGCGCAACTCCTTAGACTGCTCAACAACCCATGTAGGATCCTCCTGACGCATCTTCTGCAGAGCGGTCATCATCTTCTCGGTCTCGCTCTCGTTTACAGCCTTGATGGCGCGAGAGAACTTAGAGTTAGGATACTTAATGAAGTTGAACTTATTCTCTACATCCTTGCCATTCAGGGTGTTACCAGTCTTAACGTCCTTAAGCTTAACGGTACAACCGATATCGCCAGCACGAAGTTCGTCTACCTGAATACGGTTGGCTCCGGCACAAGCGTAGATGGTACCCATGCGCTCCTTAGAACCGCGATCGGCATTGGTAAGATCGTCGCCGCTCTTAACCACACCGCTCATTACCTTGAAGTAAGATACCTCGCCGATATGTGGCTCGACACCAGTCTTGAAGAAATAGAGTGATGTAGGTGCGCTAGCATCGGCAGGAACATCCTGACCAGCAGCGTTCTGAATAACAGGCATGTCGCTTACAAATGGAACAACATTGCCCAGGAACTCCATCAGACGGCGAACACCCATGTCCTTACCTGCACATACGCAGAATACAGGATAGATGCTGCGTGTAACCATACCCTTGCGGATACCCTCACGCATCTCGTCCTCGCTCAGGTCTTCGCTCTCGAAGAACTTCTCCATCAGAGTGTCGTCGCCAGCGGCAGCGGCCTCAACGAGCTTAGCCTTCATTTCCTTGGCCTTCTCAAGCTGGTCGGCTGGGATCTCTTCGATGATAGGAGCACCACCTTCGGGTTTCCATGAATATTTCTTCATCAGGAGTACGTCGATAACAGCGTTGAATCCAGGACCTGTAGCGATAGGATACTGAACGGGAACACAGTTAGGACCGTAAACCTCCTTGAGTTGATTAAGAATCTGATCGAAATCGCAGTTCTCGCGGTCGAGCTGGTTAACCAGGAAGATTACTGGCTTCTTAAGCTTCTCTGTATTGCGGAAAGCGTTCATCGTACCTACCTCGGGACCATACTGGCCGTTGATAAGGATGACAGCCTGATCGGTAACGTTCATAGCGGTAATAGATCCGCCTACGAAGTCATCAGAACCCGGACAGTCGATGATGTTAAGCTTCTTGTTGTTCCACTCTACATGGAATACAGTAGAAAACACCGAGTAGCCATACTCCTGCTCAACGGGGAAATAATCGCTAACGGTGTTCTTCTGCTCAACTGAGCCACGACGCTTGATGATACCTGCTTCGTAAAGCATACTTTCGGCAAGAGTGGTCTTGCCGCTACCCGCACTGCCAATGAGTGCAATGTTTTTAATCTCGTTAGTCTGATATACCTTCATATCTTTTCAGTTTTAGGTGAATAATCTTTATCGGGCACTAAAGTAGGCATTTTTTGAGAAAATACCAAAGAAATCTTCCAAATATTAAACTAAATTAGCATTTTGAGCGGCAGATAGCCGCTCGAAGTTACTCACATTCGAAAATAACCAAATGAAATTTGGTATTTTACTCATTTAATCGTAACTTTGTGCCCGAAATGGCAGGTTTATACGTACATATTCCATTCTGTAGCAGCCGATGTGTGTACTGCGGCTTCTATTCTACCACGGGGCTGGAGCTTCGCGACAGGTATGTCGACGCCGTTTGCAGCGAGATAAAGATGCGCCCATCGGCCGATCCCGTCGGCACCATATATCTGGGCGGAGGCACACCAAGCCAGCTATCCCCTACCCACCTGAAACGTATACTTGATACTATATATATATATAATAAGGTGGAAACTGATGCCGAAATAACGATGGAGGCCAATCCGGATGATGTAACGAGCGAGTTTATGGCCATGCTGCAGAAGCTGCCCATCAACCGCATATCAATGGGCACTCAGACGTTTGACGACGAGCGACTGAAGTTTCTGCATCGCCGCCATACCGCATCGCAAGTGCCAGCAGCAGTATCGGCATTGCGCCAAGCGGGATTCAATAACATCAGCATAGACCTGATGTACGGATTCCCCAACCAGACACTCGACGAATGGAAGGCGGATATAGACGAGGCGCTGCGACTGGACGTAGAGCACATATCTACCTACTGTCTGATGTATGAAGAAGGTACAGCACTATACCGACTGCTGGAGCAAGGCAAGGTGCAGGAGATAGACGAGGAGCTGGAGCGACAGATGTACTACACGCTGATAGAGCGACTGGAATCGGCGGGATATGAGCACTACGAGATTTCCAACTTTGCCCGCCCAGGTTATCGCAGCCGCCACAACAGCAGCTACTGGCATGGCGTACCGTATATAGGAGTAGGCGCAGCAGCCCACTCGTATGATGTAAAAACACGTAGTTGGAACGTAGCCGACATCCGCCAGTATATAGAGGGTATGGAGAGAGGCGAACGTATATCAGACGAAGAGACGCTTGACGAAGACACGAGATATAACGACGCGATAACGGTATCGCTGAGGACCAGCGACGGACTGGATTTGAGCAAGCTTTCGGAAAAGCAGCGCCGATATTGTATGGCTAACGCTCAGCGACACATCGATGCAAATCTGCTGAAACTAAACGAAAACCATCTGGCGCTAACAAAAGACGGACTATTTGTTAGCGATATGGTGATGAGCGACCTGATTATGATATAGATCTTACGCGTTTGATAGCGAAATAGAAATATGCTATCAGCAATGGGTAACCTATATAATACAAGGTGGTGATGCTGAACACCACATATACCACAGCGCAGATAGCACCCAATCCTATGAGATAAAGTATCGCATCGGCCAGCGGCAGACTGTGATATACATCATCGATAGTGGCCAAACCAAGAATAATGATGGCCCATACAGACGATATGAACACACCAAGCCAGAAAGGCAGCGCAAACGGATTGAGCGACGGATGATAATAGAAATGGCGCCAGGTTTCGGGGCCGAAAAGTTGGATGCTGCTATACAGCACTGCCGACGAAGCTATCAACAGGCATAAAGCCGTAGGATAGAACGAAGGAATATCATCGAAATGCACAATCTTACAACCCTTACGCATCAGTCGGCGCAGACCATAAGCCGCACCAGTAAGAATGCAGAAGGCCAAGAACACTAGAAGGTGGGTATTAGAGAATGCATCGATGAACTGACTGATAGGATCATCGGGCGACACCTTTGACAGGAGTTCGTTCTCGTGTATCCATCCGAAGGTAAGTTGGTCGCGCGCCACCTTTACCCAAACAGAATCGATACTATCAGAAGGAACGGTCTTGATGTCGGCCACCACCACGTGTTCGTTACGACGGATAGTGATAGAGTCCTTCTTCATCTCCTCGCCGATAGATTCGAGCTCGATACTTACCACATCGGGCACCGACATATCGTCGGGCTGCTGGGCCACAACCACAAGCGAGTCGCCCGTAACCACAAAGTTGTAGTTCTGGGTATAGTGATGGGTGGTGTAGAACGATATCGAGTCGAGCTGCTGGGCTGTAAGGTCCCAAGCATCAGGGGTGATGGGGCCGCGATTGTAGCAGCCACACAGCAACAGCGAAATGAACAGAAGGCTAACGAGTCGACGCATGGACGTTCATCTGACAATGTTGACAATCGAACTCAAGACGGAATCGGCGGCCATCGCCTAAAACGAGAGAAAGCGGCTCGCGCCAAGTGGGACGTTTTCCGCCGCGCTTAACACAATAGCCAAGCGAGTATCGCAGACAATGGCGACACTGCATGATAGGTCCATCGCCACCTTTCAGTTCATAAGCAGAAAGTTCGTCGGTACCATAGAATGCGGCCGACTGGCGGTTGGAAATATTATTCTGATAACTAAGTTCACAGACTCCAGGATTGCCCACTACCCTAGCCCGCTTAACATCACGCTTGATCTGCCCCATAGCGTCAATCAGTTGGCGACGCATATCCGACAGTTGGCTGTTGGGGATGAAGAAATTGAAGTCTTCGGGCACATCAACCTGGGTGCACTCATATATGGTATCGCCAAGTTTGGAGAGTTGGCGGACAAGATTCTCGCGAGGCGACTTCTGGGCCAACTGATGTTCTGCGGCGAAATGCACCTTAGCATTGCCAGCACTCAACTCGAAACCATCATCCACTGCACGCAGAGAGATACTAACGGGAATCTTTCGTGTGGCGCTAGGCTTAGAGAGGATTCGCTCGAACTCCTGATCATTGTTGCGATAGAGCGCCATACCCGGACGCAATCCTGCAGGCATCTTGAACGGATAGATTCTGTTGCCCACCACGCGGTTGGCGCGGAAGCCTTCGAACTGGCGATCAGCATTTAAGAAACATAATCCGTCGCCATTAGCAAAGCTGGCTGTACCCGCAACATTAAATGAATCGTGACGTATCTCCTTGACCTTGCCCACAAACTCGCCAACGGCCTTAGGCGTATCAAACGAGGCGATATCGGGCTGACGACCATTTACGAAATATGTGGTGTAGCCACGATTGAACGTGCGCTTGAGATTAGGAGTAAACGTATATTCGCAACGGCCCTTCGATGCGCGACAATACTCATCCTTATGTTTGCGGATAAAGGCATTGAGAAGTTCGCTATATGCGGCAGTAACGTTCTTGACGTAGGCCACATCCTTTAGTCGGCCCTCGATCTTGAACGATACTGCGCCGGCCTGGATAAGCTTCTCTAGATTCTCGCTCTGGTTCATATCCTTGAGCGAAAGCAGATAGCGCTCGTGCTCTATCTCTGCCCCATCGGCATCCACCAGCGAGAAGCGCATGCGGCAGAACTGTGCACACTCGCCACGATTAGCACTACGACCAAAGCAATGCTGCGAGGCATAACAGATGCCCGAATAGCTTACGCACAATGCACCATGAACAAACACCTCGAGCTCCATATCGGGTACCTCGCGATGTATCTCGGCTATCTCGTCGGCAGAAAGTTCGCGAGCCAGAACCGCACGCGAGAAACCTACCTTTTGCAACCAGCGAACCTTATCGGCCGTACGGTTATCGGTCTGAGTAGAAGCATGAATCTCGAATGGCTTATCCTGCATAAACTGCAGCAATCCCATATCCTGCACCAGTATCGCATCGACACCAATCTCGGCCAACTGATCAATGAGGCGATGAACTTCATCGAGCTCGTTATCATAGACGATAGTGTTGAGCGTGACGTATATCTTTGCTCCAAACTGATGGGCATAATCACACAGTTGGCGAACGTCATCGATGCTGTTTCCCACCGCAGCACGCGCTCCGAATTTGGGTGCTCCGATATATACGGCATCGGCACCATGATCGATGGCAGCAATACCGCAAGCCAGATTCTTGGCAGGAGCTAATAGTTCTAACGGAGTCACTAGGCTTACTTGATTTCGTCGATATTATACGGAGTCTCCTGATAAACGTAGTAGTTTATCCAGTTAGAATACAGCAGATTGGCGTGAGCACGCCAGGTGACCAGAGGCTCATTATCGGGATTGTCATCACGATAGTAGTTCTTTGGCATATCTACATCGTCGCGAATACCGCGATCGCGCTTATACTCATTGTCGAGTGTGTTTGGCGCGTACTCCAGATGACCCGTAATAAAGAACTCACGACCACCACGAGCCATCACCATGCTTACACCACTCTCGGGCGATTCGGCCAGCAGCGTAAGTTCGGGATTAGCAAGTATATCCTCGCGATGAACCTCGGTATGACGGCTGTGAGGCATCATAAACACATCGTCGAACCCACGGAAGATGGGCAGACGGTTGTCGAGCGATGTCTGTGGGAAGATGCCGAACATCTTCTTCTCCAATGGGTATTTGGGCACTCCGTAATGGTAATACAATCCAGCCTGAGCAGCCCAACATATAAATAAAGTACTGGTGACGTGAGTCTTGGCCCAATCGAAGATATCGGTAATCTCATCCCAATAGGTAACGTCCTCGAACTCCATCGTCTCTACAGGAGCTCCGGTAATGATCATTCCGTCGAACTTCTCGTTACGCATCGACTCGAAGTCGCGATAGAACATCATCATATGTTCGATCGGGGTATTCTTGGGTGTATGACTCTTAAGCTTCATGAAGTTTATCTCCATCTGCAATGGAGTGTTCGACAGCAATCGCACCAAATCGGTCTCTGTAGTTATCTTCAGAGGCATCAGGTTGAGAATCACTATCTTAAGCGGACGTATATCCTGAGTTGTGGCCCGCGAGTTATCCATCACAAAAATATTCTCGTTTTTGAGAATATCAATTGCGGGCAATCTGTCTGGTAATCTTAGTGGCATTTTCTGTTTCTTCCTATACTTTTAGAATTGCAACACACAACACGACACGTTGTCAAGTCCTCCGGCTGCTACTGCTGCATCGCAGAGTGCGTTGGCGTCGGAACCTTTTTCGAGCAGTGTGGTAATAGCGTGATCGGGCAGCATATCGGTAAGACCGTCTGTGCACAGCAAATATACATCGCCTTCCTTAACATCCTGGGTAATCATCACGATATCCATAAACGATGAAGAACATCCGCCACCAATACAGTTGGTGATGATGTTGGAGTGTTGCGACGAACCTAGCATATTGCTGAGCGAGTGATCGGATGTGAGCTGTGTGAGCTCGCCATCGCGGAAACGGTACAGACGGCTGTCACCACAGTTAAGCGAGTAGAACTCACCCTCGTAGAAGGCCAAGCCCACAAGTGTGGTACCCATACCCTTATACTGTTCGTCGGAACGCCCCTTTGATGCGATGATATTGTTGATGGAATCAAGCCAACCTACCAGCATCTCGTTGATGGCACTGGGAGTTAATCCCGTGGGCAGATCGTGATAGAAGAACTGCAGATTGTGCAAAGCATCGCTGCTGGCCACATCACCACGATTATGACCTCCCATACCATCGGCTACGGCTACGATATAACGGTCATTATTAGTCAACGAAACACGTGTATCGAAGCCATCATTACGCACGAAATGATTGCCCACCAGTACCATGTCTTCGTTCTGACTACGAACGCAACCAATCTTACTGGCTGCTGTCATGTGTATTGTAAACATATTATATTTTTATCTTATTATCACCTGTAAATTAATGTTGGCAATAGTGAGTATATCACCATTGTTCAACGTCATTTCAACATCGGGCTGGATGGGGCGCTGATTTACACGCGTACCATTCGACGAGTGCTTGTCGATAACACACCAACCCGAATCGGATTTGTACTTTAGCTGAGCATGAACACCCGAAACATAAGAATGCTGCTCGAAGAACTGGATGTACGGGCCCTTGCGGCGTCCGATAATCGCACCGTTCATCGCTACAATTCGTATATTGAGGCTATCATTAGCTAACGTCAGCACAGGGAGTCCTCCACGCGAAGGAGCTGCCTGAGAAATAGATATGCTTGGTCCCACTGACATGCCGGTTGATACGCTGCTGACAGCAACGCTCACCTCTTGCTGCTTCTGCTTTTCGACAGCAGCACCATGACGCGAAACCATCAAGCCGCCGCAACGGGTGCAACGACGTCCGAGTCCCACATGACCGCACTGCTTACAGAACAACAACTCCTGTCCACACTGGTCGCAGTAATGGGAATCGTCTTCTATCTGTTCTTTACAAGCTGGACAAATTATCATATTTCTTTATATATCTTCTGGTAGTATAATCTGATATGTTTCCTTCGTAACCTGATCGGGTGGCAGCATGGATACACGCTGCGACAGCTTCTGGATAGTAGAATCGAGCAGGTTGCGCATCTCGCGGGCATTGCCCCAAGAATCGCTCTTGGCAAGTACCATCTTGTAGATCTTGTCGAGGGCCTTGAGCTCTGACTCGGGCGACAGCTGGTACTGCTCCTTCTGAGCCATATGCTTGTAGATAGCCAGCAGCTCATCTGGATCGTAGTCGTCGATATGCAACTTATGGGTGAAGCGGCTGGCAAGTCCGGCATTCATCATCAGGAATTCCTCCATCTTGTCCTTATAACCTGCTGCTATCACTACAAACTTGCCTCGATCGTCCTCCATACGTTTCATCAGGGTATCGATGGCCTCCTTGCCGTACATATCGCCTCCATCGCTCAGCGTGTAGGCCTCGTCGATAAAGAGTATTCCGCCCATAGCCTTATCACACATATTGTTGACGATCTTAGGCGTCTCACCCATGTACTTACCTACAAGTGTGGCTCGGCTGGCTTCGATCACACGCGATGTCGGGAGAATGTCCATAGCCTGGAGTATCTCACCCATCTTGCGGGCGATAGAGGTCTTACCTGTACCTGGGTTACCAGTAAGGATGAAGTTCATAGCCATCTGCTGAACATTACCAGCGCCCATAGCTGCACGCTGCTTCATGAACATGCTCTGTACAGCAAGTCGACGGATAGAATCCTTGACACTGCGCATACCGATGAACTCTTCGAGCTCGTTGAGTACCACATCGAGTGGACGTGCTGCCTCGCTCTGCGACATCGGCAGGTCTTCCTTGGTGAGGGCGAACATGTCGCTCTCCTGGAATCCTGGAGTTGTCATCTGCTTGATGAGACGCTGACTCTGGCGCTCTACCGATTCGTTGAATATGCGACGTGCCTCACGAGCATTTCCGAAGTTCTTGTCGCGACGCAGATAGAGCTGCTCGAACAGTCTGTGGATAGCAGCCTTGGTATCCTCGTCGATAGTGAAGTTCTTGCCAGCAGCAAGCTTCAGGAATATCTCGGTCAACTCGTCAGGAGTATAGTCGTCGAAGTGGATAGTCTGTGTGAAGCGGCTCTTCAATCCTGGGTTGGTATCGATAAAGTCGTGCATCTGGTCGGTATAACCAGCCACGATACAGATGAACTTTCCGCGATCGTCTTCCAGGCGTTTCAGCAGTGTGTCGATAGCCTCAGCACCGAAGGTGTCGCCATCGCTCGACTTAAGCGTATAGGCCTCGTCGATGAACAGCACGCCGCCCATAGCCTGATCTACCAACTGATTAGTCTTGATGGCTGTCTGACCAGAGAATCCTGCAACGAGTTTAGAGCGATCGGCCTCTACCAATTGTCCTCTTGCTACTACGCCGAGAGTCTTGAAGATATCGGCCATGATGCGGGCAACGGTGGTCTTACCAGTTCCTGGGTTACCTGTAAACACATAGTGCTTGCCTTGGAACGTATTGGTTTCGCCACGTGCAATCTGCAGGTTGAGGAATGCGGTGAGGTTTGCAATCTCCTTCTTGACGCCCGACAGTCCGACAAGTCCGTCGAGTTTCTTCAGACAATCGTCGGCGCTTACGGTTTGTGGAGCATCGTATGGTATATCCTCCTGATGGATAGTCATCAGCTCCTCGTTGCTCATTGCCGAGATGTTCAAGCCCTGCAGGCGCTGAGCCTGCTTCTTGCATATCTGGTCGAAGAGTGTACGCATGGTGCGACCGTTGGCAAAGTCCTTGTCGCGCGAGTCGTACATCTCCTTGATCATCTTCTGTGTAAGAACCTCCGCATCGGGCGAGAAGATATACTTCTTCTGCTTGGCGAATACCTGCATAATCTGATAGAGCTCTGCAGGCGAGTAGTCCTTGATATCGAGGAAGTAGTTGAATCGGCTGCGGAAACCTGGGTTCACGCGGAACAGGTTCTCCATCTCGGTACGATAACCAGCGGCAATCACGATGAACTGTCCGCGATCGTCCTCCATACGCTTCATCAACTTCTCAAGAGCCTGTGCTCCCTGGGCGTCACGATCGCCCGAAGCACTGACTGGAGCCAAGGTATAAGCCTCATCCACAAACAGGATTCCTCCCTTGGCCTTATCGCATAGGGCATCTACCACCTTAGGTGTTTCGCCCTGATACTGACTCACCATCTTGGCGCGGTCTACCTCGACCACATGTCCGCTGTCGAGATATCCGATAGCTGCAAGAATCTCACCGAGTTTACGTGCGATAGTGGTCTTACCTGTACCAGGATTACCTGTAAGGATGATGTGCATCGACATCTTCTCCTGTTCGCCAAGTCCACGCTCTGCACGCTGCATGGCATTCTGCACAGAGTAAGCCATCTCCTTAACTGCGGCCTTAACCTCATCCATTCCGATGTAGGTATCGAGATCCTTAAGGATATCCTCCATAGAGCGCTCCTCAGGCACGTAACCCTTGATGTCGCCTATCTCAACCCTAGTGGCACTTGCACCACGACTGATATACTGGGTAAAGATATCCTCGGCAGTCTTATTGGCCAAGTGGCCGTTACCGAATGTTTCGTCCTTAATCTTTACCTGATACTTGAAGAATCGGGTAAGCTGGTTGTCAGCCTCGGGCGAGAACTCGGTAATACCGTACTTAAGTCGCAGATTTAGCTTACATATCTGAGTGAGCTCCTGATATCCAGGAGTGGTCATGCGGAAGGTATACTTGAAACGGTTGGCCACAGCAGGGTTGCTCTCAAGGAAGTCCTCAAGTCCCTTGTTCAGTCCCGAAATGATTACTATCGGGTTATCCTCCCACTTGTCCATCTCGACAAACAGCTTGTCGAGCGGGTTCACCTGGTTAGAATACTTATCTGGAAGAAGCTTCTGCACATTGTCGAAGAACAATATACCGTTCTGAGCCTTCTTTACGTTTTCATCCCACTTGTCCACAAATCGCTGGTAATCTACCGCGTCTACCATCGTCAGCTTGGGTTTTTCGATAATCTTGTGCTGGTAGAAGTAGTCACGCAGTATCTCGGCCAGAACAGTCTTACCTGTTCCAGTCTCACCTATCACAATGGTGTTGAGCGAAATGCGGGCGTTAGAGATATCCTTGCGAGAGCGCAGAAACGTATATGTATCGACTATGTTTTTAAGCTGACTCTTAACGTCGTCGAGTCCTATCAGCTTATCAAGCAAGTCGGTACTTGCAAGTGGTTGACCGCACCACTTGCAGAACTTTGCTATGCTTCTGTTTTCTTTATGACAATTCTGACAAACCATTTTATATTATGCGTCTCTATCTATTTTCTTAATAATGTTAGCAGGGGCTTCCTTCATGTGGCTGTTGGGGGTGGCAACATTCAGCATCTTAGGACTGAACACCACAAACGAAATCACGAATACCAGCATCAGCAGGCTCCACAGCACGTAGTGCAGCACACTCTCACCACTGATGGAGCGAACCTGGTCGGTAACGTCGTTTAGCAGGCCGAACTTAGATCCTTTGAACTTGTACGACCTGGCCTTGAAGGTATAGAACAGCGGCTCTATCAGGTTCGACTTGACGTCGTTCTCAAGAACCTCTGAGATAAGTCTGCTGTCTGCTTTCTCATCTCCACGGAAGTCGGTAAGATGACATACCAGCATGTAGATCAGGGTAATCACTATTACGGCTATATTAAACAGCGTGGGATGAGATGCTCCTATATACTTTAATATAATAATAGGTATAAAGCAAGTGAACGCTCCAACAAGTCCCCAGAAGAATGAGAACAGGAAGTCGTAGCCCTTGAAGAACGAACGTGTGGCTACGATAACTCCGGTCATACCTCCTAGCGGCAATCCTATACTTATAAATGTATGACTGAGGATGTATTCAGGATTGGTAACTCCGAATATCAACACGAATACCATCCACACACCACTCAGGCCATAGAACACCATACGCCAGATATTCTCCTTGGCCTTAGCTCGCTGCCAACTGTCCTTAACGTGCTTTACACGCTTCATGGTCTCGTCGCGGGCATCTACAAAGCGCTTGTAGTAACGCTGGGCCGGATCTATCTTACCCATCGCCATCAGCCAGTCTTCGATAGCGTGCTCGTAAGAGTACTCCTGACTGAAGTCTACATTTGGATCTTCGTGATAGAATACCGACATCCACTGGGCCAGCGAACCGCTACGTATCTCGTTGCGGAACTGCTGAATCTTCTTACCCATCTGCAGGTTGCGACCATCAGCATACTCGATGCCATCGGGCATGATATAAGTAGGTGTTACGCCAAGTATTCGGCAGAATCTATATACTGCAGTCTTGGCATCGTAAGCACCAAGACGTTCCTTGTTTTCTTCGCTCTTGAAGTCGAAACAGCGATTATGCTCGGTATACATCTCGTTCCATCCATGCAACTGGGCATAGTAAGCAAATCTGCCATCCAGCTCCAGGAAGTCACGCATCTCTTCCTCAAACTCCTTGTCGCTCAGATTCTGTGCCTTGTGCAGTCGCTCATTAAGCAACTCGCCAACCTGCATAGGAGTAAAGGCGTTGGCCAGATCGTAAGCCGATTCGCGGTTGAGGTTGTATAGAACCTTATATGCCAGATTCGACGAGTACTCATGACCATGCAGCATTATGCGCAGACTCTCGCAAGCCATCGGGTCTTCGTGGCTATACATCCAAGCCAGCAGGCGGCCGTCAGTCAGACTGTGCCACTCGTCTTCTGTAATATCAGCGTTACTAAATGCACTAACAATCTCATTGATAGTCGACGATGGATGCTTGGTCATAAACGGTATCTCAGGATCCACCTCGAGCACTATCTTCATTATCGCTACCCTAACCTGATCCTTGCTGGTTCTGTCGATTCCTTGGAAGTAAGAACGCAGACGGTCTACATCGCAACTGGTATGTGTCTCGATGTAGAGATAGAAGTTGTCGTTAGGATTATTAAGCGCCATAGCATACTCGTCCTGATCGCTCAGCAACGAGATACATACGCTGTGGATATCGTCGCAAAGGCCTCCTCTCAGATCCTTGTATGGATAAGTAGGCTCCATAGCATAGACCGAAGCCATGAGTCCGGCCTTCTGGTCGATAGGATATTTCTTTGTGATGATGTCCTTAACGATGGTGCTGAGCTTGCTGTTTCCGCAAGCCTCGAGCCACTGGGTTATACGGCCGTTATAAAGATATCCGATAGACAATCTCTCGTTGGCCAGCAGCATAGGTATGAGCTCGTGGATATTATCGGCCACGAGGTTACGCTCTGGGTCAACGATAAAGCTCTTGTACTTAAGGAATGGCGACGAAAGGTCGACCTTAGGACTCTCGCCCAGGAACCATTGCTCTACCTGCTCGTATCCCCAACGGTTTATCGGGTTTACTACCGTAAGACCCATTACCAGCAGCTTGATACGCTCTGGCAGCTCGTTCATATGCGGAATACGACCTTCGTTCTTCTGGCGCATCATCACACGCTCGTTGGTACTCATAGGCGATTCGCCCAGCCAGAGCGTCATCAAGCTGATACCCAGCGAATAGAAGTCGGCCTTAGGCGATATCTCCACTACTCCATCGATCACGTCAGAGTACATTTCAGGAGCGGCATAGATTGGAGTACGCGCCTGTGTGGTCTTGTGGGCCTTACCATCGTCTTCAATCATACTTGAGATACCAAAGTCGCCAAGAACCAACTCTGTATGCTCTTTATCGCGGAAGAAGAAGTTGCCTGGCTTGATATCCTTGTGAAGTATGCGGCACTGATGACAGTAAGCCAGAGCTGCTGCTGCCTGAAGGGCTATGCGGCGGAACTTGTCCATATCGCCGTCAAGCTTATATTCGGCCATCGAGCCTCCGTGCAGATACTCCATCAACTCGTAGTAGCGATGCTTTCCGTCTACGTAGGTCTTACCGAAATCGTAAACCTTCACTACCATTTCGAAGTCGAAGTTAAGCACCGTCTGCAGTATCTTGCGATTTACGTCGAAGTTGGGATAGTAAATCTTAAGCACGTATTCCTGCTTGTCTTTTTCAACCAGGAATACCTGCGCCTCACCCGTATTCTCGCTAAGAACCTGCTTGCGCTTATAGTTCTGACCACGCAGCACAAATATGCTATCATCTATCTCGGCACGCTGCTGCTTGAGCTTATTGGCTCGCTGAGTGCTGCTGGCCGACGATACGATCGAGATATTTACATTAGGACGAATCTGTGGCTGAACCTGAGGCTGAACTCCACGAGTGGTTCCACCTGCTGATGGTGATGGTGCTGCCGAAGGAATTGGCTGCGGAGCAGGCATGTCCATTGGCATCTGAGCACCACGAATGGTTCCATCGAGCGATGGAGCCTTAGGTGCAGATGGAGCCGTGGTTGACATTGGTCCTACAGGCTCTGCCATAATAGGCTGATCAATGCCAGGAGCTCTTACTGTTCCATCCAGAGGTTTAGCATCCATCTTTGGTTCAGCAGATGGTACAACGTCGATAGTAGGCTTCACTTCTACCTTTGGTTCTGCAGATGGAACCACGTCGATTGTTGGTTTTACCTCGACCTTAGGCTCTACCTTTGGAGTAGCATCTACTATTGGAGCAGGCTCTGCCTTAGGAACAACGTCAATTGCTGGCTTAGCCTCAACTTTGGGTTCTGCTGATGGCACCACGTCAATAGTAGGTTTCTTTACCACCTCAATCTTTGAAACCACCTGTATCTTCGGCATAACATCAATCCTTGGTTTTGCTGAAGATGAAGATGCTACATCCTTAGGCTTAGCCGATGGAATAACATCGATCTTAGGCATGTTAGGCATCTTTGGTGCTCGGATAGTACCATCAAGTGGCTGGTCCTCTATATCACCTAGAGGAGTTTCCGGCATCATTTCGAAGCTTGTCGCTCTTCTGGTCTTGTCCAGATTCACGTCTTCGTTATCGTTTACCCTATTTTGTGGAGTTCGAACCGTACTCATTAGATATCGTCTTTAATTTCCTTTCTAGTACCCTTGCCAAGAATAATCCATTTTCCGCCCAACTGCGGCTTAGCACATCCGCACGGACTTGAATGAAGCGCATGCTTAAAGTTGCACTCCCAAGCCAAACGTACGCCCTGGGGTTTGCATGCCATCGCATAATTGCGCACCTGGGCAGGTTTGGGCTGTGGAGCCTGAGCCATCTGGTCGAGCAGACGCGACAGCATATCCATACGCTCTTGTTTCTTCCTGTCGTATTCCTCTCTACTCATCACCTTATGATCGGAAAGGTTGGCGTCTACACGATCAAGTCCACGATCCTGAGCCAGCAGCATCAGCACTCGCTGGCGCAACTCCTGACTCTTACGGTCGCGCTCCTTATCGGCCTCGGTGGTGTAAGGAATCTGCATTTCCAGCTTCTGAATCTCGTCGGCCAGCTTCTGCATCTGTTGGTATTCTGGCATCTCCAGCACTTTTTCGCGCAGTTGGCGTGCCTCTTCTGTAAGTGCAGTTCCGCACTGCTTACAGAATGAGAAATCATTCAGCGTATGACATACGGGGCATACGATTCCGCCACGAGGGCTACCGCATTCAGGGCAATATGCCTCAGAACCATTAAGATAGGCTCCGCAGAATGAGCAGATATCTTTTCGTATATAGTGGCGACAGGTTTCGCAGAAATCAGCTTCAGCATCGATTTCGGCTCCGCAATTAGGACAAGTTGCATTTCCTATGGCATTACCACACGATGCACAGAAAATTGCATCGGGCTCATTGATTGCACCGCAATGAGGACATTGCACGCCGTTGGCAGCATTCATCTGCGCGGCCTGCTGATATTGATACTGAGGCTGCTGTGCCGAACGCTCGCGATAGAGCGGCTCCGCACCTCGGTTTGTTCGATCTGGGTTTTGCGTAATATCGTTCATCGTTGTTGGATTTAACTTAAGTTAGGTGCAAAAATAACTATTTTTTTCAATACGACAAAAAAAAACGCCGTAAATTTACATTTACGACGCTAAAAAAGTTATTTTTTTGATATAGATTACCACAAATCGAGGCGCTCACTCTTAGGAATGAACATCTTATCGCCCTCTTTCACGCCAAATGCCTCATACCAGGCATCGATGTGAGGAAGGGCTCCGTTAACACGCCAACGACCCAGTGAGTGAGGATCGCTCTTAGTGCGGTTGCGGATTTCAGCCTCAGTAATGTTACCTGCCCAAACTCCTGCGTAGGCGTGGAAGAAACGCTGGTCGGCAGTGAGTCCTTCCTTATCGGCAAGCTTGTTGCGCTTGGTAGCGTTCTTATAAGCAGCCCAAGCCACCTGCAGACCACCGTGGTCGGCAAGGTTCTCACCCAATGTCAGACGGCCGTTGGCATTCAAGCCAGGAAGCACTTCGATAGCGCTAAAGAAATCAGCATATTTTCCAGTGCGCTCTATAAAGTTTTTTCCATCAGCTTCTTTCCACCAGTCGTGCATGTTTCCGTCCTTGTCATAGTTACGTCCCTGGTCGTCAAATCCGTGAGTCATCTCGTGACCGATAACCACACCGATGGCACCATAGTTGAATGCATCGTCGGCATTCATATCAAAGAACGGATACTGCAGAATACCTGCGGGGAAGCAGATTTCGTTAGTTGTAGGATTATAGTAGGCATTTACTGTCTGTGGGTTCATATGCCAGTCGTCGCGATCCACAGGCTTTCCTACTGTATGATTGATGCGCCAAGCGTTCCAGAACTTTGAGCATTCTTCCATATTTTCGTAATAAGATTTCGCAGGATCAATCTCCAGTTCGCTCAGGTCTGTCCACTTGTCGGGATAGCCCACTTTCACGTAGAATGTGTTAAGCTTAAGCAGGGCATTTACCTTAGTAGAATCGTCCATCCAGCTCTGTGCTGCGATACGCTCACCGAGTGCTATCTGCAGGTTCTTAATCAGAGTAAGCATGCGCTGCTTGGCAGCCTCAGGGAAGTACTTCTCGGCATAGATCTTACCAAGAGCCTCACCCATCACACGCTCCACCTGACCGGTGCTGCGCTTCCACAATGGGTGATTCTGCTTGCGACCAGCCTTCTTCTTACCATAGAAGTCGAAGTTCTCGGCTGCAGTCTTATCGTCAAGGAAATTGGCTGAGCCCTCAATGAAGCTCCACTCCAACACGTCGCGATACTCAGCAGGCTTGATGCTGCCAACCAGCTTATTGGCGCCATCCAGGAACTCAGGCTGACCTACTACCATATCCTGCAGATACTTGGTGTCAATGCCCTTGGCATTCATCACCTTAACCAGAGGCAGATTAGGATAACGGCTCTCAAACTCCTTAAGAGTCATCTTGTTGTAGTTGGCCTCAACATCGCGAAGCTCGGTCTGGCTCTTGCTCACCTTGGCCAGAGCAGTCTCTACCTTCATGATGTTCTGCATCTTCTTGGTAGCAGCGCTCTTGCTGAAACCAAACAGCTGGAACATCTTTACTACGTGCTTCTTGAATGCCTCACGGATATCGGCAGTAGCCTTATCATTCTCCAGATAGTATTCCTTCTGGCCGAGAGTCAAACCACCCTGATAAAGGTTCAGGATATTCTGACCCGCATTCTTCTCGTCGGCACCGAAATAGCCGAAGAAGAACTCCTGCTCGCCATAAGGAGCCTGCGACAGCTGGATCTCGAACAACTGCTTGTTGGTCTTGGCAGCCTCCAGTTTCTTAATCAGCGGCATCAGTGGAGCCACCCCCTCCTTGTTTCGGCGGGTTGAGTCCATAGCCAGTTTATACAGGTCGCTCAACTTCTGCTCAACAGTACCCTTCTTATAGGTGTTGCTCTGCAGCTCCTTCAGAATACCATTGATACGCTTGTCATTCTCTTCCTGCAAACGGTCAAAACTGCCATAACGAGAATATGCACCTGGAAGGGGGTTGTTCTTCATCCAACCACCGCATGCATACTCGTAGAAATCGTCGCCTGGACGAACATTCTTGTTGAAATCGGCCTGATTCAAGCCTGATCCCAGATCACTCTGTGCCATCATCAGCATTGAGATAGACGCCATAGTCATCATTGATAAAAATCTTTTCATTTTAAATTTTGTTGTTGTTTATGTGTTATAGTGTAAAAGTATCTAATTCTTCGCTCAGCTTCTCCCAGCGCTCCACTTCCTCATCGAGCGAGCGCTTTATCGATGTGTACTCTGTAACCAGAGTCATATCAGCAGCGTTTTCGGGCACCATAAGCAGTTCGTCGAGCTCCTTCAGGCGCTGCTCCATCTGCTCTATTTTGGTCTCCGACTGCTTTACTGCCTTCTCCACACGATTCTTACGCTTCTGCTGCTCTTTGCGCTCTGCATAACTCAGCGTTTTCTGAAGCACAGCCTCGCCCTCAGGCGTAGCCGATGGCGACGCACTCGATGTGGCAGTAGTGGTATTTTTTGCAGCAGGCTTAGCAGCAGCCATCACCTGTGGCTGCGAACCCAACTGGTTCAGATCGCTAATCTTCTTCGAACGAAGGAAGTCGTAGATGCCGCCAAGATGCTCGCGTACTTTTCCGCCGCCAAACTCATACACCTTGGTTACAAGTCCATCCAGGAACTCACGGTCGTGACTCACTATGATAGCTGTACCATCAAACGCCTTGATAGCCTCCTTAAGCACATCTTTCGAAGGCATATCCAGATGGTTGGTAGGCTCGTCGAGTATCAACAGGTTTACAGGCTCCAGCAGCAGTCTGATCATTGCCAGTCGGCTGCGCTCACCACCGCTAAGCACCTTAACCTTCTTATCGCTCTCTTCGCCTCCAAACATAAAGGCTCCAAGTATATCGTTTATCTTCAGTCGGATCTCGCCCTTGGCCACATAGTCGATAGTCTGGAACACGGTCAGATTCTCATCAAGCAACTGCGCCTGATTCTGCGCAAAGTAACCTATCTGTATGTTATGTCCCACTTTCAGTTCGCCTGTAAATGGTATCTCGCCCATTATGCACTTCACCAGAGTCGACTTTCCCTCACCGTTCTTACCCACAAAGGCTACTTTCTCGCCTCGCTTGATGGTAAGCGTAACATGGTCGAACACAGTATGAGCACCATAGTCCTTACGCACCTCGTCGCAGATTATGGGGTAATCACCACTTCGCAGACAGGGCGGGAACTTCAGGTGCATAGCCGAATTATCCACATCGTCTATCTCGATAGGCACAATCTTCTCAAGCTGTTTCACCTTCTGCTGAACCTGTACAGCCTTAGTAGCCTGATAGCGGAATCGCTCTATAAATGCCTTCATATCAGCCACTTCCTTCTGTTGGTTCTCGTAAGCCCTTAACTGCTGTTCGCGACGCTCCTTGCGCAGCACCACGTACTCGTCGTACTTCACTTTGTAGTCGATCACCTTGCCACACGATATCTCGAGCGTACGGTTCGACACATTATTAATAAATGCGCGGTCGTGACTCACCAGCACCACAGCACTCGAACTCTGCGCCAGGAATTGCTCAAGCCACTGGATCGATTCTATGTCGAGATGGTTGGTGGGCTCGTCGAGCAGTAGCACATCAGGTTTCTGCAGCAGAATCTTGGCCAACTCGATACGCATGCGCCAACCACCTGAGAACTCTGACGTAGGACGATCGAAGTCGCTACGCTCAAATCCCAGACCCACGAGTGTGCGCTCTATCTCGGCCTCGTAGTTCTCGGCACCCATCATCATATATCGTTCGTGCTCGGTGGTATACTTCTCAATCAGTGCCAGATAGCTCTCGCTCTCATAGTCGGTACGATCGGCCAGTTCCTGGTTCATCTTGTCCAGTCGCTCCTTCATGCGGGTGTTGTCGGCAAAGGCCTTCTGAGCCTCCTCCTTCACAGTAGTGTTGTCCTGCAGTATCATCACCTGGGGCAGATAGCCTATCTTGGTGTCGTTGGGCACACTCACCGTTCCTGCAGTGGGTTTCTGCTGTCCACACAGTATCTTGAGCATGGTACTCTTACCAGCTCCGTTCTTACCCACCAAGGCTATGCGGTCTCTGTCGTTGATGACGAAACTTGCGCCATCAAACAGGGGCTTTATGCCGAATTCTACTTTAAGTCCTTCTACCGAAATCATCGTTTGTCTACGTATTTATAATCCTTATAAAGCTCCTTGGGGAAACGCAGCATCTCGTCTGTGATGCCTCCCGACTGGAAATTGGATATCTTTATGGTGGTCCAGATGAATGCTATCTTTATGCGTACGCTTATCGGGCGATAGGTGTTACGCTCTACCAGGGCGTGTATCTCCTTCATACCCTTGCGGCCTTTTATCAGTTTAAGCGTTATATCCAGCCCGCCATCAGCCTGAGCTATGCTGTATGTGTAGTTTTCGGGCACGAACTTAAACTTCTGCGAATACTTGTCGCTCTTGTTGTTCTTGGCGCTGTGTATCTCCACCTCCTGTTTCTTTTTCTTGATGGTGTACACTGTCTGCCCGTCGTTCCACGAGTTCATCTTCGCATCCTCAAACTTGCTCTTCTTTCCCTTATACCAGATGGTGCCGTGAGTCTTGTATATTCCAGTGATGTTCACATCGTAACGCAGTGTTGCGCCCTGTTCGCCAAATACCTGCTGGTAGGCCGAATTAAATATACGTCGGGCCTGACGCGCATTCGGAGTATCCTGAGCGTGCATCGGGCTAAGACTAATGGCACTAAATAGCAGTATAATTGCTAATATTATCCTATTTCTCATTAACTTTTTCATTTTCGGAGTGCAAAATTACACATTTCTCGCGATTTATTACTATTTTTGCACACAAATTAACGAAATAAGTGCACATATTTATGCAAAAGAACATTTTTTCCAGTCTTATTGCCACTTCACTGGGCATTAGCGAGAAGTTTGTAGCCGGCACACTGGCGCTACTCGAAGAGGGTTGCACCATACCGTTCATAGCCCGCTATCGCAAGGAGCGTACTGGCGGACTCGACGAGGTGCAGATAGCCGCCATCAGCGACCGCTACGAGAAACTGCTCGAGATACAGAAACGCAAGGAGACGGTGATTAAGACCATCACCGAACAAGATAAGATGACGCCACAGCTGCAGGAGCGTATCGACAAATGCTGGGACGCCACAGAGCTTGAGGATATCTACCTACCCTACAAACCCAAGCGTCGCACACGTGCCCAGGTGGCTCGCGAGCTAGGTCTGGAACCACTGGCCAAACTGCTTATGCTGCAGCGCGAGCGCGATCCTGAAGCTGCAGCAGCCAAGTATGCCAAAGGCGATGTAGCTACAGCCGACGACGCGATAAAGGGAGCGCAGGACATCATCGCCGAGATGATAAGCGAAGACGAGCGCACTCGCCAGCAGGTACGTAATGCATTCACACGCCAGGCTACCATCACTTCTAAGGTGGTAAAGGCTAAAGCCGACAGCGACGAAGCTGCGAAATACAGCGACTACTTCGACTGGAGCGAGCCACTGAAGCGATGCTCATCACACCGTCTTCTGGCTATGCGCAGAGGCGAGGGCGAGGGCATTCTGCGAATCAGCATATCGCCCGACGACGAGGATACCTGCGAGCGAATTAAGCGCCACTACGTATACGGCAACACGCCTTGCGGACGACTGGTGGCCGAAGCTATCGACGATGGCTACAAGCGATTGCTCAAACCGAGTATCGAGACTGAGTTTGCCGCACTAAGCAAGGAGAAGGCCGACGAAGAGGCTATCCGCGTGTTTGCCGAAAATCTGCGCCAGTTGCTGCTTGGAGCACCACTTGGTCAGAAGCGTGTGATGGGTGTCGACCCAGGATTCCGCACAGGTTGCAAGGTGGTTTGTCTCGATGCTCAGGGCAACCTGCTGCACCACGACGCCATATTCCCCCACCCGCCTGTAAACAAGCGCACTGAGGCCGCTCTAGCCCTTCAGCGCATGATCGCGAAATACCAGATAGAGGCCATCTCTATCGGCAACGGTACAGCCAGCCGCGAAACCGATTCGTTCATAAAAGACGTGTTGGCAGGCCGCTATAATTACGACACTAAGGCAGCCGATAAATCAGCTACTACGCCACAGGTCTTCGTTGTCAGCGAGTCGGGCGCCAGCGTATATTCTGCATCAAAGATTGCCCGCGATGAGTTCCCCGATGAGGACGTGACCGTTCGTGGTGCCGTGTCGATTGGCCGACGACTGATGGACCCGTTGGCCGAACTTGTAAAGATCGATCCCAAGAGCATTGGCGTGGGCCAGTATCAGCACGATGTAGACCAGGCCAAGCTCAAGCATTCGCTCGACCAGACCGTAGAGAGTTGCGTAAACTCAGTTGGCGTAGATCTCAACACCGCCTCGCAACACCTGCTGATGTACGTAAGCGGACTTGGCGCCACACTGGCCAAGAACATCGTTGACTATCGTCGTGATAACGGTGCTTTCACATCGCGTGCACAGTTGCTCAAGGTTCCCCGTCTGGGTCCTTCGGCCTATCAGCAGTGCGCAGGATTCCTTCGCATTCGCGACGGAAAGAATCCGCTCGACAATTCGGCCGTTCACCCTGAGAGCTATCCTATCGTAGAGCAGATGGCCAAGGATCAGGGCTGCTCAGTGGCCGACCTTATCAGCAATAAGGACAAGCGCGATGCCATCCAATTGCCACGCTACGTTACTGCCGATGTGGGAATGCCCACACTTACAGATATCTTGTCGGAGCTCGAAAAGCCAGGCCGCGACCCACGCGAACAGCTGGAAGCATTCGAGTTCGACAAGAACGTATCGACTATCGACGATCTGGTTGAGGGGATGATACTGCCTGGTATCGTGACCAACATCACCAACTTTGGTGCATTTGTAGATATCGGCGTGCATCAGGACGGACTGGTACATATCTCGCAGATGGCCAATCGCCGCATAGCCCATCCGCTGGATGTGGTAAAACTCCATCAGCACGTGCAGGTACGAGTCATTGAGGTTGACCACCGCCGCCACCGAATATCCCTTTCAATGAAGGGAGTTTAGTGCGCTTCTTTTTGCCCTCCTTCTCGTCCTGAAGCTTTTGCTCGAGCTTAGCCTGCCGTTTCTGCTCTCTAAGCTCGCGCTTGGCTTGTTTCTTCTGCTCTTTGCGTTCGCGCTTGGCCTGCTTGTCCTCGGCCGAAATCTTATGGAATTTCAGCCCGAAGTCGTACACCTTCAGCTTGTGCATCTCGTCGGTATTGGTAAACGAGTACGAGCAGCGTATGTCGCGATAGTTGCCATGCTGCTTTATGTCGCCAGTAGCCACAGCACCGTCGCTATTCACCGTAGCATCCAGGTTTCTCACGTGTATGCCCTTATAACTGCAGTCTACCACGGTGGCCTTCACGTTTCCTATCGGCAACTTTCCTCCCTTCTGTCGGCGCATCACAGCCGTGCGAGGTTTGCTTATATCTATCTTAAACTCTGCGCTGGCCGAAATCTTGCCCAGATTCTTCATCTCCATCACCTTGCCAAAATCCAGATTGTCCGATTTGGCATTGCCCACCACGTATTTATTACGCTCGTCGAGCCGGAACAGGAACTGCAGACTGCCCGCAGCGGTGTTTAGTCGGCCCCAGAATCGCTCCTCTTTTCTGATAATTCTGAAGCTGCCTGTATAGCTGATGTTGCCCAGGTTGTGCAGCTGTTTCATCATCATTCGCTTCACTGGGAACATGCTGATTATCTTCTCCTTTATGCCGCTACGTGCATACATGCGTTTCACGTTGAACGTGATGTTAAGCTTCTCCTTGCTCTTCAGCTCCTTGATGTTGCCCGTAGCCGCTATGGTCAGCCTCTTGTCGCTGGTGCTCACCTTTACATCCCTGAAACTCATCGTGCTGTCGGTTCCGCTCATCGTCAGGCTAAGGTTTAGCGGCAACGTAAATCGGCTCAGCACGGGCGCAAACGCACGCGAGATATCCTTAAGATAGGCAGTACCAGTAATACGGCCGGTGCGATAGTTCAGGGCGATGCTATCCTTCTTGCTGGGCAGATGGATTTGAGCACTATCTATGTGCAGTGTGGTTTGCTTCTGCTGTACGTTCACATCGCTCAGCCATAGCTGCTTATTAGCCATTTTTATCTTGGTACTGATGTCGCGTATGTCGATACCGCTTATCGAGTCGCGCGCCTCCAGATGTGTCAGTTCTGCCCTGATGGTGTCCTTGTCAGTAGCATTTATCTCCATCCTCAGGTGGCTGTTTATGTCAAGATGACCTGCGTCGAAATATCCACGCTTGGGCTTGCCGGCATTCTTCCTCGGCTTATGATTATCGGTAGTAAGTCGCAGCTGTGCCTCGGTCAGGAATATCGCCTCGCGACCCTTTATGTCAGCCCTCTCCAGATACATCTGCGCATCGTTGTATTTTATGCTGATATCACTCAGTTTCACCTTGCGGATGTGGAACTCCATCTTCTTTTTGCTTTTGGGCGACGTGGTGGTGGTGTCAGGCGTCGCACCAGGTTTCTTGGCAAAGGCATCTATCACAAACTGGAAGTTGCCAGGTTCATCCTTCGGCTTTATCAGCAGAGCGCTCGCATCGCTCAGCTCCACATTCTCTATCACCACCTTGTTTCCCAGTATCTCGCGTATGTCCACATCCACGCCAGCCTGCCCTATCGTCAACATAGGTCGCTGCTGCTGGTCGGCCACGTGCACACCATACAGCCGCACCTGTTGCTGCACAAATCTTATGTCTATGCTATCTATCTTTACAGTAGTCTGCAGCTTCTCGCTCAGCATCTCAGTAGCCTGCCGCAGCACCCGCTGCTGGAACGCCTTAGAGTTTACCAGCACCACGCCGCCAACCACCAAGACTATAGCCAGCACCACTATGCCGGCTACAGTCTTCAGTATTATTTTCAGTGTTCTATTCATGATCGCAAATTAGATTGTTTCGCTAGATTTTTGTGCAAATATAAATATAAATAATGTAATTCGCAAGCAATCTAGGCAAAATGTTTGCGAAAAATACACGTCTTGGGGGAAAGGTCGCTGGTCCGAATCCAGTAGCCCCGACAAAAGAAAGCGAGAGATACATAAGTGTCTCTCGCTATTATTCTTACTTGACGTTTATTTTTCTTGTTCGTCCGTCTCGAAGCTTAATGATGTTTATTCCTTTCTGAAGCCTGGCTACTTGACGGCCATTTAATAGGTAGACAGCATCAATGACGTCTTTTTCGGCAGTAATCGACTTTAACGACGTAGGATCATACTCTTGGATAGACAAGAAGTTACTCCAAGGCTCAGTAGTGGAATATACATCAAGACAGCCTTGAGGAACATAGAGTGTAGTGTGCAGATAGGTACGATTGCTGAATCCTCCACTACTTATTGGTGTAGTCGCATTTACTATAATCTGACTCAAATAATCGCCTGTATCCATATATGGTAGGGATGTCAGACCTTTACCTATGGTTAGTTTGAGTAGAGATGGGAAATAATCAAGTTCGAAAGTGGTTACTTTGTCTCCAATGGTAAGGTCTGTAATATTATTGCAGCACCTACCATAAAAAATATCTTTGCTAAAATTGCGTCCTATATAAACTGTTTTAAGAGCATCGTAATCAATAGTGGTGATATAATAATTGTTTAACTTGTGTTCTAGCATTTCGTCTCCATCCTCAATGATGAATGTCTCTAGTTCTGAGCAACCGCTGAAAGCGCCTTCACCGAGGTTAATAACAGAAGGTGGAATGGTTACCTTTCTGAGATTTGAACATATGGCACATGCCTGATTACCAATATACGTAAGTGAATTATCCATTGAAAGGGCTGTGATATTACTGCCCCAAAGGGCCTTTTCTCCTATACCGAGTACTTTGTAAGTCTTATTGCCATAGGTGACTTCTCCTGGTACATGCACCTCTCCGCCATAATTACCATCAAATACCTCACAAGTCATATCCTCCTTCGACAGAACTCTATACCCCAATGCATTAACATAGAACTCATTGACATCATCGTCATTTGTGTTAGGGCCTTCGCCAGGATTCTCCAGATCATACTCCTCAATCGTCCAGAAGTTTTTCCAAACATCAGCATTCATGTAGGCATCCTTTGATCCTCTGGGCACATAAAGCGTTGCGGTAATAAACGTGCCGCTGTCAAAACCCAATGAATTTTGAGGCGTCATAGTACGCACATAGATTTTTTCGACCTGGTCGCCCTCTTCCCAATATGGCACAAGTTTCAATCCCTTACCAATAATTAAGGTTTTCAGACGATAGAGTTTGCTGTATTTATTTGGAATAGCCTCTGGTGTTATTTCCTTAACCTGATCTCCAATCTCAAGTGTTTCAACTGATCGTAAAGCGGTCTTAAACAGGTCAGCATTAACATTTCTTCCTACATACACATAGGTAGCTTCACAGTTCTTAAAAGGTCCATCTGCAAATGGATTTTCAACATTATACGAAAGAATCTCTTCTCCATCCTCAATAATAAGATTGATTGGTGGTTCAGACACCCACGTACCAGTTATTTCCATATGGTAGCCCTTGTTATCTAAAAATGCAGCGGATTTAATGCTGGTAATAGATTTGGGAATTCTGATTGTTTCTATACGTTGACACCAAAAGGCATAAGATCCGATATAAGTTGGACCTTCCTCTATAGTCAAGTCGGTAATAGAGTTCAACGGCGTTGCACCAATACTGATATCGCCTATCCCCAATACCTTAAACACTCTGTTTTTATACTCTACTGTAGCAGGGATTACCAATTTGCCGTCATTGTCAGCAACGAAGCCATCAGTTACTTCGACCTCTAAATTGTCCAGAGAAAGAACTTTATAGGCCACGCCATTCACCATAAAATCATAGGCACTTACAATTATCGGCAGTATTGCCAACATTGAAATAAGTAATAGTTTCTTCATAAGCATTTATTTTTGTATTGTTTACATTTTGGATTTTTAATTATAACGTATCTATATTTATAGTAGACAGCGCAAATATAAGCATTATTTTCAAAACTTCCAAGAAAAAAACGAAGAAAATACAAAACGCTTGCGAGTTTAAACAATTTTCCAAATCTTTGCAAAAAGAAAACGAATGAATTATGAGCGAATAAATAACAATAATCCCCATCCGATTTGGACGGGGATTATTATTTATGGTTAGGCTACTATCTTAATGAATAGTTTGTTGCGGCCTTCTCCCTGCTCTTTGATAAATCCGTTGTCTCTCCAACGCTTCACATCGCTGCGATAGGTTGAATCGCTGTAGCCAGGGCCCTTGGCTGTCTTCAGATCGTCGTAGGTAAACTCCTTGGGCAACTTGTCGTAGGTGGTCTTGTCGCTGATGGTGCGCACCTCGGCAGGAGCATTCTGAGCCTGCTGACTTTCTATCATGTTACCAAGCAGTCGCATCTGGGTGTCCAGACAGTAGTCGGCCATCATCAGCATGAAGTCTACACAGGCCTTTGATTCGCGTTCATCACCTGAGAGCAGATGGAAGATTACTCCACAACGGAAGCCGATGACAGCGGCACGACGGCGGAAGTTGTCCATTACTTCATCGTTGTTTTTCAGGGCGAACACTCGCTTCTCTTCAACCCACTTGGCGATGGCTTTGCGCAAGCGAGGGGTGTCTACAAATCCCTTCATTTCACTCAGACGGCGGGCTGCCTGCTGCACAGCTTCCTGCTCTTCCTCAGTCAGAGGGCGATACTTAGGCATCTTGGCAAAGCGGGTGTCGGGCAACTCTGATATCAGCACACGACCACCAAGTCCGTTCTCAGCATTGTCGCGCTGGAAACATTTGTTGAACGAGCCGTAGGTGCCAAAGATGGTCCAATTGTAGATTACCTGCACATCGCCCGATTCAGCCTGATCGCTGTTGTAATCCTGGCCCCACTCAGCACGATCGAATGAGTAGCGATAGATGTCGTACTTGGCACTCCAATTGCCTGCTGAGTTGGTCTTAAGCAGAGTGTCGAGCTCCTCACAGAATGAGTACAGACAATGGCCAGGTGCACTCTTGAATCGCTTAAGCAGTGTAGAATTAGATACGGTAATAGGCAACTTGCGGATGGGGAACTTAGGCATCTCTTCTGCACGCTCGTTAGACTTGCGACACTTGTTCTTCTGCTTGATTTCGTCCTCCTGTCGGCGATATGAGTCTGACTCATCCTTCAAGATTTTCATCCAACACTCTACGGCCTCCTTACATCCTGACTTACCACCTGCCTGACGTGCAACGATGATTGACATCAGTCCCAGATATTGAGTCTTTTCGTCGGCGTACTTTACTTCTACTTGGTCGGCATAGGCTGCTGCGATGGGCATGATAGAACAGAGTATGTTCATCTGCATTTCCTTAGGTGCGGCCATCACGGGCTCGCGCAGTCCTGAGGGCAGAAGCTTGGCTATCAACTTGTAGCGCTTCTTGTCTGCATTTTCCTGCTCTGCATCTTCGTCCTCGATATCGTCATCCTGCTCACTGAATGCCTCGGCCAGAATTTCACGCTGACGCTTGGTGAGGGCGGCATTAGGATCAGTCTTCTTGTAGAAGTCGTCAATGAGCTTCTTGCAATCGTCCTCGTTAGCATACTCAGGCATGCGATGGCGCACTATTGCAATCATCTGACTCTTGGGAATCAATCGGCTGGCACCTATCGAGAGAATGCTGAGCAGTGAGTTGTGGCGAACGCCTTCTATCTGCAACGACTTCTCTGAGAGTCCAGCCTCTTCCATAAACAGATCGAAAACCTTGAGATAGCGCATGTCGGGCTTCGCGGGTACATCATTAATAGAAACTTCCATCACGGGCTTGGTTTCTGATGTAACGTTGCCGTTGTCCTCCCAAGGGCGATAATGCTTGTTGGCCTTCTTGGCACCTGCAGGTACATCCTCCTGATTCTTCTTCTCGCGCTCCTTCAGAGTCTTGTACTCCTCTTCGCTCTGCTCGATGGTCATTGTCTCTGTGAAGATTGCGTCATCTAGATAAAGCAGTTCGTCAGCATCGGCTGCGGTGGTAAACATCACGCGACCCAAATCGTGAGCTTGGGTGTCCATCTCAGTCTGTGTGAGCATCGACACGCGTACCTGATTCTCAAGGATGGTCTTGCCCATCTCTCGACGAAGCACCAAGTGCAGACCGTAGCGGGCTGAGCGACTCATCTCAAGCAGACCTATCTCTGCCTTCATCTCAAGCATCTTCTTGGCGATACGATTGCTCTCGTCCAGGCTTGCACAGTCCACGTCGTAGGCAAACATCGAGCTGGGATGACAAGCCCCTTCCACCTTGCCATCAGGCATAAGATCGTTGTAGGCTATCTGTACCAGCTTATGCTTGGCCTTCTCATCGCCCTGTCGAGCCATAGCCAGATTGCTGCGATTCTCAGCAGAGTTACGCAAGTTAAAGTACTCCTCCTTCGAGTTGATGGTCTCAGCCATCTTTTTTCCGTTCACAATAAAAATTCTTTTCATATATTATTATTAATTAGCTTCGATTAGGCCTCCCAGGCACTGTGCCCTCGTTTGACCTTAGCGAGTGCAAAATTAGTAATAAAAATAATGCAATTTCATTTTTACCGGAAGCGGTCTAGGTGTTTCTGCGAATGACCGATTTTCGGCCGTTTGGCGACCGAAAACAAACATTTTCGGTCGCACACTCGGTCTGATTATTTAAAATCTTTCTTGAAATCAGCCAACATCAGAGTATAATTATGGTCGCCCTTATACGGGTGCAGATCAGTAGACTCTATATTGGTATACTCGTTATAGCTTGATTCGTTATTATTATGGTCGCCAAACTCTTGCTTGATGAAAGTCCACGGCAGTCGTTCTCTCAGAATCTTCAAGTCTAGCAATACTCTTACTGGCAACGATGCTCCCTTAGGTTTCTTGGCCTTGTCGATATAGCGATGCAACTCAACAAGAATCTTTGCTGCCTTGTCGACATATTCTTTATTGCAGTGATGCTTGATAGTTTCTACCGACTTAGCATTGTTGGTGTTGTAGCCCAGTCTGTATTTGCTGCCACGCCCCTGCAGCAGGTCGTTGATAATCGAAATCTGATCTATCGTCAACAGAAATGAATCCACCTCATCCGACTTCAACTGATTGGCTTCGCCATACAGGTTTTGTGCCACGTATTTCCATCCATCCTCCTGATCGAAATTATTCATCCAATGTTGGCCAATTTTTGTACCAACCAGTTTCATGATAAGATCTACTCGCTTGTCTATCAATTCCTGTTCTTGCATCTCTGGGCGTACTGAGTTCAAAAGATGCTTTACCTGCGGAATAGACTGACCGTATACAGACAGCATCTTGCTTGCAAACATCCATAGTGCACGTTGGTTGTCATTGGCATACAGCAGAGTGCTTTCGTTTACCTGCCACGTAGTGCTGTACACCTGCTTCATTGTATCGAAGAGTTTGCTACGTATGGCGTTGAGATAAAACAATTTGTCCATCTCCTGATCGCTCATTTTAGCATAATGCCTGGCCGAAGAGCTATATGGCGCTTCGAAATCTTCTTCGTATCTATCTCTCATTATCCTTTTACCTTTCCTTGTGTGTGTTTGTTAATCCTCAGGTTTTGATGCTGCCTCGTTCCAATACAGACGGCTGAAGTAGTCCAGCAGATATCCCTGCTCTATCGAGTAACCTTTGCCATAGTTGATGTCATAGCCGTGATCAGTCAACTTTTCGTTAGCCAGTTTCAGCATGGCGGGGGCATAGTTTTCTTTTCCAACCTCGCTCCAAATGTATGGGCGGGCAGGCAGACTATCGATGGCGGCTTTTAATGTCTCACGGGCGATAGTAGCAAGTTCCTCATCGATGTGCTTTGGCAAAATTCCCCACATAGCGTCGTGCAGCACTATCTCATCCATCGTCATACCTTTCGCCTTACCATCAGCCACGTGAGCATTCACCTCGTCTACCTTGTCTATCACATTCTTTACGAAGTCGCGAGCGGGCTTCTTACCGCTCTCGTAGTCGTCCCACTCATACCAGCTGTCAGCATAAAAGTCCTGTGCAGCATCGTAGTAGTTGGATATTTTATTGAGCTCCACACGTCGTACGATATAAGCCACCCAGGCTGCAACGTTTTCTAAACTGGTGGTTTCAAGCCAAGTTCTTAACTCTTTATTGTCGAGTGAGAACATTGAGCCATACATCTTGTATATCTGCTCGGTAAAGTCGTCATCATCCCAATGCGGCTCGCATACTATAGTGTCTTCGTACGCACACGTACCTTTTAATACGACAGCGATGTCGAATGGCTTGTGCGTAATCAGATGCCAAGCCAGTGCCTGCAACGGAGTCTGTCCCTCGCGTCGCCAAATGTCAAACTGAGGGTCGGCCAACAGCTGGTCTAGTTGCTCCAATGATTCTATTTTGTATTGCATACTCTCTCCTATTGTTAATCGTTTCGGCCTGCAAAGTTACTGCTTTTTTCTGAGACCACCAAACGTCTTGCCCAGAAACGTTGCAAACGTTGCCGTTGCAACGTTGCATTAAGGTGTATAATAACTATTATTTATTAATCTCTATTTATCATAATCCGGTAATATATATCCGATATACATTCCCTCTAATAGGTAGGATAGTCCTTATTGCAACGTTGCAACGGCAACGCTTGCAACGCATCGACTACACGAATGATTTGTTAGCATATACAAATGTAATACTATTTCACCACACCGCAAACACTCATAAAAACGTCTACACGTAGTAGCTTACATCAGTGCCGCCAATCGTAAAGTGCGCCCCACGCAGAAAAATTATTTCCCTCGTGAGGGAGAAAAATTTCTCTCACGTGGCAGCAAAAACATACCCGTAACCAATCTACCAGATAAATTACGGATATCCCATCGATAAGTTACGGCAATCTCCCAGATAAGTACCACCTTGTAAAATTCCTTCAAAATTGCTGATTCCGACACTATTAATACCTACTATTGCTACCATTAAATCTAGCAATTGTTAGCATTAATATTTGCAAGAAAATCTAGTCCATCTTCTTTTATAACGCCATCATGATATAAAGAAAATTTACCCCAAGTGACAAAAATGACCGCTCGGCTTGCCGCTTGCTACTGAAAGGACGCAAGAAATGACAGGTGGATTTTCTGCGAATCGCTTGGTGGATTAATAGAAATGCACTACCTTTGCAGGCGGAAATTTGGATCATAAACTTATAATAATTAGCAAGGAACAATCGATATGGAGATATACGAAAAGCGACATATTTTTATGGCTGCGTGGGATGCGGTTACATGTATTTTGGCGACCGTTTTTGGCGCTGTGATTACAGCTATAGCCATCAGTCCATCAACTTTTAACACTACGATTTCAGCGCCCGATTGGTTGTGGTACTCGTTGGTGTTTGTTGCAGCTGTTATTTTTCTGCCATTGGGACTGAATGCGTTGTATTTCTTTGGTGTAAGGTATTACAATCTATGCCTGCTAAATAAGCCAGCCATAGTTATCACCAATAGCGAGTTGCACATATTCTCACCATATTGTGGCTACAACGTCATCAGATGGGATGAGATAGCCGAGTTTAAGGATGCGCAGATTACAAAGCTACGCAAGTGTGTGTATCCTGTGTACAAAGAGGCTTCGCGAAATAAGAATAAACTTCGTAGGGCTTATATTGACGGTATACTGACCGACTACCTCACGATGAGCCAAGAAAACTTGCTAGCCGAACTGAACTGCCACCTGAAGTAATAACGCTGCGCTTTAGTAATGCTTCTTGTTGTCTATCAAGAAGGAGATATGGCAGGTACCAGTCCCTTGACAGCAATCTCCATAGTTGCAAGAAATTCTCAAAAAAACATTTTATTGATCAAGAGAACTGTCTCCATAATTACAAAAAAGGCTACAAAGGTACAAGCATAAAGAAGGGCTCACAACTGCAGTGAGCCCTTCTTTATATCCTTTGAAATATTCAGAATCTGTAGGATTAGATATCAGAACTTCCATCCTAATGTTGCATAGAAGGCCAGATTTTTAACATTACTGTCGCCATCAAGTTTCAAGAATCCCAACTCAGCCTCAACTCCAAAAACAAAGCGATGATACTCAAAATCTATACCTGCGTCCAGGCCGGCATCGAATTTCTTAACTTCAGCCGATCCGTCATAATTACCATAACTAGATTCCATTTTATACTTATCAGAAACAGCATAAGCAAAATAAGGACCAGCTTTTAGCGTCATATTCCAAGCATCAGCCAAATTCATACGATATGCAAATACAACAGGGACCTGCAGATAGTAAAGATCAAGCGTTGTTTTAAAGTCATCATCTTTCATCTCCGTGCCCTTCCAAGCAAACTCCAACGAAGGCATCAGAGAAACATTACTGCTAAGCGGATACTCAAGACCCACACCAATCTTTCCAACCAGGTGACTCTTAAGTCCATCGGTATCAGAACCATAACAGGTTGCAACACCAAAACCACCCTTCATGTTCCATGTAACCTGAGCAGATGCTGTTACAGCAAACATCGCTACACAAATTAAACAAAATAGTTTTTTCATAATTGTAATTGTTTTATGGGTTAATAATTAAAAATGTAGGTTTTGCCATTTTTCTTTCATATTTGCCGAGCAATTAACTGATGGCGTCTGCAGTTTATCATTCTCCAGTATAGAGTTTTTCTTAACCTGCGAAGAAACAGATTTGAACAGGTCGCCATACTTTACCTTGCCCTTGCTCTCCTTTAATTCGTTCAGCAGATAGTATGTAAACATGCCATGCTTCTTTTCTTGATACGATAAAGCCGTCTCATCATCGGATGTAGCAGAGAATACCACGATATTGCCACTGAGCACCTCTCTCTTGGGTTTAATGGCAACGCCTCGCGCGGCAATAAGAGCCTGGGTACTACCACGCTCAACACCGCTGAAACATGCATCAAGAAATACGGTGACGCTTTGAGACTTGAGTTTACCTAAACGAGAATATAGTTCGCTCAACTTATAACATGTCGTGATATCCTTAGGAAATCCGTCTGTAGGTATCAAATATGCGGTTTTGTCAGTTTCGCTGGGCAGACCATGACCTGCATAGTAGAAGATAATCTTCGATTTTCCCTCTGTAACATTATCTATCGTCTCTATCCAGTTCATCGCACGCTTAATGTCTGTATATGACGCGTCGATGAACGTCTTTATCTGTTTGGCAGGAACGCCCAGCGTCTTGACGCAATATTCCTTAAAAATCTCTCCATCTCTGGTAGCATAGGCCACCTCTGGCACATCCTCATACTTCTCATTGGCAATAATCACGCAATAAGTGTCTGTATTCTTTACAGTAGTCAATGGAATATCAACATCTACATCCACTGTCTTCTCTTGAGTTTTTTGCGGCTGTGCAACAACAGGTTTAGCCGGTTGGGGAGCAGGTTGAGATGCAGGTTTACTAACTACCGTAGTCTGTCTTGGAGTAGATTGTGCCATCAGCCGAGAGTTAGAAGAATCTGTTGCGCCATTCACTACTGGAGTAGGATTAAAATCTTTTCCACTTCGTAGCATCGCCTCGCTGATGTTTGAGGCTAGATGAAATTTCATACCAGAATTGTTACGGAATGCATTTCGGCCAACATGACGCAAAGAAGATGGAAGCGTAACACTTACGAGTTTACGAAACTCATTGAACGAAAACTTGTCAATATCCTCAATACCTTCCTCTAGAACTAGTGTTTCAGCCAGATAATTAACTCCATTAAGAAATGTACTAACAGACTTAACTCTATACTCCACTCCCTTGTTTACGACTACAGATGGAATTACCACATTAGTAGCTTTTACAGAGAAACTTGTAATACATACGCCATCACCAGTGATCTTGCACTTAAAATCAACGCCTTTATATGTATAATCAAAAGCAAACAGATTAAGCGCCAGAATAAGCAATATAACAGTCGATAATAGCCTCCTCATAGTCAAAAGTCTAATAATTTTCGTTATTGATAATATCTCGTTTGCAAATATAGGGATTATTTTTAAAAGTTCCAAATGTTTTTTAGTTTTTTTTATCAAAATCATAATAATCACTTCAGTTCGCGTATTAGCATGCCTTGATAGAAATCGCCACCGCTTACTTTCTCGAACGTGGTAAAACCAAGTGATGCATTATCAGCTCTTTCTTCAATAGCCATGAAACGATTGTCCCATATCTTACCCTTTACAGGACGGATAATGCCTTGACGCTTGTATTCTATATGACCCTGATCGTTCATAACGGCTTCTAGTACCTCGTAACGACTCTTCTCCGTTACGCCCTCTTTCAGGCCGATTTCGCATTTCAATGGCTCAACGCCTGTAAGTGGTGCCTTAATCTTAAACACTTCGAAGTTCTTCTGCAGATTTGCCACATTCTCGTCAAGAGCTCTCTGACACGCCTTAAGTACCATCACTTGTGGTTCATTCTCATTTATTCCCATAAACGATATATCTTTGCCGCTACTCTCTTGCATACCTAGATAAACTAGTGAGAAATCGCCTCGCTTATTCTCAAAGTTCTCTATTTTAGAGTCGTCGGGCTGCTCTGTGTATATATCGTTATAGAATGATGATGATACCTGCTCGTCCCACACTAGTTGATAGAGATATGTCTTGATTTTTACATTAAAACCCTTATAGCTGGCAACAACATCGCCCAGGTCTTTTTCTTCCAATGTATTCTTGCCATGTAGTACGTCATTAGTTTTAATGGCAGCGCTTATAGCTCCGCCAATAACCGATGAGCCCTTGCTCTTGTCAATGTATCGTATATCATTTACCAGTACAAATGTACTGCCTATCAGTTCCTCACCAGCATCCTGCAGAATGGCCTCTTTGCGCGCTGACAGAGCGGCCAGACGTTTATCTGTTTCTGATGCATTGGTATAACCTCTCTCCTTTACCAGTTCCATGTCGCACACACCTGTAGACTTGCTGCGATGGAACCATTTGGCCACTAGTCGAGAGGCTATGTTTTGTCGCTGGAGAAAGAAATCATATTCGTTCATCTGAGATTGGTCTGACGCAGCATTTACCATGAAACCCTCATGTTTTTCAAGAGCTTTGATGTTAATCTTTTTCTCAGATGTATAGAATATCTTTTTACCCAGCCCGTGGTCGTTATACTTTTCTGGGATAGGCATCTTGTTGAAGGCTGCTTCTATATCGCCTTCATACAACTGTCCACGATGGCTTATCATGATGGAGTAGATAGAACCACGCCGATAAACATATAAAGGGTCTACCGTCTGCGCCTGACAGACGGTAGAAACCAACGATGTAGCTAAAACTAATAATAGCCTCATATATTATAGATTTGTGTTTTAATACTCCCAGTCCTCTTGCAGGTTATCATATATCTTGATCTTATCAGGATCCTCTTCTTTCCATAATTTATTCTTAATCATGTACTTCTTGTTTTCATCTATCATTTTCAGCATTTTCCTAGCATTCTTGGGGTTATCTGCATCAAAAAAGTCGATGTCTTCAGGAACTTCAAGTTCTGAATCATTCACAGGTCTACTTTTTATTTCCGTTGTGGTACATGCCATGTACATCAAATAATCCATATCAAGTTCCTTGCTTGTTGTCTGCGATGTCGAGTTGGTGATATATTTGAGAGGCACGCCCCTTACACCAGGGATATACTCTATGTTGGCACCTGGTATTGAGGGATCCTTACATACTGCGAAATCATTATGAAGATTCATTATCGTAACAGTTCCTGCCGAATCTTTTTTCATCTCGTACTTCACTCGATATAATTCGCATTTTTTGCCTAGGATAATCATTGTCTCTCCAATCTTCTCGACTGTACCCTTGCGCATTTCTTCCAGCTGTTTCTGGCTATCGGAAATATTATTTGTTGTAAAATAGCCTTTCTTTATGTACGGATAGTAGATTGTGGTCTTGATATAATTTCCAGTCTGCTCTGTGATTGTGATACTATTATCAAAATTGCTAATTGTTTTAGATTTTGCACCTTTCTGAATTGTTGTTGCCAGATATGTACCATTTTTAGAGAGTCTTCCATCCACCTTCTTCATTATTTTATTGGCAATTAATTTCACCAAGAGATTTTTAGTTTTGATGTGAGTTGTCATCTTAACAACAGATGTGATATTTGAGGTTGATTCTCCTTCAAATGGCACATACTCGAAAGGTACAGCCTCCTCTTCATCAGCAACTGCCAGCGCTGAGTCTGCCAATGTAGTATTGGCATTAGCAGCTTGTTCAACTGCCTTTTGAGCAATCGCCTTTTTGGGTGTCACAATATTTTTCTTTCCTTGTCGGGGTAGTGGCGTAAAGTTATCTGCAAGATAGTAATCTACATCAGCCTTCTTGCTCTCCCTATACACGTCGTTATCACAATGCAATCCTTGAGGAACTCTGATATCCTTTAGCTTATCGCAATAGCCAAATACTCGTTTTCCCATCTTTTTAACAGAGGCGGGAATCTCAATGCTGGTTATTGACGAACGGAAGAAAGCGTAATCGTCGATAGTGACAACTGATGCAGGAATGATGTATTTATCTACATTCTTATATCCTGCAAAAGCGGCCTTACCTATCACAGTGATATCATAAACATTACCATTCGAAGCCGTATATGTGGAAGGAATAGTAACAACTACGGGTTCTGACTCTGACTTACTAAGAAGAAACTGGCTTTTCTTGGCTTTGATATCATTAAACTTACGTTCCTTCTGATTCATCGGGAATGGACGGTCGTCGATAACGAATTTTGAATCATAGATCTCTGCCGTCATATCATTATCATAAAGACGAAGCGTGAATGTATTACCCTCGATCGTCATCGTCTGCGCCATGGTATCGATATGGAATACCAAGATGGCAAACAAAAACAGAATTATCCTTTTCATCCTCATCAATACTACAGGTTATTTAAAGTAATATGTCAAACCGATTGTTGGAGCTAGAGTAATAGTATTCTGAAGAATGATCTTAGGTTCCATCTGGAGAGACAATGCATATGTTATACGATAATCAAATCCCAGGCCAGCGTTGATGCCGATTTTGGTTTTGTTTACATCAACACTTTCCGAATACCCATCATAATATCCATATTCATCATAATAACCATAGGATTTCTCATCGTGCCCCTTCATATTGCCCAAAGCCAAACCGCCAATAATGTAGGTACGCCAACGATTGGGCTTGCCGATAAGATAATGCAGATTGGCATTAAGCAACCACGTGTAGCAGCCTTCTTTATGTCCCCATCTATCAGGCATAGTATTAGTCGGATAGAAGTTGAACGACGGTTCAAGTCGGACATTGTCTGATAAATTATACTGATACTTTACACCCAAGCCAAAACCACTATCATTATACAGATTCCAAGCGATATTGCCACCAATACCATCTCTACCCTTCTGCGCCATAGCACTTAGGCCACACACAGCTAACATAAGGGAAATAAAAAATAGTTTTTTCATACTCAATTTTGCTTTTTAGTACTCCCAATCCTCTTGCAGATTATCGTATATCTTAATCTCGTCAGGAGATTTCTCGTTCCACATATTGTTCTTCTTAAGATACTTCATATTTTCCTCGATGATCTTCAGCATTCCCTTCTGATTCTTATCTGCATCAATCAGTTTGATTTCGCTAGGTACAGTTACTTCTGATTCGTCTACAGCTCTATCCTTTATCGAAACGATTTCGCTTGCCAGATACATCTTGTAATCCATGTCTAACATATCGTTTGTAGACTGAGAAACCGTATTGTTGATGAACTTCATAGGTACGCCTTTAATGTCGGGCAAAACTTCGTCTTCTATAGGATCCAGATAGATAGCATAGTCATTATTCATTATAGTGGTAGAGTTAGTTCCATCGGCGTTAGTCTTTACCTCATACTTCACTCTATAAACCTCACATTTACGACCGCATAGCGTCATCGTCTCACCTGTCTTTTCTATCTTTCCCTTACGCAATTCCTCCATTTGTTGCTTGTTAGCCGAAATGCTTGTTGTGGTATAATAGCCCTTCTTAATTCCAGGGAAATAGGTAGTTGATTTCATCATATCACCATTTTTCTCTACTATCATATAGCTGTTGTTATATGGCGTAAAGACCTTATACCTATTCTTACCTTTAGCAATAGTCGTAGTAGTATAAGTACCTGTGTAATAACCGTTGTTTTCTATCTTCTTCATCACATTTTTCAGAATCATCTTGGCCAGGATATTCTTAGTTTTTACAGCTGTTTTCATATCCTGCATAGATGTAAGATTTGTAGTTATCTCGCCCTCCCAATTTGGATCAGACTGAGCAAAAGACGTTCCAAAGCCAAAGAACATCGATACCATGATAAATAATGCAAGTCTTTTCATAATCAAAAATGTTTTAAGTTAATAATAATTATTGCAAATATATGAATTATATGCCTACAATCCAAGCACGCGAAACAAGCAAATTAGCGCAACACAACAATAACGCAGACAAAGCGACAAATAATTAACCTAAGAGGAAAAACATTTTTAGTTGTTGCGTTTACACAAAAATCTTTTTTTAGAATAATGCAAGAATTACAGATAAATTTTCGTAAATTTGCAGCAACAATATGCATATGAAGACTAAAAAAGTTACAATCTGGCTTGTAGCACTATTGATAATAGTGTTTGGGATAGAGGCGTGTAAGACCCCTACCCCAAACAAGATGAATACTGAGGTTAAGCGCGTAGAAGACTCGATAAAGAACGGCAATCTGGAGGCCGCTAAACAGCTGATAGCCCAGCACATGAGCGAGGCCAGCGATAGCGACATGTACTACAGATGGCTGTCGGTGCAAAACAGGCTCTGGTACGCACAGATGAATGTAGACTCGATGACTGCCGTGAGCGATAGGATATACCAGTATCTGAGTGCACACGACAATAAGAAGAATGCAATACGCTCACTGCTCTGGGCTGAGTGGTATAAGACTAAAGCGGTATTCCTTAGCGCTATACTGGGTCGGCCTGACTCGGCACTGATATACAACGAGAAAGCTATACGACTGCTGGAAACACAGAAGGACGAGAATGAGTTCCGCCTGACAGCAATGACCAATCAGGCTTTCTACTATCAGCAAACCGGCAAATACGACAAGAGCGTAGAAAGTTATGCTAAAGCACTAGAATTTGCTGACTCTATAGGCAAGAGCGAGGAGGACAAGACTCCACTGCTACTTGGTATAAGCACGGTCTACACCTATATGGGCGACTACGAACGAAGCAACTACTGGTGGAACCGCTGCCAGGAACAGTTGCCAAACATGATAAAAGCTGACCAGTTTATATATTACAACGACAGGGGAAACGACTACTACTTCCAGAAGAAATACGACAAGGCTCGTGACTGCTTCGCCCAGGCAGCATCGCTGGTAAAAGGCGATGAGTCGAAGGCGTGGGATTATCACACATCGCTCACCAATCTGGGCGAGATATACGTATGCTTGGGCAAGGCTGACTCTGCAAGGATTTTGCTACATCAGGCCGACTCATTCTTCAGCAAAGTGGATTTCCAACCTATTTTATATTATATAGAGACGTCGACCATAAAGCTGGAAATGCTGGAGGGTCACCCGCAACAAGCCCTGCAAGTGATAAGAAACAGCAAACTGGCTGATCCACAGATACCTGCAGCCAGGGCTCAACGACTGATTGCCACAAAGCAGGTGATGCGCGAAACGGGCAACTATCGCGAGGCTTACGAGGCAAGTCACCACCTGCATCTGCTGAGCGACTCGCTGCAGAGAGCACAAATAAGCATGCAGTTCAGCACGAAGCTGATGGAATATGAGCACGACAAGAAACTGATAGAGCAAGACAGAATAATAGAGAAGACGCGCGCCGACAAGCTACTGGCATGGGGCCTGCTTGCAATAGCGCTCTTTACCGTAGCCATACTGCTGGTGCTGATACTGTTCTTCCGCCGCCGCCATAAATTCAATGAACTGCAGACACGACAGCAGATAGTGGTGATGCGCATGGAGAACATTCGCAATCGCATAACTCCACACTTTATCTACAACGCTCTGAACCACGAGGTGCTGGCACAGATGGAGGGACGCAAGGTAGACCTGAACTCGCTAACCCAGCTGCTGAGACGAGGCGTAGAGCAGGCAGGAATATTCCAGACCACACTGGCAGAGGAACTGAATTTCGTAGACTATTACATCGACATAGAAGGCCGACAGATGGGGCCCGACTTTGAATACCACAAAGAGATAGCCGAGGATGTAGACGCTAACAACGTCTATCTGCCATCGATGATAGTCCAGATCTTCGCAGAGAACGCGCTGAAACACGGACTAAGGCCTATAAAACCAGAAGAAGGCCGACTGCGCAAACTTACCATCAGAGTATCGAGAGAGCAACAAGCCACACTGGTAGAAGTGATGGACAACGGCAACGGACTACACAGCAGAATAGACACTACAGGCAGTCAGACAGGATCGCGTGTGGTACGACAAACCATACAGATGCTTAACGAAAGCAACAAGAATAAAATAACATTCGGCATAGGTAACTGGAAACAGGAAGGAGAGAGCGGATGCCGCTCATGGATCCTGCTGCCAGACATTTATAATTATCAATTAAATAGTCAGGATTATTAAATCCATAAGCCATTATGAATAAGCAGCAACTAGTAAAAGTATTTATTGTAGACGACAATACAGAAGCAGTAAAAGTGCTAAAGAATATGCTGGAAAGCAGCTACTCTGTAACTGTGGTCGGCACAGCAGGCGATGCAGAGACAGCAGCAGACGCCATCATCAATACAGAACCAGATATAATCTTTCTGGATATAGAACTGCCCACGATGTCGGGACTTGAATTCTGTACATTAATCCGCAACGACATCAAGCCAGAGACAAAGATAGTGTTCTATACGGGCCACAACCAGTATATGCTTGAGGCCATCAGGCGTCAGGCTTTCGACTATCTGCTTAAGCCACCAACGGAGCAGGATCTGAGTCTGCTCATGGCACGATACTACGAAAACAAGCTTGCTTCGATTCCTAATCTTACAAGAACAGAAGAGCGCTTGCCGATAATCCTGGTAGTAAATGCCATGAACGAGCACGTGGCACTGAACCTCTCGGATATAGCTTTCTTCAGATTTAACCAGGAACGGAAAATCTGGGAGATAGTATGCTGTAACAATACGGTATACACCTTACGACACCGCACTACCACGAGCGTCATACTGAACTACTCGGCCGACTTCGTGCAGATACACAAGCGATATATTGTAAACATCAATAAGATTAAGATGATACAAGAGTCGGTTTGTATACTGGAAGAGCCACTAGATGACGTACGAGAATTAAAAATAAGCAAGAATTATCGCCAAAGCTTCATGGCAGCCTTCTACTCGATGTAGGATTACTCCTCCTGCCTGAAATTGTGCCAGGTGGGAGTTATCTGGCGTTTATCGTGCATGATGAGCTGAAGGCGCTTTTTACCATTGGTTGAGGATATTAGGGTGCCATCGAAGAAGTACTCATGCACGGCGCCTTCCATCTCCAATGGGGTGGTCTTGATGTATTGTACATTGTGGGCCTTTCGGCTCTTTTCTACGAGGACAGCATTGATGGTGTTGCAACCCAAGCCGCATGGACCGTCGACAACAACAGCACCAGGATAGAACGACAACTTCTGCGGACGACGCTCGGTAATAAGCAGTTGAGCGCTAGCCACAACACTGATAACAGCGCCTAGCTTGTCATTGGCCGAACGAAGCCATAGCTCGTTGTAGCCGTCGCCATCGATGTCGACATAGGCGTATTTGGTCATAGGAGTTTCATTGAACGCATAGTCATTCTTGACAAGACGTTTAGAAATAACGGTGCATACCATACGGATAAAATACTCCTTCTCGCCCTCACCTACTCCGTCTGACGGCAGGAAATCATCTACATACCAGTCGTTGCGCTCAAAACGCATTCTGAGTACCACCTCGCCCTGCTTGCCAAAATTGCGAACAGCCACCTTTACTATAGCTGTGCTATCAGTAAAAGCCTCTATCGATGCAGCACGTGCAGAAAGGTCCTCGCTATAGTCCTGAGCATTAATCCAATGATCATAGTCGAGCAGGATATCATCCTCGTCCATCTGATCGAGCGCTTGGCGCATAAGGTCACGATATCCGACAGAACAAAATGCAGTGTCGAGATCCATCTTATTAAAATAGCTATATATGGTGTCGATGCGCTGACTGAGATAACTCTGCGAATGCTTATCTACATCGGCAGCTCTAGCGGATTGCAAACCGCAAAACTGCAGAATCAGCGCAACTATAGCAAGTAATGAACTTCTCATAAAGTCATAAATTTAGTTGTAAGTAATATTTTGCTTGCAAAAATAAGAATAATATGCGAAACCTGCAAGCAAAAAGCTGGAAAAATATAAAATCCCCACCATTGCTGGCAGGGATTCTATTCTTAAGACTGGTAAAGTCTGGATTTACTTAACCTTCTCCACGATAGCCTTGAAAGCCTCGGGATTGTTCATAGCGAGGTCAGCGAGAACCTTACGGTTGATCTCGATACCTGCCTTAGCGAGGTTACCCATGAATACAGAGTAGCTGATACCCTCCTGACGAGCGGCAGCGTTGATACGCTGAATCCACAACGCACGGAAGTTGCGCTTCTTGTTGCGACGATCACGATAGGCGTAGGTCAGACCCTTCTCCCATGTGTTCTTTGCTACTGTCCAAACATTCTTGCGGGCTCCAAAATAACCGCGGGTAAGCTTCAAAATTCTCTTACGCTTTGCTCTTGATGCAACGTGATTTACTGATCTTGGCATAATTCTTACTTCTTTAAAATGTTAGACAATAGGTTTAACGGAGACACAACAGATCGCGAACCTGCTTCATGTTGCTGTTATCAACGATAGTTGTACCTACCAAGTTGCGCTTCTGCTTCTTGGTCTTCTTAGTCAGAATGTGACTGTGGAAGGCATGACGTCTCTTTACCTTACCTGTTCCGGTGAAAGTGAATCTCTTCTTAGCACCAGAGTTTGTCTTTACTTTTGGCATTGTTTTAAAAATTTTAAATTGTTATTAATATCCAGCGGCAACGCATATACCGGGCGCGCCACTTTCTTTTTTCTTTTCTTATTAATCCTCGCTCTCAGTAAGCTTCTTCAGTGCATCGGCGCTGATCTTAGCATTACCCAGGAGTCCTCCGTTTGCTGGTATCTCAGCTGTCTCTTCGGTCTGAGCCTCCTTCTGCTGCTTGGCCTGCTCTTTGGCTTCGGCCTGAGCTGCCTCGCGGTCGCGAGCCTGCTGACTCTTCTTGGCTGCACCAGCCTTCTTTGGAGCCAGGTAGAGGAACATCTTCTTGCCTTCGAGTGATGGCATGCCCTCAACCTTTCCTACCTCTTCGAGGTCGTTAGCGAAACGGAGCAGCAATACCTCGCCCTGCTCTTTAAACAGGATGGAGCGACCACGGAAGAATACGTATGCACGTACCTTGTTGCCCTCCTCGAGGAACTCGCGAGCGTGCTTCAGCTTGAACTGATAGTCGTGCTCGTCGGTCTGAGGTCCGAATCGGATTTCCTTAACTTCCACCTTAACCTGCTTGGCCTTCATCTCCTTCTGGCGCTTCTTCTGCTGGTAGAGGAACTTAGAGTAGTCGATAAGACGACATACAGGCGGATTGGCATTGGGCGAGATTTCTACAAGATCTACTCCCATGTCGCGGGCCTGGTTGAGTGCATCACGCGTAGACATTACAGACGATCCTTCGTCGCCTACGATGCGGACTTCACGTACTCGAATCTGTTCGTTGATACGGTACTGATTCTTCAATTTGTCATTCTTCATTAACTACTTTTTAAGAAATCGGCTGCAAAATTACTAATTTTCTCGAACTTTGAGCTCTGGATTATTAACTTTATTATAACTTTTATAATTATTTAACTACTAGAAGTCTTTTGTCATCTCTGCAACACGAGCATTTACCTCGTCGATGAACTCCTGGATGGTCTTAACGCTCTGCTCGCCACCACCCTGTGGGCGTACGGCTACTGTTCCATCGGCTGCTTCCTTCTCGCCTACGATTACCATGTAAGGAATGCGCTTAAGCTCGTTGTCGCGGATCTTGCGGCCCAGCTTCTCGTTACGCATATCTACTGTAGCACGAACACCACCCATATCAAACTTCTTGGCAACCTCCTGAGCATAGTCGTTGTACTTCTCTGACAGAGGCAGGATAGCTACCTGGTCAGGTGTCAACCACAATGGGAAGTGACCTGAAGTGTGCTCGATAAGTACGGCGCAGAAACGCTCCATACTTCCGAATGGTGCACGGTGAATCATTACAGGAGTCTTCTTCTGGTTGTCCTCGTCGGTATACTCGAGGTTGAAACGCTTAGGCAGGTTGTAGTCAACCTGGATGGTACCAAGCTGCCAGCGACGGCCGATAGCGTCCTTAATCATAAAGTCGAGCTTAGGACCATAGAATGCAGCCTCGCCGTACTCTACCTTTGCGGGCAGTCCCTTCTCCTGACAAGCCTCAACGATAGCCTTCTCAGCCAGTGCCCAGTCCTCGTCGGTACCTACATACTTCTCGTGGTCGTTAGGATCGCGCAGAGAGATCTGTGCCTCGAAGTTGAATCCGAAGGCAGTGAGCACAATGCCGATGATATCCATAACGTTGAGGAACTCCTGCTTAACCTGGTCTGGACGACAGAACAGGTGGGCATCGTCCTGTGTGAACGAACGTACACGTGTCAATCCGTGCAGCTCACCACTCTGCTCATAGCGGTATACAGTACCAAACTCAGCGATACGCAGAGGCAGATCGCGGTATGAACGTGGCTTCCAAGCGAAGATCTCGCAGTGGTGAGGACAGTTCATAGGCTTCAGCATGTACTCCTCGTCCTCCTCAGGTGTATGGATTGGCTGGAATGAATCCTTGCCGTAGTGAGCATAGTGACCAGAGGTAACGTAGAGGTTCTTAGAACCGATATGTGGAGTGATAACCTCCTGATAGCCGAAACGCTTCTGAACCTTGCGCAGGTGATCCTGCAGGCGCAGACGGAGCTCAGTGCCCTTTGGCAACCAGATGGGCAGACCCTTACCTACCTTATCTGAGAACATAAAGAGTTCCATCTCCTTACCGATCTTACGATGGTCGCGCTTCTTAGCCTCCTCGAGCATCTCAAGATACTCGTCGAGCATCTTCTTCTTTGGGAATGAGATACCATACAGACGCTGCATCTGCTCGCGGTTAGCATCGCCACGCCAGAAAGCACCAGCTACGCTTGTGAGCTTAACGGCCTTAATCTCGCCTGTATCCACGAGGTGTGGACCACGGCAAAGATCGGTGAAGTTACCCTGTGTATAGGTGGTGATTGAACCGTCCTCAAGGTCCTGCTCGATGTGCTCGCACTTATAGGTCTGTCCCCACTCAGCAAACTGCTTCAGGGCCTCGGCCTTTGGTACTTCACGACGAACTACAGGCTCTTTCTTGCCGGCCAGTTCCTTCATCTTAGCCTCGATCTTTGGGAAATCGCTCTCCTTGATGCTCTCGCCATCCTTAAGCAGAACATCGTAGAAGAAACCATTCTCGACAGCAGGTCCGAAACCGAACTGTATGCCAGGATACAACTCCTGCAATGCCTCGGCCAAAAGGTGGGCTGAGGTGTGCCAGAAGGTATGCTTACCCTGCTCATCGTCGAACTTGTAGAGCTCGATGGTAGCGTCCTCATTGATAGGACGGTTAAGCTCTACTGTCTCACCGTTTACTCCACAGCTTACAACGCTGCGTGCGAGAGCCGGAGAGATGCTCTCTGCAATCTGGAAACCAGTTACGCCCTGCTCATACGAGCGAACAGAACCGTCTGGGAATGTAATGTTAATCATATCTACAATATATGTTTGAATTTTTAAATTGCGTGCAAAGATAGTGTTTTTATTCCTAAATGCGGCATCTTTATCGAAAAATTTACTTATCGCGATACTTTTTGATGACACTATAGGCCTGATATAGTCCTAATTCGCCTGCTTTCGACAGATCTTCGACACCTTCGTCTACGTGTTTGGCAAAGATTTTGGCCAGTCCGCGATTGTACCAAGCCTCGGCCATATCCTGGTTTAAGGTCAGTGCCTGAGAGTAGTCGGAGATGGCGCGATTATAGTCGCCACGCTGGGCATACAGGTTACCTCTATTATAATATAGGTACGCGTTGTGTGGTGCCAACTTGATAGCATCCGACAGGTCGCCAAGCACATTGGCCGTCTTCAGTTCTACATTAGTACCCTCTGAAGCATTAAACTCATTGATCTTAGCCTGACACACAGCTCGCTGCCAGTAAGCCAACGATGAGGTGGAGTCGATCTGCAAGCAGATGCTCAGGTCGTCGATAGCATTATCGAAGTTCTGGATAGAACCATAGGCAATCGCACGGAGCAACAGCAGCGGAGCAACCTTCTGGGTAGTCTTGGTATTGTCGATAACGGTGCTGAGCGAGTCGATATACTCGAATGTACGCTTCATACGGGCCTCGTCGACCGCAGGCTGTTCGCACGACAGATATACAGTATGCGAGCCTGATGTCTGATTGAAGGCATCAACAGAATTCTCAAACGGAGTATCTGTCTTGATGATGTTCTGCGGCTGTACAAATGTAAGTCCGTACATCGGCTGCAGACTAGCATCGGTCTTGCGGTTCTGCACACGTCCGCGATAGTCGCTCTTATACTCGTGCTCTACCTCCTGCTCATCAGCTACAACCAGCTGGTTATACTTATCAGGATCGATATCGCTACGCTTACGCATCTGTTTCTTCGAGAGTCGTGGCTGCTTGCCGAAACGCTTGTCCATCTGCGCCTTCAGTATGCGGAACTCATCGAGTTCGGCCTGCTTGTTATTACCCAATCGGCGATAGCACGACGCACGATGCTGAAGTCCGAACCAGAAGTTAGGATACTCCTCGATCACCTTTGAATAGTCGCGGATGGCAGCTCGCAGATTACCAGTCTGCTCGAGCAACAGCGCACGATTGAACAGAGCCATGATGTTGTCAGGCTCAAGTTTCAGCACAAAGTCGAAGTCTTCGATACCGCGATTGTCGTCGCCCACCTGAGCACGAAGCAGTCCACGATTATAGTGACCAAGAAAGTTATTCGGATCAAGGTCGAGGGCCGTATCATAGTCGGCCATCGCTCCTCGCAGGTTGTTCTGATTGAATCGCGCAAGAGCACGATTGATGTAATTGCCCGAATGCTTAGGCATAAGGTGGATACTCTTGGTGAGGAACTCCTCGCCCTCCTTCCACTTCTGACGGGCCAGACTGATAACAGCACGCTCAGCCCAGATGCCACCATCGTAAGGGTCGAGCTCAAGACTCTTGTCGAGCGATTTAACAGCTTTGGTAGTATCTTGCTTAAGCAGATACACCTCGGCTTGCATGGCATAAGCACGAGCATATTTTGACCAACGGGCCGACATCGTATCAATCTGTGCCAATGCCAGATCATAGTTCTTTTCCTGTATCAGGCAGAGGATACGATTGTGCCAGAGCCCTTGGTTATCTGGATCATATCGCAATGCGCGATCGTAATCCTGTACTGCCTCATGATACTTTTTCTGATTGATACGACAAAGGCCTCGAAGCTCGTAGGCGCTAACCACATATGGATTGCGCTCGATAGCCTCGGAGCAGTCGCTTTCGGCCCCACGGAAGTCGTCGAGATAAAACTTGGCGACACCACGGAAGAACCATGGCTCATAGAGCCAAGGTTTCATGCTGATGGCCTGATTGAAGTACTGGATTGACAGCACATAATCCTCATAATAGAGCGCAGAGCGCCCTATCATTACAAGGCGATCAGTATTAAACTGCGCCTGGACCAACATCGGCAGGAATGCCAGAAACAGAAAAATGCGACGCATTTTTTATTTTCTCACGACCTTGGTCTTGTAACCACAACGGAAGCGTCCCTGGGTGAGGGCACGCAACTTGCTCTTGATGAGCTGTTTGCGGAGCTGAGAAATACGGTCGATAAACATCTTACCGTCAAGATGGTCGAACTCATGCTGCATTACACGAGCCAGGTATCCATCTACCCACTCATCGTGGTGCTCAAAGTTCTCGTCATCCCACTCCACATGGATACGTGTAGGACGTGTAACCTTCTCGTGGATTGCAGGCAGCGACAAGCATCCCTCCTCTGAAACATCAGTCTTCGACTCGTCGTACTCCACGATGTGAGCATTGATATAAACATTGCGGAAGCCCTTATACTCAGGCATATCATCCGACAACACATCGAGGTCGATAACTACAAGACGGATGGGCTTGCCAATCTGAGGAGCAGCCAGTCCGATACCTTCTGATTCAGCCAGAGTTTCCCACATATCACCAATCAAATCCTTAAGCTGAGGATAATCTGGGGTGATATCTTCGGCCACCTTACGCAGCACGGGCTGTCCAAATATATAAATAGGTAATATCATTCTAATTGAGAAGTTTGTAATTAAGAGTTATTTTCTTGAGCGCATATAGTCTTCCAGGATGATTGTGGCCGAGATTTCATCTACCAAGCCCTTGTTCTGGCGAGCCTTCTTCTTAAGTCCACCGTCAAGCATGGCCTGATGGGCTAATACAGATGTAAAACGCTCATCATAAAACTGGATAGGAACCTGCGGAACGGCATTGCGCCAACGGTTTACGAACTGCTGTACTCGAGCAAGATTCTCGCTGGGTTCGCCATTGGGCTGACGAGGTTCGCCTATAACAATCATCTCTACCTGCTCACGGGCAATATATGCCTGCAAGTAGTCGAAGAGTTCGGATGTAGCAACAGTCGCCAATCCCCCAGCGATGATCTGCAGAGGATCGGTGACTGCTAATCCGGTGCGCTTCTTACCGTAATCGATAGAAAGAATCCGAGCCAAAGTTGCTAATTAACGAGCGTTATAAAGCAACCAAGCATCGGGATATGATGCACGAATCTGATCGCGGCTTGCAGCTGCTGAAGCCTTATCAGCAAAAGTAGAGGCGACAACACGATACATATTCTTATCGTCGTTCTTTACCACCTGAGCATCGTAGCCAGCATCCTTAAGGCGCTGCATCAGGCCCTCTGCATTGGCACGAACACCAAACGAACCTACAACTACGCTGAATGCCTTAAGACCGCTACCGCTAACCAGCGATACGCTCTCCTGACGTACTGACACATTGTCGAGATTGTCAACCACCTTAGTCTCGGTAGCAGGCTTAGCCTCTACAGGAGCTACTACAGGAGCTGTCTCGATAGTGGGCTGAGTAGCAGGCTGAGCTGTGTCATACTGCTTTGCCTTCTCGTATGCCTTCTTATAGGCGCTCTCACTTGTCTTACAACTTGTCATTGCCATTGCGAGGCACAGGCCTGCGCACAATACAGTGTACTTCTTCATTTTTCCTAATTTTTTATTTATGATATATTATTAATTCAACATTTCGAGTGCGAAATTACTAATTATTGCGCTAAATCAAGCCAAAATAGCACATAAAGTTTGTTAAATCGCAGAAAACACAACTTTTTTATAAAAAAATTGGCGCTTTTTTGCACTACAATCGAAAACTTTCGTATATTTGCAAACAAATAACTAACATATTACATTATTAATTTATAAACAAGTAAGAGTATGAAAAGTTTAGGTTACATTGGCGCATTCCTTGGCGGTGCAATCGCCGGAGCAGCCCTCGGTATTCTGGTAGCTCCCGAAAAGGGACAGGACACACGCGTGAAAATCACCGACGCTATTGAGGACTTCATGAAGAAGCACAACATCAAACTGAGCCGCAAAGAGGTTGTAGACCTCGTTGACGACATTCAGGACGCAGCTGCTGAGGAGGAGTAGTACATGCTGTCGAGCGATAAAAACGTTGAGAATATAGCACAACTGATAGAGGTGCTAAAACACTATCTCGGGCTACAGACAGAATATGTAAAGCTCGATATGATAGACAAGGTGGTACGTCTGGTTACGGCTGCTGCCTTGGCTATCGTGTTTATTCTGGTGATTGTGGCCGTGCTCACATACCTGTCGTTTGCACTTGCATTCTGGCTTGCTACGTTCACGGGTACTGCCCTGGCCTTCTTCATCATAGCACTGCTCTATCTGTTGCTGCTCATACTATTTTTCTTCTTCCGCAAACCGTGGATCGAGAAACCTCTCGTGAGATTCCTCGCTAGTCTTTTACTTAGTAAATAGTGAAACTATGCAGAATAATAATAAGAACGAGTTTTGTACACTCGATGAGATTCGTGAGCGCAAAGATGCCCTGCTCGATGAGATCCAGAAGGACAGCGAAAAGGTAACTTCGCTATGGAACCAAACGTTCCTAAAGCGCGACGAGAGCTCTAAGGGCGACTATATAGCCAGCTTGGTTAGCAATGGCTTTATGGCGCTCGATGCATTTCTGCTGGCACGCAAACTGATAAAGGGCTACGGATACTTATTTGGCAGGGGCAAACGCAAGAAGAAATAATAAAAAAAGGGTCACCGCTGTGACCCAACCTTTGTTAACCTTAAATCTAATACTATGAAAAACACACGGTGCAAAGGTACGACATTTTTCGATTTCAACAAAAAAATCCCTAAAATATCGACCCAAATTAACCTATTTTAAGGTTCTAGACCGTATGTTTTACAAATTATAGATATATTTCCTGTCCATCATATGCCAGCGAAATACCCTCTGGCAGACGCTTATTTACCTCCTCGTGCAAGCCTACATCGTGGCATACATGGATAATGAGAGTATTCTTTGCTCCCACCCTGCGGGCAAAGGCTATCGCATCGTCCATCAACTGGTGCGAGTGATGAGGTTTGTCGAATCTCAGAGCATTAACTACCAGCAGTTCTGTGCCCTCGATATACTTCAGTTCGCCATCATCAATAGTCTTCATATCAGTGATATAGGTAAGTTTGCCTATCCTGAATCCCAAGATGGGCAGTTTGCCATGCATCACCTGGATAGGCATCACCTCCATATCCCCTATCTGCAATGGCTGATGGGGATGAATCTCGTGCAATCCTATCGCAGGCACACCTGGATAGCGATTCTCAGCAAAACAATACGGTAGCATCTGCAGCATCGACTGCTTGGCTATCGTATCGGCATATACGTTTATTGCTCCAAACTGGCAGTACGGACGTATGTCGTCCATTCCGCCCATGTGGTCATAATGCGAGTGGGTTATCAGTATACCATCAATCTTGCGGAAAGGCTGTGGCAGTATCTGCTGTCGAAAATCTGGTCCACAATCTATCAATATGCGGGTCGAGTCTGTTTCTACCAGTGCCGAACAGCGGGTACGTTTGTCTTTAGGATCTGTGCTTTGACAAACCTTGCATTGGCACCCTATAACGGGTACTCCACACGATGTTCCAGTACCAAGAAAAGTTAGTTTCATATCACGTTAACCTCCGGATATATGTCGATACCAAACTTCTTTTTCACATCGGCCTGAATCTGCTGGCAAAGTGCCACAACCTCCTGACCTGTAGCACCACCACGATTCACCAGCACAAGTGCCTGTTTATCGTGCACTCCTGCCCTACCCATGCTCTTGCCTTTCCAGCCGCATTGATCTATCATCCATCCTGCAGGTATCTTCACGCTGGCAGCATCGATATCATAGTGAGGCATACCCTCGTATTGGGCGGCAAGCTCATTGTATTTTGCGCGAGGCACAATTGGGTTCATAAAGAAACTACCAGCATTGCCCAGCACCTTTGGATCGGGAAGTTTTGCCTCGCGGATGCGGATTATCGTTTCACGAAGCTGTTGGGCCGTAGGATCGCAGATGCCTTCCTTTTCTAATTCAGAACGAATATTACCATAGTCCAGACGGGGCTTGAAAACCTCAGAGAACTGATACTCCACACTCAGTATGAGATACTTATTCTTCCAATCCTTCTTGAATCGGCTCTGGCGATAGCCATATTCGCAATCAGCATTCTCGATGATGCAAACATTGCCTGTTTCTATCTCTATCGCACGGATAGAGCGAATCAGATCCTTAGCCTCAGCACCGTATGCACCAATGTTCTGGACAGCACTTGCGCCCACGTCGCCTGGAATAAGCGACAGATTTTCGGCTCCATATAGCCCCATATTTATGCTCTGGGCCACAACATCGTCGAACACCTCGCCGCTACCACATATCAAACGATCGCCATCGCGACGTATCCCCTTGCAGGCAGAGTGAACCACCGTGCCCTCATAGTCGCGAGTAAGTAGCAGATTGCTACCACCACCTATTATTATATAAGGTACGCGCGAGGTACGTACCAGTTCGGCCACCTCCTTAGCCTCAGTCTCACTGCTATACTCCACAAACTGAGCACACTTGGCATCTATGCCAAATGTGTTATGCTGTTTCAGACTATAATCCTTCTCAATTCTCACTTCTAAAATCTCAATTCGTATTACGTCATCAGTTTCTTCAGCATCCATCTGCCACCTTCTTTCTTGAATCGCAGCTCCATCTCAAGTCCGTTGGCCACACCTCTCAGCAGATAAATCTTCTGATTTCCTTCCTCCTGAGGCTTGCCATAGATAATGTTGTAGAGTGTCTTGTGGGGCAATGTGGGTGCGAAAGCTTCCCATGTATCTGGTGTAATCACACCTTCCATCATGTTGAAATCGTCATCAGGATCAGGACCTACAAAGTCTACCGTCTCACTGATGCTCTTTACCTGGAAGGCTGTATCGTTTACAAATCGCTGATAGAATGCCAAGAACGATGCGTTGGCATCACTCTGTATAGAGGTAACCTTGATTTCACGGAGCAGCCATGCACCCTTAATGCGCTGGAAGAAGTAGTTCTTAATCTGATTCTTGGCTAGCAAAATCTTCTCTACCACAGCCTCGTTCACAGCAGTGTCCTTCATCAGCTGCATCTGCTTGTCGCTATTAAACAGCAGTGTGTAGTAACCCTGACGCATAAACAGGTGCTCCATCTGCCAGTCGTCCTTCTCAATCTTGGTGATGGTACCGTTTTCTGTCACTCGTAGTGGGAAAATCACGCGCTCTTTCTGCAACTTCTTGTTGGCCAGGAAATTAAACAGAAAATCGTCGAACATGGCATCAGCAGCTCTTGGCATTGGAGTCTCTGTTATCAGAAGCTCCATCGAGTCAACATCCGTGGTGTCGATAGAGTCAGCCACACTGTCGGCTGGCACTTCTTCTGTCTGATTAGCCTTGTTACCCGTACACGATAACATAATCAGCACAAATGCAAAAATTGCTAAAATAAACCTTTTCATCTACTCAATGTAGTACCTAATCTTTATAATTTCTCTCAAAATTTTGGCAAAGGTACAAAATATTCTCAATTCTTAATCCATTTTCTCATTTTTTTTGTACCTTTGCACGCAAAATTGCAATTTTTATAGTTTATGATACTTGATAAGATAGACGAACTTCTGAAAGAAGTACAGAATTTGAGCGCTAAAAACGCTGAGGAAGTTGAGCAGCTCCGACTGAAATATCTGAGCAAGAAGGGTGAGATTACAGCCCTGATGAACGACTTCCGCGAGGTAGCTGCCGACCAGAAAAAGACTGTCGGCATGAAGATTAACGAACTGAAGACTCTAGCCACCGAGCGCATTAACCAGTTGCGCGAGGAGTGCGAGACTCAGGAGTCGGGCGATGAAACACTCGACCTTACTCGTACCCCATACCCTATCCAGCTGGGTACACGCCATCCGCTCACCATCGTTACCAATGAGATTATCGACATTTTCTCGCGTATGGGCTTTGTGCTGGCCGATGGTCCTGAGGTTGAGGACGACAACCACATCTTCACCAAGATGAACTTTGCCGCCGATCACCCCGCCCGCGACATGCAGGACACATTCTTCGTGTCACAGCATCCCAACGATGTAACCAAGAACATCCTTCTGCGTTCGCACACATCTAGTGTACAGGCCCGCATCATGGAGCGTATGCACGACGAGAACGGTAAGCTTACCTCTCCTATCCGCGTAATCTGTCCAGGTCGCGTATATCGTAATGAGGCCATCACTGCCCGCGCACACTGCTTCTTCCATCAGGTAGAGGGACTGTATATCGACAAGAACGTATCGTTTACTGATCTTAAGCAGGTTCTGCTGTCGTTTGCCAAGGAGATGTTTGGTGCCGATACCAAGATTCGTCTGCGCCCATCATATTTCCCATTCACAGAGCCTAGTGCCGAGATGGATATCTCTTGCTTCATCTGTGGCGGCGAGGGCTGCGGATTCTGCAAGCACACTGGTTGGGTAGAGATCCTGGGGTGCGGAATGGTTGATCCAAACGTACTCGAACTCTGCGGCATCGACTCTAAGGAGTACACAGGTTACGCCTTCGGTATGGGTGTTGAGCGTATCACCAACCTGAAGTATCGCGTAAGCGACCTCCGTATGTTTTCTGAGAACGACACTCGATTCCTCGAAGAATTTGAATCAGCAAACTAATATAATTAAAGCCTCACCAATTCGGTGGGGCTTTAATGTTCTTATAAGCTATAATGTCATCAGTTTATGACACCTCGATAGCTTTTGAAACCTTCTCCTTTGGTTCGTGCTTAGGCATCGTGATGGTCAGTATGCCATCCTCTACCTTTGCAGTAATCTTGTCCCTTACCACATCATCAGGCAGCGTGTAGCTCTGCTCGTAGTTAGAGTAGCTGAACTCGCGACGCAGATAGTGATGACGCTTGTCCTCATGCTTGTGTTCGGCCTTGTTCTCGATTGCAACGGTGAGGTTACCCTCATCATTTATGGCTACACGACAATACTCTTTCTTTATGCCTGGAGCTGCAAGTTCCATTGTGTAGTCGTTCTCACTCTCCTTTACATTGACTGCAGGTGCTGTACTATTGGCACGAGGCAAAAAGTCAGTGTTCAAGAAATCGTCAAATACTGTTGGAAACCAACTGTTTTTAGACATTACTGGCAACATAATCTTTACCTCCTAATTATACTTTTTTAGTTTAACAATGTTACGAGTGCCATCGCTTTATTGCTTCAGCGCTCACCTACCTAAGTGCAATATACATGCCCAGTGCCAAATTGTCGCGCTCTTACGGACACAATGGCACTAATTTTAAACCATGATAAACAATGCTGCTAATTATTTAAACTCATTTAAACATTGGAACAATGTCGATAGTACTACAGTTAGTAATAGATTATTTGCAGAAATTACTCTTTGGCTGTTACAACGGTTACAATGTAAGCGCTCAAAAGTACTAAAATTCCGGCTACGGGTTTGTCCCAGGTCAGGGCGTCTTGGCCTAGCATGATAGCTACGAACGAGGCGATGACGGGCTGCAGATTGGTATAGATGCTTACGGTGGTGGCCTGAAGGTATTTCATCGCAAAGGGGATGAGGAAATAGCCCAGAGCTGTGGCACCTATCACAATGAAGGCCATCTCGGCCACTCCATCCCAGCCCCACGATTGGGTGTATAGAGTATTGGCCGAAAGTTCTGGCAGTGCGATGGGAACGGTAACGATGGCGGAGATGAGAAACACGTACTTCATCTGAGTGACAGGCGAATACTTAGAGGCCACATTGCGGGTGATAATAAGATAGACGGCCCAAGTGAGTACACTCAAGATGGCTAGAGAAATACCTATCAAATCATTTTTGCCAGAACCTAGCGACTGACTCATCAGTACCATAAGGATGGCGCCAGCGATACCTAGCAACACACCAAGTGATTTCATCGGAGTAATCTTTTCGCCAATGGTAAGTGCGGCACAAAGCATCACAGCCACGGGGGTGAGTGTGGCGATGAGCGAGAAGTAAACGGGACTGGTATAATCTAAAGCCCAAGCGGTGAGTGTTTGCGAGATAACAAAACCCAGCAGTCCACCGAACAGTATGGTTATCAAGTCTTTACGCTCTACATGCTCCTTAGGCAGAAAGGCAGCAATAACCCAAAACAATATGCAGGCACCCAACGATCGCGAGGCCATATAGCCCATCGGAGTTACCCAATCGTCGAGCAGAAGTTTGGTTACAGGTACACCAAGTCCGAAGATGGTGTTGGCAAGGAAGATGGCGCTATGCGCCTGGAGTTTTTTGTTCATATAATTCGATTCTTTCTTTAATTGACATATTGGCGTATCGGCGCCATTCGGTGGCGTCATGGTTTGTGAGATAGTCGAGGTTGTTCATGTGGCGATAGGCTTCTATCTCGAATGGGTTTAGCAGATAGGCTCCGTGACGCATCTTTCGATTGGCAGGAAGTGCTTTGAGCCAGTACCATATATATAATAGGTAAAAGCGCAACCACGAATCGCCACACGACTGAGCTTGACGCAGGTGGATCATTTCGTGATTCTTCATCTCCTTGTTGCAACTGAACAGATCGGCCTCAGCCTGTGTGGGCGTAAGGATGTGACCAAAGAACGTAAGGCCCTCGAACCCTTTCCGCATCCAGAAAGAGTTGACCACAGCGGGCATATCAACCACCCTGCTGGGACGAACCGCACGCCACATGATGGGTACCACACGAAACATCATCCACATAATGGTTGCAAAAATACGAATATTTTTTGGTTCGTACAAAAAAAAATAGTAATTTTGCAACCAATAAAAACAAAAGTAATGGACGAGATAAAGCGTATAGAACAGCTCCGCAAAGAGCTACACGAGCATAATTACAAATACTACGTGCTGAACCAACCTACCATTGGCGACCAGGAGTTTGACTTCATGATGCACGAACTGCAGGACCTGGAGACTAAGCACCCCGAGATGGCGGACCCAAACTCGCCAACACAACGCGTGGGTAGCGACCTGAATGCGGAATTCCGTCAGGTGGAACACAAGTACCCCATGCTGTCGCTGGCCAACACTTACAACGAACAGGATGTGGCCGACTGGTACGAGAGCGTGAAGAAAGGTTTGGCAGGCGAGGATTTCGAGGTGTGCTGCGAGATGAAATACGACGGACTCTCGATATCGCTGACATACGTTGACGGCAAGTTGATGCAGGCTGTGACTCGTGGCGATGGCGTGCATGGCGACGATGTAACGGCAAACGTAAAGACTATACGTTCGATACCTTTGGTACTTACTCCACCTGCACCCGACGATCTGTTTGCTGCCCCAGCCTACCCTCACGAGTTTGAAATCAGAGGCGAGATACTGATGCCTTGGAGCGTGTTTGAACGACTGAACAAGGAGCGCGAGGAGGCCGAAGAACCGCTATTTGCCAATCCGCGAAATGCAGCCAGCGGCACCCTGAAGAGTCAGAAATCTAGTCTGGTAGCTAGTCGCCAACTAGATGCATACCTATATTATCTGTTGGGCGAAGAACTGCCTGCCGAAGGACACTTTGAAAACTTGGAAGTAGCTCGCCAATGGGGATTTAAGATATCGGAAGGCATGAAGAAGGTAAAGACACTGCAACAGATTTACGACTTCATAAACTACTGGGACACTGAGCGCAAAAAACTGCCCGTGGCAACGGATGGTATCGTGCTGAAAGTGAACTCTATCCGCCAGCAACGTGCACTTGGTTTTACAGCCAAGAGTCCACGATGGGCAATCGCATACAAATTCAAAGCCGAGCGTGTTTGCACCCGACTGAACGAGGTAACTTATCAAGTGGGCCGAACTGGTGCTATCACTCCTGTGGCAAATATGGATCCTGTGCAGTTGGCAGGTACCACAGTGAAGCGCGCCACACTGAACAACGAGGATTTTATCAAGAGTTTCGACCTGCACATAGGCGACTACGTGTATGTAGAGAAAGGTGGCGAAATCATACCAAAGATAGTTGGTGTAGACATCGATCAGCGCCCAATAATCGCCCAACCTGTAGAGTTTATCAAGCGTTGTCCAGAATGCGGCACGCCACTGGTGCGCTACGAGGGCGAAGCAGCGTGGTATTGTCCTAACGACACTGGGTGTCCGCCACAGATTAAGGGCCGCATAGAGCACTTTATCGCCCGCAAAGCAATGAACATCGACTCGCTAGGTCCAGAGACTGTCGACGAATACTATCGTCACCATCTGATACACAACATAGCCGATCTGTACGACATCGACGTGCAACAGATTAATGGCGATGGTAGTCGCACCAAGTCGGCTCAGCGTATAGTGAACGGTATCGCAGCATCGAAGGATGTGCCATTTGAGCGCGTGGTGTTTGCACTGGGCATCAGGTTTGTCGGCGAGACATCGGCCAAACTTCTGGCGCGACACTTCAAGAATATTGATGCACTGATGAATGCAGGAATTGAGGAACTGCAGGAGATTGAAGGTATCGGCGAGGTGATGGCAAAGAGCATCATCACCTACTTCCATAATGAGGAGAATCTTAAGATTATCGAGCGCCTGAGAGCATACGGCCTGCAGATGGAACTATCTGAAGCTCAGACGGCTAACGTATCAGACAAGTTGGCTGGTCAGAGCGTAGTAATCAGTGGTGTGTTTGCCCATCACAGTCGTGATGAATACAAGGCCATCATCGAGCAGAATGGCGGAAAGAATGTAGGAAGCATCAGCAGTAAGACATCGTTTATACTGGCTGGCGAGAATATGGGACCATCAAAACTGCAAAAGGCAGAGAAGCTGGGAATAAAGATTATGAGCGAGGAGGAATTCCTCTCACTTCTAAATTCTTAAATCAAGGATTAGTCTTCGTCCCAATAACTGATAGTGCGCGTCTGGACAACTTCCATTGTCTGGGCGCGCTGTCCTTTTAGCCAGTTGGTGATGTGAAGCGTGTTCTTGGTCCAGTTGTCGTTGTCGTCGCGCTCCTCAATGTTGTACTTCATCGTGACGCTCATAATGCACTCGTTGTCCTTGTCGAATGCCTTCTGACTCTGCTGGGTCATCTCGCCATCATCGTCCCACTTGTAATCGGTTACCAGCTTTAGACCAGAAACCATATTGGTTTGGATGGTGCGCTTAAGGTTACCATCATCGTTATAATCGTAGGTAATCTGCTTTTTCTCCCCCCCTTCTGTCAGAGTGGCCGAAATAAGGTAGCCCACCTGATTATAGCGTCTATCTGTAAGTTCGAGAGATTCTATCTTGCCCATCTCGTCGAAATGTTCGATAGGATTCTCGGCCACAGGATTTTCTGTAATTACCTCTTGTACAAATCCCTTAAGGCCCATATTCGACACGTCTTTATAATATGGCGACATGTTGAGATAATAGTAGCAGATGGAGTGAGCACCATTTTCGTGTAGAGTAATAGTTTGGCGTATGTAGCCATAATCGGTGAGCACATAAAGCGAACCATCACCTTTGGCCTTGAAGTTGCCAAACTCTCGTTGCAGTTTGCCCAAAAGATACTTCTGATTGCGCTCATAGAGTTCGCGAGTGCGATATGGGCCACAAGTTACAGTTGCCTCACTGAGCATCTTGGTCTTGTCGTTGACTGACACTTCGAGTCGGGCATCTTTTATACCATAGAAATCGCCCCTGAAGTGATAGGTTTCATCATCGTTTTCGCCCTCAACCAGCTGAAATCCGATGGCCTTGAGTGCTGGAACAAATGCAGAATCGGTACCCTCGAGCGGGGCATCCATCAGCGTGATGCACTTAGGATCGTAGATGGCCTGACTCCAAACCATCATAGCTGCCTTAAGCATGAAAACTAGCAATCCTATCTTTTTCATAACGACTGCAAAAGTAAGGAGAAAAAGCGAAAACGCCAAAAAATCAGTATTTTTTAACCATAATAAAAAAAAATATCGTACCTTTGCACCCATGAAAAAAGGACTTGTACTAGAAGGTGGCGCTATGAGAGGGCTTTTTACTGCCGGCATCCTAGATGTGATGATGGAGGCAAAAGTGGAGCCCGACGGACTGATAGGTGTATCAGCCGGAGCTGCTTTTGGGTGCAACTACAAGAGTCGCCAACCAGGACGAGCCATACGTTACAACAAGAGGTTTGCACGCGACAAACGCTATTGCAGTTGGCAGTCGTGGCTGAAGACGGGCGACCTGTATAATGCCGAATTTGGCTACCACGTAATCCCTACCATTTTCGACGTGTTCGACAACGAGGCATTTGAAGAGAACCCGATGGAGTTTTATGCCGTGTGCACAGATGTGGAAACAGGCAAGCCCATATACAAGAAACTGACAGAGGGAACACAGCTAACATACGATTGGATTAGAGCATCTGCATCTATGCCGTTAGCATCGAAGGTGGTTGAGCTTGAAGGCATGAAAGTTCTTGACGGAGGTGTAGCAGATTCTATCCCCTTAGAGTATTTCGAGAGCATAGGATACGAGAAGAATATGGTGATACTTACCCAACCTGATGGCTACGTAAAAGAGCATAACAAACTTATGCCGCTGATGCGCGTGGCACTAAGGAAATATCCAAACATGATTGAAGCAATGGACAATCGCCATATCATGTATAACAAAGAGCTAGTATATGTATATCAGGCCGAGTCGACCGGTCGCGCACTTGTGATTCGTCCTGAAGAGTCCCTACCAATCGGCCACATATCGCACAATCCTGAAGAGATGCAGCGAGTATACGAAATCGGCCGCAAAACAGGAATGAAATATATAGAGAGAATTAAAGCATTTTTTAGATGAGAATTGATATTATATCCGTACTACCAGAGATGCTCGAGGGCTTTGTGCACGAGTCGATTCTGGCAAGAGCAGAAAAGAAGGGATTAGCCGAAATACGTTTACATAACCTGAGAGACTATACTCTGGACAAATGGCGTCGTGTAGACGATTATCCATACGGCGGCAGCGCTGGTATGGTGATGCAGTGCGAGCCTATCGATCGTTGTATCACAGCACTGAAGGCCGAGCGCGATTATGACGAAGTAATCTTTACATCGCCTGATGGTGAGCGTTTTGACCAGCACATGGCCAACGAGCTATCGCTGAAGGGTAATCTGATTATCTTGGCTGGTCATTACAAGGGTATCGACCAGCGCATACGCGAACATCTGATTACTAAGGAGATTTCAATTGGAGACTTTGTGCTGACTGGTGGCGAACTGGTTGCAGCTATGATTGCCGATGCTATCGTACGTGTGGTTCCTGGTGTTATCGGCGATGAGCAATCAGCCCTGAGCGATTGTTTTCAGGACGACATACTTGCTGCCCCTATCTACACTCGTCCAGCAGAATACAAGGGATGGAAGGTGCCAGAAATACTGCTTAGCGGCAACGAGGCAAAAATACGTGAATGGGAATTTGAACGAGCAATGGAGCGAACACGCAGACTTCGCCCCGACTTGCTGAAAGAGAAATAAAATAAAAATCCCCCGCTGACTAGCGGGGGATTTTTGTTTATTTTGCAAAGCGCTCTGCTTGAGAGCGGATAAGTTCTGCGTCGTTGAAGTAGTCGATACGCATGGCCTTGCGAACCTCATCCATCGTCTGGGCACCAACCTCGCGGGCCTGTTCTGTACCATTCTTTAATATATTATATATCTCAGGGATATCCTTCTCGAACTCAGCACGACGAACACGCATTGGCTCGAGGAACTGGTTGAGTACCTGATTAAGGAACTTCTTGCACTTCATATCGCCAAGTCCACCACGACGATAGTGATCCTTCAACTCATCCAGATTCTGATACTCAGGTAGGAAATTCTTGAAGTCCTCATCGGTAGAGAATGCATCGAGATATGTGAATACGGCGTTACCCTCCACATGACCAGGATCGTTCAGGTTTACATGCTCTGGGTCGGTATACATAGAGCGAACCTTCTGCCATACATCCTCGGCTGTATCTGAGAGGTAGATACAGTTGCCTAGCGACTTTGACATCTTCTCCTTACCATCAGTACCAGGCAGACGACGAGCTGTCAGATTCTCAGGCAGCATGATATTTGGTTCTACCAGTACTGGAGCGTAAATCTGGTTGAATCGGCGAACCAACTCGCGAGTTACTTCAAGCATTGGCTCCTGATCTTCACCTGCAGGAACGGTTGTAGCCTTGAAGAGTGTGATATCAGCAGCCTGCGAAACAGGATAGCAGAAGAATCCAAGAGGAATACTCTCGCCTTCGAAACCACGCATCTTAACCTCGGTCTTAACTGTTGGGTTGCGCTGAACACGACTTACAGACACAAGGTTCATCAGATAAGTAGTGAACTCAGCAAGCTCAGGTATCTGACTCTGGATGAACAGAGTGCACTTAGCAGGATCAAGACCTGCAGCGAGATAGTCGAGTGCTACCTCTATGATGTTCTGACGAATCTTCTCAGGATTATCAGCATTATCGGTCAGAGCCTGAACATCGGCCATAAACACAAACATGCGATCGAAGTCGCCTTGATTCTGCAATTGAACGCGTCGGCGCAGTGAGCCAACGTAGTGTCCGAGATGGAGCTTACCAGTGGGACGGTCGCCCGTCAAAATTACTTTTCCCATATGTTTTTTAGTCTTAATTTTCGAATTTGCGTGCAAAGGTACGAAATAAATTCTACTAATCTGCATAATTATTGTAAAAAATAGGGTTAAAAGGGTGGCTTTTTGATAAATAATATGTATCTTTGCCGACAAATTGATTAATAATAACGTATTTTCTACAAATGTTTAGCATAGATACCTATATAAAAAGGCGCCAGGAATTGAAAAAGCTGGTTGGAAAAGGAGTAATAATTCTATTTGGCAATAACGATTCGCCAGCCAATTATCCAGCTAATGCCTACGCCCCGATGAGACAGGATTCATCGTTTCTTTATTACTTCGGACAGCATCGCGACGGATTGGTAGGTGTGATTGATATCGACAACGGCGAAGAGATTATCTTTGGCGACGATATAGACGTAGAGGACATCGTTTGGATGGGCTTCACCCCATCAGTAGCCGACCTGGCTGCAGAAGTGGGAGTAAAAAAGACTGCCCCCATGAAGGAGTTGGCAAAAGTTTGCTCACCAAACAGGGAAATCCACTTCCTCCCCCCCTATCGATTCGACACCAAGATTCAGATAATGGATCTGTTGGGAATTCATCCCAATCAGCAGAAAGAGAAAGCTTCGCTGCAGCTGATTAAGGCCGTAGTTAAAATGCGTGCCACCAAGGAACCCCAGGAGATTGAGGCTATCGAGCGCGCATGCGAGATAGGATACATGATGCATACCACAGCCCAAAAGCTGATTCGCCCAGGAGTAACTGAGCGATATATCGGCGGACAGGTTGATGGTATCGCCCGAAGTCTGGCTCAGGGCAACAGTTTTGCAACTATCTTCAGTCAGCATGGCGAGATAATGCATGGAAATCCATCGGACGCGAAACTGGAGGCTGGCCGACTGGCACTTTGCGATGCAGGATGCGAACTTGATGACTATTGTTCTGACCATACCCGCACAATGCCTGTTACAGGCAAGTTCACCCAGCGCCAATTGGAAATCTACTCTATCGTAGAGGCATGTCATGATTACGCTATCGAGGTGGCTAAACCTGGCGTAAAGTATATGGATGTACACTTTGCTGTGTGCAGACTGATGACAGAACGACTGAAGGAACTCGGACTGATGAAGGGAGATACAGACGAGGCTGTAGAAGCTGGAGCACATGCTATGTTCCTACCCCACGGATTGGGACATATGATGGGAATGGATGTGCACGATATGGAAGGTTTAGGCCAGATATACGTAGGTTTCGATGACGAGACACGTCCTAACCTCGAACAATTTGGTACTAACTGTCTGCGTATGGGTCGCAAACTCGAAGAGGGTTTTGTGATTACCGACGAGCCTGGTATCTATTTCATCCCACAGCTCATCGACGAGTGGAAAGCTAGCGGACACTGCAAAGAATTCTTGAACTTCGAGAAACTCGAAACATACAAGGATTTCGGCGGAATCCGCATAGAGGACGATATCCTGATAACCAAAGACGGATGCCGATTCCTGGGCAAAAACAGAATTCCTTATCATCCTAAGGATGTAGAGGAGTTTATGGCAAAGAATAATCAATAATAAAAAAATAAAAAGTAAAATGAAGAAAATTACAACACTTGCACTCGTGGCTATGGTGGCCCTGAGTGCTTCGGCAGCCAAGAAGAAGGCTCCCGCAAAGGACGCGAACAAACCTGTGTTCACAGTTATCAAGGAGAATCCTATCACTAGTATTAAGGACCAGAACCGTTCTGGTACGTGCTGGGACTACTCTACTCTGTCTTTCTTTGAGGCAGAGATCCTGAAGGCAACAGGTAAGACTTACGATCTTGACGAGTCGTTCGTAGCCAACAAGACTTATATGGAGCGCGCCATCCAGGTGGTTCGCTATCATGGCGATTGCCAGTTTGCTCAGGGCGGATCGGCCGAGGATGTACTTGCCACAATGAAGACTCATGGTATCATCCCACAGGGCATCATGCCTTTCCCAGGTTCGCTGTATGGCGACTCGCTGAACAACTTCAACGAGTTCTTTGGTCAGCTCGAGCCATACGTAGCTGCCATCGCAAAGAGCAGCTCAAAGAAGATCTCTAGCCAGTGGAAGGTTGGACTTCAGGGTATCCTCGATGCATATCTGGGCAAGTGTCCCGAGAAGTTTACTTTCGAAGGTAAGGAGTATACTCCAAAGAGCTTCATGGCTTCACTGGGTATCAATCTTAACGACTACGTTAGCATCACAAGCTATACCCATCACCCATTCTATACCACATTTGCTGTAGAGGTACAGGACAACTGGCGTTTCCCACAGAGCTATAATGTACCTATGGACGAGATGAGACGCATTCTTGACAACGCTGTTGAGAATGGATACACAGTAGCTTGGGGCGGAGATGTATCTGAAGAAGGATTCACTCGCAACGGTCTGGCTTATGCAGTTGACGCTAAAGCAGCTCAGAGCCTCGCTGGTAGCGATATGGCTCGTTGGCTTAATCTGGCTCAGGACAAGAAGCGTAACATCATCGACTCACTGGGTTGCAAGGTGCCTGAGGTTAAGCCTACACAGCAGATGCGTCAGGAGCGTTTCGACAACTGGGAGCTGACTGACGACCATGGTATGCTGATTTACGGTGTTGCTAAGGATCAGAATGGTAAGGAGTATTACATGGTTAAGAACTCATGGGGTGAGACAGGTGCCTACAAGGGAATCTGGTATATGACTAAGGACTATATCGTTCTGAACACGATGGACTTCCTGATCAATAAGAATGCAATTCCTGCTGACATACGTAAAAAGCTTGGTATCTAATGCATTTCAAATGGAATTACCAACCACCTACATCAGAACAACAGACGGCGGCTAAGGAGCTTGGAGAGAAAATCGGCATGAGTCCGATACTTGCCAATCTCCTTATCCAGCGAGGCATTAAGACGGAGAGCGCAGCAAAGCGCTTCTTCCGTCCGATGCTAAACGAGCTGATAGATCCGTTTCTGATGAACGACATGGATGTGGCGGTAGACAGGCTCAACGATGCGATGGGGCGCAAAGAGCGTATAATGGTCTACGGCGACTACGATGTCGATGGATGTACGGCGGTAGCCTTGGTGTATAAATTCCTGCAGCAGTTCTATTCCAACATCGAATATTATATCCCCGACCGCTACGAAGAAGGATATGGTATCAGCAAGAAAGCACTGCACTATGCAGCTGATAAAGGCATCAAGCTAATAATAATACTGGATTGCGGTATCAAGGCAATCGAAGAGATAGCCTATGCTAAGACCTTAGGCATCGACTTCATCATCTGCGACCATCATGTGCCCGATGATGAGTTGCCTGATGCTGTGGCAATCCTGAACCCCAAACGCGAAGATTCCACCTACCCATTCAAAGACCTTTGTGGTTGCGGTGTAGGTTTCAAACTTATGCAGGCCTTTGCTAAAAACAACGGCATACCATTCTCACGACTTATTCCCCTACTCGACTTCTGCGCTGTAAGTATTGCAGCCGATATCGTGCCGATTATGGGCGAAAACCGCATACTGGCCTATCACGGACTTAAGCAACTGAACCAGAGTCCATCGGTAGGTCTTAAAGCTATTATAGATATATGTGGACTGACTGGACGCGAGATAACCATGAGCGACATCGTGTTCAAGATTGGTCCGCGAATCAATGCTTCAGGACGTATGCAGAATGGCACCGAGGCCGTAGACTTGCTGGTTGAGAAAGATCTGCAGAAGGCACTAGCCGAAGCAAATCATATCAACGAGTATAATGAGCAGCGTAAGGATGTAGACAAGCAGATGACTGAAGAGGCAAACCAGATAGTAGAAAAGCTGGAGAGCCAGAAGCATCACGCCAGCATCGTTCTATACGACGAGAACTGGAAAAAGGGTGTTATCGGCATTGTTGCCTCGCGACTTACAGAACTCTATTATCGTCCAACAGTAGTGCTTACCAAGTTTAACGGTATAGCTACAGGTTCGGCACGTAGTGTGGCTGGATATGATGTTTACGATGCTATCAAGAGTTGTCGCGACTTGCTCGAAAACTTCGGCGGACATACCTATGCTGTAGGTCTTTCGCTTAAGATTGAAAACATTCCAGAGTTCCGCAGTCGTTTCCAGAAGTATGTGATGGAGCATATCCAGCCAGAACAGACCGAAGCAACACTTGACATCGATGCTATTATCGATTTCAAGGATGTGACCAAACGATTGCACAACGATCTAAAGAAGTTTGCACCTCATGGTCCAGACAACCCCAAACCATTGTTCTGCACACGTAATGTGTACGATTATGGTACATCAAAGGTTGTTGGTCGTCAGCAGGAGCATATAAAGCTTGAGCTCGTCGACTCAAAGTCGAGCAATGTACTTAATGGAATAGCCTTCGGACAGAGTGCATCTGCTCGCTACATCAAGTCGAAACGTTCGTTTGACATCGTCTACACCATCGAGGACAATATCTACAAACGTACCGAAGTACAGTTGCAGATCGAGGATATTCAGCCGTCGGAAGTTGACAGTTGATAGTAGAAAGTGGATAGATATCAGGAGATATTAAAACAATACTGGGGCTACGATGATTTCCGCGGGATTCAGCGCGAAATCATCGAGTCTATTGGTAGCGGTCACGACACACTGGGACTGATGCCAACAGGTGGCGGTAAGTCGATAACATTCCAAGTGCCGGCATTAGCTCAAGAAGGAACGTGCATCGTAATCACCCCACTCATCGCCCTTATGAAGGACCAGGTAGACAACCTGCGCCGTAAGGGTATAAAAGCAGCAGCAATATATAGCGGACTTACACACGAGGAAATAATCATTACACTTGAGAATGCTATCTTCGGTGCCGTTAAACTGCTATATGTATCGCCAGAGCGACTTTCGTCAGAACTATTCCAGACCAAGCTACGCCACATGAAGGTGAGCTTTATTACTGTAGACGAAGCCCACTGTATATCGCAATGGGGATATGACTTCCGCCCTTCATATCTGCAGATAGCGCAGATAAGGAAATTGGTGCCCAATGTGCCCGTACTTGCGCTTACAGCTACAGCTACACCGCAGGTTGTAGACGATATCCAAGCCAAGCTAGTTAGAGAATCAAACACCACAAGCGACTTCAATGTCTTCAAAATGAGCTTTGAACGTAAGAATCTTGCTTACGTGGTGCGTCATGCCGACGATAAAATTGGCGAACTGATACATATCCTTAAGAGTACCAAAGGTTCTGCGATTGTCTATGCAAGAAGCCGCAGACGCACCAAGGAATATGCCGAGATAATCAATGAAGCCGGCATATCAGCCACATTCTATCACGCAGGACTTGATGCAAGCGTAAAAGACCAACGCCAACGCGAGTGGCAAGATAATAAGCATCGTGTGATGGTGGCCACAAATGCCTTTGGAATGGGTATCGACAAGCCTGATGTACGTGTGGTAGTTCATGTGGATTGTCCTGATAGCATCGAAGCATACTTTCAGGAAGCAGGTCGTGCTGGACGCGATGGACTTAAGGCATATGCAGTATTGCTATACAACAATTCGGACGAGCGAAAACTACAGAAACGTATCTCAGACAGTTTCCCTGAGAAAGACTACATCCGTCAGGTATACGAGCATCTGGCTTATTATTATCAGATAGGTGTAGGCTCTGGATATGGCCACACGTTCGAATTCAACATCGATAAGTTCTGCCATAATTTCCACCACTTCCCCATCCAGGTAGATTCGGCCTTGAAGATTCTGCAACGAGCAGGATATATTGAGTATACCGAAGAGCAGGACAATCAGGCACGTGTGATGTTTACTGTTAGTCGCAACGATCTGTACCGTCTGGAGAACAACAGTCCCAACGAGGATAAAATCATCACTGCACTATTGCGTAGCTATGGTGGACTATTCACCGATTATAATTATATAGATGAGACTTATCTGGCGTCAATAACCCAACTGCAACCACAGCAAGTCTACCTTACGCTTAAGAGTCTGTCGCAACGCCACATACTACACTTCATCCCACAGAAGAAAACTCCATTTATACGTTACACTCAACGACGCGAGGACAAGGAATATATACAACTGATGCCCGAAGTGTATGAGGAGCGTAAATCACAATTTGCCGAGCGTATCAACTCGATGATACGTTATGCCACAAGCGATAGTATCTGCCGAAGCCGTCAGCTATTGCGATACTTTGGCGAGAAAAACGATCATAACTGTAAGCAGTGTGATGTATGCCTTAGTCAGCGCAAAGAAGGGATGGTTTCAGAACCAAGACTTAACGAAGCAGCAACTAAGATTCTTCAATTGCTGGAAGATGGCAAGCCCCACCCCATAACAGAATTAAAAAGCATCGAGCTGCCAGATAGCGAACTCGATGCTGCTTTGGATTATCTTTCTAACGAAGAGTATATTCTTCAGAAGGATGGTCTTATCTCTAAATCTTAATTAGAAGTCCAGCTTCAACTGGCGATCATCCTCTTTATCATGCTCGTGGCAGTAGCTGCTACCATCGAAACAGTGTGTACATACTCTGCACTTGTCCATACCGATACTCTTAATCAGATCTTCGAGCTTGGCAAACTTAAGCGAAGTAAGTCCTAGTCGCTTAGCAATCTCGTCGACCATACGCTTATACTCGGGCGAATCAGTCTGAGCATATTTCTCAAGATTCTTCTTATCGTCACCCTCAAAGTCCTTGATGATACGACGTGTAATCAACTCCATATCACTCTTAGATGATGTAAAGCCGATAAACGGACAGCCATATACCAATGGAGGACATGAGATGCGGCAATGAACCTCCTTAGCTCCATATTCGAAGAATGTCTTGACATTGTCCTTGAGCTGGGTGCCACGAACGATTGAGTCGTCGCAAAAAACCACGCGCTTATCCTTCAACAGCGCAGGGTTTGGTATCAGTTTCATCTTGGCTACCAACGAACGGCGCTCCTGATTCCCAGGAGTAAACGAACGAGGCCAAGTTGGAGTATATTTCAGTACGGCACGCTTGTAAGGCACACCTTTACCCTCGGCATAACCAAGAGCCATACCTACACCAGAATCGGGCACACCACAAACGCAGTCTACGTCTGTTTCATCCTTCTCACCCATCATCTTACCATTGGTCTCGCGAACGTTTTCTACGTTGATACCATTATAATCAGATGCGGGGAATCCGTAATAAACCCAGAGGAACGAGCAAATCTGCTCACGCTTCCAAGGCTCCTGCAGCACCTCTACATTGTCTGCAGTAAGGAATACTATCTCGCCAGGCCCCAAGTCTCTTACACGCTTATAGTCAAGATTGGGGAAACTGGTAGTTTCACTGCTCACCGCATATGCGCCATCCTTCTGTCCGATAACGATTGGTGTACGGCCCAAGAAGTCACGAGCGGCGATAATACCCTTTTCTGTAAGAATCAGCATCGAGCACGAACCTTCAATCTTGCGGTAAACCAGATTGATTCCTTCAACAAACGTGCGGCCCATATTGATGAGCAACGCCACAAGTTCGGTCTGGTTGATTGTGTTGGCCGAGTACTCGCTGAAGTGCATACGACGATCTAGAAGTTCCTGAGCTATCTCTTCGATATTGTTAATCTTGGCCACAGTCACTACTGCGTAACGACCCAGGTGCGAATTAACCAAAATAGGCTGAGGATCGGTATCGCTTATCACTCCGATGCCCTGATGACCAGAAAATGAGTCGAGCTCATCCTCAAACTTAGAACGGAAGTAGTCGCGCTCCAGGTTGTGGATCTTACGGCTGAAACCATTCTCCTTATCAAAAGTCACCAGTCCGGCACGCTTTGTACCCAGGTGCGAATTATAATCGGTGCCGTAGAACAGGTCGTTTACACAGCACTTAGTGGAAATTGTTCCAAAAAATCCGCCCATACCTAATTAATTAAAATAATACAAGAACGAAGCGATACCCTCGAGTGCAGGTTTACGCTGTCCTTCGATTTCAATCCTGAATTCAATCTCTGCCTTACAGATACCACGCAGGTTCTGTATGTTGTGCAACTTGGTAACAAGTCTTACCTTTGATCCCGTAATGACGGGCTGACCAAAACGCATCTTGTCCATACCATAGTTAACCAGCATCTTGATGTTGTTCACCTCGATAATCTGGTCCCACATGTAAGGCAGAAGCGACAGTGTCAGATAGCCGTGTGCGATAGTGCTCTGATACTGACTCTCCTTCTTTGCGCGCTCCACGTCGACGTGTATCCACTGATGGTCGAGTGTGGCATCGGCAAACATGTTGATGCGGTCTTGGTCTACTTGCAGCCATTCGGAAGCTCCGAGCTCCTCACCTAGGTGGGCTGCGAATTCATCATACGAATTAATAACTAATTTTCCCATATCATATTTTAAAATGAATCACGGGGATGCATGTTGCACCCCCGTGATTGTAGTATTATACGTCTTGGTTCTCCGGACGCAGCTTACGAACGGTCTCACCAGCACGCCACATTTCCTGATTGCGCATAGCCTCAAGTTCCTTCTCGAGTCCTGCACGATAGTCAGGCTTAGAGTTAGCGTCGATGGTAATCTGAGCCTCGTTACCAGTCTGTACCGAGTAGTATAGCCACTCCATAACAGGCTTGATAGCATCGTGGAAACGTGGAGCCCAGTCCAGAGCACCGCGCTGAGCGGTGGTAGAACAGTTAGCATACATCCAGTCCATACCCTTTGCACCAAACAACGGACCAAGGCTCTGTGTCAGCTCCTCTACAGTCTCGTTGAAAGCCTCTGAGGGAGAGTGTCCGTGCTCGCGCAGAACCTCATACTGAGCAAGCAACAATCCCTGAATGGCACCCATCAGCGATCCGCGCTCACCAGTAAGGTCTGATGTAGCCTCACGCTCGAATGTAGTTTCAAACATATATCCAGCACCGATACCGATACCGAAAGCCAGTGTCTTCTCCTTAGCTGTACCAGTTGCATCCTGGTATACTGCATACGAACAGTTCAGACCACGACCCTCGCAGAACATGGTGCGAAGACTTGTACCTGAGCCCTTAGGAGCAACCATAATCACGTCGACATCCTTTGGAGGAACTACGCCTGTGCGATCACTCCAGTTGATGGCGAAACCATGACTGTAATAAAGTGTCTTACCGGGTTTGAGATACTGCTTGATGGTGGGCCACTGCTGAATCTGACCAGCATCACTAAGAAGCATGCAGAGGATGGTACCCTTCTCAGCGGCTTCCTCGATAGAGAACAAAGTCTCGCCAGGAACCCAACCGTCGGCAACAGCCTTGTCGTAGGTCTTGCCTGGACGCTGACCAACAATTACGTTGAATCCGTTATCGCGCAGGTTGCAGGCCTGACCTGGACCCTGAACGCCATAACCGATCACTGCGATGGTTTCATTCTTCAATACTTCACGTGCTTTCTCAAGTGAGAACTCTTTGCTGGTGACTACAGTCTCTGTTACGCCACCGAAATTCATTTGTGCCATAATAGCTTAAAGTTTAATGTTGTACATAACCCTGCGTACTATGCCAGCCCTACCCGAGAGCCGTCGTCTTGTCAGTCCGCTCCTACCCTACACGAGGATACGACTTAGGCGTTAACTATTTAAATCGGGTGCAAAATTAATCATTTCTGCCCACATTGCCAAAAAATCTCAGCGTTTTTTTATTTTTTATTATCACCTTAATATATTATAGTTTGATTCTGCGCCAAATCCAGCGGGGAATTCTTCGCCAGAAAGCGGTAAGAATTCTGTATTTCCAGTCAATCACTCGGATATGCTTGCGATTCTCGATGGCCGATACTATTTCGCGAGCCACAGCATTGGGCTTTAGCATCATCGGATAGTGAAACGTGCCGCTAAGCAATGCTGTATCCACAAATCCGGGACGGATATCCGTAAACTTGATGTCGAGTCCGCGGGCATTTGCTTGTTGCTCCAGGGCCTGCAGATAAACATTCTGCATGGCTTTTGTGGCCGAATATGCGGGCGCAGGACCTAAGCCCTTGGTTCCAGCTATCGATGTGATAGCGGCTATATGCCCCTTGCCTTGTTGGGCAAAATAGCGATACGCACATCCCACCATTCGCGTAAAACCTACGCCATTGGTCTGCATAGTGGCCAATTCTATGTCTTCAGTTAGTTCACGGTTCTGTTTACCGATACCTGAGGCATAGAAAAACAGATCCATCCCCCCCATACGCTCTATCAATGCCGTCAGCCTATAAGCAGCATCGGTGCTGGTAACGTCGATTTGCTCGACATCAGCAGCACCAATGCTATTCAGTAGGTCTATTCGGCGAGCCGCAACGCCTACCGTCCAACCTTTTTGGATTAATAGGCGAGCCACTTCGAGTCCTATGCCCGAAGAGGCTCCTATTACTATCGCTTTACTCATCAGGCAGGAACAATGGGTCCTCGGGCATCACCATTACAGGCTTTGTCTCGTAAGCCTTCAGTAGCTTATCCGATACGTACTTTTTGTTTACAACTAGACGGAACATATACTCGCGGAACCACTCGGCTGTCATAATGATACAACCCTGCTGTCCACTTGTAGCACCCCATGAGTTTTCTACCTTCCATTTTACGGGATTGCCTTTCGAATCAAGGTCTACAGCGGTAAGAGTCATTGCGTGAGTTGAACCACTATCAAAGGTACTGATACGCTGAGCCTTGTCCATTTTGAAGGTTGTTCCGAACACAGAACCGTAGTCGAAATTATCCAACGAAGCGTAGCCGCGTTTGCGATCCAGAAGTTTGCCTACATCGTATGAGCTGTACATCTTGCGACCATCCTTAAGCGACGCGATAGCTAGCTTCTCTATCTCGTCCATTGGCAGGTTGAGATAGCGCCAGTTGGTACCATCATAGGTGTGGCGATCGTACTCTACCTCGTAGGTCTTGTAGTACTCACGACGTGGGTCGTTCATCACCATGATGAATGTGCCCTTGATATCGTCGCCTACCACCTCCTTGTAGAAACTCAGCGGAGTGTACTCTTTGGCCTCACCAAGCTGGCGTCCGTTGCTATCGCGGAAGGCATAGGTGAACTTCTCAACAGGAGCACCAAGTGTTAGCTTCAGCATGCGATAAATCTGAGCAAGCATCTCGGTCTTTGCCTTCTGTAAATCGCTAGCACTCTTCTTGGCCACCATATCGCGAAGCTGGAGTCCGAACTCACGAAGCTTTGACGATATCAGGCTGCGAGCCTTTGATGTATTCTCGCTGGTGTAAGTCTCTGGCATGATTTCTGATGGCACCAGACCATATTTTGGAGCCAAATCAGCTACACCACAGAATGTTCCACCATCGTTGATGGGCGAACTAAAGAAGAACTGCACGCGCTTGTCGTCGATTGGTTTCTTAGCAGTATCGATCACGCCCTGAAGCATCAGGTTGGCCTTCTCCAACTGATCCCAGAAGAACAGATATGCCTGCGAGAACTCGATGCTTACCGAGTCGGCATGCGACATATAGTTTGAGCGCAACACGTTAAGTCCGCTGAACATCCAGCAACGTCCAGATGATTTCTGGTCGGTAATCGACTGCTTACGTGTCTCGATCGAGAAGTGTGTATCTAGTGGCAAAGCTGCAGTTTTGTAGTTCTTGGCCAATGCGTCGATGCTCATGCCGTAGATGGCATTAGCGATAACGCGCTCTTTTCCACACTGTTTCTGCTCCTTCTGGATTTCCTGAAGCATCTGGGGCGAAATCCCCCCACCCTGAGTCTGAGCCTGAGCCGCAATAGCGCAGGCGGCAAATGCAATACAAATTGTTTTCTTATACATGTTTATTTACTTCTTTTTTGTTGTTGTCTTTTTAGTTGTAGTCTTCTTTTTGGTTGTTGTTGTCTTCTTTGTTGTTGTGGTGGTCTTTGGCTTGTAATACTTCTGAGCCTCGGGCAACCATCCCTGAATGTTCTTGATACGAGTAGCATCTGATGGGTGATCGCTCAGGAACTCGGCTGTGTTGTTAGTACTAGCAGCCGACATACGCTGCCAGAATGTAACAGCTACACTAGGATCATATCCTGCCATAGCGGCAAAGATCAGTCCCATGTGATCGGCCTCGTTCTCATGATTGCGCGAATACTTCAAGTTTGCCAGATTCAAACCAGCCGAAGCCATAGCCTGACCCAGAGAAATAGTATTGCTACCAACGCCCAAGATGCTAGCCAGAGCACCTAAACCCTGTACACCATACTGCTGCTTGATCTGTGTACTCATCTGTTCGGCCGAATGGCGTGCAACGGCATGGGCGATCTCGTGTCCAAGTACGATTGCAAGCGAAGCCTCATCCTGAGTGATAGGCAATATTCCCTCGTACACCACGATCAGTCCACCAGGCATACACCAAGCGTTGGCCTGATTATCAGCCACCAGATTAAATGTCCAGTTGTAGTTCTGTACATCGTTCTCGAGTCCGTTGGCCTTCAGATAACTTACCACAGCGTTAGCCAGATTCTGTCCTACACGCTTAACCATAGCGGTCTTAGTGGCATCGGTCGAGAGTTTTGCAGTCTTCATAAACTCCTGATACTGCTGATTTGACAGACTAAGTACTTCGCCGTCGCTAACCATCAGAGTCTGCTTACGACCTGTGATGGGCACGGTGTTTGTGGTACCGCAGCTAACCAGCACAGCGGCAACCATCGACATGAGTAAAAACTTAATTTTCTTCATACGTCTTTTTGTTATTATTTAGTTAATTATACATTTCCGAGTGCAAAGTAACAAAAAATAATCGACACTTGCAAATTTTAGGCATAAAAATAAGGCATTCCCGCTGGAATGCCTCAAAATAGAATGACCAATAATAACTAAAAAACTATGAATTTACTTGTTCAGACCACGGTTGTTAAGTGTGGTGTTCAGCAGCAGCAGGTATGTGCGCATCTGATCGTTGTTCAGTACGGCACGCATACGCTTAACGTCGGTATCGATAGCGCGCTTAACCATAGCGTCGCGGTCGTTGTTACCATACTTAGCTGCGTAGTTGATTTCTGTGTTAAACACGTGGTGGATGTTCTCAACGGCCTCGCGCTGGTCGATACCCAGGTTCAAAGCCTTTGACAGCTGATCCATGTTGATGTCCATCTTGTAAGCCTCAACGTTGTTAACAGCGTTTGTGTTCTCACCCTCAGCAAATGCAGTTGTCATACTCAGCATTGCAACCAGTGTCATAATCATCTTTTTCATCTTTTTACCCTTTCTTTTTTTTACTCAGCCGGCCTTTCGCAGTCAGCCTACTTTTTTTAATTTTGTTATCCGTTTTATGTCTTTTGACGATGCAAAGGTACGGCGATTTTTTGAACTGAACAAACATTTTTGTGTAATTGTGTGCGAACACAGCCATTTTGTTGATACATATCAAATATATGCCCAAATATGCATTTTTTTATATTTTCCATTTAAACTTGCGGGTATTTGCGGGAAAATGCGTAACTTTGCACGCTGAAACTAAATATATATATAAATAGGTATAATGGAAGAAACAAAAAACAGATTTATGTCGGTTGTATACCAGCTATACAGCCTTAAGGATGGTAAGAGCGAGCTTGAAGAGCAGACTGGCGATGATCGTCCATTCGAGTTTATCACAGGATTCAGCGTAGCTCTCGATGCATTCGAAGAGAAAGTTAAGGATTTGGAGAAAGGTAGCGACTTTGATTTCGAACTCGCTCCTGCACAGGCTTTCGGCGAGTATGTTGCCGAGGGTGTACATAAGGTTGGCCGCGAGGTATTCACCGTCAATGGCCACTTCGACCACGATAATATTTTCGAGGGTGCAGTCATCACTCTGATGGATAATGAGGATCACCAGTTCATGGCCAAGGTCGTTAAGATCGAGGAAGACGGCGTTACCGTCGACACCAATCACCCATTGGCAGGCAAGACTCTCAACTTCAAGGGTAAGGTCATCGAGAATCGCGAGGCCACCGAGGAGGAGATCCAGCACCTCATCAAGCATATGACTGGCGGATGCGGCGGTTGCGGCGGATGTGGTGGCGACCATGAGGGTTGTGGCCACGAGGGTTGCGATCACGAGCATCATCATCACCACGACGATGGTTGTGGCTGCGGTTGCGGACATTGTCACTAAATCCCCCCTACCCTTATGCGCAATACTTTTGGACACATATTCACACTCACCACATTCGGCGAGAGTCACGGCGAAGCTGTTGGCGGAGTAGTCGACGGCATGCCTGCCGGCATCGATATCGACATGGAGTTTATCCAGAGCGAGCTTAATCGCCGTCGCCCTGGTCAGAGTGCCATCACCACATCGCGCCAGGAGGCCGACAAGGTAGAGTTGCTTAGCGGCGTATTCGAGGGGAAATCTACAGGTTGCCCCATCGGATTCATCGTGCGCAACACCAATCAGCACTCGCAGGATTACGAGAATATGCGATGCCTGTTCCGTCCGTCGCATGCCGACTATACTTACTATCAGAAGTATGGCATTCGCGATCATCGCGGAGGTGGACGCTCTTCGGCACGTATCACCATCAGCCGATGCGTGGGTGGTGCACTCGCCAAACTGGTTTTGCGCCAGAAGGGCATTAGCATTCAGGCTTACACCTCGCAGGTGGGCGATATTGCGCTAGATAGGGATTACACTAAGTATAATTTAGATCTTACCGAGACAAATGCTGTGCGTTGTCCCGATGCCGAGAAGGCCGCTCAGATGGAGCAACTCATCTCGCAGGTAAAGGCCGAGGGCGACACTATCGGTGGCATCATCACCTGTGTCATCAAGGGTTGTCCCGTAGGCTTGGGCGAACCAGAGTTCGGCAAACTTCATGCGGCTCTGGGGTCAGCCATGCTCAGTATCAATGCCGTTAAGGGCTTTGAGTATGGCGACGGATTTGATAGCGCCACTATGCGCGGCAAGACTCAGAACGACGTTTTCTGCAACGAAGATGGCCGCATCACCACCGTCACCAATCATAGCGGTGGCATACAGGGTGGCATCAGCAATGGTCAGGATATATATTTCCGGGTTGCATTCAAGCCCGTGGCTACGGTTCTCACCGAACAACAGACCGTAGATATCGAGGGAAACGCTACCACTTTTACCGCTCGCGGTCGACATGATCCTTGCGTTTTGCCACGTGCAGTTCCTGTTGTCGAAGCAATGGCTGCAATGACCATTTTAGACAATATTTTGCTGCAAAATGCGGTAAATCTATAGAAAAGTGGCCCTGATTGCAAAAAAGTGCAAAAAACATTTGGTAGATTAAAAAACTATTCGTACCTTTGCATCGCATTCAGGGATTTGGGAAAACCCCGGAATTGCTTTAGTTAAGTCTAGTTTAGTTTTTGTGTTGGTTGAGGGCTGCCAGTTGGCAGCCCTCAAATTTTTAGCAATGTTTCCCCTTCGAAGAAGGGGGCTGCCAGTTGGCAGCCCTCAAATTTTATATCACCCCGATGATTTCTTCTACCGATTGACAACCATGAGCATCCAGCCAATCGTTGATGCCATCGCGCACTTTTATACTAACAGCAGGATCAAGGAAGTTTGCCGTACCTATCTCGATAGCCGTAGCGCCAGCCATCAGGAACTCTATGGCATCCTTAGCTGTCGAAATACCTCCCAGACCGATTACAGGGATTTTTACGGCCTTAGCTACCTGCCAAACCATACGCAGAGCCACAGGTTTTACGCATGGACCACTCAGTCCGCCGGTATTGATGCTAAGCAGAGTCTTACGCTTCTCTATGTCGATAGCCATACCCATCAGCGTGTTTATCAGCGATACGCTATCAGCTCCCTCAGCCTCTACGGCACGGGCTATTTCAGCTATATCCGTTACGTTAGGGCTCAGTTTTACTATCAGTGTCTTGTGATATCGCTGGCGAACGGCCTTAACCACACTTGCGGCTCCGGCACAAGTCACACCGAAAGCCATTCCCCCATCCTTTACGTTAGGACACGATATGTTCAACTCGATGGCAGGGATATTCTCCAGAGCATCAATTCGAGCGGCGCACTCAGCGTAGTCCTCAGGACTCGAACCGCTCACGTTTACTATCATATTGGTGTCGATATCCTTTATCTGTGGGTAGATGTGCTCGCAGAAGTAGTCTACACCCTTATTCTGCAGTCCTACGCAGTTCAGCATACCACTAGCCGTTTCGGCCATACGCGGATAGTCGTTTCCCTCGCGCGGGTTCAGTGTTGTTCCCTTCACGATTATGCCGCCGATGCCGTCGATAGGCATAAGATCAGCAAACTCAAGTCCGTAGCCGAATGTGCCCGATGCGGTCATTACCGGGTTCTTCAGCTCCAGGTTAGATATCTTTACATTTAGTCTTGCCATAACAGTTTCTTAATATTAAACACCGGACCATCCTTACATACACACAGATTACCCTCTGTAGTCTTCTCTACACAACACAGACACGCACCCAGTCCGCAAGCCATCAAGTTCTCGAGCGACACCTCGCAATCCACGTTGTTCTGGCGTGCATATCTGGCCACCGCCTTCATCATCGGCGTTGGGCCACAAGTGCTGATACGGTCGAAACGCTCCTCTGTCAGTATCGAGTGATTGGTCACAAATCCCTTTTCGCCCATCGATCCGTCTTCGGTCGTTACATACGCGCGCCCGTACTTATTAAATATAGGCAGCATCAGCAGATCGTTTGCCGTACGTGCTCCCAGCAGGAAAGTGGGCTCTATCCCTTGACGCTTCATCTCAGCACCCATATACAGCAGCGGGGCCACACCCACACCGCCACCTACCAGCAGCACCTTTTCGCCCTGCTTGGCGGGTGTAAAGCCGTTGCCCAGTGGCAGCACACAGTTCAGCGTGTCGCCAGGCTGCAGTTTAGCCATCTGCTTGGTACCGTCGCCAACGGTAGCCACTAGCAGCCAGAGCTCGTTCTGTTCACGATCCACAAAGTTGATGGAAATAGGGCGGCGCAGAAATGTAGATGTCGATCCATCTACACGCACCTCAACAAACTGACCTGGCAGCATCTCGGGCAGAGGCTTTTTATCAGTAAGCTTAATGAGCACATATCGCTGATGAATCTGCTCTACCGATCTCACTTTTAGGTCTAGTATATACTTCTTCATACTTCAAATTTTATAATTCGGGTACAAAGATACTACTATTTTTTGAAACTACAAAACATTATTTCTTTTGTGGCACAAAAGTATCCCACGTCTGGTCGTCATAGAATACCCGTATCTCGATGACTTTTCGTTGTGGTTTGTCAGCTATTTTTACCTCTTCACGAACGATTGTAGGCTGTGTATTTCTTACACTATTGTAATTTTGGGGTTGCTGAACCACATTTTGAGGTGTCTGAACAGTAGGTGCATCAAAATCGAGCATCGGATTTTGATCGATAGGGTGGGTATCAGCGGGAGTATCCTGGTCTGCAAACAAGTCCATTTCGGGAGCTTTTGGGGCCAGAAACATGTCGCCCGATCCAAACATCAGCCAATCAGTGTTGATGTTAGGAATTTTCTTTTTGATAGCCTCCACTATGTTCAGGGTGGGTCGGGTTCTACCGTTGAAGATGCTACTAAGTGTAGCCGGACTCTGATCGATGTAACTTGCGAACACCTGCTGAGTCATGTGCTGACTCTCCATTATTTGCCTAATTCTATCCTTCATTGTTTATAACTAAGTGGTTTATGGGCCATTTGGCCCTATTTTCTTTCAGTTTACAAAGGTAAAACAAAAAATTGAATTACACAACAAATGTAGATACAATTTAAGATTTTATAATTTAAGTTTGCAGTTTTATATTTGTAAATCAAAAACTCTATTCGACGTATAATGAGGTTTAAAGTTATAAATCTAAATTATAGATAAATAAACTATACAAAGGATTATTCTAACAATTTTACGTAACTAATTGGGTATAAATCAGCTACTTATACAAACACATCCCAATTATAGAGCCATATACACTATTTTGGCGATTTAGGGTCTAAAATACCAACGTTTTTATAACAAAACCATATAACTATCTGATTTTTAATCATTTATATATGTATATATGCGGTTGTATAAATATGAATATACAAATCAGAATCGTGATATTCGGATATTCATATCTAAATATCAAAATCTGATTTAAAGTTTTAAAACACTAAATTCACATCATCAAACGCATATTTTCCTAAATTCCTATTCAGATTTAAGAATCAAAATCAACATAATAAAATCCTAATAAGTGTGAACGCCAAATCCTGAGCGATCGAAAATCGCAGATTTCGTCATTTCTGGCTTATTCTGCACCGATGTGCGCGAGCGCAGAAATACGCGAGTTTTGAAGGGGTAAAAATCCACGTAACTCCCCTATTTTACAGACAGTTAGGCACAAAAAAAGCGCTCCCGAAAAGCGCCATTTTTGCAAATTCTAGAGTCAGCTGAAGCCCAAATTTAGTGCAAAATGTAAAAAATCAGTTCCTTCATTAGCTCTCCAGCGGGGGTATTTGGGTTGTCCAAACCCTTACTTTTCGCGTCAATCTCGCGTATCTTCGAAATTATCTGCATCACCTTCATTCCAGAGTAGTTTCTCATACCCGTCATGTAGTCCTTCGCCCCCCACGCATTTCTCAGTTCCAGCCACTCTGCTACCGCCTCCTGGCTCTTATTATTTGGCGCGTAAAACGCAATCATCAAGTTTTGGAAGTAATTAAAGAGCAACGGGAGAAACGAGTAGATCGAACCAGCCTTTGGATTTTCGTCAAAATATTTTATTATCTGATTTGCCTTGTACACATCACGTCGAACAATTGCGTCGCGAAGTTCAAATCCATTAAACTCCTTACTCACTCCTACCTGGTCTTCCACCGTCTGTGGAGTCACTACCCTATTCTCTTCGGGCAGCGATAGTATCACCTTGTCAAGCTCGCCCACCAGTCGGCTCAGATCGGCGCCGATATTCTCGGCTATCATCTGCACCGACTTATTGTCAATCTTCACCTGGCGCGCTTTCAGATAGTTCTCTATGAATCCCGGCAGGTCTCTATCCTTGAGTTTTGCACTCTCAAACATCACTCCAGCCGATTTTATCGCCTTCACGTAGGCCGTTTTTCTACCGTCAATCTTGCCGTTTTTGTGGCACATCACCAGTATTGTCGACGCCATCGGCTGGCTGAAATATCGCTCCAGCGCCTCTGTATTTTTGATATTCTGCGCCTCTTTCACTATCACCACCTGTCGCTCGGCCATCATCGGATAGCGGCGTGCCAGGTCGGATATCTGCGATGCATTCACGTCCGATCCGAACAGTATAGTCTGGTTAAAGTCACGTTCTTCGGGCTGCAGGGCGTGCTCTGCGATATAGTCGGCTATCTTGTCGATATAGTATGGTTCGTCGCCCATCAGATAGTAGACGGGCGCGAATTTTCCAGCCTCCAAATCGCGCATTATGCCCTCAAAACTTACATTTTTTGCCTCAGCCATATTGCTATTTCAATTATTATTTGTACTTTTGCCTGCAAAATTACAAAAATGTTTCGATTAAACCTCCCTACATACCAAATAAAAATTGCCAATAAGGGCAATAAACAGGTAATTTTCGACTTTTTGCGCCGAAAATACGTTGCTCTCACTCCCGAAGAGTGGGTCCGACAGCATTTTGTGCACTATCTGGTTGAGCACAAGGGCTACCCTGCCGGCCTAATGGGCAACGAGGTCGAGCTGGCTGTAGGCGAGAAGCGCTTGCGTTGCGACACCGTATTATATAATAAGGTGGCCCAACCCCAGATGATCATCGAGTACAAGGCCCCTACTATACGACTTCAGCAGAAGACTTTCGACCAGATTTCGGCCTACAATCTCCTGCTGAAGGTGGATTATCTGATTGTCAGTAATGGCTTGCAACATGTGTGCTGCCGGATGGACTACGATAACCAAAAAATTTGCTTTCTCGACGACATCCCCGACTATCAGAATTTATAACAATTCTCTCTGTCTTATGCCATATCGTTGGCGTCGGCAGCCTTCTTCGATGATGCTGACGATGTAGAGGTACCTGATGACTTACGGATGGCGCGCTTTGCACGTCCCTTCTTCTCGTCGGTAGCACCTGCAACCTTGTCAACCTTTACGCCTGCCAGCTCTGGGTCGATCATGATACGACCGCAATACTCGCACACGATGATCTTCTTGTGCATCTTGATATCCAACTGGCGCTGGGGTGGAATCTTGTTGAAGCAACCGCCACAAGCGTCACGCTGCACGTAAACGATACCCAGACCGTTGCGAGCGTTACGACGTATGCGCTTGAACGATGTGAGCAGACGGCCCTCGATCTTAGCCTCCAGATTCTTTACCTGCTCCTTCAGCTTATCCTCCTCTACGCGGGTCTCTTCCATTATCTCCTCCAGCTCGTTCTTCTTCACGTCCAGATCGCCCTGGCGCTCAGCTATCAGAGCCTTGCTGGTCTCCATCTCGCGCTGCTTGTCGGCAATCTTATTGTTAGCCTCACGAATCTTCTTGTTGCAGAGCTCTATCTCCAGTGTCTGGAACTCGATTTCCTTCGACAGAGTGTCGTACTCACGGTTGTTCTTCACCTCGTTCAGCTGCTCCTTGTAGCGCTCTACGCTAGCCTCAGCGTCGGCAATCTCACCCTTCTTTGTGGTGATAGCCTTCTGATACTCCTCGATGTCGGCAGCAATCTTGTCAACACGTGTGGTCAGTCCCTCGATTTCGTCTTCCAGGTCCTGTACCTCCAGGGGCAACTCACCGCGCAACAGGCGCTTCTCGTCGATAGCCGAAAGGGCTGTCTGCAACTGATAAAGCGTCTTCAGGCGCTCTTCAACTGACAATTCTGATGGATCTTTCTTTGCCATAATTCTACTATTATTATAATGAATGTTTAATGTTTAATCTTTCATGTTAAATGTACAGAATCGGATTCGTACATGTCTCTGCGATCACGGTCTTCACGCCCGGGCACTCCTTCTGGATTATCTCCTCAAATATCTCGGCAGTGTACTGTTCGCTCTGATAGTGACCTATCACGCATATCTGTATCTGCTGTTCGTAGCCGAAGTACTGATGATAGTGCATCTCGCCTGTGATGAATGCGTCGGCCTGATTCTTCACGGCCTCGTCGAGTAGGAAATCGCCCGCTCCGCCGCAGATAGCCACACGCTTGATGGGGCGGCGCAGCAACTCGTTACACATGGCGCACTCCACTCCGAAGGCCTTCTTCACGGCGATGATAAAGTCGTCGGCAGCTGTGGGTTCGGCCAGTTCGCCGATAACTCCACTTCCGGCCTCCACGCCGTTTACCTGTTTGGCCGACATAAACTCCACGCCGCTCAGCCCCAGTTTCTCGGCTATACGCCAGTTCACTCCCCCGCGCGCGTTATCCATATTAGTGTGCATAGATATCACGGCTATACCCTGCTGTATGGCGCGCATTGTGGTGCGCTGCACGTCAGTAAGGTCGCTGATAGTCTTAAGCCCACGGAACAACAGCGGATGATGGCTTACAATCAGATTGCAACCCTTCGCTATGGCCTCGTCAACGATACGTTCGTTCACGTCCAGACACAATAATGCCCCTGAAACCTCCGTCTCTGTCAGTCCCGTTTGCAAGCCAGCATTATCCCAACTTTCCTGCAAGGGCAGAGGCGCGAAACGTTCAAGGGCGCTCAGCACTTCTTTAATTTTCACGGGTGCAAAGTTACGAAGTTTCGTGGAGAAAAACAAATAATTAACGAATTTTTTGATGATTCTGCCCTTAGAATCCACCCAAAAACCACAAAAATACACTTTTTTCTAAAAAACTTCATCAAAAGTTTGGTAGATTAAAAAATTCTCCGTACCTTTGCACCCGCATTCGAAAATGGTGCCCGTAGTTCAGTTGGTTAGAGCGTCAGATTGTGGTTCTGAATGTCGTGGGTTCGAGTCCCACCGGGCACCCTCCTCAAACTCCTGTGAGTCAATGACTTACGGGAGTTTTTGTTTTGTAGAATTTTGACCTATTCAGCATTCAAAAGTCCTTAAAATCGGCAAAAATCCATTGATTGTTTACCCATTGTTTACCGCTTAAATTCAAATGTAACATGCTGACAATCAGAGCAATGGTCAAAAAGGACGGTATACGGTACTGTGAATCCTCTCGTTCCACCAGCATGGTCATCATAAAAAAAAATCCTCCAGTCCATAGCCCTCTTCACAGAAATACAGACAACAGTCATCCGTCATGGCCGTCATAATCAGGCGAGCTATCTCTGCTGCCTGACTCTTGGTTGCTTCTCGAATCTCTATCATCCGTATTTCAATAATACCTTAATAAATCTCAAAAGTTGGTACAAAAGTACGAAGAATTCTCCAAATATCAGATGAAAACACTAACTTTGCAACATGTTTTATGAGAATTAGCGATGGCAAATCAAAGACCCAATCCAAATGAGGCTTTTCCGAATCCCAAAATTCCGAGCCTCTGTTATATTAAGAATGTGGTGAAGAATCCACGTA